>BNJT01000922.1_pt1 | contig 90691 bp, 107 predicted proteins | sample 8540491 | NCBI WGS metagenome assembly BNJT01 (sample SAMD00202455, study PRJDB9452) | human saliva metagenome | host: Homo sapiens | reverse complement strand
CGCCGAGAGGATGGTCATACTGTATGGTTATTGATAACTTATATATGCAGGTGAAATAAAGAATTTGTTCATTCAAAAAGCACAAATTTTATAGAATTGACAATAGAGATCCAAAGTTATACTCTGTCCCTAGAAGAATTTTCGTCCAGACTATATATTTCATGAGGCTGCACAAACTGAAGTTCTACATCTATGAGCGATCCAATGTTAGATTGGATATTAATTTGATGGGGGTTAATCAATTTACTTAATGCAGCAGTAAAAACTAGATGTTAAAAAGTTTTTGATGCCATCTTCTGCAGTGGTTTATGGTAATTTGGATACATTACCACATTGAAATGAGGAAATGATTGGAAATCCGTTCTATTTTATGGATTAACAAAGTTAACTCACAGAACATTTATCTTCGTATTTATCATGAAGCTTTTGGATTACCATATATATGTTATCGCTATTCTAATGTGTTTTGGTCCACGACAAGGTAATGGTGGAGAGCGTTATTAGTATTTTTAAGCTAAAGCGATTGTACACAAGGCTTTCCTATTATTATTTACGGTGATGGAAAACAAACAAAGGGACTTTATATATGTGATGATGTGTTGAAGCTACTATTTTAGGTATGCAACACCAGGTTACAGGTATTTATAATGTAAGTACTGGCATCTCAAGTTCCGTCAATTTGTTAGTGGATGAGTTTTAGAAATATTAGCGGTAAAGATATAGAGGTAGTTTATGATAAGCCTAGATTAGGCGATATTAGAGAGTCTTGTTTTGGCAACTGATAAATCAGAAAAGAGCTTTATTACAGCAAAATATAATTTACACGATGGGTTAATAAAAAACATATGAGTATTTTAAACAGTAGAGGGCTAGTATTTACTGAATGATGTTTTATCTTATGAGTTGGAACCCCACTGCCAAAGATATTCATATTTTTCTTATCTAAACTTTCAGGGAAAACTATTTTTGATAACGGGGGCAAACGGACTATAGGATCTATGCTCACCCTCGATTGTTTTTAGTTAGTAATATGAAACATGGAACAGATATTAATATTATTTGTTCCGTGAGAAATATAGAAAAAGGGCAGAGGCTTTGTTCTCTAACCTTAAGAATTCAGAAATAGTTAGTCTATATACTAGATGGCCTTGTTGCATGTAAAGATTCTGTTGGATTATATATTCTACACTGCAGCACCTACTACATCTAAGCTGTTACACAGCCAGTTGAAACGTTAAATGGTAGCATTAGTACAACATTAGACGTCTTGCAATATGCAACAAAGAATAGAGTTAAAAATCGTATATTTATCCTCTATGGAACAATATGGTATTCAGCAAGTAGATTATCAAATATGACTGAAGATGATTTAGGTTATATTAATCATTTAGATGTTAGAAGTTCGTATTCTGAAGGTAAACGTATTTGTGAATGTGCCATTGTAGTGCTTATTTTCATGAATATAATGTACCAATTTGTATTGCTCGCGTTGCACAATGTTTTGGTCCAGGTCTTTCACTTTTAGATAATCCAGCATTCATGCAATTTGCTAAAAAGTGTTATGCATAATGAAAAATATTATATATACCAAAGGACAATCTGTATCAAACTTTTGTTAAATACGATGTACTTTCCGCTTTGGTACTTATTACTGTTTAAAGGAGAATGTGGAGAAGCATATAATATATGTAATAGTAATGAAACAAGAAGCATCAAAAGATATTGCAAATTTAGTAGCGAAAGAAGTCGCTAAGGGTAAATAGACGTGGTATTTGATATACCAGAGATAATGCCAATCAATATGGATATGCACATGATGTAAAAATTTATTCTAAATAGTGAAAAATCCAGTCGTTAGGTGGAAACCCAAGATTAACATGGTAACAGGATATAGAAATTTAGATTATATATAAATATGAGAAGAACATCTCATCAGGGTAAAAAATAGTCGTACCGAATCGTATATGTTAAAAACAAGTATATTAGAGTAACTTGATAATATATATTTGTAAAGACAGTTGATTATATCAGCTGTCTTTTTATGTGTAAAAATTGTCACAACATTTCACATATATTTTTCATGTATTTTATGATGTATACAAGTCATCATGGTAGTTACTAGTTGGCGTAGTATTCATATAGTTTGAGAGGAAGAATATGAGGTATAGAGAATGAGAGCGAGCAATATTGAGTTGTTGCGTATCATTTCGATGATACTAATTATTATGCATCATTCAGCGCGACGGTTGTTTCCCTTTACGCCAGATTTTAACGTTTAATAAGGTATTTCCGAAAGCATTTGGACTGAGGTAAGGCTGGTGTAGTCTGCCTTTGTTATGATAACAGGCTATTTTATGGTTTCTGTAGTAGTTTTAAGCTGCACAAGTTTGCAAACGTTAGTAGTGGGCAAATATGGTTTTATCAGCATTGCTATGCTTGGGCGTAGCTATGGCTTAGGGACTCGATACGGTGACGGCAAGGAATATGATGCTCGCTTTATTGCCTATTGGTGCCAGCTGAGTTGCTGCCCAGAACTTTTTAGTACTCATTTATTAACGCCTATTATTAATCGAGTACTTCGATTGGCTGCATAAATACTCACGTTAGTGCTTCTAGTGGTTTTCACTGGTAATTTGTTCTTAATACCGACGGCAGCTGAATTTGTGGGCCTAATGTACCGCATACCACCTTTGGATTCTCAAAACATATCTTTCCTTTGTCGTATTCTATTCGATGCGGGGCGTACATCAAAGCTGTATGGCTCACATATAACAAAAGAAAATAGTGTATTTTTAGCGCCATAGGCCTTGTAGGGGCTCTTCTAGGGGACATCCTTGGTACTGATGTACTAGCCATGACGAATCCAGCGTATATGAAACAGATTTTCTACTTTACGCAAAATGATTAGGGCTTTTCAATTGCTATTAGGTATTGGGTTATTTATCTATGAAAGCAAAGATCACTTATCGTCCTTGGATTATCAATGTGGTAGCATCTACTACCTCTTTTGTATATACCTAATTGCATGACAATAGTTATTCCTTCATCTAGCTGTGGACAATGTATTGGCAACGTATCAGTACCATGATTCAATACTATTACCTCTGTATGCAATCTTTGTAGTGGCGCTCATTTTTCGTCGGTATGATCTGTAGATCATGATGCGGAGCTTTCATAGAAAAACCTGTGATGAAAGCAATCACGCCGAGCCCTCGAGCGAATTCAGTCAAGGGTTGAGAAAGTACTGCCATTATAATGCGATTATCGGTGTTTTTGGTATAATATATAAGTATTCTTACCATAAAACGGAGGTAATTATAATGCGTAAAATTCTTATATATAAGAAGCGGCGTTGCTTGTATTAATTGGCATTAGCACAAACGATGTAGAAGTCGTCAAGATGTGTATGCTACAGACATATCTCGGTAATAACTGGTATGTAGATCAAGACTCTGTAAAGCGAGTGGGAGATATACTCAACTTTACGGTGTACACAACAGCAGGTCTAGCTACACAAAGTGACATCTAGTGATGACAACTATTACAATGCAGACGTATTTTACGATAATAATAAAACCGTATCGGATAATGGCCAATCCGTCTGGAAGTCGCCAGGCATGATGGCAGCCATGCGCGTGGCTCGTAGATAACAAAAAGGTAGGAATTGTTGATATGTCCTCCACACTGAACATCTAGTAATGGAGGACATGTTACATATACCCTGCCTTTTTCTTTTGCTTTTGGAAAAAGAAAATAGCTCCTTTTCGTTACCAGTAGACTGGAGACCTGAGCAGGCCATTCCATCATGAAGCCCTTTATTCTTTGGGATGAGCCCTGACAGAACTACTCTCGTCTGGCTATCTACCCATATATTAAAGGATAAAGATATATACTCGTCAGCCTGAATGAAATGGTAATATAGCTTTAATCACCAGAGTAATGCGAGCAGCACTTAGTGCCGCCTGTTATCTATTATTTTTGATGATGAAACAGTTTCTCTTATGTTTATAATATTATTTTTATAAATTATAGTCAAACATGTTTACACTATAATTTATAGTGTGAATAAGAGAGGGTTATTATGAAACGCATGTGTAAAGCGAATTTATCTCAGTAGCGATTTGCCCCTGACGATTGCCAGTTAGCCTTGTAGTGCCGTATGTAATGGCAGAATATCCTGCAGTTAGAGCTGTTAAAGGTGAAACTTTGAAACTTGGGAAAGCACAGTACAAGGGACTACGTTTGGAATTGATGCAGATAATAAGAGTACTATCACAATGCAGATTATGTATCTGGTAGACTAATGGATGGACGAAAGACTCATCATTACTAGTCAAAATGGAAGTACTGTGAATATTAAAAATGGCGATCTTCAAGTTGGTCGTGACAGTAATCCACTTGTTATTGCTAAAGGCGGTACCACCTCGGCGTAGATGGCACTCGTAATTTTACGGGCCAAGGACATGTCCATTGAAGGCGATGTACGTACGATTGGTAGCAACACACATCCATCTGAAATTACATCGGTGTAGATAGTGACAAGTACTATGGACCGGCTTTGCTCTCAACTTAGCAGATAAGAATGCAAAACAGCCAAACCACATCAATGGGTTTCTTGGTGATCGTGGTTATTGGGACCATATGAAAACAGCGCGGTTTGAATGGTACTAGTTATAGCACAATGACAACTCCAAGCCGTGTGTACATCGTTTGGTCGGTTCGCACCCAAACTGTACTGAACCATAGAAAACTCAAAGTGAGCATAATCATCAGCTACTGATAACTAGGAGGCTACAACTCATTTTGTGTAGGATCCAAATGAGAGGAAGGATGATAGAGCAAGAGGATCCAAGTTAGTAGAGATGCGTGATGCTAAATGGATTGACTCCAGAATCATTCTGGGGTGGTGGATGTCTCATATTACAAGTGCGGCACCTAATTCCGGTGCTCATATGTACACGAGTCGTAAGGGCTTAGACTCATGTCTACTGAGTGACGATGCTCAAACAAAGTTTTGGACAATTTGGCGCATACAAGGTGTACTCACCATAATTATGTAAATGGTGAAAGAAATCTTCAAGGCACGGTTGCTATTGCTCTCAGCGTGCTGAATCCAGCGCTGTTTTAAAGCACTAACCGAAGGTTATGCTAAGGAAGGTGCTGTTACGTGGCAGCCGATACGTCACGGGTGGGCAACATGAGTATGGTGGCAGCAACCGACTCGAAGCTCGGAGGGTGAAACCGCCGGCCCGGCACCAACGCCGCCTAAGCCTGAGGTAAAGCCAGCACCGCAACCGACCTCGAAGCCTGAGGCAGGTAAAACCGCCGGCTCCAGTTCCAACGCCTAAGCTTTGCAGTGAAACCACCACCGCAACCAACGAAGCCTGAGGTAAACCGGCTCCGGTTCCAACACCTAACGCCGGAAGTGAAAACCAGCAACACCGCAATCCGACCTGAAGCCTGAGGTAAACCGGCCCGGTATCCAACACCAGCTGGAAGTGAAACCAACACCGCAAACGACCCAAAACCGAGGAAAACAAGCACCAGCCTGAGCAGAATCCTCAGATGAATGTCAATATGGGTGCCTTTGATACGCCACATATGCGAGGTACTGTGTCCGCCATCACGTGAGCAATAATACGAATGGTTGGAGACACGTTGACAGATAATACGTATCGTTCACGCGTATTACAACAAGGTGAACCAACAGGTATTTGGGCTCGCGTTGGTGGAAAACACAACTTTACGGAAGCGGAATCGATACAGATACAACATACACGCGCATCCAAGCGGTTACTGGACGCTAAAACTGGTAGCGGTTGGACCGTAGGTGGCCAATGGCTCTCATCTTCGTGCACGATGATTGCGTTTTCAACGGCTCTGGTAAGGAGCCTTTTGCATGTTGGTGCGTATGAGTCTGATCCTTGGTAACAAACGCAACACATCCATATTGAGTCCCAAGTAGGTCGTGCATCCAACGATTTCACTGTACGTAATGAGATTGGTGAAAAATTTTCTGGCGTGAGACTAAAGCTACATGTGCGTATACAATTGGCACGCCATGGCAAAACCGTGAAACCTTTCTAATGGCAATACAGAGTCGAGCCATTAAGCACAATTGAGCTATACTCACTTTGGTGGTGGTAGATAGCTCAATGCTGGCAGTAGTGAAAGTAGACTGTCTGGTGTCGAAAGAGCAGCACAGTAGGCGGTCTTGGCACTTTGAAATCGGTAAACATTTTCGTATAGTGGTAATCTATATATACTGTCTTGGTGCTAACCATGCATCTCTTGGCACAGTACCACATAAGGCCTGAAGTGGTGCTGGTCACTAAACACACTTCCGAGGACATGAGCGCACTGGACAGATTTCTAGCCTTCGAGGTCGCTACGGTATTAAATGCAAAATAACAGTTATCTTTGCTGATATAGTAACAGGTCCATTCTGGTGATTATAAGGCCGGTTGGTCTGTAAAATGCAGTGATTTACACATACCCTTAAGCTGAATTATTAATAGACAGGAGCGATTTTTAGTAGTACATCGATAATTGCATGATATGGGTAAAGTCGTCTCATTGATTCATTCATATACTTTCTAAAACGTTTCTTATTGTATCGAGCATTAGTTCGACTTATAATAGATTAGGACAGCCGACGTGAGAGTTGGGCCCTTCGTTAATGAAGGAGTGCTCATGAGTGATTATGAGTTAATCATGCTAATTCTAGTAGCACACTGCAGTTACTGCCTCTGAGCATCTGGTGGCTCTTATTTCACTTTGAAAGAGACAACAGCTCTTCGTCACCAGTAACTGGATAACTCGAAAGGGCCATTTCCATCAATTACGCTATAGTTTTGAGAAGAGCTCAACGGAACCACTCGCTTGGCTATCTACCCATATTATAGGGATAAAAATATATCGTCAAATTGAGATGAAATACATTATTATAATAACCACATATATACGATAAAAGCTGTACACACAGATTAGATTGAACGGCTGATGTCAAAATGAATGTAACATCAAAGGCGTTTCAAAAACTCGACTGTGTGTACAGCTTTTTGGTTTTAGTGTGTATGTGAAAAGTAGTCATAGGACTACCATAAAGGATCTTATTATTTTTCAAGTTTGTCTACTAAGCGTTTTACTGTTTCTTGTAGATCTTTATTTTTGTGTTTCTAATGCTTGTACGCGTTGTTCTAGTGCATTATAAGAGGCAGGGGGACATAGCAGACAAAGATTTTCCTGGTCTATAGGTGATACCTCATACTGGCCATAACGTGATTGTTCATCGTAAAACCCTGTGGTGAGTAAAAGATTATCTTTGTGATAATAGCCTGGCACTCAGAGCTACTGCATTTGCATTTTTATAATGACCGTAGCCCGCCATGTATTGAATGCGATTATCCGGATCATATGCGGTATGGATGTAATGCAGCTAATGCAGCGACACGAGCATCACCTTTATTGATTCCGATTCAACACGCTGTACCTCTTGAGATACATGTTGTAGAGATTTTTCAATAGTGCGCATAGAATTATTGTTGTTGACTTGTACTTTTACCAAGGGTATCAATCATTTGATGAACGCCGTAGAGTTGGGGATCCGTTGACCGCATCTGTAGAGGTAGCACTCACGCGACCTGCTGCGAGATTGGTAATCGTCCGTTCCTTGCCCTTAGCCCCCTACGGAATTGCTGATACAGGGGGCGGTGCCGGCATAGTTGACGGTAGAAATACCATTTTCAAAGGTATGGCTCTGGTCTGCTACCGACCACATCGCCGTCAGCGGAATCACTGCTGCCAAGGACAAACGTTCATCAGAGAGGTAGTCACATTACTCGCTAGAGCAAAGGTGTTTTCTCCGGAAATGTGGTTGTAATTACCCATACTCAGAGAATTGGCCGCATCAATAGTTGTTTTCACCGTATTCGCCCCCGCCGAATACACCGGATGCGGTCGCTTTCTCTGATAGTGGCTATAAGAGCCTGGCAGCCAACCCTTTGGCGGCGTTTTTACATTCACATAATGCCCTACGGCGAGGTCGAACTGACCGTTTACTGTTGAATCTCGAGCCGATGGCTGTAGAATTGCGCTCTTTACTGTTAGCAACTTGAAAATTACCGCCAGACGTTCTTATCGCCTTCTGATTTTTCCCCTGTTTGATTCCCCCATGACAATGGAGTTTGTCATTTTGCATCATTACCCGCGGCGAAAACCGACGGTTACGTTAAAATCGCCAGTACTGCCTCGGAATGACTTCGCCCTGGCTGATATTGCCGCCGCTCGATGAGCCGGCCTCAGGCAGCTGCACCCAAGGCTATGTTATTGCCTTGGGCATTGGGCCCTTACCTTTTCCCGTTCGCCGCACCGGCGTTCTCACCGAGGGTGATATTGCCACCTGTTCCTGCGGTGAAAGTTTGACCTTCCTTGCCAATGTTACCGTTGTTATCAACGATAGTTGACCGGCGCCGCATAAACTGAGGTGATAAAAGCTACCATTACAACACTTGCTAATACAAAACGTTTTCATCATCGCATACATCCTTTGTGTACAAACAAACTTTCACAAAACTTTCATAAAAAGACATGGCTACCATAATACCAAAAAGGTATTGTAAACTAGAATATCACATAAACCAATAAATATACAATATATTCTATAGGTATTTATAGTTAATAAGAAATCTTTGATAATTATAAAGTTTAAATATTTATTTTATTCTATAAATTGTATTCTAGCATTTTATATGTATACATTGCATTCTATATGCATTGATGTTTTCCCTCTATATATTTATATAAAATAGAAATACCTTTACGTTTTGTTCATGATCAAAACCCATGAGTCATCGGCGTGTGTAAACGTGGTAATGATACATAATTAAGTACATAAGTAAACACATGTGCGTACGAAAAGTGTGTTTGTACGTAAGAGTGTGTAATGAACATATAATCGTGTTGATGAGTGCCTTATGTATGTTTGTGCCTGTGCCGGGAAAACAGGGTGGACATAACAGCGCAGCCTATGCAGAGGACTAGGGTAAAACAAGTTCATAGTGAAAGTAAGACCGTATTATCTGACGACTTAGATACCTCCATGTTAATTCGTCTCATACTCCAGATCATGTCATCGGTCAGGGCGGATTGGAGATGCCGACCCTACAGATACGACTCGTTATTCCGATACGGATGCAGTCAACTCTGCGTTGCAGGCGCGGTGGTCATGACGGGTGTTCATTCCGCAATGCACGGATCGAAGGCGAAACCGTCGATGCAGAGAACTGTCGATCATTGCGCCTTTCAGAAAAACTGAAGCCCTTTGTAATGGTGTGGAAAACATTGCAAACCACTAGGTCATCATGCGATGAGACATCTCGTCGCGTGGTGGTTTACACAGGAGCGATTGGCGAATGCAGCGGATACACGGAACGACGGCGAATATAGGTCGGCTATCGCCGAATTGCTGCTAACGATGACCATTATTACGGTGGTAATCGTTTTCATGACCATCGGTTCAGAGGTAATCGCAGTCGCATGAGCGTCGGCTGAGTATGTCGGAGGATCGGTGCGTTTCTGTGCGAACTGGTATCGCGGTGTGTCTGGCGAGCGTCCTTTGACGGTGCGACGCACTTGGAGAGCGTGTCTAACGGATATACTGCAGCGAATGATGGAACTCAGCTTTAAGAATGCTCGTTGGGCGCTGTACATGGAAAGCCTATCGTTGGCAGCTGCGGCGTAGTGAGATAAGCATGCTGGCTTGCGCATTGGTACGGAGTTGGCAGCTCACGCCGAGGATTTCGTGGACATGGCCACAACGAGCATGAGCACGGCAGTCCGCAGGAAAAATCATGTCGTCTAGCCGGTGTCGATACGTAAGGCGTGGTGGTAACCATCGATTGATACAAAAGAGACGGTTCGTGCGAATATGTTGAAAATGTGCGTCGCCACATACGGCACGTTGATTGATAGATTGAGATATATATTTATTATTTTGATAAAAGTAGTATAAGAATCTATATTTATAGATAGCAACATAGGGAACTCGTTTTATAGTATCAGATGATTGTCATCTGATATGAAAAAGACAGTTCCCTTTTTATACACTAATTCATAAAAATTTATTTTGTTTACAAAATAGAAAAAGAGGGCACAATATTCATGAAAAATATAATGAAGAATAAGTTAAACGTGGAATTCATTAGGGAATGGAGAGGATAAAATGAGCAAGCGCAAACTTATATTATCTGTATTGATTAATGGTGTGTTGTTATCGAGCCTATATGTGGCCGGAGCGGTGGATGGGCACCGGGCAGCGGAACGGTGTAGCCATCGGCACGTCGGGCAGCATGCACCGAAGGCGGAAAGAAACGTAGCCGTTGGCAAAGGTGCTAGTATTTTTACTCGAATGGTGCTAGTGCGGCTACGGGCGATGTAGCTATCGGCAATGGTGCAGGTATTAATAACCATGCCAGGGCGGTAGTATAGCCATCGGTATGCAAAGGTCGAAAATATGGCCGGTGGTGGAGAGGCTAGCTTATGTTGGGGCAGACTACCACCAGTGGTACTTGGGTTATCATCGGCGAGATTCCTAAAGATCCCACAAAGGTGGTAGGCAGTGTCGCTATCGGTGACAATACATTTGCTCGTACCGGTGGCAAATTGCACCATGATTGATCTCATAATTATAAAAGGGGAACTTGGTGATACTACGGTAGATAGTGCGTCCACAAGAAAAGATGCATTAAATGTATATGCTAAACAATTGGTGCTAATAGCTTTAGCAATGGAGCTTTTACCAGTACAGGTGTATATATACTATGCTCCAGTGATTATAATGGTGGACGATTTGCAAATCTACAAAGAATTTCGGTGCCCATTAATGGTACATTGAATAGCATTGAATCGAAAAACGGGTAGCTATTTTTCGGGTGTTGAAATAGTATCGTAGGCACCTAATCGAACCTTTAACCCAATGGGTCTCTGCATTATGGTGCGGGCAATGAAATAATCAATCTGTAGCCGATATTTCAGCGCCAAGTTCGGGAGGTAATTTCTGTTAAGGAATTAGCTGAGACATTACGTTCCGCTGTCAGAAAAGCTCTAATGGTGGCGGTCTCCACTATGGCATTTGCAGCGGTAATAAGGCGGATTATACACTTGCCCGCACTTATGGGTGTCAATAATACATTGACTGGCTCCCAAAAGAAATAACAGTACGAATACCATGTTGACGAGTAAGCCACAATACGGCAGATAAGGTATCCAAATACGACCGTAATAGGGTCTGAAAATACGGTGACTAATTCTAAGAACAGTCTTGTAATGGGGATAATCGTGAGGTGAAAAGATGCCAACCATGCGGTTCTCATCGGTTCCAGACAACAAGACGTACGACATCTGTTAATAATGCGGTTGCTGTCGGACAATAATGAATGTAACCGTAGAGGGTGGCGTTGCATTGGGCAGCGAATCGAAGTCTACCGTAGCGGCTGGGTCCGCTGGGTATGATCCGAGCACAAAAGCACAGTCTACGAATACAGATTCTACGTGGAAGGCGACCAAATCGGCCGTATCTGTCGGTGATGTAACATCATGTTACGCGTCAGATTACATCCTAGCAGCCGGCACAAAGGATACGGATGCGGTGAATGTGGCACAGCTCAAAAAGTTGCAAAATCAAGTGAATGCAACCGGTTCTACTACCGTCAGTGCAGGGTGTATGATTACGTGACAACTACGACGAACGGAACGACCAAAGATTATAAGGTAAGTCTATCTGACGACGATATAACAAACCAGATTACAAATAACACAACAAATATTAACAATATACAAGGTGATGTGACTCAACATTAAACAGAATGTAACCAATATTCAGGGGTGACATTACTAATGATCAAGCAGGATGTAACCAATATGGGGGCGGAATGTAGTCGTCTCGATAAAAAGGTTAACAAATCTGTGGCTGGAGCGGCCGCACTTAGCCGCTTTGCATCCATTGATTTCGATCCCGATGCAAAATGGGACTTGCTGCTGGTTATGGCCACTACCATGATGGCAACGCTGCTGCATTGGGGGCTTTTTATAGACCGAATGAGGACTTGCAATTTAGTGTAGGATCTACTGTCGGTAATGGTGAAACCGTTGTGAATGCCGGTATGTTCGAGAAAGTAGGTGCTCACAGTAATGTATCCCGTTCTCGTGTAGCTATTGGTAAGGAAGTTTTGAACTTAAGAAAACTGTAGTGCGGTAATAAATGCGCAGATTCAAAAAGTCGACTGCTTTTGAATGGATTGGCCGGAACGAATATGAAAAGCAGACCGCAGCACTTATTCCCTGATGCCGAACAATCACGCATATGCGGCGGTTAGCGATCTATCTCGACGTGGTCTTGTAGAATGATATCCCTGATGGTACATTCGGAGGAGACCGATGTTGACTCGTTATGAATTTGCTCAAATTGTACCGAGCTATTCAAAACGGTGTTGCTGTCGATGATCGACTTGTATCTGAATTTGTCCTGAAATGGCACTATTCCGTGTGGATACTATTGCCAAGAATCAGTGAAGGACAACCGACTATTGAACGTGTAAGGGTCAATAAAATACAGAATACTTATATATATGATTTATATTGTGAAAGCGGGCTCTAGGGCCTTGGCTTTTTCGTGTACCTGTATATGATAATGTATATATAAAATTATCTTTGATTTATGAAAGCGTTAAATTGAAAACGTCTAAAATATGAAATTGATTACGTAATTACAATAATCGTTATATCCCCGATATGTGGATTTATCGTAATAATTATTAGGAAAGATGAAGATTCATTTCCTAAAATTAAAAAGTATTAAATTAGAAAATAAAATAAACGACAAAAATGAAGAAAAGATGAAAAAGTTATTTACAAGATAGAAATTTTTGATATTGTACTGTTGTGATGAGTATATGATGAAGAATCATGAATAATTATAGTATCTAGATCGTAATTTGGAATACTAATATTTGTTGTAAGAAGTGTAGATGATAATTAATCGTTATACTTTTCTTTATTATCTTTGGTAATATTATGCAACACAAGTGGTGTGTTTTACTGAGTTTCTTTTGTAAGAAAGGATAATCATGAATCGAATTTATAATGTGATTTTGGAGTAAGACTATGCCACGTTGTAGTATCTGAAATTGTAAAACAGGTGGCGGCAAGGTGAAATCCGCTACAAAAACGGCACAACCTGGGCACGCATGAGCGCAGCCATGGCGGTAGCCGCATTATTGATGGGTGGTAATATTACTACGGTTCATGCTGATACACATACTGCTATGACGATTAATGCTGTAAATGGTGCTGGTTAGGTACAGGTAAGGTAGATTATGCAGCGAGGGTAGCTATTTATATAACTATCAAAAATCCAGGTAATAATAAGCCATTTTTGATAATAGTTATTTTGAAAAATGGTGTTGATAGAGGTAATTATACAGAAAATAGCTTTTGCCGGCATTGCTATCGGCACTAATAACTAATATTCAGGAAACCGGTAATCCAACTTATTATCCTGGGTTTAGCTATCGGTAACTATGCGTCAGGCCACAGGTGGTATTTCCTTTTGCTTTAGGTCATTATGTTTCAGGCTTTATCACCATCCGCTGGCTCTCGGTACATAGCTAAAGGCGAGCGGATTTAACTCCTGGCTATGACGCGTCAATCCGCTGCAGAAGGCGAGTTCTCCGCAGCATTAGTACTGCAGCTTGGGCAACGCGGTACAGGTAGTTTTTGACATGGTTACCCGCATACAGCAAAACGGATCAATCCATTGCAATCGGTGCGGCAGAAACTATAAAACATCATTCCGGTCAACAACATGGTACCCAAGCAACATAACAGGCGATGCAATACTGCAACAGAAGGGCCTCGTTCTCTCTGCTTTCGGTACAGAAAGCTCGTACCGCAGTTGGTGCAGATGATTCTATGGCATTCGGTTCTTCATCCAGTACGGGTGGCGCCACCGTAGCTATGGGTTACAGTGCTAATGCTAGCAGAGAATGCCTTTGCTATCGGTAATACAGCGCAATCATCCGCACAAAAATGCGGTAGCGATGGGTAAAAGTGCCAATGCAAGTGGTGTGCGGGCAGTTTTGCCATGGGTAGTAGCTCTAATGCTGCTGGTGCTGATGCTATCGCCATGGGTAGTTCTTCCCAAGCCAAATTATCGAACTCATCGCATTAGGTGGTAATGCACTCCTTGCGTGCTGATGCGCTTGCACTTGGCGGTGCGGCTAATGCTATCTAAAGATGGTGCCACTGCAATCGGTAAAGAAGCGAAAGCAACAATACTAATACGACAGCTATCGGTCTTGCGTTCCGTTACAGGTACTAACTCCATGGTTATCGGTACAAATGCCGTTGCAGAATCCAATAATTCCTTGGCATTGGGTACTGGTACGGAAGTAAGAGGTGCCTTGGTTAATGGTTACCTGCTTTCACTAATCAACAAAACAACAATGTTGCAAACGGTGTAGTTGCGGTAGGTAACGCAGGTCTCCGGAACGCCGTATCATCAACGTAGCAGGTGGTGAAAAACGATACCGACGCAACAAAATGTAAAACAATTAAAATTTGTAAACAGAACTTGGCAAAATCCATCGCAGGTCCTACATATACGGGCTGGCGAAGCGAATGGTTCTACATATAAAGCGCCGCCTGATTTTCAATATTATCAAGAACAGTGCACACACCATACGGTAAAAGAAGCTGTTGAAGCGGCGCAAACGAATTTCTTTAGTGCTAAAGCGCGCATCTGCCGATGCGAACTACGATAACACAGGTGCTACAGGCAACAACGCGACAGCAGCCGGTGTACGTACTTCGCAGCAGGTAATCCTTTGCTACAGTACTGTCGGGGCTGATGCGACTGCAGCAAAGCACGCGAACAGCACAGCGATCGGTTATAAAGCTACAAATCCAGCGGTAGATGCACGGCGCTGCATTGGTGCGAATTCCGCCGCTTCCGTTGCGGCCGGTAAAGCAGGTTATACCGGTGCAAACTGTAGACAGCAGTACAAACGGGATATAGCGGATTGACAGGTGCTGGCGTTGACATCCACCATGGGTGCGGTGTCCGTAGGTGACGGTGGTACAAAAACTCGTCAAATCACAAACGTGGGCGCAGGTACCGCGGATACCGATGCTGAAAGAACGTGGCACACTGCAGCAATGTTAACTTGCGCAGCACGGTAAACAGCGGTAACAATGACGTTTTATTGGACAATCAAACACTGACCGTAAAAGGCGATGGTTCTAAAAGTCACGACATCTGTTAACAACCAAACACTGATGTGACGTTGACTGATGCAACTAAGAACAAGATTGACAATACGCGGCAAATACGTAAAGACTTGTCCAACATTACGGGACGGCGGTAAATCTGTTATTCGTAATGAAGCGCAAAGCAGTTAAAAGTTGTTGCTGGTAAAAACACAACGATTACAGAAGGTAACCTCTCTCGACGGTACATATAAAACATATAAAGCTGGATGCAGTAGATGCTCCTGACCATCAATTAGTTGAAAACAGCAGCAAGCTGCTGGATAAAAAGCTACTTTTACACTGCATCTGGCAATAAAGTTGGACTTGACTGTACAAGATGCCATCCTGCGAATAAGAAAACTGTAACTATTAAGGATATTGCGTCTAAAACAGAACTCTGATAAGCAAAAGATCGTTCCGTGAAATACGACGGTGAAAACTGCTAAAGATACAGTAACTTGAAGGTGCTAACGGTACAAAATCACTAACTTGAAGGACTGCAACGTAGCAGCTGGTTCTAAAGATGCTGTCAACGGCGGTCAATTACATCAAGTTAAGCAAGATCTCCAGACCAAATCACACACATCACTAAGAATGAATTAAACAACAAAACTGATACAACTAAACAAGATCTTATCGACAAAGGCTTGAAATTCGACGCCAATACAGGCGGTGAAAAAACAACAAATTGGGCTCCAAAGTAGCAAATTAAAGGGATAACTCTAATATCATTACGGAAATCTCTCAAGACGCTAACGGCGATAGCACAATTGATGTGAAACTTGGTACCTTATCGTAGAGACACACTACCGCTACTGGTGCAAACGGTAAGGACGGTAAAATCGGTATCAAAGGTAAAGACGGTGTAACTAACCAACATTTCCGTTACTCGCAGACGGTCAACCTGGTGTGATTGGCGCTCCTGGCACAACCACAAACCTCGTATTACATACCAAAAACCTGATGGGCTTAACGAAGAAGTGGCAACTTTGAACGACGGTCTTAAATTCAAAGGTGACATGGGTGCTAAGCATCTAATGTTAAGCTTAAACAAGTGGACATCACAGGTGGCGTAACAAGCGCTTCCGATCTTGCTACAGGTAATAATATCGGTGTTACTTCTGCGAAGCTGTTGGTGCGATGGCAATGCAAAATTACAACTGCAATTGGCGAAAAACTTGACAGGCTTTGCAATCTGTAACGGCATCTGGACACTGTGAAAAGCAGGCACTGCCACCGTAGGTAATCATACGGTAGCAGATAACAAAGGTGCTAACCAAACTGGTAACTTTGTAACAGGTTTAGATAATACATCTTGGAATATTGCGGATCCTGTATATGTACCAAAACCGTGCGGCTACTGAAGAACAGTTGAAAACGGTTAGCGATGCTATTAATAAAGCCAATAGCAAGTGCTAGATTACCGCTTAATTACTAATCCGAACAACGCGGCAGATGGTTCCTATAAGGTTGAAAACAATCAAGTAGACTTGAAAGTAAAAAGACGAAAAATCCAGTGACGTTAAAACTGTAACGATTAAGGATATTGCGTCTAAAAACTGAACTAGATAATGTAAAAAGATCGTTCCGTAAAAATATGACGGTAACACAGGCCATGACACAGTAACATTGGAAGGTCCTAACGGTACAAAAATTACTAACTTGAAAGATGGTAACGTAGCGCATGTTCCAAAGATGCTGTCAACGGCGGTCAATTACACGATGCTAAAAATGAGACTTATCAACACAGGCCTTAAATTTGATGCTAATCGTAGGCGGCGTAACAAACAACAAATTAGGCTCCACTGTTACAATTCAAGGTGAAGGTACCGCTGCTGACGCTGATTATAGCGGTGAAAAACCTCAAAACTTTCATCAATCAAGATGCGGCAACAGGCAATACGACTATTGACGTGAAGATGAACAAAAAACCTTAAAGCTGAATCTGTGAAGGTTGGCAAAAATGGTAAGGACGGCGTAGCTATTACAGGTCCTGACACAGCGAACGGTACAGATGGCAAGGTAGCTGTCACTGATAAAAATGGTAAAGAAGCCGTTTCTATTTCCGGTGGGTAAGGACGGCGTAGGTCACATCGGCTTGACAGGTCCCCTGCTGGAACGAACGGCGTGAATGGTACCAACGGTATCGACTTATCCGTAAAACCTGGTTACGATGATTCTGCTACCGGCGTTAAAGGCGAGAAAGGTGTAGACGGTACAAATGGTCTTACTCGTATCGTTTTACAAAGACGGCAACGGCGAGCATCAAGTTGCGACTATGGAGGACGGTTTACAACTCACTGGTAACAATTCTAGTACTGTGAATAAACAAAAATTGAATTCCTTTGGTGAAAGTACAAGGTGAAGGTGTAACTGAAGCTGAGTCTACTCATCTGAGAGCGCATCTGGCAACATCAATGTAAAAAGCTGATGGCACTGACAAATTGGAACTTCAATTGGCGAAAGACCTAAAAATCTTGATTCCGTAACAGCCGCTAAAAACTGTGAAAGCAGGCGGTGCTACTATGGGTGGTCAAACTGTTAACAACAGCTGGCGACAGCGAAACAGGCAATTATGTAACAGGCCTTGATAATAAAGACTGGGATGCAAGCAAGATTGTATCCGGTCGTGCCGCAACAGAAGATCAATTGAAAAGCGTTGGATGCTCAAAGTCTAACTCCACTGATTATCGTTTGATCAAAAATCAAGCGGCAGGCTCTACATGGTGACTATACCGTGGATGCGAATGGCGATGTAGCCTTGACTGTACAGGATAAGAATCATCCAGATAAAACAGAAACCGTTACAATCAAAGACGTTGCTTTCTAAAATCCAAACTTGATACAAATTGGATGACCGCGCTGTTAACATGATTTGGATCCTAACGGAACACCTGATAAATCCAAGGTAACTTACGAAGGCCCTACATACAATAACAAACAAGGTGGGACTCCACGTAACGAATGTAGCATATGCTACGGGCAACGATGGCAGCGAAGCGGTTAATGTGGACTACTTAAAATGACAAAATCAAAGATAGTGCAGACGCATTGACTAATAAAGGTTTGAAATTGATGCTAATCAAGGCGGAGAAAAACTAATAAGCTTGGCTCTAAAGTGACTATTAAAGTGAAGGCACGGCAGCTGACGAAGATTACAGCGGCGAAAACTAAAACTTTCATCACACAAGACCAAACATCTGGTGATACAACTATCAACGTAAAGATGAATAAAAACCTTAAAGCTGAATCCGTGAAAGTTGGCAAAGACGGTAAGAACGGCGTGTCCATTACAGGTCCCTGATAACGGCACAGACGGCAAGGTAGCTGTGACTGGTAAGGACGGCAAAATAGCTGTATCTATTTCTGCAAAGACGGCGTAGGTCACATCGGTCTTAACGGTAAAGACGGCCACTAGCGCTGACATTTCTGTTGAAAAAGGTGATCCAGACCTCAACGGTAACGAAATCACTCGTATCAAATACACTGATGAAAAGGGTAAGACACATCAAGTGGCAACCAAAGATGACGGTATGGCATATGGTGGTGACAACTGCGACGTTATCAAGAAAAACTTAATGAACAATTGGACATTAAGGGCGGCGTAACAAACGAAGCTGATTTGACTGAAAACAATATTGGCGTTATCAGCAAAAATAATATTCTCAATGTTCGTTTGGCAAAAGACCTAAAGACTTGAACTCCATTACTTTCAACAACGGAGCTAATGGTGCAAATGGTAAAACCGTTGTAAACGGCGAAGGCATGACTATTAATGATGCAGCAGGTAATCCATTGACAGCTGTTACAAAAGACGGCGTGAAGATTACTGATGGTCCATCCATGACGAAAGATGGCATCGATGCAGCTGGTAATAAAATTACAAACGTTCAAGACGGTAATGTTGCAAAGATAGCAAAGACGCTGCAAACGGTAGCAATTGCATGATGCTGTTGAAAGCCTTAAACCAAAGGCTTCGGTCTAGAAGCAGAAGACGGCCAATCTGTGAAAAAGCTCTTGGTGAAACTCGTTAAGTTAAAGGTGATGACACGAATCATCAAAAGCCATCCGTAGACGACGGCGCTGTTAAGGTAGAATTGAGACATCACTGTAGACACTGTAACAGCTACCACTGTAACAACAGGCGACACTAAGATGGATAGCAAACGGCGTTACTATCAAGCGATCGGCGCTAATGAAGCAAACTAAGTTGACTAAAGACGGCTTGCAAATCAATGATGGTGGTAATAAAGCTGTTACTATCAACAAAGATGGCTTAACAATCGAAAACGGTCCTAAGGTAACAAAAAGAGGGTATCGATGCGGCTGGATAAGAAGATCACCAATGTAGCTGATGGTACTATTGGCGCTGGTAGCAAGGACGCTGTAAACGGCGGTCAATTGCATACAGCTATTGAAGACATCAAATCCACAGGCTTCGGTCTTAAAGCAGAAGACGGTAACTCCGTGAAGAAACCTCTTGGCGAAACAATTGACCTAAAAAGGTGACGGTAATATCAAAACTTCTGTTGATAACGGTGCTATCAAGATGGCCTTTGAACGATAAGATCACTCTTGGTCAAGACCCAGCAAAACAAGTTAAGATTGACGGTTCCGAAGGTACTGTTACAGCCGGCAATGGCGATAAAGAAGTTGTTGGATGGCTCTGCAGGAACGATTACAGCCGGTAAAGGTGATAATCAGTTAAAATCGACGGCAACAACGGTTCTGTAACGGCAAATACTGTGAAAGCCGGTGACGTAGTTGTAGGTAAGCAAACTTCCGACGGTAAAGAAGGCAACTCTCTGTAACAGGTTTGGATAACAAAAACTTGGGATCCTGAAAACCCTGTAGCTGTTCCTGGTCGTGCGGCGACAGAAGATCAATTGAAAGCTGTTAATGATGACTTCAACAACAAGGCTAGAACAGGCCGTGTATTCCAAGGTGACCAACTTGGCGATAGCGGTAAAGTGGTTCGTGGATTGGGAGATACCATGAACCTTACTGGTGGTGCTGATGTGAACCGTTTGGCAGATAATAATATCGGTGTTGTGAAAAACGCTGCTGGTGATGGCTATAACATCAGTTGGCTAAAGACTTGAAAGGTCTTGAGTCCGTAACGACTACGGATGCTGCTGGTAATACAACTGCTATGAACGGTGGCGGTATGACAACTCACACCTGCTCAAGGTAATGCTGTAAGTCTTACCAAAGACGGCCTCAATAACGGTGGTATAGAATTACCAATGTAGGCCCTGGTGTAGATGGTACTGATGCGGTTAACGTAAATCAATTGAGCAGTGCCATGCGTAGCGTGGATGGTAAAATCGCTGATGTAGGTGCTACTAGTGCAGCTATTTCGGCCTCAAACCATTACAATATGATCCATTGGAACCAACTCAAGTATTGGCTGCTGTAGGTCATTATAAAGGCAGCACCGCTGCAGCTGTAGGCGTGGCGCACCATACTAATGAATCTACAATGTTCATATGGGCGTATCTCTTTGGCGGTCATGACAACATGATTAATGCGGGCGTATCCTGCCAAATTCGGTACTTCCGATGCGAAGAAAAGCGGTTCCCGCACGTTATAAGGTCGGCCCTATCAGCTCCGCGTATGTATTGCAGGATGAAGTGACTGCATTGAAAGCTGAAAATGAACGTATGAAACAACATGATCTAGAGTTAACTGCTAACATGATCAAGTACAACGCGATAATGAAGAAATGAAAAGCTCAAATTTACGTATTGTTGATGCAACAAGCAGGTTCTTTACAAAATAATCGAATCTGAATATTCGAGTTCTAACCACCATGTAAGGATTAGGAAAGCCGCCCTTCCGGGCGGCTCATCATAAGGAGGAAGTATGAAATTCAAAAACATTTATGCCTGTATTGGCACTGGCTTTCATGTATGCGCGGTAGGTCAAGCGGATGCGGCTCAAGATCGATTGATGATGCCGGAACAACCAGCTGAACCATTAAACGTAATTGAAGCAGAAGTGGCTATTCCTGTACCTAGCGAAGAAGTTCGTGACGTAGTGAATGCTTTTACACAATTCCAATTGATCAAAAAGGCAAATATATCATGGACGACTTCGCGTTATGAAGGGCAAGAACGGTACCGCAATAATGTATTGTATTATATGAACGTTCGTCGTAGCTGGTACATCGTGAGCCATCGTTATAAAAATGACAGCTATGCGCGCATGGCGTTGGGATCGTTTGGTACAACGATTACAAAACAGTTCTTGCAGAACATGTGACTGTATCTGAAGATGCTAAATTGGACTATGCGCAACAAAATCATCGATATCTTGGATCGCAATACAGCCAATGTACATGGATGATGAATTGCGTTTCTGCTACGAACGAAATGGTTATCTTTAGCTTGAACGAAGCCAGCTGAAAGACGGCAATCAATCGCGTAAAACCTGTAGATGAAAATGGGTCCTACGGTGGATGAACTTCCAACAGTAGACCTTTCGCAAAAGCGATTAATGCACCTACAATTCAATAAAAATTTAGACTATAATATATGACGAAAGTCGAGGCAGAAACTGCCTGGCTTTTGTCATACATAGATTAAATCTTTTTGTATGTGAATATGTAAATTTAATTCCACAAATATATAGAAAAGATGAAGAATTTCTATCTTTATTTTTAAATCTGTTAAATAAACTATAAAAATGAATGAAACATGAAAAAGCTGTTTACAATATTGAAATTATTTGATATAGTAGTCGCAGAGTGAGTATCTTATAGAAAAGATATACGTGATAGTACTTAAACCATAGTATTGAGTACTATTGTTTTATGTTAGAAGTGTAGATGATTTTTATGTTCATGACTTCTTTCTTTTATTTTATTATATGAGGATATAACAGAATGCGTAACCGGCAAGACCGGTAGTTCGGTGAGAAAGCGAATAACATGAATCGAATTTATAATGTAATTTGGAGTAAAGCTAAAAATTGCTACGTTGTAGTATCTGAGTTAGTTAAGAGCGGTGGCGGTAAAGCTAGTGTGAGTTCTGCAAGAACGAGCATTACTTTCCGTGCAGCTTTATGCGCGCTTGCTAGTACGGGTTGTTTAGTATCGGGGATTGCAGAAGCGCGTAATACAAGGCCCCGGCGCTGCTGCTACTGGCAGGCATCAGCGTGGCAGCAGGATAATGCGAAATCCGCAGGTGCTAAGTCTGTGGCGATAGGTAATGACGCGGCTACATTAGCAACAAGTGAAAATGGTATTGCCATCGGTAATGGTGCGCGAAGGCTGAAGGTCAACAACGAGTGAAGGTTCCATATCCTGCGGGTACTATTGCCATCGGTCAAGGGTCAGTGGCAAAGGAAAAATGGCGATATTGTAATAGGTCGTCAAGCAAAGAGCACGATTTTCCATGTATCATCAACAACCTGGCTCCGGCGCAGTTGTACCGGGTGCAGAAGCTGCTTCTACGGTTCTCGTGGTGACGTAGTCATCGGTGCTGCAGCGGAAGCTAATATAATTAGAAAGAATGCCACTGTTGACAGTGATGGCCAGCTATTCTCACAATCTGTACTATTGGTAGCGTAGCAAAGGTATATGGTACTCAATCTGTAGCTATCGGTGGTGATGTGAGATCTATTGGACACCTTCTATCGCTATCGGCGGTGATGATATCGATAAAAGCGAAACCCGATTTATATAATGCTATTCCTGATTTAGCGGGCTGCCAGGTACGCAGACTCTAACCGTGAAGTGGCCGCATTACATCCAGTGATTGGGTACAGCAGGGCTTAATGATAGTAAGAACTATGTAAATACTGCTTCTATCGGAAAATGCCAGCCTTGCTATTGGTATGATGACACAGTCTTTAGGCACAGGTTCTAATGCTATCGGTGCTAACTCCTTGTCAAAGGTGTGGCTAGCTCCGCTATTGGTGCTATGGTCGTAGCTGGGGGAATAACCTCTTGCTATCGGTAGTCAAGCCGGTGCATATGGTGAGAAATCCACCCCCTCGGTGATGCGAATATAGTAGGCTTTGATAGGGACAAATGCTACTCTATCTGGTTCTGCTGCAGGCGCCTTGGTAGAGGCAATAAGGTATATGGTAATAATGCATATGCTATCGGTAGTGAAAAATACAGTAGGGTCGGCTACTGTTACTGAAACCACAGAGTCTAATGGCGATAAAAATTGCGCGTTACTGCTGGTACGTATAAAAGGTAATAGCTATGCGGCGCGTTCGGTTATAAGAACACTCATTACAACGGATAATTCCATGTAGTAGGTAGTAACTCCAATTATTTCCGCAGATAACGGCATGGTTTTAGGTAACAGTGCTACTGTGACAGGGGCTCAATGGTTTAGCTCTTGGTAATAATACGAAAGTAGCAATGACAATGCCGTAGTTATCGGTAATGGCTCTGAAACAGCAGCAGCTGTGGCTACTCCTTCTGCCACAATCAATGGGGTAACGCATAATTTCACAGAGAATAAACCCTGCCCACAGTAAGCGTAGGCAAAGCAGGTATGGAAACGAACTGTTACCAATGTAGCGGCCGGTCGTACTTTCTGCTACCTCCACTGATGCTATGTCAATGGTAGCCAATTGTTTGCAGTTAAAACAGAAGTAGAAAAAGGGTATCCATGCAGGCGATGATGCCGCAGCAGCTACAGATAATAAATTTACGCGTAAATTAGGTGAACAAACCACTATTGTAGGCGGCGTGACCGATGCAACTAAGTTAACAGATAACAATATCGGTGTCGTTTCCAATGGCACTGATACGCTAAATATTAAATTACTAAAACATTGACTGGTTTGGACAGCGTTACAGCTGGCGGCACTACTATCAATAACGGCGGTTTGACCGTAGATGGTAAAAACTATGTATCTCCAAACGGTATCAATGCAAATAACCAAAAGATCACCAATGTAGTTGATGGTACTAACTCTAACGATGCGGTTAACTATGGTCAATTTACAAAATGTGATTAACTTCATCGATAAAGCGCCTATCTGTGAAAGCAAAAGATGCAAATGTAACTGTAACAGAAGGTACAAAATGCAGTAGGTGGTAAGGAATATATTGTTGGATTAGGTAATACACTAATGTTGGTACTGCACATCCTGTAACTGTAGATGGTAATGCAGGCCATGTTAGCAGGCCTTCAAAAATACAGATTGGAATGTAGGCAATCCCTGTGGTTGTTCCTGGTCGCGCGGCTACAGAAGATCAGTTGAAAAAGGTTAACGATACAGTTAATGCCAATAAGGATCAAATCGATAAAATAAACAAGTTATCGCAGATAACAAACAAAATATCACAAACAAATGCCGGTAATATTGCTAATAATACGCAAAAATATCGCAAAGAACGCTGGCGATATCGTTACCATCAATAAAACTATTGGAAAAAGGTTTGAATTTTGACGGTGACTCCGGTGCGACAATCAATAAGAAAATTTTGGGTGATACAATGTTAGCTGTTAAAGGCGGTGCTACAGGCTACATTGTTCGACAACAATATCGGTGTTGTATCCGATGGTACGGGCACATTGAATGTGAAATTGGCTAAGACATTGACAGGGTTTGGATAGCGTCACAGCTGGTGATACTACCATCAAATAACGGCGGTTTGACCGTAGGTGGTAAGAATTATGTATCTCCAAAATGGTATCAATGCAAACGACCAAAAGGTAACGAATGTTGCTAATGGCGATGTGACTCAAACCTAAAGATGCAGTTAACGGTGGTCAATTACACTGTTAAGCAAGATCTTTGGTGACCAAATTACGAATACCAAGAATGATTTAGCCAATAAAAATTGATAATACTAAAACTGACCTTATCAGCGTCAAAGGCCTCTTTGTTTCTTAACGCGGATAATGACGATGACGAATAAACTAGGCTCTAAAGTAACTGTAAACGGCGATGATAACATCATTACAGAAATTACTCAAAACTGGTGATGATACTAAGATTGCTCTTTAAATTAAAGAAAAGACCTTAATGTTAGATCGTTACGGCTACGGACACCGTGAAAGCAGGGACGTAACAATGGGTAAACAAGCTGATGGTGCGAACCCTGGTAATACAGGCAACTATATTACTGGTCTCTGATAATAAGACTTGGGATCCAGGTAATGTTGTATCTGGTCGTGCCGCAACAGAAGACCAATTGAAACAAGCTTTTGCAAAATCAAACTGCAACAGGCCTTAAATTTGATGCCAATGTAGGCGGTGTACAAAACTAGTAAAATTAGGTTCTGACAGTAATCGTACAAGGCGAAGGTAAAGCTGTTGATAGCGATTATAGCGGTGAAAAAATATCAAGACTTTCATCAAACAAGATGCGGCAACAGGCAACACGACCATTGACGTGAAGATGAGCAAAAATCTTAAAGCTGAATCTGTAACGGTTGCCAAAGATGGTAAGCGACGGTGTATCTATTACTGGTCCTGACACGCGAATGGTACAGACGGCAAGGTAGCTCGTTACCGATAAAAATGGTAAAGATGCTGTATCTATGTCCGGTAAAGACGGTATTGGTCATATCGGCTTAAACGGCAAAGATGGTCGCAGCAGATATCACTGCTGAAAAAGGTGATCCTGATCTTGAAGGTAACGTGAAATCACTCGTATGCGAAAATACCAAGACGAAAACGGTAAAGACACATCAAGTGGCGACTAAAGACGACGGTACGAAATACGGTGGCGGAGTAGCGTGCCGTAATCGAGTCTAATAATGAACAAGTAAACGTAATCGGCGTGCATACTGATGCTAGCAAGTTGGACTACAGAAGACAATTTAGGTGTCGCATCCGATGGTAGCACAACCTCAAGGTTCGCGGCGCGGCAAAAGACTTGAAAGGCCTTTTGAAACAGTAACAACAAAGATGCTGCAGGCAACACTACAGTTGTAAATGGTGGCGGCATGAAGATTGGCACTCAAGTTAGTGGTAACCCCTGTGGAAAGCTCAACTAAAGATGGTTTGGATAACGGTGCAGCAAGATTACATGAAAGCAAGTTGTACAGCTCCAACTGATGCAGAAATCAATAAATCTCAACTGGATCACGCTGTGCCGTTGCTGCGACTAGCAACGGTAACAGCAGGCGATATTGATATTAAGGTTACACCAAGCGACAAACGAATGGTTCTAAAACTAAGAAGCAAGCCTTCAAAAGACCAAGTAACATTAGGCTCCGATCCGAAGAAACAAAATGCCATCGATGGTAATGCAGGCACAGTAATCAAAGCTGGTGACAAGGCTGGAAAAATCGACGGCAAACAGCGCACCATAACGTTGGTAAAGATGCACGAAGATGGCGGTATTCATCGCAGGCCCCGATACAGCGAACGGCACAGACGGCAAGGTAGGTATTGCTGCAGACGGTAAAGATGCTGTATCCATGTCCGGTAAAGACGGTGCCGGGTCATCGGTTTAACCGGCAAAGACGGCCGTAATGCGGATATACTGCTGATAAAGGTGATCCAGACTTAGACGGTAACAACATCACTCGTATTAAGTACCAAGACGAAAACGGTAAGACCCACCAAGTGGCAACTAAAGATGATGGTAAGGAAATACGGTGGCGATAGCGGTTCCGTAATCAAGAAAAGCTAACGAACAAGTTAATGTAGTGGGTAATACTGATGCTAGCGTTGACTACAGAAGATAATTTAGGGTCGTATCCGATGGTACTGGAACCTTAAGGTTCGTATGGCGAAAGACTTGAAAGGCTCTTGAAACAGTAACAACCAGGGATGCTGCAGGTAATACCACAGTTATGAACGGTGGCGGTGTAACGATTAGCACCTGCTAGCGGTAATGCTGTGAGCCTTACTAAAGATGGTTTGGACAACGGCGGTAATACAATTACCAATGTTGCGGCTGGTGTGAAACGGTACTGACGCGGGTTAACGTAAATCGAATAAAAGGCGCAACAGATGATAGCGAATCGCAATCAATCCGTAGCGGGTGAAACACAACGTAGGCGCCCGCGGCGGCTATGTCTGCGTTGGAAACCGATTCAGTATGATCCGTTGGAAACTCAACTCTGGCGGTACTCGCATGTAATTACAGAGGTGAAACGGCAGCGGCGTTAGGCGTCGCCACATTACACAGCAGAAGACACTACATGTTCCATGTGTGGCGTATCTGTTGGTAGTCACCATAACATGGTGAATGCCGGTGTAACTCATCAAAATTGGTACCTGCGATGCGAAGAAAGCGATTCCCAGAACGTTATAAAGGTGGCACCTATCAGCTCTGTTTATGTGTTGCAAGATGAGGTAACAGCGTTGAAAGCCGGAAATGCATCGTATGCAAGAAAGCCTTAACGAATTGTCTTCGTGAAGCTGAAAATGCACGTATGCAACAACGTATTGATGAATTATCCTCTGTGAAGGAAGATAATGAACAAATGAAGGCTCAAAATTGCATTGTTGATGCAACAAGCAGGGCCTACAAAAGTAAATTTGACTGGATTAGATGGGTTATTTAGTATACTCCTAGTCATGTAAGAATCATGTGAAGGAATATGAAAGCCGCCCTTCGGGGGCGGCTCGTCAGGAGGATTTACGAAATTCAAAAACATTTATGCCTGTATTGGCACTCTGCTTGTGGTATGCGCGGTAGGTCAGGGCGGATGCGGCTCAAGATCGATTGATGATGCCAGAACAACCGGCAGAACCATTAAACGTGATTGAAGCGGAAGCTGCTGTCCCTGTACCTAGCGAAGAAGTTCGCGACGTTGCGTAATGCTTTCAACACAATTCCAATTGGACCCGAAAAGGGAAAACGTATCATGGATGATTCCCGTGTTATGACCGGTCAAGAGCGTTACCGTAACAATGTAGTTGTACTACATGAACGTTCGTCGCAGCTGGTACATCGTGAGCCATCGTTATAAAACGATAGCTATGGGCGCTTTGGGCATTAGATCGTTTGTACAATGATTACAAAACAATCTTTACAGAACATGCGACTCGTATCTGAAGATGCCAAATTGATCACGCGCAACAAATCATCGATATCTTGATCGCACACAGCCAATGTACATGATGATGAATTGCGTTTCTACATGAACGAAATGGTGATCTTAGTTTGAACGAAGCTATGAAAGACGGTACACCGCGTGAAACCTGTGGATGAAAAAGCAGCTCCCTGCGATGGACGAACTTCACACAGTGGATCTTCGTAAAGCGATTAATGCACCGACAATTCAATAATCCCTTTAGATGATTCAATTATAAGAATTAAGTGTTAGTTGTGTTATTGTATTTTATAATTGTATGATTGATAGTATATCGGTGTTGTTTGTACTAACAATGCCCCGGATATTTTTTTATGCATATAATTTTGCAATCAATGGTGATCTCGCTGACCTTGAATCACCTTATATGTAATACGATGGCTGTAAAATTGTGATGCAGAAATTGTAACTCGATCGTTAGGTTGAACGTCCGCATCATATGTGAATACGCCTTCTTCCCATTAAAGCGACCTTTGATTGTGAAAGTTTGATTATCTCGTGTAACTACGATATCTTCTTCTGTAACCGTATTTGGTTTATCTATATTTTGTTGTAAGATATTGAGTTCTGACATAGATTTCTTCCTCCTTTTCTGCTTTCAGTATAACAATAAAAATTACACATGGAGTAATCGTATAAAATTGTTTTATACACATATGCTCTATTTCATAAAGCCTATAAAATCCCGACCGATACGCCTTTAGAGTGCCTTAGAAAAAGGAATGACGGCGATTTGAATTTCACTGTCATTCCCTTTTACTATATATAAAATGCTACCTTTTATTGATTGTGCAATAGTTAATTGGCTTAAGTAGGTATGTAGTAATTGTGTACGTACATTGAGTCAAAAATGGCAGAAAACACTCGTACGATATCTGTTTATGAAAAGATATCATTCTATTATATAGTCTATCATAAAATCAGAATAATGAAGAGAAAATAAATTGGCTATATATGATGTAATATTGGGTACATAATTATGGGTATATTAGTATTATTTATGAAAGTTGGTATCAATAGTATACAGCATTTATGCAGAATATTCAGTATATTTAATTTTATCGAAATTATTAATAACTTAAACACAAAAAGTTTTATGAAAAATAAAAATGAAAAAGTTTACTTTTTCCCTGTAATATGTGGTATTTTAGATATACAATTCAAGAATGTCGATGAATTCCTCAATACATCATCGATCCATCATTGTTATTTCATTAAATATGTAGATAGTTAGTTGTAAGTATAAGTTTTATAGGAGAAAGATTAACGAATCGAGTATTTAAAGGGATTTGGAATCGCACAAAGGGCTGCGACGTCGTTGTGGCAGAAAACAGCAAAAGAACATGACGAAACGTTCCTCTTGTCGGTTGTATTTTCTAAAATGCAGGTGCTACAGCAGTTGCCGTTATGTTGACAGGCGTTATGATGCCTCACCGATGCCTTGGGGGCACCTTTGATTAAAAATGGTATCGGTGCGACAGCTGAAAATGATGGTGGTACGCGATTGGTGATAGAACAAATGCTCGCGGTGACTATAGTGTGGCTATGGGTACAGACGCTACTGTTGGTAAAAATGATCCATCTGAATCTGAAAGCCAAAACGGGTATCGCTATCGGTCATGGTGCTACAGTAAGCGTTAACCCTGCTACGGCAACACCAGGTATTACAGATAAAGAGCGGTGGTATTGCCATCGGTCATGATGCGACAACTAGCGATATCAATACACTGCTATTGGTACAAGCACCATCGGTCAAGGTGCACAGGCGGTGGCTATCGGTCGTAATGCGCGCACAATTGCTAACAACGGCGTAGCTATCGGTAACGAAGCTAACGTCGTGCAATCCACGAACGGATTTTGCGTTGGGGAAAACAATGCACGTGCCGGGTTTTGATGAAAAGCAATCACTTGATAGGTCTTGATAACGACCAGGCTCTCGGTTCCAATGCACGCGCTTATGGCGGTTCCTCCATGGCCTTCGGTAATAATGCGAAGGCATCCAAAGGCGGTGCTATTGCCATGGGTAACGGTCTCTCAATCTCGGAGGCGATTGGGGGTAGCTATTGGTACGGTGCAAAAGCATTGGCACAAGGTGCCCGCGCTATCGGTGCTAACTCTACAGCCGATGCTACTAATGCTGCTGCTAAGGGCTGGGATAGTGTAGCTAGCGGTGAGGCTTCTATTGCTATCGGTGAGACGGCAAAAAGCGACTGCAGCTAATTCTATTGCTATGAGTAAAGCTGCAAACGTAGCTGGCAGATGATTCCATTGCTATCGGTCAAAAATGCATCAGTTGATGCGAATCAACAAACGATCGATTGCATTAGGTGCCAACCCAAGACTGCTAATGTGGTAAGCACACCAAATCAATTGGTAAAATGGCTTATGTGTATAAAAACTATGCCGGCGGTTCTGCTGACTTTCCACACTTAGCGTAGGTAGTGATACGCTAAAACGTACTATTACAAATGTGGCTGCAGGTCGTGAATGCACAATCTACAGATGCAATCAACGGTAGCCAATTATATGGTGTTGCAAAATACCTTGGGTAATTTAGCAAGCACTACAAAAAGGGTCTTTTAGGTGGCAAATGCAGCGCTTGACCCTGATACTGGCAACTTGTCGATGAGTAATATCGGTAACACAGGTAAAGGCACGATTCATGATGCTATTAAAATTCAATAAAAGACACTATAGATAAAGGTCTTAACTTTGATGCTAATACAGGTGGTGCTAAAACAACCTGATTAGGGTTCTAAAGTTACCATCAAAGGGTAGACGGCAGCAATATCAATGCCGCAATTACACAAGCTAATGGTGATACAACTATCAACATGACTTTGGGGTAAATACTATTAAAGTAGGTACAGCAAACCCTGTAACGATTGACTGGTACTACAGGTGCATGTAACAGGCCTTCAAAAATAAAGATTGAATGTAGATAGTCCCAGAAGTGTATCTCGGTCGCGCCGCTACAGAAGATCAGTTGAAAAAGGTTAATGATAAAGTTAATACTAATAAGGCTCAAATCGATAAGAATAAACAAGATATCGCATGATAATAAGCAAAAATATCACAAACAATGCCAATAATATCGCTCAAAATAAGCAAGATATCTCCAATATTAATACAAAAATTAATAAAGGTTTGAACTTTGCTGGCGATACTGGTAATGTAGGCAACAGACAATTAGGTGACAGCTGTTACCGTTAAAGGCGAGTGACAGGCACATTATCCGGACGGTAATATCGGTGTTGAATCCGACGGCAATGGCAATATTAAATGCGAAATTAGCTAAAACATTGACTGGTTTGGACAGCGTTACAGCTGGTAGTACTACGATCGATAGCAACGGTATTGACTGTAGGTGGTAAAACATATGTATCTCCAACAGGTCTCAATGCGAATAATCAAAAAGATTACTAATGTTGCTAATGGTAGCGACCCCTAATGATGCAGTTAAACTATAGCCATCATAAGCTGCTATCGGTGGTACAGCCAGCATCCACCGTAAAAGCAAAGGATGCAAATCGTAACTGTAACAGAAAGTACAAACGCAGCAGGCGGTAAGGAATATACTGTTGGTTTAGGTAATAAATTACTGTAGGTACAGCACATCCTGTAACTGTAGACGGTGATGCTGGTCATGTAACAGGCCTCACAAATACAGATTGGATGTAGACAATCCTGTAGTTGCACCTGGTCGCGGTGCTACTAGAAGATCAGTTGAAAAAGGTTAATGATAAAGTTAACACTAATAAAACTGCTATTGATAAAGGTTTGAACTTTGATGGTGACTCCGGTGCAGTTATCAATCAAAAATTAGGTGAAAAATTATCCGTTAAAGGCGGTGCAACAGGCACATCTATCCGACGGTAATATCGGTGTTGAATCTGACGGCAATGGCACATTGAATGCAAAACTAGCTAAAACATTGACTGGCTTAGACAGTGTTAGCAGCTGGTGGTACTACTATCAATAACGGTGGCTTGACTGTAGGTGGTAAGAACTATGTATCTCCAACAGGTACCAATGCGAACGATCAAAAAGATTACCAATGTTGCTGATGGTACTGTGTGTGCAGGTAGTAAGGACGCTGTAAACGGCGGTCAATTGCACGATGCTAAAAACGAATTAACTACTAATATCAGATGCTAAAACTGAACTTATCAACAAAGGCCTCGCTTTTCATGCTGATAACAACGATGAAAAACGAACAAACTTTGGTCTCTAAAGTAACAGTACATGGTGATGGTAATATCACTACCGAAATTACGCAAACTGCGTGATGATACTACAATCGGCGTTAAATTGAAACAAAAATCTTAATGTTCAAACATTGACGGCTACAGATACTGTGAAAAGCCGGCGGTGTAACAATGGCAAACACGCTGATACTAAGAACTATGTAACTGGTCTTGATAATAAAAGATTGGGATGTGAACACATCTAATCCTGTAAGCGGTCGCGCAGGTACAGAAGATCAATTGAAAAAGATTAGCGATGTTGTTAAGAATCGCTGCTGCATGCTACAGATTACCGTTTGGTCATGCAGCCGCTGCAGATGGTGCTTATACAGTTGATTCTAACGGTGATGCTGACTTGACTGCAGAGGATAAAAACATGCAGGTACTAAAAGAGACTGCTAAGATTAAGGACGTTGCGTCTAAATCTCAGCCTCGACAAATTAAATGATCGTGCTGTTAAGTATGATCTGACAATGGTGCTGTTGATAAGACAAAAGTAACTTGCGAAGGTCCCACCTATACCAATAAACCGGTGGCACCACGTAACAAATGTGGCGTATGCAAGCAGGCAACGATGGAAGCGAAGCGGTTAATGTGGATTACTGAAAGATAAACCAAAGATAGTGAAGACGCATTAACTAATAAAGGTTTGAAATCTGACGCCAACAGTGGCGGCGTAAAAACTCAATAAACTTGGCCTCACGGTTACTGTCATGGCGAAGGTAATGATGCCGATGCTAACTACAGCGGTGAAAAATCTTAAAAACTTTCATCACACAAGATCAAGATGGCAACACAACTATCGATGTGAAGATGAACAAAAACCCCAAAGCTAATAGTGTGGCTATTGCCGGTAAAAACGGTCAAGACGGCGTTACACTTAAAGCGTGGCGACGCTAAAAACGGTGTAGATGGTACAAGCATTAATCGTTTAGTGACCGAAGATAAAGACGGCAATACACATACGCTTGCAACCCTTGATGATGGTACTGATGTATGGCGGCGATACAGGTAATGTAATTAAAAAGAAACTTAACAATCAAGTGAATGTTGAGGGCGGTATCTCCGATGAAAGCAAATTAGCTGCTGAAGACAACATCGGTGTTGTTTCCGACGGTTCCGGATACATTGAAACGGCGCTTGGCGAAAGAATCTGAAAGGCTTTAACGTCTGCTACTTTCACAAACGGCGGCAATCATACTGTTATCAATGGTGATGGTATGACAATCAATCGTGCTGGCGGCAATGCAGCAAGTCTTACAGAAAAGACGGCTTAAATAATGGCGGTACAAGATTACGAATGTAGCTGACGGCACAGATCCTAACGATGCAGTTAATAAATCTCAATTGATAAAGCTACAGCAGCCGCATCCACAACGCGTATCGGCAGGTAATAATATTACTGTGACACTCTAGCACCAATGCGAATGGTTCCAAGAACTATCGAAGTAAGTCCCAAAGACCAAGTGACATTAGCTCTGATGCTACGAAACAAATCGCGTTGGATGGTACTACAGTACAATCAAAGCTGGTGATAAAGTTACAATCGACGGCAACAAAGGTACGATTAAAGCTGGCAATGTAACAATTGACGGTGAAAAACGGTACAATCAAGGCTGGCGATAAGGTAACCATCGACGGTAAAGATGGCAAGATTGCGGCAGGCAAGGTATCTGTTGATGGTAAAGACGGTTATGTGACAGGTTTGGAAAACAAAGATTGGGATCCCAACAACATCACAAGCGGTCGCTGCTACAGAAGCACCAATTGCAAAAATCTCACAAAGCCTGGATAATAAGATTACTAACCTAGGTGATGAAATCACGAAAAAGGTGATGAATTTCGCCGGTAATACAGGTGAATTCCACCGTGATTTAGGCCAAAAGGTTACCATCAAAGGTGAAGGTACAGAGTCCGACGATAAATACCCTGCGAAAAATATTAAACAGTAGCCGACCAAGATGGTAATGTTAATATCAAGATGGCGAAAAACCCTTAGACTCGACAGCTTAACTACTGATAAAGTAAAAAGTTGGCAAAAACGGTAGGCGACGGCGTATCCATTACTGGCCTAACGGTGCTGACGGTACAGACGGGAAAAGTAGGTATCACAGGTAAAGACGGCAAAGACGCTGCATCCATGTCCGGCAAAGACGGTGTTGGTCAGTATCGGTTTAACTGGTAAAGACGGCCGTAATGCGGATATTACCGTTGATAAAGGTGATCCAGACTTAGATGTGCAACAACATCACCGTATTAAGTACCAAGACGAAAAACGGTAAGACCCACCCAAGTGGCAACCAAAGACGATGGTATGAAATACGGTGGCGATAGCGGTGCCGCAATCAAGAAAAAGCTTAACGAACAAGTCAATGTAGTGGGTGGCATTACTGATGCCAGCAAGTTGACTACAGAAGACAATTTAGGTGTCGTATCCGATGGTACTGGCAACCTTAAGGTTCGTATGGCGAAAGACTTGAAAGGTCTTGGAAACAGTAACCACTAAGGATGCTGCAGGTAATACTACAGTTATGAACGGTGGCGGTAACAATTACACCCGCGAGCGGTAATGCTGTAAGTCTTACTAAAGATGGCCCATCAACGGCGGTAATACAATTACCAATGTAGGCCCTGGTGTAAACGGCACGGATGCAGTTAACGTAAATCAACTGAAAGGTGCTACAGATGGTTTAGCAGCACGCTATTAACCCGTAGCGGGCGAAACACAACGTGTAGGCGCACATGCGGCGGCTATGTCTGCATTGAAACCTATTCAATATGATCCATTGGAACCAACTCGGGTGATGGCTGGTATCGGTAATTACAGAGGAAACTGCAGCGGGCTCTTGGCGTTGCCCATTACACAGCACGAAGACAACAATGTTCCATGTAGGCGTATCTGTTGGTAGCCACCTCATAACAGCTGGTAAATGCTGGTGTAACTCGTAAATTCGGTACTTCCGATGCGAAGAAAGCAGTTCCTGAACGTTACAAAGGTGGCTCCCTATTAGCTCCATGTGACGTAATGCAAGATGAAAATGATCTGCTTTGAAAAGCTAAGTAATGAAAAAGTACAATCGCGACAATGAAGAAAATGAGAGCACAAATTGCATTATTGATGCAACAAGCGGGCTTGAAATAATATGACAACATATTGATATGGTAGTAGAGAAAGGCGCCAAAAGCGAAAATGCTTTTTGGCGCCTTTTTGCATGCAAAATAGATTTTAATGGCTATTTTGTAGCATATATGTCATGGTATTTTGTAATGTAATTAAAATAGGGTGAGTAATAGTTAGATCATACAGTTTACTAAGGTGAAAATACATCATGAAGTTAATTTTATGCGAAAAATTAGTACATTTAGCATATTCATACAGTATATGGCGGAGTTTTTAGTATATTCACAACATATTTAGTGATCGGAAGTGGGATGTAGAGTGAAAAATACTTTTACCATAGAATATGATATGTTTAATATAATATGCATCGGTAACAGCCATATATTAACTGTATTTTTACTTTTTAAAAATAGTTATAAAATATTTTATTATATTCATAATCTGATAGTTTTATGCAAGGAGTAAGATGAGATGAACTGAATTTTTAAAGTAATCTGGAGTCGTACAAAAGGGATGTCATGTCGTTGTAGCTGAAATAGCGAGAAATATGTCGAAACGTTCGACAATGACATCGGTATTTGCCAAGATGTCAGGGGCCTCGTAATTGCTGCTGGTGTAGGCGTCCGTGATGTCCCCAACTGATCGTGCAAGGAGTACTATTGTGCAAGGGGGCTGGTGCTAAGCCAAAGACGGGTACTGTAGCAATGGGTGATAGTAGCACAGCATTGGCAGATAACAGTGTGGCACTGGTACAGGGGCCGCTGGTGTAGCAGTGGTGCAGGGTGTTGCAACAGGCAGAACGTGATAGTTTCTGCTGATAATGGTGTAGCAATAGGAATTTGACCAAATCATTTTCAAAATGGATTTGCTTTAGGCAATAATTCCCAGGCTGGATATAACGATGCTGATCAACTTGTAGGAAAAGATAATGATCAGGCATTTGGCTACAAATGCGCGCGCTTGGGGAGGATCCCTCCATGGCTTTTTGCAACGATGCTAAAGCCGGTGGTGGCGGTGCCATATCGATGGGGAATGGGTCACAATCGCGAGCTGACTGGGCGGTAGCTATTGGTAATGGCGCTAGAGCATTTAAACAAGGATCTTCCGCTTTTAGGTACAAATTCTACTACTAATGGATCTCACTCCACAGCACTTGGCTGGCTAGTACAGCCAACGGTTACGCCGATATTGCGGCCGGTGAAGGCTCAGTTGCATCCGGTGGGAAATTTCTTTAGCTTTAGGGGTTAATTCTTCCACGTCTACAGGAGCAGAAGGCTCTGTGGCGTTAGGTTTGAGCAGTAAAAAGAGAAGACAAATTCTATGGTTTTAGGTGTGTCCGCTAATGCCGGACATGAACGCTCAGTTGCATTAGGTGCACTCTGCAAACTCGCGGTACCATAGTACCCGAATCAGTATGTAAACGGTCTGTGGTATAAGAACTTAGCGGGGGAACGGCGGATTCTATCAGAGTATCGGTAACGATACGGTAAAACGTACGATTACAAATGTGGCTGCAGGTCGTATGAATGCTTTCGTCTACAGATGCCATTAACGTAGTCAATTGTTTGCGTCGCAAATAGTCTGGGGAAATTTAGCCACCACAATCTAAAAATATCCTTGCGGTAATGCAACCTCGATCCTGATACCGGTAAGTTGACGATGAGCAATATTGGTCTTACAGGTAAAAGCACAATCCATGATGCTATTAGATATAATAAAGACAATATCGATAAAGGCCTGGATTTGATGGGTGATACTGGTACCGCATTCAACAGACAGTTAGGTCAAACGACGGTTATTAAAGGTGGTGCTAGAGGTGCTATGTCTGACGGTAACATCGGTGTTCAGGCAGAAGCTAACGGCACATTAAATGTAAAATTGGCTAGTAACCGGTTTGGACAGCGTAACAACAGGAAATACCACGATTGATAATAGAGGTTGTCTGTAGGCAATAAACTTTATGTGTCCTCAAGCGGTATTTATGCTAATAATCAAAAATTTCCGGTGTTGCACCTGGGAATGGCGGCAGTGATGCAGTTAACTATAGTCAATTACAAGATGTGCTAATCGTATTCCTAAATTGACTACGTGAAAGAACAAGATCCGAACATAAGAATATTAGAAGGTACTAATGCATATGGCGGTAAGGAATATACCGTCGGGTTAAACAGTACAATCGTTGTAGGTCGAAATGCATCACATCCGGTAACGGTAGATGGTTCTAATGGACATATAACAGGTCTTATCTAAATAAAATTGGGATTTAAATAATCCAACACCTGTATCTGGTCGCTGCTACAGAAGATCAGCTAAAAGTGGGTTAATGAGAAAGTTAATTTAATCAGTATTTTATTAATCGAAATTCGCAAAGTATTTCAGATAACTCAAGCCGTATCGGTAATACGCACGAGATATCACAAAATACAAGGTGATATCACTACTAATAAGAATGATATTAATACTCATCAATAATACCTTGAAAAAGGGCTCTATTTTTAGCAGCGATACAGGTGCTCCGATTAAGAGAAAATTAGGTGATACCTAGTCATCAAAGTGCGAGCTACAGGGCATTATCGGATAATAATATTGGTGTTGTATCCGATGGTACTGGTAGACTGAATGTAAATTGGCAAAAATATTTAACAGGATTGAGAGCGTTAATGCAGGAAACACTACGATTAGTAAAAATGGCTTTGAGTGTAGGTGCCAGAACCTATATAACACCAAATGGTATCAATGCCAATAATCAAAAGATTACAGGTGTAGCTACGGTACAGCGCCCGATGATGCAGTTAATCAGTCAATTGCAAAAATGCTATCGGTGGTACCGCTGCAAGGCCACTACGGTAAAAAGGGAAAGACGCGAACGTAACCGCAACAGAAGGTACCAATGCGAATGGTGGTAAGGAATTTACCGTTGATTGGAATAAACTTGCGGTAGGTACGGCACATCCTGTAACTGTGGGATGGAACTGCTGGAACTGTAACAGGGCCTCACGAATACAGCTTGAATGTAAACTAATCCACAAGCCGCAACCGGTCGCCGCAACGGAAGACCAGTTAAAAAGCTGTTAATACGCAAGTTAATACAAATAAGGATAAAATAGCTCAGAACACAACTGACATTGCTCAAAATGCGACTGATATCGGTAAGAATAAACAAGATATAAATCAAGAACAAGACTGATATAGCCTCAAAAATACTACTGATATCGGTAAAAATAAGACCGATATTGCACAAAATCAAGCAAAATATTACTCAGAACACACAAGATATTGCGACCAATAAAAATGCTATCTCTACAATCAATACAACTATTGCTAAAGGTCTTAACTTTGATGGAGATAGTGGTGCGTAATTAATAAACAATTGGGCGATAAGTTTAGCATCAAAGGTGGTGCCGCGGCGGCGAACTTGACGGACAATAATATCGGTGTCGTATCTGATGGCAGCACATTAAATGTGAAACTAGCCAAGACATTAACCGGTTTGGATAGCGTAACGGCTGGGGGTACAACCATCAATAGTAGTGGTTTGACCGCAGGCGGTAAGACCCATGTAACTCCGAACGGTATTAATGCGAATGACAAGAAAAATAACTAATGTTGCTGATGGTGACGTGGCGGCTAATTCCAAAGAGGCAGCTAACGGCGGTCAACTCATGCGGCTAAAAACTGAATCGTAAACAAAACATGTCGGTGATGCCAAAACTGAACTTAATAAAGAATATTAATGACGCTAAGACCGAACTGAACGGCAAATATAGATAATGCTAAAACCGAGTTAAACAATAATATATCGACCGCCAAGAATGATGTAATTAATACAGGCCTCAAGTTTGATGCGGACACTGGTGGAACTAAGACCAACAAATTGGGTTCCAAGGTAACGCAAATGGCGATGATAATATCACGACAGAAATCAGTCAAACTGGTGACGATACTAAGATCGCTCTATTAAAGAAAAGATCTCAATGTTACCACCGCTACCGCCACTGATACCGTGAAAGCTGGCACTGTGACTATGGGCAAACAAGCTGGTGGTGCAGGCGGTGCAAACGGTAACTTTGTAACAGGACCTCGATAATAAGTCTTGGAATGCGGATAACTCGCTGTAAGTGGTCGTGCCAACAGAAGATCAGTTGAAACTGCCAATGATAGGTACACTACAAATGTAACCAATATCAATAAAGGGTTAAACTTTAACGGTGATAGCGGTGCTGCGATTAATAAAAATTGGGGTGATACTCGTTACCATTGAAAGGCGGTGCTAGCGGACCTTACGGATAATAATATCGGTGTCGTGTCCGATGGCAGTACATTAACATGTAAACTAGCTAAAACATTAACCGGTTTGGATAGCGTAACAGCTGGCGGAACAACCATCAATAGCAGTGGTTTGACCGTAGGTGGCAAGACCTACGTAACGCCGAGGGTATCAATGCTAATAATCAAAAGATTACCGGTCTTGCAAAAGGCACGGACCCTACTGATGCGGTTAACTTTCAGTCAGTTGCAGGATGCTATCGGTGGAACTGCTAAGGCAAGTACCGTGAAAGCTAAAAATAGCAATATCACCAGAAGAAGGTACAGATGCAGCCGGCGGTAAGGAATATACCGCCTGGATTAGGACAAAATCACCTTAGGAACTGCTAACTGTGATCTGTGGATGGTACCGCAGGCACGGTAACTGGTCTTACCAATACTGCTTGGGAGTAGATAATCCGCAAAGCCGTAACTGGTCGTGCTGCAACGGAAGATCAGTTGAAATCTGTTAACACGCAAGTTAATACGAACAAGGATAAAAATACTCAAAACACAACTGACATTGCTCAAAATGCGACTGACATCGGTAAGAATAAGACTGATATTGCACAAAATAAGCAAAAATATCGCTCAAAAATACGCAAGATATTACGACTAATATGCTATATCCACAATCAATACGACTATTGCTAAAGGCCTTAACTTTGATGGAGATAGCGGCGCTGTAATTAACAAACAGTTGGGCGATAAGCTTTAGTATCAAGGAGGCGCAGCGGCTGCCAACTTGACGGACAATAATATTGGTGTCGTATCTGATGGCAGTACGTTAAACGTGAAGAAGCAAAACATTAACTGGTCTGGAAAGCGTAACAGCGGGTGGCACAATCATCAATAGTGGTGGTTTGACCCGTAGGTGGTAAGACTTATGTATCTCCAAAATGGCATCAATGCGAATGATCAAAAGATTACCAATGTTGCCAATGGCGATGTGGCGGCGAATTCCAAAGATGCGGTGAACGGCGGTCAACTGCATGACGCTAAAAACTGAGTTAAAATAAAAACATTAGCGATACTAAGACTCAACTTTCACCAAGTAAAGGCCTCTCGTGCTCAATGCGGATAATAACGACGAGAAAACGAATAAACTGGGCTCTAAGGTAACAGTAAATGGCGACGGCACATTACGACAGAAATTAGTCAAACTGGCGATGATACAAAGATCGGCCTTAAATTGAAGAAAAATCTTTAATGTTACATCGTGTTACCGCAGCGGAAACTGTGAAAGCTGGTACGGTAAACCATGGGTAAACAATCTGATGGTGAAACCCTGCTAATACGGGTAACTGACGTAACAGGTCTTGATAATAAAGACATGGAGTATTGACTAATCCTACGATTGCATCGTGGCGACGTGCAGCAACGGAAGACCAATTGAAAGAAACGCTAGTGATGAAGTCAAGCAACCAGGTGCTAGTGCAACGGACTTTCAGTCTCGTTGTGAATCCTGCGGCGGGGCTTCCAATGGTGACTACACTGTAGATGCCAATGGTGACGTAGCATTGACCGTACAGGATAGAGAACCATCCGGATAAAACAAAACCGTAACGATTAAAGATGTGCATCTAAACTGAAGTGGACAAAGGCTTTGAATTTTTGACGGTGATTCTGGCACAACTATTAATAAGAAGCTAGGTGGTACTGTTGCCATTAAAGGCGGAGCTGCAGCCGCAAATTTAACTGATAATAATATTGGTGTTGTATCTGATGGCAGTACGTTAAACGTGAAGTTAGCAAAGACATTAACTGGTTTGGACAGCGTAACAGCTGGTGGCACAATCATCAATAGTGGTGGTTTTAACCAGGTGGTAAGACTTATGTATCTCCAAAACGGCCCCAATGTGAAAATGACCAAAAGATTACCAATGTTGCACACGGCGATGGTGGCGGCTAACTCCAAAGATGCGGTGAACGGCAGTCAATTGCACGACGCTAAAAACCGAATTAAATAAAAACATTAGCGATACTAAGACCGAGCTTGAATAAAAATATCAGTGGATACTAAAACTGAACTCAACAAAAATATTAGTGACGCTAAAACTGAACTTACCAACAAAGGCCTCGTTTTAATGCGGATAATAACGACGAAAAACGAATAAATTAGGGCTCTAAGGTAACGGTAAACGGCGACGACAATATTACGACAGAAATCAGTCAAACTGGTGACGATACGAAGATTGGTCTTAAATTGAAGAAAGACCTTAATGTTACATCTGTTACGGCTACAGAAACTGTGAAAGCCGGCACTGTAAACCACAGGTAAACAGTCCGATGGCGCAACCCCCTGCTACTACTGGTAACTACGTGACTGGTCTTGATAATAAGACTTGGAATGCAGGTACAGTCGTATCCGGTCGTGCCGCAACAGAGGATCAATTCGAAATAAGCCTTGGCAGGTCAAACTGATACAGGCCTCAAATTCAATGCCAATGTAGGTGGTGTACAAACCAACAAATTAGCCTCTACTATCACTGTTCAAGGTGAAGGCAAAGCTACTGATGCTGACTATAGCGGTGATACTATTAAGACTTTCATCAAACAAGATGCTGCAACAGGTAATACAACAATCGATGTAAAAGATGAACAAAAACCTTAAGACTGAATCCGTGAAAGTCGGCAAAGACGGTAAGGATGGCGTATTCTTTCACCGGTCCAGATGCGGCGAATGGCAATCGACGGTAAGGTAGCTGTTACAGATAAAAACGGCAAGGATGCTGTGTCCATGTCCGGCAAAAGACGGTGTTGGTCACATCGGATTTAAGCGGTAAAGACGGTAAAAGTGCGGATATTATCGCTGATAAAAGCGCTGCTGATGTTAATGGAAATGAAATCACGCGCATTAAATACAAAGATGAAAAATGGCACAACCCATGAAGTGGCAAACCAAAGATGATGGCATGGCATACGGTGGCGACTCGGTACTACCATCAAGAAGAAACTTAATGAACAATTGACATTAAGGGTGGTGTCACCAATGAATCTGAGTTGACTGAAACAATATCGGTGTTATTAGCAAAAATAACATCCTTAATGTTCGTTTGGCAAAAATCTGGAAAGGTCTAGATTCCATAACTCTCAACAATGGCACTAATGGTGTAAACGGTAAAACCGTTGTCAATGGAGAAGCTATGCGCTGTTCAAGATAAGGATGGCAATCCGTTGACTGCTATTACAAAGGACGGCGGAAGATTACCAATGGTCCATCCATGACGAAAGATGGTATTGATGCAGCCAGCAATAAGATTACTAAACTGTAGTTGACGGGACAAATCCTGAAGCGATGCGGTTAATAAAATCCCAATTGATAAGCCGCAGCAGCTGCTACTACAACAATAACGGCAGGTAATAATGTCCAAGTAGATAAGACCACTAATGCGGACGGTTCTACAAATTACAAAGTGGACCCAAAGACCAAATAACAATGGGAACTGATGCTACGAAACAAATTGCGATGGATGGCACAACAGGTACCATCAAAGCCGGTGACAAAACATTACAATCGACGGCACAAAGGCACCATTAAAGCAGGTGATAAAGTTGAAATCGATGGTGATAGGGCACAATCAAGGCCGGCAATGTTGCGCACTGACGGTGACAAATGGTACGATTAAGGCCGGAGATAAGGTAACTATCGACGGAAAAGACGGTAAGATTGCTGCCGGTAAAGTATCTGTTGATGGCAAGGACGGTCATGTGACAGGTTTGGAAACAAAGATTGGGATCCCTAATAACATCACAAGTGGTCGCTGCTACAGAAGATCAATTGCAGAAGTCCCATAAAAAACCTTGGATAATAAGATTAATAACTTAGTGGATGACATTACGAAAGAAAAGGCATGGATTTCGCTCGGTAATACAGGTGATTTCCACCGTGATCTAGGACAAAAAGGTTACCATCAAAGGTGAAGGTCAAGGGGCTGATAGCGATTATTCCGGTGAAAATATCAAAACAGTAGCCGAAAATGGTAATGTTACTATTAAAATGGCTAAGAATCTTAAGGCCGACAGCGTTACTACTCAAAACGGTCACCGCCGATACGGTAACGACTGGATAAGGAAAGTCTGGCAAAAACGGTCAAGATGGCGTTTCCATTACAGGGTCCAGACGCTGCGAATGGTACAGATGGCAAAGTAGCTGCTATATGCAAAGACGGTAAAGATGCTGCATCTATGTCCGGCAAAGACGGCGTTGGTCACGATCGGTTTAACTGGCAAAGATGGTCGTAATGCAGATATGATTGCTGATAAGGGCGATTCTGATCTCGGAGGTAATGCTATTACTCGTATTAAGTACCAAGATGAACAGGGCAAGACACATCAAGTGGCAACCAAAGACGATGGTATGAAATACGGTGGTGATTCCGGTAATGTGATTAACAAAAAGCTTTAACGAACAGGTAAACGTAATCGGTGGTATTACTGATGCTAGCAAGTTGACTGACAGAAGATAATGTGGCGTTGTAGTCTGACGGCACTAATCTTAAAGTTCGTATGGCGAAAGATTTGAAAGGTCTTACGTCCGTAACGACTCAAGGATGCTGCAGGTAACCCTCTACGGTTGTAAACGGTAGTGGTATAACCATTACTCCCTGCTAGCGGTAACACTGTAAGTCTTACTAAAGACGGATTGAAATAATGGTGGCAAAACAATTAGCAAATGTAGGTCCGGGTGTAAACGGTACGGATGCGGTTAACGTAAATCAATCGAAAGGAGTTACGGAGGGCAGGGCCAATGCTATTAATCTCCGTGGCTGGCGAAACGCAACGTGTAGGTGCTCATGCGTGGCGGCTATGTCTGCGTTGAAACCGATTCAATATGATCCGTTAGAACCAACTCAAGTGATGGCTGGTATTGGTAATTACAGAGGCGAAACTGCAGCAGCTTTAGGTGTTGCTCACTACACATCGGAAGACACTATGTTCCATGCAGGCGTATCTGTTGGCAGTCGCTAATATGGTGAATGCCGGTGTAACTCGTAAATTCGGTTCTTCTGATGAGAAGAAGGTCATTCCTGAGCGATACAGGGCCGGTCCTATCAGCTTTGGCGTACGTAACGCAGGATGAAATGACTGCTTGAAAGCTGAAAAATGCACGCATGAAAGCGCAGGATGAAAAATTAACTGCAGACTATGCGGCATTGAAAGAAGACAACCTTCGTCTATGCAGAAAGGATAACGAAGAAACTAAACGACACCAGCTCTATTATGAGTCGTTTAGGCATGTAAATCATATAGATTTCATTTTTATATTCATGTGATAAAAACTGTTGATGTACCAGAAAAATACCCATGAAGATTAGATGATGTTTAACCCCATATGGTATAATGAAAAAAGAACGAAAAGTCTACTGTGAAAAGACTTTCGTTCTTTCTGTATTTGACTTCACAAACTTTTCATAATAGTGTATAATACAGAACATATAATTTTAATCGAAAAATTATGAAATGTGATTAATTTACTACATCATTGGTCTTTAGATTATAAGTGTTGTTTTGGGCCCATTGTTGATAAGTGGGTTTTTGATTGAAAATATATTATAAAATCGAGTAAGAAAATCAATTTTTAAAAAGAAGTTTAAAGTTCTGAAAAATAAATGAGCGAAATGTGAAAAATATATTTACATTCATAAAACTAATCTGATATTTTATATGTATAGTAATTAAAATTTTTGATGAAAATTTTATTATTTTAGTGTTTTAGTGTTGGTTTTAGAATCCCTTTATAAAAACTGTGTGAAAAGGTAGGTACCACTAAAATGAATCGTATTTATAGGGTAATTTGGAGTCAGGTACGAGGCGCATACGTCGTTGTATCTGAAATCGCAAAAAGCCATACTGTGGCTCCAAAAAGCTTTGTTAGTAATTCCGCCAAAGCTTCGGTAAAAGTTGGTTTTATGGCTATGGTTTTAACCTGCGGTAGTGGGCTGGTTTCGCTAAGTCTGCAGATCTGATCGAGGGCTGCTTAACACCGGCTCCTGCGACGTCAGAAGATACGTGGCGGTGTGACATGGTTGTAACACCAGACACTAGGTGCACCATACTATATCAGATGTATGATTACAAAACACCGGGGAATCCAGGACAAGGACACTTTATATACCGATAATAGCGTAGTTCGGCATCCAAATCGGTAATAAAGCCAGCGCACGTGCGAAAGATGGATCCGTGTCCGGTATTGTCATCGGCGACTATTCTCAATCTCAAAAGTGCGTTGGGTATCGGTTTAGGTCATTATGCTCAGTCTGAACAGATCGAGCTGCTGTTGTCGGTTCTGCTGCTAAAGCAAAAGGCAAGGGTTTTAACTCCTGGCTATGATGCGACAAGTTTATGCCGGCGAACAACATGCGGCAGCGGTGGTACGGCAGCATCTGCACAGGTGCAAAGCCAGCTTGGCTATGGGGCACTCCGCATTGGCAACAGGTGATCAATCCATTGCTATCGGCTCTGCAAATCCAAACTCCTAAATATGATGATAAAGGCACTCGTATACAGCATATGACGAAACTACTAATACCCAAGCTAATGCAGCTCGTTCTATTGCTATCGGTCAAGGTGCTAAAATCAGATACCGAAGATAGCGTAGCTAAGCACAGTGCATGTAGCAATCAGGTTCAAACTGATAAAGGTGAAGCTTATGTGGGAGAGGCGTAGCCATCGGTAACCGTGCCACATCTCAGCGCACTCACGCGTGCAGCTCATCGGTAATACGGTCAGCACATTATCGCGATAATGCGGTGGCAATCGGTAACATGCTGCTACAACTCGTACGCGAAAAGATGGCGCTCGCTATTGGCAACAATGCTGAATCCGGCATTCAAAATGACCCTCAATATAAAGTAAAATAACCCGCTGCCGTAGGTAACTCCGCGCGTGCTCATGGTGGTTCCGGTGTGGCTACTTGGGCTAACGATACTTATGCATTGGCGGATCTTCTGTGGCTGCAGGTAATGCGGCATGGGCATTAGGTGAACGTTCCACAGCATATCGGTAACAATGCTCATTCTGAAGGTTAGCGGCTCCATTGCTATGGGGTCGTGAAGCTAGTGCTTTGAGTACCAAGATGGGGACAAGAAAACGTTGTGGTTATCGGTGATGATGCACAAGCAACTGGTTCTCGTTCCATCGCATTGGGCGTAAGCGCTCGCTGGTACGTTATTGAACGTGTACGTGATCGTAGCGTTTATAAAGATAATCGCTGCAATTAATCACCAAACTTAAAGCTCAAAGAAGTAACTGATGCTGTAGCAATCGGTAGCGAAGCAAGCGTACAAGCGAAACGAAGGCTTAGCCTATCGGTAGCAAAAAGCAACAGTACAAACAACCTTCGTGGCGTTGCTTTAGGTGCCAACTGAAACAGCTGCTCCTGTGAGCACCGCTAGTGAAACCATTAACGGCTTTGCAATACAACCATGCAGTGGTACTGCTGATTCCACAGTTAGCGTAGGTATACTTCTACAAAACGTACAATTACTAACGTAGCTGCTGGTCGTGTGAGTGCACACTACAGATGCTATTAACGGTAGCCAATTATATGGCGTTGCTAATGCAGTAGGTAATGTAGCTAAACAGCACTAAAAATATCTTAGGGCGGTAAATGCTAAGGTTGACTCAAAAACGGTACTATCACCATGACTAACATTGGTGATACAGGTAAAAACACTGTTCATGAAGCAATCAAATCCGCAAACTCTGGCTGGGAACTTCGTTAATGGCCAAAAAGGTTAAAAGACGTAAAGCTCAAACCGTACAGTGAACTTTAACGCTGGTAAAAATATTAAATTAGAAGGCTCTGGAGACAATGTTACGGTTGCAACAGTTGATAATGCAAGACTCAACCCGTTACAACCGGTAACGTATCCATGAGCAAAAAGACGGTATCAATGCTGGTGGTTATCAAATTACCAATGTACAATCTGGCGGGTGATACTATTAACAAATGCTGCTAATATCGGTGATATCTCTCGCATTGCTGCAAAATATGATAAATACTACAACGTGGTGCTGCTACTTATGAAGCAAACGGTAACGGCAAAGATTAATCATGACCGGTACAAATGGTTTGACTGCTGAAGTAACAGGTTTGAAAAATACGTATGTTACATCTGGTACAGTATCCAATGACGGTAAGAGATTGACATTGACACGTAATGACAATCAAACATTTGATGTTGATATCTCTAAAATCTCTAACGGTCTTTCCAAAACTGACTACCGTTTGATTGCAAAACCCTGCAGCAGGTAGCAACGGCGAATATAGAGTAGCTGCTGATGGTAGTATGACATTGACTGTTGCTGATGCTGATGGTTCCAACCCCAGACAAGTTAAGTTGACGAACCCTTGCTTCTAAAGAGCAACAAGATATCAATACTACTAATATCACAACAACACTAACAAAATCGCTAAAGGCTTGAGCTCCAAGGACGATAACAATGTTAAAATCAATAAACAACTTGGCGATACTTTTTAGGTATTACTGGTGGCGCTACAGTGCTTTTGTCTGACAACAACATCGGTAAAGTTATAGCTAAAGACGGCAACCTTAATGTTAAGTTGGCAAAAGACCTAACAGGTTTGAACAGCGTAACTGCAGGTTCTGTTCGCGTAGGTAAACATAGCGACACTAAAACTATGTAACTGGTTTGGACAATAAAGAATGGAATGTTCAAAAACCCTACAATCACATCTGGTCGTGCAGCAACTGAAGATCAGTTGAGTGTCTGATGAAATCAAGACTACTAATGCAGCTAAAACAGATTACCGTTTGATCAATAATACAAATCTGCAAGACGGTTCTTACTGTAGAAAACAACAAAGTTGATTTAGAGTTAAAGATGAAGCTCATCCCAACAGCAGCTAATACGGTAACAATCAACAACATCGCATCCAAAACTGAATTGGATAAATTGACAGAACGCGCTAGTTAAATATGATCTTAACGGTACTACTGTTAATAAAATAAGCAGTTACTTTTGAAGGCCAAGCGGCACAACAATTGCTAACTTGAAAGCTGGCGAAGTATCCTCTACTTCTACAGATGCTGCAAATGGCAGCCAATTACATGATGTGAAAAATCGAAGCAGGCAAACATTCCAGTTACTGTTTCCGATGATAACCTCAAATTGACAACAACTCCTAGCTACAAGCACCGAAGGTGCTAACATGATCTTCGCTTTGAACAACAAAGTGACATTGACAGCGGCAAAATCAAGTAGTCTCTTGATGGTACAGCAGGTAGAGTAACTGCTGGCGCTGTTGTACGGGTGCTCAAACTGTTCAAAAATACGAAAATGCAAGTGAAACTGGTAATTATGCAAACCACTTGAGCAATAAAGAACTGGGATCCCACATCTATCGTATCTGGTCGTGCAGCGACTGAAGATCAGTCTGAAAAAGTTAGTGAACAAATTACTCAACAAGGTAGCAGTGCAACTGACTATCGTCTTGTAAGAAACTCCAGCGCTGGATGGTTCCTATAAGGTAAAACGACAACTGGTGAAGTATCCTGACTGTAGAGGATAAAACCATGCAGGCGTTAAAGAGCAAGTTACAATCAATAACATTGCATCCAAATCTTCCGTAGATAACTGACAGATCGTGCTGTTAAACATGACATCAATAACGGTGTTGTTGATAAAACTAAGGTAACATTGAAGGTGTCGAAACGGTACTACTATTACAAATGTAAAAGATGGCGCTGTAACAGCTAGCATCCACAGATGCTATCAACGGCAGCCAATTGTTCAAGACCAAAGAAGAATTGGATCAATCAAAGGCACGAAATTCGGTGCTGACTCCGGCTACCCGTAATCAATAAAAACTTGGTGAACAAGTAAACGTTAAAGGTGCATTACAGAAGCTCCAAATCTGACTGCAGTAAAGACAATATCGGTGTTGCATCCGATGGTTCCAACGACTTGAAAAGTTCGTTTGGCTAAAAGACCTCAAAGGTAGAACAGCGTAACTGTAGGCGATACAAAAAGTTACTCCAACGGTGTAATCTATCAGCAACGAGTAGCAAACAATGCAACCTGCATCCCTCACTAAAACTGGCTTGGGATAACTGGTGGTAACAAGATTAATGCTGCTCGTGGTACAACTCGACAGCGATGCAGTAAAACTCGGCACAATTGAAAAGAAGCATCCGAACAGTGCATCTGCAGCAAAATACAAAGGTAGCTGAAGGTAAAAATATCAAAAGCTGATGAAAGCATCAGACACATGTAAATCTAAAGCTAAAACATATACTGTAGGCTTGAGATGAAGCACATTAGCTCAGGTAATACAGCTTATCAATATCACTGGCACAACAGGTATCGGTGAAAAGCCGGCGACGAGCGACAATGTGACTATCAACGGCACAAAATGGTACTCATCAACCCGGGTAAAGGACTATCAATGGTACTACAGGTACTGTTAACGAATTGACTAACAGAACTTGGAACCCTAAAAGCTATGTCACTAATGGTCAAGCTAAGCAGAAGATCAATTTGAAAAGTAGTAGATACAAATTGATACTACAAAAACTGAAAATCGTAGAAAAGGCTTTGAACTTTCCAAGGTGATGCAGGTACTGCAATTCATAAAGACCTTGGTCACAAACATTGAAAATCTCTGGCGGTCAAGCTGACGCATCTAAACTTTCAGAAAATAAATATCGGCGTAGCTAATAACAACGGCGTATTGAATGTTAAACTTGCTAAAGCATTTGACAGGCTTGAACAGTAACAACTGGTGCTACAACTATTAACAACAATGGTTTGACAATCGGTGGTAACACATCAGCTCAGCAAGCAACGGCTTCAATGCTAACGATACTCAAAATCACAAACGTGAAAGCTGGTACAGAGGATAACTACGCAGTTAACCCAAACAGTTGGAAAAAGAAGTATCCACACACACGCAGCAGCTAAAACTGTTGTGGCAAAAGCTAGAAACATCAATGTAACTGATTCTGAAGATCCACTTACTAAAGCTAAGCACTTATAAGCAGTTGGTTTACAAGATATGCAGCAACATTGGGTTCCGGCAATACAGCTGTTAATATCGACGGCACAAAAAGGTATTGTGAAAGCTGGAGAAGGCAATAATGCTGTAACATATCAACGGTACAAACAGCACAATTAATGCTGGTAACGTAGCGATTGACGGTGTAACAGGCATATCAATTCCGGTAAAGTTCTTAGTTAATGGTGCTAGCAGGTACTGTAAACAATCTCTAACAAATATCACTTGGGATGCTGACCATATCACAAGCGGTCAAGCTGCAACAGAAGATCAATTGAAAAGGTTTATAAGAAAATTACTGACAATGGTAGTAACTTGACTAAGAAGGTGCTTGAACTCAAAGGCGATGACGCTGCAAGCATTCAGTAAAGATCTTCGCGAAACATTAGATGTTGTGCGGTGGTACTCCGATGAAAAGCTAAATTGTCTGACAATAACATCGGCGTGGTATCTGAAAACGGTAAGTTGAATGCTAAAACTCATAAAGAGTTGACTGGCTAACAAGTGTAACAACTGGTGCTACAACAATTAATAACGAAGGTTTAACAATTGGTGGTAAGAAATTGTTACAGCCAACGGCTGATGCTAATACACAAATCAAAAACGTAAAAGCTGGTACTGATGGCAATGATGCAGTTAACTTGAATCAATTGAACTGAAGTTAAAATGCATCTAACACTGCAGCAGTAGAAGGCAGCGAAAACATCAAATGTTAACTCCAAGTAGACCCTCTAATACACAAGCTAAAACTGATAAAGTAGCATTGAAAGACAATGTAACTTTGGGTTCCGCGATACGCAATCAACATCAACGGTACTACAGGTATCGTAAAAGCTGGTGACGGTGCTAATGCTGTGACTATCAATGGCACAAAACGGCACTATTAACTCCGGTAAAGTGACTGTCAACGGTGCTGCTGGTACTGTAAAACAACTTGACAAACATTACTTTGGGATGGCACTTCACAAGCGGTCAAGTTGCAACAGAAGACCAATTGAAAATTGTTGATAAGAAAATCACATGACAACAGCACTGACTTGACTAAGAAAGGCTTGAACTTCCAAGTTGATTCTGGCGAATTAATCTACAAAGATCTTGGTCAAACATTGGATGTTGTGTGGCATTACTTGAGAAACTAAATTGTCCGACAACAAATCATCGGTGTAGTATCCGAAAATGGTAAGTTGAATGTTAAACGGTGCAAAAAGATTTAACAGGCTTGAACAGTGTAAACAACAGGTCAAACAACTATCAACAATGATGGCTTGACAATCAACAACAAACACCGTTACAGCTAATGGATTTTCAATGCACAATACATAAATCAAAAACGAATGCTGGCGTAGAAGACAACGATGCTGTTAATCGTTAAACAATTGAATGATGTGAAAAGCTGCATCTAATACAAAAAGTAGAAGTAGCAAAAACATCAATGTTGATGAAACCGTAGATACTGTAAATAAAAGCCAAAGACTTTCATACAGGTACGATTGAAAGACACCGTAAACATTAGGTTCCGGTACAATGCAGTTAATATTGATGGTACAAAAAGGTATCGTAAGCTGGCGACGGCACTAATGCAGTAACTATCAACTGGTGTGAACAGCACAATCAATGCTGGCAAAAGTAGCAATCGATGGCGTAACAGGCAACACTAATGCGTAAAGTTCTAGTTAACGGTGCAAAAATGGTACCAAACAACTTGACGTAAACACAACTTGGGATCCTGTAAACATCACAAGCTGGTCAAGCTGCAACAGAAGACCAATTGAAAAATTGTTGATAAGAAAATCACCGACAACAGCACTGACTTGACTAAGAAAGGCTTGAACTTCCAAGTCTGACTTGGCGAATTAATCTACAAAGACCTGGTCAAACATTGACGTTGTAGGTGGCATTTGATAAACAGCTAAATTGTCTGGATGGCAAATATCGGTGTTGCATCCGAAAATGGCAAGTTGGAATGTTAAACTTGCAAAGACTTTAACAAAACTTGAACACGCGTAACAACTGGTCAAACAACTATCAACAACGATGGCTTGACAATCAACAACAAACAATTGTTACAGCTAATGGCTTCAATGCTAACAATACACAAATCAAAAACGTAACTGCTGGCTGTAGGAAGATAACATGCTGTAAATGTTAAACAATTGAACTGATGTAAAAGCTGCAGAATCTAATACAAAAGTAGAAAGGTAGCAAAACATCGACGTTGATGAAGCTGTAGATCCAACTACAAAAAGCTGAAAACTTACACAGTTGCATTGAAAGACACTGTAACATTAGGTTCCGCAACACAGCAGTTAACATCGACGGTACAAAAAGGTATCGTGAAAAGCTGGCGACGGCACCCAATGCAGTAACTATCAATGGCGTAAACAGCACAACATGCTGGTAAAGTAGCACCCGATGGCGTAACAGGTAACATCAATGCAGGTAAAGTTCTGTTAACGGTGAAACGGTACTGTAAAACAACTTGACTAACATTACTTGATCCCGCACATATCATAAGCGGTCAAGCTGCAACAGAAGATCAACTGAAAGTTGTAGATAACAAATTGATGACAACACTCGGGAAAACTTGACTAAGAAAGGGCTTTAAACTTCCAAGCTGATTCTGGTGAAGCAATCCATAAAGATCTCGTCAAACATTGGATGCTGGTGGCATTGATAAAGCTAAAATTGTCTGACAAACAATATCGGTGCGTATCCTGAAAAACGGTAAGTTGAATGTTAAAACCTGCAAAAAGATTTAATAGGTTTGAATAGCTGTAACAACTGGTCAAAGCAACAATCAACAAATGCAGTTTGACTATTGGTGGTAATACATTTGTTACAAAACAACGGCTTCAATGCAAACAATACGCAAAATCAAAATGTTAAAGCTGTACAGAAGATAGTGATGCTGTTAACCTTAAACAATTGAACGGAAGTAAAAGCTGCGTCCGATACTAAGGTAAAAGGTAGCAAGAACATCCATGTTGAAGAAGAAATCAACGATCTTACAAAAGCTAAAACATACACTGTAAACTTGAAAGACACAGTGACATTGGGCCCGGTAGTACATCAGTTCATTTCTGATGGTACAACAGGTATCATTAGAGCTGGCGAAGGTGCTAATGCTGTAAATATCAATGGTACAAACGGTACAATCAACTCCGGTAAGGTAACTATCAACGGTGGTTCTGTACTGTTAACGATTTGACTAACAGAACTTGGGATCCCAATAAGATTACTAACTGGTCAAGTTATGACAGAAGATCAATTGAAAGTTGTAGACAACAAAATTGATAAAAACATCGAAGACTTGACTACAGAAAGGCTTGAACTCCCAGCACACTCGGGTGAAGCTATCCATGAAAGACCTTGGTCAAACATTGGAACTCAAAGGTAGGCGAACTGACGTTTCTAAACTTTCAAATGGTAACATTGGCGTAGTTAATGAAAAACGGCAACTTGAACGTTAAACTCTGCTAAGAACCTTAAAGGTCTTGATTCCAGATAGTTGGTTCCGATCCAAACAAACAAGTTGTTCTTGATGATAAGGGCGTATCTGTAGGCGTAAAACTCTACATTCTAACGAAGGCTCTAAAACGCAAATAATCAAAAAGATCACTAATGCAGCAGCTGGGTGTAAATGATACAGATGCAGTTAACGTTCAATCAGTTGAAGAGCAGCATGGCGGCAGCAACTATGACAGTGAAAAAGCCGAGATAGCGGCAATACAACTGTAACAGCTACATCAAATGCAGATAAGTCGAAAACATACACTGTAGATATCAAAAGACTTGAACTTACGCAGTGTGATTACCACTACAGACGATAAGAAATTCTACTGTAACAAACGGTGGAGGTGTTACAAGCACTGATACATTAGGTAATACGACTCGCTCTTACATGCAGTAATGTGAAAAGTATCCGATAATCAAAATACTACAACTCAAACAACAGCCAAAGGTGTACTCTGTAGATAATCCAACCAGCGCCACTGGATTGACTGCCGATGGTGTTGTAACTACTGATAAACTGGATCTAAGAGCACAAGAACAACTGCAGATGGCATGGTAGTAACATCCGGCATGGGCGTGGTACTAAAGTAACTACTACTGTTAGCAGCAACGGTGTTGCAATTACTACCCTCCAGCAGGTCAAGGTTCTAAAGATGGTACTGGCGCAGCAGCAATACTGACTAAGGACGGCTTGAACAATGGCGGTACAAAGTAGTTACATGGCAAGTGGGTTAAGTGCTGAAGGCGAAAGATATTAACAATATTGCTGATACAGCAGCAGCTTAACAAAATGGTGCTAACATCGGCGACTTGAAGAAAGGTATCGACGGCCTTTAAGAAAGCTGGCTTGGACTTTGCAGGTGATAAAGGCTCATTCCATCGTGACCCAGGGTCAAAAAGGACTGTTAAAGGTGGCGTTACTGATGAAAGCAAAACTTTCCACTGCAAACAATATCGGTGTTATTCGACAACAACGGCAGCTTGAATGTCTCGTTTGGCAAAAGATATTACCGGTATCAACTCCATTACAACTCATGGATAACTCCGGTCATACAACTGTGACAAACTGTAACGGTATCACAATCAAAAGAAACAATGGTGGTGGCAGCGTATTCCCTTAACAAGCTCTGGTCTGAACAACGGCGGTAATAAGATTACTAACGTGGCTGCCAGGCGAAATTAGCTCCACTCTACCGATGCTGTTAATGGTTCAACTTAATCGTGTAAAGCAAAACAGCATGAATACGTTGTAAACGAAGTTCGCCGGTCGGTGCGATGTCCTCCCGCGGCGTTGTCCGCATTGAAACCTATGGCTTTACGACCCTTACGAACCTACTCAAATCATGGCACGCTACGGTGATCACCGGGCGACTCCGCATTGGCATTAGGTGTGCCTCATTATAAAGAAATGAATCGCATGATGCGACGTATGCTGGTAAGTAGTTGGGCAGGCAGCAGTAGCCATATGAGGATGGCAAATGCTGGTGTAACTTGGAAAGTAGGTAACAGAGACGGCGAAGCAGAAACCGCAGATCGTTATCGTAAAGGACCTATCAGTTCACGTTGTTGGGCGTAATGCAACGTGACTTTAAGCTGCAATGAAAGCCGAAAATCAAGTGATTAAAAGGTGAAGTAGCTGATCTGAAAGCTGAAAATGAACAAATGAAAGCTACATTGCCGCAATGATGGCAAGCATTCAGGGTTTATAATACGTCTCATGTTGAACATTACGGGGTTGAGGGATTCCTTTGGGGGTCCTCCCACCCGATTTAATTCGTTGATAGAAAAGAGGAGTACATAATGAAAAATCCACTTTGCTTGCTTTCACAGCGGCAGTATTATTTCGGCAGGTGGCGTATTCCATGTTAATGCGGCATCTGCCATCATATATGATGATCCATTGCTTTTACCAAATCCAGCTAAAGCGCCTCACAACCGGTTCTGCTGTATTGGTTCCTCGTGGCATAGCCCTCAGGCTGTGCAAGTATCCATGAATCGGTGGAAAGCATACGGGAAAATGCGGGAAAAACATATTGCTTTAGCTGAAAGCAAAAGAATAATCATCAAGTTGTTAACTAAAGAAGAAGCCAATGGTTACATTCTAAAGATAAGCATAATTATGCTGATTATTTCCGCAAACATTCTTTAGGTTGTTAAGTGTACATGGCCAAGAAACTGCATTGAACTGGAAATGGTGAAACCGTAATACGAGTATAGCTATTACACATTCTAAATATGATAAGGACCAAGGTTACACAAATAGTTATGGTTACAATGTATTGCGCGTGGCTGATCGCATGAATGAATTGCTTCACAAAAGTGCCGATGCTGGCGGTCCTTTGACTGATGAAGCAGCACGCATTGGAAGATGCTATGCTTGAGTTATCAAGCTCACGATCAAGAACATGTACCCACGAAGAATTAAAAGCGTTATGACATGAACGCAGCAGTTTGGTTTGGCGTACAAAACAAACTGTGATATGTCTCGCAGAAGAACCTCCTCTGTTGGCGACATAGCAATGAAATCAACCTTCTGTGAAGCGATTCAGAGACAGATAACTAATCATCTAATGCATATATAACTCACATTATCTGTGCTTAGATGTATAGCTTTTGTTATAGGAATGTGCAGTTGCAATAACCTTATATATAAAAAGTTTTTAATATACAGTGTTGATGACGCAAATAAGGGATTCTAGATGAACACATCAATATCGATAGATGCCAAGAAGCCGCAAACAGAATGCCAGATGCACTTGTTGCAGGCTTCTTTTGCTTTAAATTTCCTATATGATATGTCTAAAAAGAGTGATATAACTCAAAGTTTTCAATCTGTAAAATTAGGCCGTGAAATTGAGCAAAATAATGGTAAAAATTTTCCTGAAATTTGTGCAAAAATTTGTCCAAATTTTGTTGACATGAGCATATGGAACAAGTTATTATATCTGGGCACCCCATACAAGGGGCACAGGATCTTTGAAAACTGAACAATGATAGGTGAAATCAATCGAAATGATTGGAACATATGTTAGAGTGCGGGGTTTTGACACAGTCAAACCAACTATACCCCAAAGCATTTCACGTAACGACACACACAATGAGCTCATTCGGGCCAGTCTTTCAAGATATCTTTGGAGAGTTTGATCCCGGCTCAGGACGAACGCTGGCGGCGTGCTTAACACATGCGTCGAACGAAGAGCGACGGAAGCTTCTTCTATCAATCTTAGAGCGAACGGGTGAGTAACGCGTAATCAACCCGCTCAGAGGGGACAACAGTTGGAAAACGACTCAATACTGCATACGATCTAATCTCGGCATCGAGGATAGATGAAAGGTGGCTCCTACATGTAAGCTATCACTGAAGGAGGGGATTGCGTCTGATTAGCTAGTTGGAGGGTAACGGCCCACCAAGGCGATGATCAGTAGCCGGTCTGAGAGGATGAACGGCCACATTGGGACTGAGACACGGCCCAGACTCCTACGGAGGCAGCAGTGGGGAATCTTCCGCAATGGACGAAAGTCTGACGGAGCAACGCCGCGTGAGTGATGACGGCCTTCGGGTTGTAAAGCTCTGTTAATCGGGACGAAAGGCCTTCTTGCGAATAGTTAGAAGGATTGACGGTACCGGAATAGAAAGCCACGGCTAACTACGCCAGCAGCCGCGGTAATACGTAGGTGGCAAGCGTTGTCCGGAATTATTGGGCGCAGCGCGCGCAGGCGGATCGCAGTCTGTCTTAAAAGTTCGGGGCTTAACCCCGTGATGGATGGAAAACTGCCAATCTAGAGTATCGAGGAGGAAAGTGAATCTCTAGTGTAGCGGTGGAAATGCGTAGATATTAAAGAACACCAGTGGCGAAGGCGACTTTCTGACGAAAAACCGACGCCGAGGCGCGAAAGCCAGGGGAGCGAACGGATCAGATGGCCCCGGTAGTCCTGGCTGTAAAACGATGGGTACTAGGTGTAGGAGGTATCGACCCTTCTGTGCCGGAGTTAACGGGCAACAAGTACCCTGCCTGGGGAGTACGACCGCAAGGTTGAAACTCAAAGCGAATTGACGGGGCCCGCACAAGCGGTGGAGTATGTGGTTTAATTCGACGCAACGCGAAGAACCTACCAGGTCTCTGACACTGATGGACAGAACCAGAGATGGTTCTCTCTTCGAAGCCAGAAAACAGGTGGTGCACGGTTGTCGTCAGCTCGTGTCGTGAGATGTTGGGTTAAGTCCCGCAACGAGCGCAAACCCCCTATCTTATGTTGCCAGCACGTAAAGGTGGGAACTCATGAGAGACTGCCGCAGACACAATGCGGAGGAAGGCGGGGATGACGTCAAATCATCATGCCCCTTATGACCTGGCTACACGTACTACAATGGGAGTTAATAGACGGAAGCGAGATCGCGAGATGGAGCAAACCTCGAGAAACACTCTCTCAGGTTCGGATCGTAGGCTGCAACTCGCCCAGGCATGTGAAGTCGGAATCGCTAGTAATCGCAGGTCAGCATACTGCGGTGAATACGTCTCCTGGCCTTGCTACACACCGCCCGTCACACCACGAAAGTCGGAAGTGCCCCAGCCGGTGGGGTAACCTTCGAGCCAGCCGTCTAAGGTAAAGTCGATGATTGGGGTGAAGTCGTAACAAGGTAGCTGTATCGGAAGGTGCGGCTGGATCACCTCCTTTCTAGGGAGACATACACCGAGGCCAAGAGCTTGGATGTCACTTAGGTCGACGCTTTGGCGAGTAAGTAGACGAGCATAAGCGCTAGCTGTCTTACACACTTATCATTGCTCTTGGTTTTCGAGAGATCTGTAAAGACTCTCAGATGGTTTAATACCATTTACAATTTTAATAGATTTCATGGCTATCTAGGCGCATGAGATGAACATCGTCGCCGCGTAATGGTAATTACGCAGATCAAGTGAAAGCGAATGCAACGACGATAGACGCGAAATATATGAATTGTTTGTTCTTTGAAACTGCATAGAAGATAATTATTATATATTTGTAAGGTCATCTCTTAGAATTTCTAAGTAGGTTGACCTGAGCACATAGGAAATAATTCTCGACTTTAATCGGTGACGTACATGTAAAATGTACGGCTACAAAAACGACAATGTATCTCATGCATGTCAATGAAATCTAAGAATAGATTTTCGTCAGAATTTGATGGATAACGAGGCGTGCCAGTGAGGTGATGTCGCCGCGTACTTATGTACGCAAGACAAAGCGAACGCAGCACAACGAAGTTAGCCGCAAATTATGGCGTAAAAATAAGTAAAGATTTTAAGGGCGTATCGGTGGATGCCCTAGCGATATCAGCCGAAGAAGGACGCGGTAAGCTGCGATAAGCTACGGAGAGGTGCAAGCAACCTGTGACCCGTAGATTTCGAATGGGGGAACCCGGCAGTGGTTATGCACTGTCACCCATAGCTTAGACTATGAGGAGGGCACCTGGGGAACTGAAACATCTAATTACCCAGAGGAAAAGTAATCAAACGAGATTTTCTTAGTAGCGGCGAGCGAACGGGAAAGAGGCCAAACCGGAGCGGGCAACCGCACCGGGGTTGAGGACAGTCATCAAGTGTAAATGAGGTAGAAGAATCGAGCTGGAAAGCTCAGCCGCAGAAGGTGAAAGCCCGGTAATCGAAACCTTGCATACATGGGACTGTATCCAGAGTACCACGAGACACGTGAAACCTTGTGGGAAGCAGGGGGGACCACCCTCCAAGCCAAAATACTGATATCGACCGATAGCGCATAGTACCGTGAGGGAAAGGTGAAAAGAACCCCTGGCGGGGAGTGAAAGAGAACCTGAAACCGTATGTCTACAAACAGTCGAAGTCTGTATATATATCAGGACGACGGCGTGCCTATTGAAGAATGAACCGACGAGTTACTGTTGCTAGCGAGGTTAAGTGGAAAACATGGAGCCGCAGCGAAAGCGAGTCTGAACAGGGCGTTCAGTTAGTAATAGTAGACCCGAAACCGTAGTGATCTATCCATGGCCAGGTTGAAGCATTGGTAAAATTGTGGAGGACCGAACTCGTGAGCGTTGAAAAGCTTTGGGATGAGTTGTGGATAGGGTGAAATGCCAATCGAACACGGAGATAGCTGGTTCTCCCCGAAATAGCTTTTTAGGGCTAGCCTCGAGGTAGAGAGTATAGGCGGTAGAGCACTGATCGGGCTAGGGGCCATACCGGTTACCGAACCTCAGTCAAACTACGAATGGCTATACTTACTCGGGAGTCAGACAGTGAATGATAAGGTCCATTGTCAAGAGGGAAACAGCCCAGAACACCGACTAAGGTCCCAATGTTACACTAAGTGGCGAAGGATGTGGAATTTAAAACAACCAGGATGTTGGCTTAGAAGCAGCACCCACCATTTAAAGAGTGCAAGTAGTCACTCGGTCGAGAGACTCTGCGCTGAAAAATGTCCGGGGCTAAAAGTACAAAACCGAAGTCGTGTCATATGCGCAATGTATATGGGTAGGGGAGCGTTCCTCTTATCGGGCTGAAGCAGTACCGCAAGGAGTTGTGGACTGATGAGAAGTGAGAATGTCGGCATGAGTAGCAGAAAAGAATGGTGAGAATCCATTCCAACGAAAGCCTAAGGGTTCCTGAGCAACGATCGTCGTCTCAGGGTAAGTCGGGACCTAAGCCGAGGCGGAAATAGCGTAGGCGATGGACAACAGGTTGAAATTCCTGTACCGGTGTGAATCGTTTGATCGATGGAGTGACACAGTAAGGTAGGTCAGCACGCGATTGGAAGAGCGTGTTTAAGCAGGTAGGTTGAGCTATAGGCAAAATCCGTAGCTCTAAAAGCTGAGATGTGATGACGAGCGACTAGCAATAGTCGCGAAGTGATTGATCCTACACTGTCGAGAAAAAGCTTCAGGTAGAGACACATCGCCCGTACCAAAACCGACACAGGTAGGCGGGGAGAGAATCCTGACAGGCAGTGGAAAACCCTCGTTAAGGAACTCGGCAAAAATGCCTCCGTAACTTCGGGAAAAGGAGGACTCATGTAGTGTGAAGAGCAGCAGCGCTTGGAGCATGAATGGAGTGGCACAAGAGAGGCGCAAGCGACTGTTTACCACAAACACAGGTGCCTGCTGCAAAGCGAAAGCTGATGTATAGGTGCTGACACCCTGCCCGGTGCTGGAAGGTTAAGAGGAGGGTTAGACTTTGGTCGAAGCTCTGAATTGAAGCCCCAGTAAACGGCGGCCGTAACTATAACGGTCCCTAAGGTAGCGAAATTCCTAGTCGGGTAAGTTCCGGACCCGCACGAAAGGTGTAACGACTTGCGCACTGTCTCAACGAGGGACCTGCGTGAAATTGAAGTACCCGTGAAGATGCAGGTTACCGCGACTGGACAGAAAGACCCCATGGAGCTTTTTACTGCAACCTAAGATTGAACTTAGTTAATGAATGTACAGGATAGGTGGGAGACTTAGAACCCTAGGGACGCCAGTTTTAGGGGAGTCGCTGTTGGGATACCACCCTTTCATTAATTGATTTCTAACGGGCCGAGTAACGACCGGCCGGACAGTCTTAGGCGGGCAGTTTGACTGGGGCGGTCGCCTCCTAAAGAGTAACGGAGGCGCCCAAAGGTTCCCTCAGAGCGGACGGAAATCGCTCGAAGAGTGTAAAGGCAGAAGGAGCTTGACTGCGAGACGACAGGTCGAGCAGGGACGAAAGTCGGGCTTAGTGATCCGGTGGTGCCGAGTGGAAGGGCCATCGCTCAACGGATAAAAAGCTACCCTGGGGATAACAGGCTAATCCTCCCAAGAGTCCATATCGACGGGAGGTTTGGCACCTCGATGTCGGCTCATCGCATCCTGGGGCTGAAGTAGGTCCCAAGGGTTCGGCTGTTCGCCGATTAAAGTGGTACGTGAGCTGGGTTCAGAACGTCGTGAGACAGTTCGGTCCCTATCCATCGCGGGCGCAAGAAACTTGAAGGGGGCTGCTCCTAGTACGAGAGGACCGGAGTGGACGAACCGCTGGTGTACCAATTATCCTGCCAAGGGTACAGTTGGGTAGCTACGTTCGGGACGGATAAACGCTGAAAGCATCTAAGCGTGAAACCAGCCTTGAGATGAGGTTTCATAGCGTAGTTAGTAAGATCCCATGTAGACGACATGGCAGATAGCCAGGTGTGGAAGAGCCGTGAGGTTTGGAGCTGACTGGTACTAATCGATCGAGGGCTTTACTTACAACGTAAAACATTAAGCAGAAATGTGCAACAAATATATATACTTCTATGTGGTTTTCAGAGTACAAACTCTGACAGATTCAGTGGCGATGGCTAGGAGGATCCACCCTGTTCCCATCTCGAACACAGTAGTTAAGCTCATAAACGCCGAAAGTACTTGGCTGGAGACGGCCTGGGAGGATAGGAAGCCGCTGATTGCTTAAAGGCACACCTGAGGGTGTGTCTTTTTGTGTATGGCTTCCTATCCTCCCAGGGTACCTGGTAAGCAGGGCAGAGGGCAGTAGAAGATGGAGGAGCAAGCGACGACAGATTCACTGCATCACTTTCTTCCGGAACGTAAGATTTACCAAAACTGCGAAGCAGTGAAGGGAAATCCACAGTAAGGAAGAGTAGGGCAAGTTAAAGGTAATAAGAATTAAACGACGACAGATTCACTGCATCGCTTAAGTTCGAGCGTAGATGGACATGCTGCATAGCCACATAAGGCCATCCACAGCGACGAATACCCATGTACTGGAGGGAAGAAACCACAGACAGAACTTGTTGATTAAGCTAAAAGGCACATCTGAGGGTGTGTCTTTTTGTATGGATTTTTATTCTTTTAAGGGAACCAATGAGCAAAGCAGTAGACGTTGAAGGAGTTACTTATATAATTAGTATTAATTATCGTGCTTTGAAGCACATATTTTCTCATGGATATATGGCATACTTAGGCTTATATCATATTTATAGAGGTCATATGGCTAAAAATTGCGGTCCTCGTGAATGAGGAGACAATGCAGCGCTGTTCTTGTGGCGGTTGTTTGAAAGCATTTATGAATAAAGCGGATTCTTTTGAGGTTATGCTGATGGAGGGATGTTGAGTTGGTGGGGTCTCACACACAGGGGTGGGGATCTAGCCAAGAAGATTGAGTCTTTTAAGGAAAAGGTGTTACTACGGTACATCTTTCTACATGTACGCGTGGTAAGAATGAAAACATGAAAGTCATCGCAGAGCAGTGTGCTGAGGCGGGTTTTGATGTAGTAGGCTATGGGCGCTATGGGTGGTGCTGTTTCTAAAGATGGTAAAGAAGCGATAGTACTCAGCTAAACCAGTAACGACAGATCAATAGTCAACAATGCTTGAATTAACTATAACAGCTTTGCAACATCTTAAGATAGATGAATGATTGTTCCATTATTCATTTTATATTTACACTAAAACTTATATTATATAGATAGTATAACAACTATGAGTGATATATTTATCATTTTTGAGAGGTTGAGAGAATGTGATAGACTTACAGCGGCTACTTTATCTATTGCTATGGCAGTGACAATGGCACTAGCTATGATGCAAAACTGGCTTCTGTTAATGCTGCATCTGCTGCGGTACAATCCTTTTAGCTGGTGGTGCTAGTGCTATGGCTTACGTATCTACTGCATTAAATAAAATGGATAATTCTGCAGAGGGGCAACAGGAGAGTTTGGCGCACAAAAAGAGAAAACTGGTTACTTAAACGATAGTGCGGCTCAAGAGCGTGTAAATCGAATCATGAAGACATTTGAGGCCACCTCAGTGTAAAGCGTTCTTATGTTGTATATGAAAATCCTGATGAGGAGTTTAATGTGCGCCGCCACACTTGGTCGTGTTATGTCTATTAACAAGGGTGCTCTAGATCACACTGGATGATGATCAATTGGCCTATGTACGGCTCCATGAAATCTCTCATGGTGAGCATAAAGATATTACTAATGGTGCTAAGAAGCAAATCGTCTTTCTACAGCGGTTGTGGCGGTTTGCCGCTGGCGGTGAGTGAAGGTGCGGCTATTTTATCTAATGTGGCAGGTAATTACTTATCCAATCAAGTGTTTACGATGAGTCAAGAAAAAGCTGCTGATGAGTTAGCCTTTAAGATTTTAAGTGAAACTCATAATGTGGGTGGTGCTGGTCTCTATGGCAGTACTGCGCAACAAAAGTGAACACTATCGTGAAGGGCTTTTCACAGGTGGTAGCACCCCAACAATCATCCAAAAGTTGTCCGATCGGGTGAACAATAATATTTCTGCAGTGTACACATATTCTGGGAATCATGTAAATGTATCGGATGGTACTGTGTACGTAAACGGTGATACATATCTATACTCCAGCGAGCCGTACAGCCACACAGGCGAAGGCGTGCTTATTACATGGCTGGTAAATTGGCACGATTTAGATCACAACAATCAAGTGACACCAGGTTCTGCATCCTATAGTGGTGCACACCTGTAACGGTAGCCAGTCAATCCTTCTTCACGCCAAATGCGGACGTAGCATTACAAGTGGCAACAAATCTCAATAAATGCTTTTTGTAAAGCCTGCTGGTGCTGTTAATGCGAAAACCAGTAAAGGTTAAACAAGAAAGCCTAAAAAGGGTAAAAGAGAAATAAAAGGTAAAAGCTGATAAAACTAAAAATAAATAAGAAGTCTATGCATGGCATATAATTTTCTATAGGGATTTATGCTATTATAATCAGAATAATCAGAGCACTGAGCCCAGCAAGGCTTAGTCCCTCTTTTATATAGATTGCCAATTTGTACTGGAGCATACTATTTTACAAGTTTATGATGATATATTGAGCGCTATAGGAGTCGATAAATGGACCGTCAAGGACTACGATAGTCTAGAGTATAAGTATTATTCATGTGTGAATGAAATTATATTCATGGAGTAATAATAAGCTCAGTAAAAATACAAAGAATTTTTGATGGTGGAACGTAATTATAATGATTTTTCGACTACTAAATATGAGTAGATTATCTTATTGAGCATAGTTTTAATAGATATAATTTATTATATATATAATAATTATGAAGCTTTTATCTGACAGAACTTAATATTGCTATATATAGTGGATAGATGCTATTTAAGGTGGATGAAATATGTGGTTAGAAGGTGGAATCTTATCAGAAACATCATAACGGTAGGGGGTATAGGGTTATTGTACTTTATATATATCTTTATAGGATAATTTCAATGTTGGTGGTTAATCTAACAATATAGATGGACCATTTTTGTTAAATAACACGTAATTTTATACATTATATGGAGGCTATGATGGAGTATACAATTCACCTATTTAATGCAGGTGGTTTCTGTTATGTATCCACTTTGTACTATTCTATGTTAGCAGCATGTACTATTTTTATTTGAACGTATTCGTACGTACAGAAACATCAATCATGAGTTACAGCAGTTGTCCGATAGCATTGATGCAGGCCGTAATAGTAATAATTGGTTCATCTCTAGAGAATTCTATAAAAATAGTAATGACGCATTGAGTCGATTTGTGTCTCCTATCGTGAGTCTGTATATAGTGCGGAAGGTTTAGAGAATCGTTTACGATGTGGTAGGGCACATGGATGAACGTTTAAAACGTGTCTTAACTGGCTTAGCATGATGGTAACATGATGGCTCCATACACTTGGCCTTTTTGGTACTGTTGTTGGCATGATCCGCTCCTTCGCAGCCGTTGGTGGCGAGTATTGGTGCTCCTACTGTTATTACAGGCGGCGTATCCGAAGCACTGGTTGCCACTGCAACAGGCTTTCAGTAGCCATCGTAGCAGTTAGCCATCCATAGTTGGTGCAGCAGATAAAAGCAAATTCAGATATCGCAAAAAGTTAGAGCAAAAATTAGGTTCTATTATGGATTTATATATTAGGAGTCAACGATGAAACGTAGTTCAGTAGGCATACAAAAAAGAACCTACCATCATGATTATACCCATGATTGATATCGTTTTCTTCGTCTCGTATTTTTCATGATGAGTACGTTGTATATGAACACAGAGGAACAAATTCTCTTAATCTTACTAAAGGCTTCCTCTTCTTCTGCAAAGACGATTGAGCCTATCACAATTTCATTAATCAGCTACACACATAAGATGTATTTGAATGAACGTGAGATTGTCCGATCAATTAGGTAATGAAATTAAGCGTATTGTTGCAAAAAGAACCTCAACAGGCATTTATTGTGCGTGCTTCTGAGGATATATGCGTATAAGGACGTTATCAATATTTTAGATAATCTCTAAAATTAGTGAGTGCTCGGTTTGTTAGTAGATAGCTACAGAACGGAAGTGATTCTATGGTGAGATAAACGATATGGAATTCCTTTCGTAGCTGCATTGGTATTAAATCTAGTGCATTGGGGTGGTTGTAGGTGAGATTGGTTTGGTCATATAAACTCCAGAAACACCAAAAAGACTTGGTTATCAATCCTCGATATGGGGCAGCAAGAACCTCCTCAAGAGAAGAAGAGATCCTGAGAAATTAAAAGATTCAACCTGACGACAAACCAGTCGCAGGAGGCGGTAAAGCAGGTAGTGTGTTGCCTGATTTATCGGGAAAGCCCACAGAAGGCTTTAAAAATCTGAATCCTTACTTAGGTGGTAAGTGAGATGGCATCAGTCAACTTGAATGGTAATAGCTGATAATCCTGTTGGCAATCCAGGCAGTGGCAATGTACCAGGCTCCCTGTGGTGGTGGGGTTATGGTACTGGAGGCCTGTATGGGCAATGGTTCTAAAGGGTGGTGCCCCAGGTCCAGGTGATGTAGAACGTCGTGGGGGCTCTTACGATAGTTCAGGTTATATCGCTCGCGTGAGAGTAATAAAGTGATGCCGCAACAGGCGGTCAGCCGTGGACTCAGTGGACGAGTTTCCTGAAATCACTTTTTGATGCACGTGGCAACATCCTTACTGGTGCGAACTGATCGGTAGTAGTGACTCAGCATTCTCGATAATGCGTTGCTGCCAGCCCTCGTAGAGAGCTCTGGAGGTATAGAGGAATTTACAAACAGGTGAGCCAGTTACGATTGTGGTTAATGTAGATTATGGTTATAATTAATCTTCTATAGCTGATAGTGTATGAATTATGTTTTGTGTGTAGTCTTAACTCAAGAAAACACATTGGACGATTTGTTAGAGGATTAGTTTTAATATTATTTTTATTGTGTTTTTATCGTGTTTTTATTGTGTGTGGAGGGTTTGGCGACTAGTCGTCGTATTTTTCTCGCTGCTATTGCAGCAACGTTAGCGTTAGGTACGTATCGCGATATGCGTATGATGAGAACTCAAGGGTTATGAGGTTCATAATGTTTCGGAAAGCCGATGCGGCGAAAGGATGAATACACGGGTCACATGACCAGAGCATCCTGTTACCCGTACTGGTGGTGACGTAGGGTTATCACCGTGAAGAGATTGAAAAAGCGTCATTATCGCGATGTAGCGAAGCGATTAAACGCGTTCCAGGTGTTACATTCGAAAACCCAGGCTACCGTGGTGGTGAGTATGGTTATCAGTTCTACAACAATGGTGTATTCTATCAATGTGACTCTCGCGTTGTAGTTTTTGGTGGATGGTCGTCGTGTAGATAGCATTACATCCGGTCGTTTAGGGTGTAGCGCCCAGAAGGCCTAAAATCTACAGGTGTTAATATCACGTATGAAGTAACCAATATGGCTATTGATAAAATTGAAGATTATCAAAGGCCCTGGTGCTTCTCATCATGGTTCTGATGCTACAGGTGGTGTCATCAATATCATTACACGCCGTAAGGCAATTTCAGCGGTTCCGTTGATTTGGCTACAGGCCAGCTGGAACAAGCATAGTTGATAACTTGACTGTACAAGGTGCGGCAGGTAAGAATGCATCTACTGGTTACTTTGTAACAGCTACACGTACTATGTCTCAAGATACGAAGTATAAAGATGGCGATACTGGTGAAGTAGCCACTCTTGCCAGGTTCTAAAATGGCGCGAAGAAGGATTTAATGCGTAATGACCATGTGAGTTCAATAAGAAACAAAGCTTACAGTTCTCAAATGAACTTCAAAAAGGTCGCGATGGTATCCAATTTCTACACCAAGCCGGAAATACTGAATGCAGATGATTGGCGTCGCATTATTTTCAATGCTGAAGTTGGCCAATATGATACAATAATTATGTTGAAAACAGATCCTAAATATGTAGATCCAGATGAAAATCCACAAGGTTATGCACCTAAAGTTGTATGGTGACTCCAGAAACCCCTGGCTACCACAATTTATTCGCTTTAGATGGTAACTACAGCTCTTATAGTAAGTTTAAAAACTTAGACACAGATTTGAAATTTACTTTCGATCGCCAAGGTCAAATGGAAAGCTTTGCTGATTGAGCATGTTTTAGATCATCGATATGAAGCGTCGCGACACATATCATGGTCTAAACTTGGTAGCGAGGCCGCACGTGCTGCCTATGCTGCGGCATTCCCCAATGGCGCTACTGTGGAGCAATTTACTGCATGGGTTGATTCCAATTTGGCACCATTCCGAGATCGTCGTGATGCATTGCGTCAATGGATTGCTGAAACAGGCGGTATGGCAGGTAGCCAAATAGATGGTATAAAGAAAATAAAAACAGGTGTAGAACTTCAATGGACCTCGCCAACTGATAAAGTCATGATATTATTGCTAATATCGACTATAGTCGCTCTAATTTTGAATTCTGTTCTATTAAACGTAATGGTGATGTAGTGTCTTCTGATATTCGTCGTAATACTTTTATATGCTTATTTACAAGATAAAATCTACATTGGTAACAATGTGGAATTAACACCAGCATTTGCAGCCATGTACACTACTAGCAGTACTTCAAGGTAATGGCAGCGGTGACTCCCAAGGTAAGGGTAGTGTGCGCCTTGACTCTAGTTTGCACGGTCAAGTTAAATTTAACAAGAAGACTAGTATGTACGCTGGGTGGACCCGTATCTTAAGACCGCTTAAAACAGGCGACTATAGTGCAGACTGATGGAGTATTTAATACACCGTTAGATGACGAAAGAGGCGATGCTTTCACATGGGGCCTATTACTACACATTTGGGGAAAAACAATACTACTACTGTAGCAGTTCACTATGATTACACACGCATGAAAATGCCATCGCTAGCACTGCCACTTTGAATGGCAGATCCGGTGAGTTTGAAAAACAGCAGTTAATGCGAAAGAGAAAAAACAAACAATCTTTCAATATTACAGTAGACCACAGATTAAAATGAACTAGTAACAATGAGTGCGTACTTATTCTCATATGAAAGATAAATGGTTATCTAAAGGTGGTTGGATTCTTTGATCCAAAACTGGGGTTATAGCAATAGCGATGATATCAATGTGGTTATTGATAGCTTGCGTCCGCAAAACCACTATGCATTGAATATTTCTATGATAAAGCGCTCTATATTCTGGCTTGTTGATTAATTGGTACACTGGTAACAGCGACTATGCATTCACTCATAGACGTTTCCTCATCGTGGACTGGAACCTCAACCATGATGTAACAAAAGATTTAACTGCGTGCATTGTAGTGAACAATGTTCTTAATCGCGCTCATGGAAACAAGCTCATAGCGCTACAATGGTCGTGGTAGTGCGGCTATGCCGGCACGTTCCCTTCATGATTGGGGCGAAATATAAATTCTAATGATTAGATTCAGCAGCATTAATACTCATGTTCTATTACTAGCGTAGGTTGTGGTCCTCAGCAGGTAACTGTTGAGGACCATCAGTCTACATCTACGCATATCGAACCACAGCCGCCGGTAACAATCAAGTCTTATGTGCGCCGAGGGAACCTTTGAAAGCACCCATACGGCGGTACCCGAACGTGTGGTGGCGATGTGGCAAAACCCATAGAAACCATCATACGCCCTTGGTGAAGGGAATCGTATCGTAGCGGGTATGGGATTCCAGATCAGCAAATACGTGCGCCCAGAATACCGTGAAGCGTACGATAAAAATCGCATGCAAGGATCTGAAATACGCCAATTTAGAAAGTGTATTAATGATGAAGCCTGATTTACTAGTTGGTTGGCGATCTACTTTACTAACAAGGGTTACGACCACCTGCATTTTGGCAGTCACGACACTGGAATGTGTATATTGCAGAATCTTCTCTAGGGCGCGCAGTCTGCACGATGGATATGGAGTACCAATATATTCGTGATTTAGGCCGCATCTTTAACCGTAACATGGAAGCAGAAAAGTTGATTCACGATATGGAACAATCTATGCACAGGCACAGTGGCCCAAACGGCTCAAGGAGAAGCCACTCAAAGGCATTGTTTGTCGAGGTGCAAGGCAAGCATTTTCGATTGGGATGGACATAAGACATTAGCAGGTAATATAGATTTCTTTACTGCCGATGTAATCGACACGGAAACTCCGACTATTAGTATGGAGGATGTAATCGAACAGAATCCGGACGTTATATTCTTTGATTGTATCTGATGGTGAATATAGCCAAGCGGATGATTATGAACTATGTACTAACGCAGCCAGGTTTACAAGGTAAAGTTAATGCATTGCGCAATAAGCGTTCATTTCTTGCCATTGCTCGCTCGTATATAGTCCTGGTATTCGTTTATCAGATGGTATCGACATCGATCGCATGGGTAAAACATTTAATCTATATTCAGAAGGGGTACCAGATTTAATTCATTAATAAAGGAGCAGTATGCTAAAACGTCATTGGATATACTGCTGGCGGATTTGTCCTCATAGGGGTGCTAGCAGTAGCCATTCTATGGGGACTTTCTGTTGGCATGCAGTACAATTTTTCATTTTCTCAAATTTTTAATATTGTAATGGATCAATTTTCAGCCTTTGGCTATCGATGATCCTATGAATGGTCCAGAGCAGACCATTATATGGTTATTGCGCATGCCGCGGCTGTTGATGGCTGCCATTATCGGGGCAGGCCTTGCCGTATTCGGCGTTATCATGCACAGGCTATCGTTAAAATCCACCAGCGGATCCCATATATCTTGGGTATTTCATCGGTGCATCCCTTGGCGCTACGGTAGCTATTTTATTCGGTGTAGGGGTTATGTTCGAGAGAACTTTGTCGGCATTATGGCCTTTATTGGGGCTATGGCGATTTCCTCTGGTATTGTTTATCTCAAACTTGGGTGGACGACCAAACTCGGTGAAATTGATCTTAGGGGCTTGGCAATTAAGCGCTGCATGTAGCTCCTTCTCAAGTTTTGTAGGTCTATTTGGCGGACGATAAGGAAGGCATCCAAAACCATTACGTACTGGTTGATGGGTAGCTTTGCGGGCGCTAAATGGACATGTTGCCATTTATCGCTCATCGTTGTACTCATGAGCATTCTATTCTTTTTGGTCTCAAAGCAGAGTTTTTAAACATTATGCTTCTCGGCGATGAGGTGGCCATCACCTTAGGTCGCGTGATTTGCATAGATATCGACAAGTCTATTTGATTATTAGCTCACTGATTATTGGCTTTCTGTGGTATACGCTGCGGGTAGTGATTGGTTTTTGTAGACTCTTGATCCTTCACCTTGTGCGCATGACGATCGGCAACGAATCACTGACCTGATTCCATTCAGCGCATTAGGGGTAGCATTTTTCCTCGCTATTGCTGATGGCTTTGTGCCGCTGCATTATTCCTCACGCAGAATTGCCAATCGGCATTCCTCATTTCTCTCATTGGTGCACCAACCTTGTGTATATAGTTGGTGCGTAAGAACTACGGATTTGGAGGGAATAATGAATATTCAAACAGATAATATCCAAGTCTCATTTGGCCCGGAAAACGATCCTCCATGATATTTCCTAGATATACGAAATAAGGAATTTGTTGGAACTATAGGTCCTAGTGGGAGTGGTAAAAAGCACGTTCTTGAAATGTTTATATCGAGTGCTTAAAACCTAATAACGGCAAAGATTTTTCTTTGATGGCACTGAAATGAGTTCTCTAAGTCATCGCGATACGGCCTTAAAATGGCAGTAGTGGCACAAGCAGTACGGTTAATCTTTGATTTTTCCGTTCTTGAAATGGTCCTTATGGGCCGCTCCCCTATAAAGGACTGCCTCGACAGAGAGTAAAATCGATGACTAGCGAAAGTCCTCGACATGCGCTGTCTCAAGTAGGGCTTAGTGATTTTGAAAGTCGCAATTTTAATACCTTATCTGCGGTGAGCAGCAGCGTGTTATCTTAGCACGTGCCTTGGCACAGCGCACAGAATGCCTGAGAAGCAGACGAACCGACAAACCACTTAGATATTAAGTATCAGCTGAACTGATGACGATTGTAAAACGCCTTGATGCAACAGTAGTGTCCGCTATTCATGATTTGAATTTAGCAGCTATTTATTGCGACCGTCTCATTGCTTTCAAAAGACGGCTCAGTGTGACAGGGCCCCTCACGAAGTATTAACAGAGAGATATCCGACATCTCACGGCGTGTCGTCACGGTACAAACATTACCAAATGGACGATTAAATATTATATATAATATGGAATAATTAGAGTGTGGATGATGAAACGAATGAATAAACAAGTCTATGTAGCAGTGCTTATAGGCATTAACTACTAGTGTCTAATTAATAGTTATGCTGCAGATGTAACAATGAACAATAATGAAGAAGAAGTTACCATAAATGTTATCAGCTTAATCGTACAGCAGCTTATTAGATTTAGATACACCGGTATCGACTTCTGTTATTACCCAAGAGGATATACAAAACAGCGGCGCTAAGACTGCCTTTGATGCGGTCGCCAACTATACCGGGTGTAACCATTAATTCCTTTAGTGCGTCTGGCGCAGATTTTGGTGGCATGGATAGCCGTACGAATATTCGCGTGGCCTCGACCGCGGTGCACTTGTTCTTGTAAACGGTGTACCTATGAACTTAAATGGTAAGAGCGGAATTGATTCTATACCTACTAGTGCGATTGGAGCGCATCGAAGTCGTGAAGGGGCAGCTCCACCTTATATGGTGCAGAAGCTTTGGGTGGCGTTATAAATATCATTGCTAAAAGACGCCGTCAAAAAGAGGGCGGTTCTGCTACAGTAGCCGTGGGCAATCGAGGGCTAAGCGATTTGATCTTCTATGGTACTGATCGTTTTTCTTATTGAATTGATAGAAAATACTTTGGGGAACCTCAAGATCCATCTACACCTGTGCGGTATGACTATACGGGTCGCAAGGGTTATGATTACTACACTACGCGCAACAAGGGTAATTCCTAGGGCGTGTTCATGAGTGGTAAGCTTTCAGATAAGATAACCTTAAATTATAATCGCGCTGAAAGCCGTCTCTCCTTTTGTCCGATTAGTACAGAAACAAATCCTATGAGACAGGCTCATCATTCTACGACATATCATTACAAGGATGACCGCAACAATGCATCTTTGACTTATAAGGATGACAATACGACGGAACATTGTTTTATAATGACCGCTACTATGCGTGGTGAAAAGCCGTGTTCATAGTGCTAAAACAGTTCAGCCGACTGAAACCAGTTATGTAGCTCGTCAATATGGTATAGATGTACAACATGAATGGGACTTTAGAGGCGGTAAGGACTACCTGATTGTCGGGAGTTACAGTGCAAGAAACCTATCGTGCCACACAGGCCCTTGTGTACACACGGCCTCATCGTAATACCTATGCGGTGTACAGTAGCTATCTCGTGAAATCAATCCAAAATGGATCGCCATTTTTGGGGCTTTGCGCTATATCAGCTATTAGTGATCCTATTATGACCAACATGTGTAACGCCTCAGTTCCAATTGTTGCATACCATCAATAAAGATTCCTCCATGTACTTAAATATAGGGAAGCGTATACGATGCCTCAGCTTGAGTGATTCATTCCGCAGTATGAACCTGCCACACACAGCAGTAAGTGGTAAAAATCTTAAGCCTGAAGAGGGTTGGACTACTGAATTAGGTTATAAACGTCTTAATAAGAAGGATAGCTGGAAGGTGGACGTGTTCTATATGGACTTCAAGAACTTCTTCCAATGGCAACCTGATGTAAATGGTCGCCCAACCGTTCGCGTAAACGGTGGTAAATTCCACAATGTTGGATTGAAGCTGAGTATAGTAGACATTTGTCAGATCGATCAAAAATGAGTGTAAGTGGTTCTTATTCTAATCCAAAACAAAGGAAAATGAATGAAACCCTATTGGAAACAAGCGGCTCCAAGTTACAGTTTACAACCGGCATTCATTATAAATGCTCACTTGGATGCAGGTACATCCCTGAACTTTGTAACCAAACGTTTGCGCAATCGCGATGGTGGCTTGAACTCTAACATTGCTCTTTGGAATGCTTATGTTGGGTATCACTTTAACAAAGATGCTACATTACGCCTCGATGCACGCAATCTCTTGAACCGTCATAATGTAGTATCCAATGGCGATTATGAATATTGGGATGCACCATTCAATTATGAATTAAGTTATACACAAAAATTTTAATATGTATTAACGATAACTCCCCAAGAATGCAGTAGCGGTAGGGGGTATGGGTTAGTGCGGGCCAAATAAATGTGTAATAATACAAAATATGTAGTTTATATAATTGTGTGAATATATATGTGTTAAGTGAGGCATCGGTATGAGACAACAAATTAAGCATCGTATATCTATACTTGTGGGTTTAGCATTGATAGGATTGTTCAGAATGGATATGCAGCAGAGGTAAGTGCTGATAGACTCCCACCTACAGCTGCATCGAGTGAATCTAATGGAGTATCTGAAATCCATACTATTAATGTAACAGCAAATCGCATGGCTCTTTTAGATTTAGATACGCCGGCTGCGATGGATGTTATTACCTCAAAAAGGACTTAGCTAATAGCGGTGCTAAAAATGCATTTGATGCAGTTAATATGGTACCAGGCATTACGTCTTTTTCCTATGGTGCATCCGGTCTTGAATATGGGGCTATGGATAGCCGTGTGAATATCCGTGGCCTTGAACGGGGATCCTTTGATTCTCATGAATGGGGGTACTGATGAACCTCAATGGCAAGGGCGGCCTTAGTTCTATTCCGACTAGCTCTGGCTGAACGCATTGAAGTATCTAAAAGGTGCAGCCTCTGCTTTATATGGCGCTGATGCTATGAGTGGTGTTATCAATGTAATTACTAAGACTCCAAGTAAAGAAGGGGGCTCTGCTACGGTAGGTTTTGGTAATATGGGTCGCCAAACTTATCAAAAATTAACTATGGCACGCCTCGCTTCTTAATTGGTGTGGAACGTAACTTCTTTGTGCTCAAGATCCAGAAACCCCTATCCGCTCCGATATCGGTGCTTATGCTAGAGGTTATGAATATTATACAGCTCGTAAACAAAGGGAATTCTTTAGGTGTATTTATGAGCGGTAAATTAAATGATAAGTTGACCTTTGAACTTTAGCCGTTTTGAAGGTAATTCTTCCTTTGGACAGTTGAGTATAGAAACGAATCCTATTAAGCAAAGCTTCACTCACAAACTATATGCTTATAAAGATACTAAAAATAATGCGTCTTTAGTTTATAAAGATGGCAATACTACAGGTACAATCTTCTACAATGATAGAGATTTGTATGGTAAAAGTCGCATACATAGCAAAAAGACATATACGTTGAGTGATAATAACTATATTGCTCGACAATATGGTTTCGATGTGCAACATGAATGGGATTTCATGGTGGCAAAGGATTATTTTCATTGCAGGTGTACTGGTAAACGAGAAACATATCGCACTCACATCTGGTCCATACTATGGAAAATCCACATCGCTAATAGTTATGCCATTTATGGTACATACTCCTATCAAATCAATCCCTAAATGGACTAGTATTTTAGGCTTGCGTTATTCGGATATTAAAGACCCTGTGAAAAATCAACGCGTATTAATTCCTCAGTTCCAATTACAACATCGTATCAACAAGGAATCATCCATGTACATAAATGTTGGTAAAGCCTTTAGAATGCCGAACTTAAGGGATACTTTCAAGAAAAATTAATAAAGGCTATGCCTCTGTTAGTGGACGTAATTTGAAACCCGAAGAAGGTTGGAATTACGAAATTAGGCTGATAAACACATTACTAACAAAGATAGCTGGAAAGTAGCGCTCTTCTATATGGACTTTAAAAACCTCTTCTCTGGAAACCGGATAGCAATGGTAAAAACACGATTCCGCGTAAATGGTGGTCGCTATAGAAATGTCGGTATCGAAGCCCAATATGGTCGTAAATTAACAGATCACTTCAAAAATGACTGTGGGAGCATCGTATTCCAATCCAAAACAACGAGAAATTGATAAGACCTATTGGAAACAAGCTAACCCCTAAATTGCAACTTTACAGGGGGATATCCATTACAGCAGCTCAACTTGGACTGCAGGTACTAGCATCAACTTTGTCACAAAACGGATGAAGAACCGCGATGGCGGTACAAACCCAAATCTTATAGCTTGAAATGCATACGTAGGCTATCAGTTCAATGAAAACTCATCCTTGCGGCTAGATGCACGTAACTTGTTAAACCGTCATAATGTTATTTCAAACGGCGACTGGGAATACTGGGATGAACCATTTAATTACCAACTTAGCTATACCAAAAATTCTAGTCTCTTATGTAATCACTAATTAGAACTATACAAGGAGTATCATCATGAACAAGAAAATTGGATTTTTCTATATGTTTGATGATACCCTTTGTGTATGTATAGCGGTTGTCAGGACCTCAATCGGAGGCAAATGTAACGCCATATACTCGTTAGTGTTGACAGTCATGATGGCGTTCAAGTTGCTGTTCCAGAGCATCCAAAAACGGATTTTATCACTGTCTTCTGCGGTCGACACAATTTTATTAGGACTTATAGAACCAGAACGTTTAGCAGGCATTAATAAATTGTCTACCTATGAGGAATATTCGCCAGAGGCGAAGCGCGCAAAAAGCTGGTAAAACCAGTGTTGAGTTCTGTATCCTTTGAGAAAATCATAGGCCTTGAAACCGGATCTCGTTATAGCGCCAGATTATAGTATCGGCTGATGTTATCTATCGGCTTACGGCACATGGGTATAGCCACTCGTTGTGGTACCTACCCCTTCTACGGTGGACGGAGTGATTCAGAATGTGATGGATATTGCTCATATTATCGGCGAAGATGAAAAGGCGTAGCTTTTACATCTCGGAAGATTCATCGTGAAATAGATGAAACAGCACCCAGCAGAATCTATTCCAATTGAGCAGCGTAAGATTTGTTCTCTTTGTATCATCTATGGACGGATATACGGAACAGAAGCCTTTTTGATGATATGTGTCACTATAGGAGTATCTATAATGCACCTGATCGGATTGGCTTACCACCGCACATACCCTTTGGGGAGGAGAGGTCTAGCCATGAATCCAGATCATCATTTTTATTCCATCCTATAAGGGAATGGACAAGAATTTGGCGGATCGATATTTAAAAATCCGGCCTTTCAAAATCTGCCGGCTATCAAGGAAAATCGTGTTAAGCCTTTACCAGCAGCGTACTTATATACTATGAATCAGCATATTGGGAAGCGATGCTAGCCATTATGTATACTGTATCCTCAATTAGAAAGGAATTCTCATGACTAAAACAGACACAACGCATCATGGCGATAACTTTGATTGGGGTGTTGCTATGTATCGTGAGCTTATTGGCGCTCCATGCTAGGGACCATTATGATTCCTATTGGAGGGGGCGTCCAAAAGTATTTTTGAATGGTATGGGTATACCAGTGAGTTTTACTGAACCTATTTCTGCTGAACAAGAGGCTGTACTGTGAGTTTCATCCGCATGCCGCGCCTCATCATTGGACTTCGTAGGAGGCGCTTTAGCACTGGCTGGTGCCGTTATGCAAGGGTATTCTCCAATCCGTTGGCTGATCCAGGTATTATGGGCGTATCCGCAGGGCATCTCTCGGTGCGGTTATCGCCATCGCCCTTGGTGTAACATCTCTGGCATGTTTTACATGCCTGCCTTTTTGCCTTCGTAGGGGCCTTTGTATCCGTTGGGATTACTATATTGTTAACATGGCGTAATAACAAGCTCGACACGACCACTTGTTGCTTGCTGGCGTAGCTGTTAGTATGCGCTCGGTACTCATCATCGGCATTTTTGACTATGATTAATGAATACCGCTTGCGTGAATCCCTCATTTTGGATGGTGGGTGGACTTGATTTTCGTCGCTGGGACCACGTTCTACCTAGCGGTAGCCTATCATGACGGGCAGTATTATATTGATGATGCTCGGTCGTCACTTGAATGTGCTCGTTCTAGGCGATAGAGTGCGTGCCTTAGGCTTGCCTGTGATGGCATATCGCATGGTATTCCTATTTCTAGCATCCGTGTTACAGCCACCGCTGTATGTGTCAGCGGATCCATTGGCTGGTAGGTCTTGTGGTACCTCGTATTGTACGGCTTTTGGTTGGGCCAGATCATCGAATACTATTGCCTATGGCGGCTGTTGGAGGTGCCTTATTCCCTCGTATTCTGCGATACATTAGCCGCGTCATCGCTCAACCGGTTGAAATTGCGTAGGTATTATGACGGCTCTTTGGGGGCACCATATTTTCTTTATTTACTCATCGCTTGCGCAGTAAAGGAGAGGCCTAATGAAACTAGATGTTCAATCTCTATCCGTCACATTAGGGGAAACCACCATTCTGAAGGATGCATCCTTTTCTATTGATAGTGGTGAGTTTGTCGGCATTATCGGGCCTAATGGCTCAGTAAAACAACGTTATTAAAAAACCTTGCGTGGTCTCTCTATCCCACGTCTGGTGGCGATGTTTTTTGTGGGATGGTAAAGCATCGCTTCTTTAGAGCGACAAGGAAATCGCTCATCATGTGGCGTCTATGCAACAGTCCGTAAATGTTTCCTTCGATTATGAAGCCATCGATATTGTGGATGACCGCTCGTTAGTCCGTATCTTAAATGGTGGCAAACAAGAGGGGACCAGAAGATAAGGTTATCGCTGAACAGGCTATGAAAGAGGTCGGTGTTTATCATCCGCGCAATCGCTCCGTACAAAAACCTGAGTGGCGGTGAGCGACAACGGGTATTCTTAGCAGGCACTAGCTCAACAAACAGAGGTCTTATTACTAGATGGAGCCGACGGCTGCGCTCGATTTAGTGTATGCTGACGATAGTTTTTCCATGAAGGCCGCCGATTATGTGACGAAGGCAAAACGATTTTAATCGTCGTTCATGACTTAGAGTTAGCTGCCAAATATTGCACCAAACCTCGTTTTTGAGAGTGATGGTCACATCGTTGATGTAGGTGCACCTCGAGATGTATTGACGGCAGAAAAATTTTACGAAATGCGTTCCGTTTATCGGCTGCGGTCTATGACGATCCGTACTTTAAACATCAACGTATCTTTTTGTATTCCCAAAAGGAACTACAAAGATTGATGACTTCAAACAAAACGAAGTTACTTCAGAAATGTCTATTGATCCAAATCTGAAATAGTTAGAATGGATTACGATACTTAGCGTTTTCCCTAGGGGTTATTGATTTGTCATGTATTATTTTGTATTGCGAATCTGAGTGAGGTTAGGTGTATGCTATATCCATTTTACTGCTATTGTTGGTCAAGATGAAATGAAATTGGCCTTGTTGCTCAACGCCATAAACCCATCAATCGGCGGTGTGTTAATTGGAAGGCGAAAAAGGCACTGCTAAGTCTCAGCGGCTGTACGTGCGTTAGCGAATCTGTTACCTCCTATGAAAACAGGTGCATCAGCGATGTCTGTTGCTGAGCTACCTATCAATGCTACGGAAGATCAGTGTTGTAGGATCCATAAATTTGGAAAGGCATTAGCAAGAGGGGGTAAAAGCCTTTGAACCGGGTATTTTACATCGCAGCCCATCAAAAATATTCTCTACGTAGATGAGGTTAATCTATTAGATGACCACATTGTAGATATTTTGTTAGACGTGGCAGCTATGGGGGTGAATACGGTAGAACGGGAAGGGGTGAGCCACCCTCATCCATCTCGTTTTATCCTCGTCGGAACGATGAATCCTGAAGAAGGCGACCTAGACCTCAGCTGTTAGACCGCTTTCGACTCATCTGTTATGGTCTCATGGAGAACAGGACCCGGCACAACGTGATGGAGGTAATCAAGCGTCGCTCGCCTTTGGCGACAATGCTGAAAAGCTTTGTAGCGTCTTACAAGGAATCAGGAACGCAGCCTGCACGAACGTTTGTACAAGCTCGTGAAGTATTGCCAGGCATCATCCCATCTGATGATGTGTTGCTGCAATAGCGAGTATCAGCATAGGTGTCGGCGTTGATGGACATCGCCCAGACATTACGATGATGCATACGGCTCGTGCTCATGCAGCCTTCACAGTCGCAACCAAATTACAGCGGAAGACCTCAAGGTGGCGGCACGGATGTAGCTTTTAAAACATCGCTTACGTCGCTTTGCCATTTGAAGAACAAGGTTACGATGAGGAGCGCATTGATAGCAGTGGTATCGGCAGTGTTGAGGGCTAGTTATGGAAACATCTGTACAAGAGGCCCTCAAAAATAGGCCTTGTAAACGGACCAGATTCATACCATTGTTATTTCTGGAGGTACCGGTGTTGGTAAAAGCTAGTGTACTTCGTCAGTGCCTCGAGAAATGGCAAATTCCATATCGTTTGATACCTGTTTATATAGATACTTCACAACCACAAGAGTCCATCGATTTTGAAGCATCCTTGCACAGGGTAAGATGGCTGATGGCATCTGGCTTTCATTAGGTGATACGAGTAATCGATGCTGGAGTTGTCGATGATGCTCACGTTCTGTCGCCTGAAGTCCGTCATGCACTATTGGTAGAAGCGAAACGTCGTCAAATACTACTGATACTGACCAGCAAACCATGAGGATAGAACCTCAGATGATGTGGAGTGGGAACTCGTAGATGTGCATGTATCTATGGATGTACCTACACTACAATCTAAGGTGAAGGTAGCTGCAACGAAGGCGAGATGAAATTGAGCCTTCATCTGAGGATTTATTGAGCCCAATAGATTCTAAAACAAGTTCAATCTATAGATTGTTCCCTGATGCTATGCTTTCACTGGCTATATCCCCATGCATTGCAAGCTCGAACCGTAGGTCATGGAGCAGAGAGTATGTATTATTACAGTTATGAAATCACTGGCAGTTCTTGATGGTAGTTCTTACTGTAAGCCATCTCATGCGGAACGAGCCGCTCTCTATGTACTGCCTCATCGATGAAACGCAATGATACACCTGAGTCTCAGACTTCACAAGGAGAGGCATCTAATAGTGCAAGTGACCAAAACCAGTTGAAAGGAGAATACCGAATCAGCAACGGATGATTCGGATGTGGATGACTCTAATAACTCTGATTTTAGAGATTCCAAGCGTGATGAATCCCATTCTGACGAGTTAAACCTAATGGGTTGATAATTCAAATATCGATGGTCATGACGGCTCACGTGATATGGATTTTGATGATGGTAAATCATGGCACATCCAATCATCCAGAAACATTAGAGCCTACAGCGAATGAGTGGGGAACTTCTGATTCAATGAATACTTATAGTGACACATCTCAATGAATATCTTCTTTATGTTCTGCCCGATACCGCGCTCGTATAGCTAACCAGTTCTTCAATGGAAATTGCATCTTCTAAAACGGCAGACCGTCAGTATCGTAAAGGTTCTGGTCGGCGCCTTATGACCAGGAAATAAAAGGATACTAGGGGGCGCATGATTCGAGCGTATCAAGATGAACAGGCTTTAGAGGATTTGGCTTTTAATTGACACATTGCGCAGCCGCACCGTATCAACGATTGCGGGCGCTGAAAGGGTAAAATAAATTACAGGCAGATACCCCATTAAAATGTAGTGGAGCAATCTGTTACACGGAATGTTTGACGTCACTGGACCCACAAGCAGAGCGTCATGATTTAAAAGGGCTATCTATTGTAGTACCCTCAAGATTACCGCCGAAAAGGCTCGGGAAAAGAGGATTGCGCGTATCAGCTGTGGTGGATGCTAGTGGCTCTATGGCAGCTCGCCATCGCATGGAGGCGACAAAAGGTGCGATTTTGAGCCTCTTGCGTGATTCTAGTGTTCACCGTGATTCGGTGGGACCCATTGTATTTCGCAAGGACCGCAGAGGTATATTGCCTTCACCCGTAGTGTAGAGCGAGCAGAACGACTGTTAGCTACATTGCCAACGGGGCAAGACGCCCTTAGCCCAAGGTTTACGTGAGTCGCTCATACTATGTGTGATAGATTGCTTCGGCAGACATTCGGCGGAGCGGATTCAAAATGATTTGTATTACCGATGGTCGTGCCACTGGGTGCTTCTGAGGACCCTGTAGGGGAGAAAGGAAACAATGGCCTGGGTATTTTAGGACCCTTGCCAGTAGACTATATCGTTATCGATACGGAACGGGGTTTTACTAAGCTCTTCCCGCTTGAGCTTAAGGAATTGTGTAAAATTAATGAATGGCAGTTATTATGCGATGGACTCTATTACGTCAGATAGTATTTTGACGCGTATCGCGGAGGTAGATCATGAGTCGACTCCTGTATATTTCTAATCAGGAACAACCAATATATAGAAAAAGCTGTTGCTACTACCCGAACTCTTACAGGGCGAGGTGGACCTTTGCAATATGAAAAGCCCCTCAATGGGATGCTGATTTTCAAAGTCGCTTTCACGCCGCTGATGTAGTTCTGGCAACGAATATGGGGGTTGGTTTAGACTCCGCCCTTCTTAGAACGTCTCGAACGTTGGTTATATGCACATCATCCGAAATACTGATTGATGTAGTAGAACCCAGAAAACAGATATTTTATATCGCAATTTGATGAGGATAAACGGTCCTTCTTGAAAGCTACCGCCGAACCAGGTGGGTCATGAATTATGTACGCTTAATCAATGGTGCTTTCAGTACAAAACCTACTCTGAATGGAAGAGCCAGATCTCAGGCTCCCTTGGCAAGCCATTATGGTCGAGAAGGCAATAATCTACGAAACTTATGATGAGTTTATGGATGCCGAAGGGCATCGAGATTGGCCATCTATAGCGGTCTACTTTTACCGTGACGAATGGATTATGGGGGATATTGAGTATCAACAGGCCTTATTTGAAGAGATTTATAGCATCAGTACAATCCGATTATCTTTATGGTCAGTATGGCTCGAATCCGCGCGTAGGCATTCCGAATATGAAGTTGTCCATGAACCATCTTTTGGAAAAGATATATCCCCTCTTGATGCTCATAAATACTTGTAAATTTCCTTCCAGTCCTTAGGGGCTCAAACCTTGAGGAGTTAAAATTACAGGGCGTTCCTATCGTTCAGGGCTATACCATATAGCATGGATGAGAAATCTTGATCGAGAATCCACAAGGTGTAACGCCTTTAGACGTGAATTTATTCATATCTCAGCCTGAGCTAGATGGGTTATTCAAGGCGGTGTTGTGGCACGCCAAACCCATGATGAGCGGACACTCATGTACTTTCGTTCGTGAAAGAACGCATCGCTGCTATTGTACAACGAGCTATTAAATGGTCTACATTGCGCCATATCCTGTATCGAGCGAGGTGGTCGTTATATTACATAACTATCCGCCCAAGAACTCCAACATTGGCTCTGCCGCAGGTCTTGATACACCTGAGTCGGTGCTACGGTTATTGCGAGACATGAAGGCGGGTAAGGTTACACCATCGACACGGTGCCAGAAAACAAGCGGCAGACTTGATGGATGGTAACGTCTCATATGACGAATGACCGCTCCATGCTCACCGATGAACTACCAGCCTCTGCAGAAGGTCGGTTATAGCGATGATTACAGTATATTTTTGTTACGCTGCGGAAGATACGCAGTAGGATGATTAAAATCTGAGGGCGAAGCCCCAGGGGATGTATTCGTCTACGATGATGAAGTCATTATCCCAGGTTTCTCCAATGGCAAATCTGTGATTACGGCACAGCCACCCCGTGGATTTTGGGGAGAATGTATCGGCCATTTATCACGATCCTTGCTCTGCCTCCACCACATCAATATTTAGCATTTTATCACTGTGCGGAACGTCTTCAAGCTGATGCAGTTATTCATGTCGGTACATACGGATCTCTCAGAATGGCTGCCAGGTAAAGGAGCTGGCCTCAGCGCTAGTTGTTATCCTGAAATTGGTATTTCTAGTTTTGCCAAAATATTTACCCTTATTGGACAACCATTATTGCGGGAAGGCATACAAGCCAAGCGGCGTAGTTCGGCTTGCTTAGTGGGTCACTTGTCGCCGCCGATGACGACAGCGGGCCTCATGATGAGTTCGAAGAATTAGAGGCCTTACTCGATGAACATAGCTCATTTTGAGCGGGAACATCCTGAAAAGTGTTCTACCTAGGTGAAGTGATTCGAGAAAAGGCCATGGAGTGCCATCTCATCGATAAAGAACGAGGTTCTACTACCATGACGGTGGACGATATAATTACAGAGGTCCACGAAAAGCTGAGCGACTTGAAACATATGCAGATGCGCAAATGGTTTGCACATCTTGAAGGGTCCCGAAGGGGAAGCATTAGAAGAGTTTATTACCGCTATTGTAAGCACTCCCTCAAGGTGAAATCGCGTCAGGCCTTGCCACCATATCGCAGAAGAATTAGGTTGCGATTGGTCTTATATGGCGGAATATGCTGGCGAAATTATTCAGATGGTATACGATATAGTGTTACCAGAGATCGAATTGGAATCGAATTGCGTAGTTTTGTAAGCTCATGTGATCAATATACCAGATTATAGCAGCGCCCGAACGGTTAGAACCTTTGGGCGAATGCGATCGTTCGAGAGTATTCAAAATTAGGTGACACTCCAAGAACGAGCTAATCCTCTATTTCAAATGCCTTACAGGGCAGATATGTAGAGCCCGGTCCAGGTGGAGCCTCGAGCGGTCAAGTCGTGACGTACTGCCTACGGGCGTAACTTCATGGTTTAGATGAAAGAGTTTTTACCGACGAAGATAGCCTATCAATTAGGCATAGGAGTTAGCAGATCAAGTTATCGCTGATTATATTTTGAATGAACAACGGTATCCCGAGACGATTGGCATCATCCTATGGGCTACGAGCACCCCAGAAGTCATGGTCAGTGCTTTGGGTGAGTTCCTTTACTTGTTAGGAGTTCGACCCAATGGCAATCGGGCGGTCGCTGTCAGGGTTTAGAAGTAACCTTTTAGAGGAATTGCAGTGCCCTGCATCGATGTGATGGCGCGATCAGTCGCCTCCTACTCGAGATATGATGCCTACTGCTACGTCGGCTGGCTCGACAAAGCCGTTGAAAATGGTGGCAGAATTAGATGAGTCGTTGAAGACAACCACGTGAAAAAGCATATTCACGATGATGTAGACTGGCCTGCTGAGCAAGGTGAGGACCCCATTGGCTACTAAAAGGCTAGACTCCGCATCTTGGCGATCCGCCCCAAGCTTATGGCACGGGTGTGGGAGCCTGATTGAAGGCAAAAACTGGGGAAATCTGTACAAGATATTGCTCAAGCTAGCAGCAAGTGGAGTAAGCCATCTGCACAAGGACATTCCTCAGGACATGAGGTTGTTCCAACGTCGATTAACTACGATGGATGTGACCCATTAAGAACGAAGATAATCGAGAAAACCCATATTATGAGTGCTGATGATTATTATAGTTATCACGGTGGAAATCTCACTGCGGGCGTGCGCACCGTAAAGGGGCAGTGCGCTGCGCGCCTATGTGGGGGATAGCCAGACCGCAGTCGTATGTGATGAGGCCCTTAGGTGACGAAATTCGCCGCGTCGTGCAAGGGAAACGCAGAACTCTAAACTGTCTGCCATGATGAAACATGGCTACAAAGGGGCATCGGATATAGTCGAATGTCGTATCCCATACCTTTGGTTGGGATGCTACGAGTGATGCTCGTACCAGACTGGGTCTATGAAGGGTACGCTAACAAGTATGCTTTAGACAAGATGTACAAGACTGATGCGCAATGTAAATCCTTGGGCCTTATAGCGCATTACAGAAACCCGTTAGAGGCTTCTCAACGTATATTGGAACGCATCGCCTGAAAATATTACAGGATTTGCAATCATTATTTATTTCCATGGAAGGGTTAGGAAGGTCGATAGTATGAAGCACAGAATATCTATTATATGAAAATCATAGTAATGATGGTATCTTAGTGGTCGGTTGTGGTCCCACGCAGACGGGGATTACGGACACCACACATCAGGTTACGGATGGCACTGGTGTAACTGTTACGGTGCCTTAGTGAGCCGAAGCGCATCGTCCCTAGCTGTTGCGAGTACAGAGGATATCGTGTTATTCCTTGGTTGATTCGAGCCGAGTGGCAGCGTTGGCACTGTGCCTCAACAATGTGCCTGACGAGTCTGCCAAGGTGGGGGACGCATGTGAAAAGCAACTGCTGAATCCATGCTTTCAGTACAACCTGATTTAGTATTAGTTCCAAAACTGGATATCTCCAGATGCAATTGGGGAAATGTGAATATGCAGATTCCCGTTTACGTCTATAAGACTCGACTACGGTAGAAGAAGCAAAAGCAGTTATCCATGAAATCGTGCGGACTTCTACACGCTTCGGATGAAAAGATGATTGCTAGCATGGATGCAGATTTGAAAAACTGTCGAAGAGTTAGCAAATAAACATACCGGTGAACGCCCTGTAGTAGCATTTTATACGCAATTTTGGTTTAACCGGTGGCAAAGGGTCAACCTTTGATGATATGACTAAATATCTGAAGGTTACCAATGCGGCTCAATTAGGCTTGGGGCCTTTGATAATGGGACGCGAGAGGATTTAATTAAAAGCGAATCCAGACATTATCATCATCCCATCGGTGGCCTATCTGATGGTACTATGCCAGCAACGGCAGAACAGTTTATTCTGACCCCGCTTTTGTAAGGGGTTAGCGCCATCGCCAATCGTCGTGTTCCTCGTAGATTCTCGCAGGTCATGAGTTATTCTCAATTTATGACTCAGCAATGGTTTCTATGGCACAAAAATATATATAACAAAATGACCAGTGTGGAGGTTTTTATGAAAGTATCAAGAATGCAACGATTATCCATGTACATAGGGTTAGCTCGCATTTGCAGCACTTGAGCGCACTCAGTGTATCAGCTGTTGACGCTCGGTGATGCGAAAGAAGCATACCATTGTTGTTACGGCGACTCGTAGTGAACAACAGCTTCGCAGCGCCAGTGCAGGTAGGCGCAGTAACAGGCGACGATATTCGAGTGCCAGCTACGAATATGAACGAAGCCTTGAACATCGTACCGGGCGTAGATATTAATGACGCGGTGATGGCGTAGGTTACACGAACCCAACCATTCCGCATCACGGGTCTCCGACCAAGCATACCTTGGTGAGATTGACATCAATATGGGGCGCAGCAGGTGTGAACCGATGACTATTTTGAAAGATATGTCCAGTATTGATCGCATTGAAGTCCAACGGGTGCAGGTTCCCACATTGTGATGGTTCCGGCGCCATCGGCGTGTAGTAAAATGCAATCACCTGCAAAACCCTGAGCAAGGTGTACAAACCAAGCTTCGCGTGATGGTGGCAGCAATGATTTAGAGCAATACGCAATTACCAAACTGAAGGTAGCCAAAATGATTGGTATTGGCGTGTAGTACAAAAGATATTATTGGTTCTCATAAAGATGGTCATGGCGTGCGCGTTCCGCAACATGGCAATAGCCACACTGCATCTTCATGCGGGCACAAAATCAATGATAAGAACGATGTAAAATATCTCTGATACAGGTACAGTATCGTGATGTAATGTATTCCGACCATTTGGGTGCCTCTAACCATATTCGTTATGGTAAATGAAGGAATGATTCCTTACGCGCGATTTGAAGAACAAAATCAGCGAATCGTTGAGCCATCAATATACTTGATGAACAATCATTATAAAACAACATACGATGGGTACTTAATGGATGGGAAGACTCAGGTATTGGGGATCAAGTTACGCATAAAAGCAAAAGACCATACTGTAGGGCGGCTTTGATTGGAGACAAGATAAGTGTGTTGAAATGACGGGCGGGCAGCTTTACGAATACATTCTATCATTCAAGATGGCATGAAAATTCTGCTCCTAAGTGGATCAGGTCACCCTGGTATCCGCGTTGACCATCATTCTCCTTCGGTACGCATACATCTCCATCCATCAGTCTCGGCTATGACATGTAAATGAGAAGACAAAAGTGTATGCTGCGTATAAAGAGTACTTTGCACCCACACTGTACCAATTATTTGATGGCTTCAATGGCAACCGCAACTCTGAAACCTGAAACAGGTCATGAATTTTGATTTAGGTGTACACCCACAAATTCGGTAAAACATGGAATAGTAATCTTTAGCTTCTTCAGCCGTAGCACGAAGCGATAAAAATCGGTTGGTTATGACTGATCCAGCAACTTGACAGGTCACATCGCAATTTGTCACCGAAAAGCTCGAGGCATCAATGCCGACGTGCAAACAATTGACGAACCACTTGTCCGCACGCCTTGGCTATAGCCGTGTATACTCATATTGATGCGACATCAACTCGCAAAGCAAATCGCGATGGGTATGTGCAAAACATGCCGTTAATGGGTACTCTTGATTACACGCATGCGTAAATGGGGATGCTTCATTTGATATCCGCGGTATCATCAACCGTCCTGGCCCCGCAGATAATGTATTCTCTGCAAACGTACTGGCTGATTGATATCAGCGCTAACTATCGGCACGCGAAAATGTTACCATTTGGTCGTATCAACAATATCTTTGATACATACTATGCAGAATAACCCAGCGTTCGTTGGGGCAACCCAGTGACTGGTGGCCAGGTCAAGGTCGCAACTTCCGTCCAGGTGTAGAAGTGACTATCTAATGGGTATAACTACTACAATGGCTAATAGATGCAACTACTGCAATGGTTCGATTATAAAGCTGATACTAATAATTGACAATTACATCATAGTTATTTTGTATAGTTTCAAAAATGTAATTCTATATCATAGGGTGAAAGAGCCTCCTGGGCTCTTTTCATTTTTATTATAGTTTTTGATGGTATATTGAGACCGCACCATAATTCATGAGAGTTATTTTCAATAACCGATAAATTGGGGTATAGGTAAATAAGTATATGTTATAAAACTATAGATTTTCATATAGTAAGCTCCATAATATTATGTATCTATCTATAGGTATTCATAGTTTATGTTTTGTGATGTAAACGTATATTTTTGCTTTGTATAGTAAATGTTTTGTTACTTTACAGTTATCAAAACCTTCCATGGAGAAGGTTGATAGAGGAGTTGGATCGAAAATGAAACAACCAGAATTATCGCCGCGTATGATGGCTCGCAAGTCGTCCGGCATTCGCCCAGGACAAATTAAATTCTGGAACGTAAGAACCCACCTCATCTTCGGTGAATGGTTCTTATTGGCAATGTAATGCGTCCCTATGCATCCCGCCATGCAGCGTAGGTTGTTTGATCGGTGGTGTCAATAGCCCGTTCCACAATGGTATGTGCCATATGTGCCAACTACGGGCACTGATGAGTGTCGTGAAGCGCTACACATTTTTGCGCAGTCAAGGTTTTGATACATGACAGGTCTTGATGTACTCGTGACAGACGGTGCATCCATGGCGATGGAAATCATCATGCTCGGCGTATGGTGGTGCCGCGGCGAAGAGGAACGCCTCTTTGATGTTCAATCCTTCTATACAAACTATGACGCAGTAGGCCTCGCATAGGTCGTAAAACCGTAACAGTAGAAACGAGCTCAATGAAAATGGTGAGTTTGAATTGCCACCGTAGAGACTGTAGAGAAGCGCATTATCGACACAAAAACCTGGTGCGTTGCTTATCATTCTTATGACAATCCGACTGGTCAATCGTTTAGCAAAGAAACGCCTCATTGAATATACAAACATGTGTTAAACATAATTTATGGATTATCTCTGACGAAGCATATCGTGAATTGGCTTTAAGAAAAGGGAAAGAAACATCTAGCATTTGGCTTTAACCGATTAAAGATGTGGGCAGAAAAGACAGCCCAGACGC
>BNJT01001106.1_pt1 | contig 90702 bp, 146 predicted proteins | sample 8540491 | NCBI WGS metagenome assembly BNJT01 (sample SAMD00202455, study PRJDB9452) | human saliva metagenome | host: Homo sapiens | reverse complement strand
TTTCGATAAGCGAAAAGTAATGAAAAGCTGATGGAGACTCGCTACACTGATACCGTGACTGCGGAAAACTACGCCCACCAGCGGTTGTGCGGTGGGCGAGCCATCATTGCCATTATCCAATCAGCTATTGGACTGGGGTTCGCCATCATACTCATTGTGCGCGAGGGCGACCGGTCGAACCGATCCAATTTGGTCTAGTGAAAGTGCTAATGCAGCAATCGGTGGAGCTAGGGCGTATCGTGCCGCTGTATTTTTCATCATTATTTTTGGTGCGGTTGCTGCCGGTGCCGTGATGATGTTTACCGCGCGGCGTTGGGGTCGGGGTCCGGTCATTATGCTGGATTATTCCTGCTCGTGGCAGCCACGTACATGTTTAATGCCCAACTATTCGCTGGCTTTAGCTACTGCCGCGTCGACGCTTCTTGGCATGGGGCTGTTGTTAACCACGAGCAATATCGTGGAGCGAGCCTCGACACTATTAACCAATGCCACTAGAAAGGCAGTAAACCTGCTAACTCATTCCCCCGTTTTTCGATAATTGTATTTCCCGTAAAACCTAAGGATACCGGTCCGGAATACCCATTCCGAGTCAACAGGAAATGTATCGAATAACTTTTCAGTATCCCAATCCGCTTTTGCATCAGACCAGATTCCATAGGATAGATCAGCTGCTCGGACGAGCTATCCCGTGCCTATGGCATCGTCAAACTCTTGGGATACCGTCATCGTGCTAAGCAAAAACAGGTGAGAGCCGTTTTACCATCAAACCACGTCATATTATGTGGTAGATCAACTACCTGCGCCCCAAAAAGACGCCCTTGTGATCATGTACCAATGGAGATTCCGAAACCGCATGTTCGCGTGCGTCATTTGCCTTATGGTGTTGTAGGTCATAATGCTGGAGCGTTCGGGTGAATACAGCGCTACCGCGCTTTCGCCAATCCTTCGATTTCATTTCCCAGGTGCCAGAGCGCAATGTCGGAAGAAATTTTCAGGCTCTGAGTTCTTCCGGTGTGGTTTTGCAGTCAGAACATATTCACGTATGTGTTGTCTGCGCAAGGGGCAAGCCTCTACCACAGCTAACAGTTCTTGGCGGGTCAAAGCTGGAGAAATCTCACATTCCTCGTGAGGCTGTTGTGCGGGTTCCGCCTTTTGGCGGGAACGTCACCATATTCCACGGTGCGCACGGGTCGCTGCTGCCATAATTCCACCCGTTCACTGGGATACAGTGCCTGCTCGATCATTCGAGACTAATGGGAACAACATCCGTGGATGCCAGCGACGATCCGAGTGGAGTGGTAGGTGCCACTGGAATTGATGAGACGCGACGTCCCGCACCGCAACTCCGTTCGGAAATCCGCCACTATCATGTGCCCGAGGCTGCTGGTGAGCACAGCGGCACGTCCCTGGTATAGGTCCACTGCCACGCACCATTGGATGCATCAAGGCCTGGATTGTGGTGCTATCATCGCCTGATTTGTGAAATCACCAGCCAGTGAGCGCCACGGGGGCGTGATTAATGCTGTCGGCGAGGAGCCCGCCACGCCTCGTGAGTAGGTTTCGCCGATCAGCAGGTTGGGCGCCCTCGGTGTAGTCGGTCGTACTACGGTCGGGTGGAATTTCTAATCGGCGCAGTGAGGAACATACTAACACCCCGAGGATGGCGACGGTGGCGATGACACCACAAGCAACCAATCGCGGCGGCTACGCTGCAGAACGGGGTGAGAGGCTTAGCCACTGCCTGCCTTTGGCGTTATGGCCTCGGATGACTGCGGTGGTATGGAATCATTGGCATGGAAACCTCGGTCGGCATCGGTGTCATTACCTCCTGGTGGTGCGAGGAATTACCACAGGGAATTATTGTGGGGAATGGCTATTATACGACCGGGATCCGTGAGCACGACGGGAATCACCAGAACGCTGGTTTCGACCGCTCTGGGTGCCTCGCGCAGTGCGGGCACCTCGCGGTTTAATAAACCGGCTCCCAGGGCCGTAGCCCGTAAACACGCTTGCTCGCCCGATTGTCATCCGTTGCGTCTGCAGGAATGTCGAGGCGCTAAATAATATCCGGGGAAGTGCTAAACCATGGTGGTGGTTCGGGATTTATCTAATTGCAGCTCATCATTGATGATTCGCCATTTTTGCAGCTCATCATAGCCAACCAACGTGACCGCTGTCCGGAATGGCCAGCTCTGCCGGTGCGTCCGATGCGGTGGACGCTCAGGTCATTGGGTCATCCGGGGTCTGGAAAATTAATCACGCCATGGTCACATCATCAGCATCAATGCCGCGGGCGGCGACATCCAGTAGCTACCAAGATATCAACCCGATTGGCCCGGAATGCGTTCAGAGACGTTTCCCGGGCTGCCTGGCCCTAGATCATGCCCGCCCCACGGAAAACCCTCGCTTTGCCAAGTCGGTGGCAAGATCAGCGGCACTGCGCTTTGTTCGGGCAAAAATAATGGTTTTCCCCCGATTATTGGCACGAAGAATCTTGGCGCATGTCGCCTATCAAGTGATGCGACTGGAATACCACCTGATTAGTGGTGGTATGCGTCTGCAGTGACATCCACATTTTCCGCCGAATATGCACCGGTTGATGCAAAGAAACTCCCGCGCCAACGTCAGCACCGGCCCCGGCATGGTCGCGGAAAACAGCATGGTCTGATGTCGATGCGTCAGTGCTGCCAGCAGCTTTTCGACGTCCGGGAAGAAGCCCAGGTCAACATTTCATCAGCCTCATCCAACGAGGATAGCCACATGATCGAGACGCAATATTCCCCGATATGCGGGTCAAGAAGTCTTCCGGGGTGCCGACCACGACATCTACGCGTCGTCAGCACAGGTCCGTTGCTCGTCGATAGGGCGGCCACCATATACAGTGGTTACGCGAATGGGGGTAAGCATGGCGGCTTTGGTCAGATCGGTGCTGACCTGGATCGCTAACTCCCAGTGGGGGTAACCACAAGGGGCGCGGGGGTGCCATCTAATTCGCAATATCAGCGGCATCCACCCTATCTAGCAGAATTCCGAAACCATAGGTTTTTCCCATGCCAGTGCGTGCCTGGCCGATAATATCCCGCCATCAAAGCGCAATGAGTGTTTATTCTTGGATAGCGAAAGTATGAATAATCCCTTGTTTGCGCCAGACATTGGTGATTTCTACCGCCACTCCGAGCTCGAAAAATGTGGGCTGATCTTTGTTGGAAGACACCTTCACAAGTCTAGCCGAAACAGATCAAATATTCAGTGTCACACTGATTCTGCAATAAAGAACCGGTCAGTGGGATTTCATGCGCATATACTAGTAACAAATGTTCTTTTATTGAGGTTTATCTAAATTTTTAGACTCTATATTGGTATGGGTATTCAAGACTTTTACCGCGTGAGTCTAAAAATAAGGTGCGTTTAAAAATTATTAAAACGTAGTGTGTGCTGCTTTTGCGTCATGGCATAAGACACACAATAACCATAAAATAATCTCACCATAATCAGGAGAAATAACATGGATATCAAAATTGGTTTTCCGATTCCCCTAGAGGTGGTCATCACCTCTACAGAATCCCGCGAGCTTATGTCCACCAAAATCGCGGCGGCTCTCAGCACTAACAGTAAGGGGGGTGCTGGAACTAGAAGACGACAAAGGGCAGCTCGATACCTCGTGCGCAATGAGCGTCATCTGCCTATGTTGAAATCGGCTCTGCCACCACCCGTCAGGTTGGGTTTGCTGGGACCTAACGGCTCGACCAACCTCAAAGGCGCATCCATTTTGCCAGGTGCGACTGACCACGATCTCACCGTGTCCACTGTCTCACCTGCTATTTCCCCATGTCATCCCGCAGAATCGGCGCAGCTGGCAGATACACGAAACCAATTCGACGACGACGCTGATTACGATCATTACGACGACTACACCGGCTACGGTACGACCAGTACGGTAACTGATGACGACAATCGGTATAGTGATGGCCACTACAACAATGGTCGTTATGGTGGCGAACGGTATGAAGACAGGCGTATGATCGCTGCTCAGGCACGAGCAGGAAATAACGGTGACGACAGGACGCGTTCTAGGCAGCAGGGTCGACACGGGCAATCCGGGGCGGCGAATCCATGAGTCATGCCGCGCCAGGAAGGTCTTCCGACGTGGCGCCACCACATCAGAGCGATCGTCATCAAATGGTGCTGCCCACGGGGCCGAATGCCGCGGGCCAGCGTGCCGATAACTCTAGGCCTAATTCTGCGGGGACTCTCGGGCAACGTCTGAAGAACAGTTCGATCATTCAGGTGATTAAAAAGATTCGTGTCAGCCTATGGTTGGCGAGCTTACGCAATCCCGCTATTGACGATCGTTACCGCCTGGGTGCTCATTGATGTTGCCTCCTCATCAAAGCAGCCAGGAACAGCTCGACTACAGTTGGTCGAGCTGTGGCAGCTAAACAGCTAAACCTACAGGGGAAGAGGGGCCGATCGGCGAAAACCCCTTCCCAAAGCTGCCGCCTGCACGGAATTGCCAAGCTGGCGGAAACTTCACCCTGACTGGGGACGGTACTTATCGGGCGTGGGCACTCCTGGAGTAGCGCAGTCCGGTGAGAGAAGAAAACCTTCAAATATGTGATCGAGGTGGAAAACAGGGGTGAACACGGCGGCCTATGGTGAGTGATGATGCCTTTGCTACCATGGTTGATGCCACCTTGACCAATGTGAAGGCTGGACTCATGACAAGGATTTTCGCTTCGAACACATTTCTGAAACAGCGGTTTAAAGCCGGATTTACGGATCCAACTGACCAGCGTAGAGAGACCACCGCATAAAAACTGTGGCACCGATATCGCCATGGAAACATCATGTTTCTCCTCCGAGGGAATCGAGTGGTGATTAACGGAGGTCCCGATGGGTGCGGGGTGCCACCACGTTCAGGGAGATTTGGGCAGCTATCGGCAATACCTACTTAACCATGAGGTGGGTCACGGAATTGGGTATGCAACCACGAGCCCTGTGAGCAGGAAACCAGCACCAATCATGATGCAACAGACCCTTGAGCGTGAGCAATACGGAACTTTATAAGATCGACTCGCAAGAGGTGTACAAGGACGATGGCCTGGTGTGCGTGACCAATCCCTGGCCATCCACCCGCAACAATAATAATGGTTCCGCTACGGCATGCCATGCATAAAAGCTCACTTCTGCCTCCGCATCTTTATGAAGTCTTCGTCGACTCTGATTGCTCGGCAGAAGTGGAGCTTTCGGCTGGGCGGGATGGGCGGTATGCCATTGGCTCAGGACATAACAGGACATAACGAGGGATCGCCGAGACGGCTCATGCATTCTCCACGGTTTTTCGGGGGCCAAAGAGTTTTCAAAGCTCCACTTCCAACTCAGACAAGAGATTCCGGGGCCTTCCGGCACGAAAGTGGAGCTTTTAGCGCTAGTAAAGGCCCTGCGTCGATGCCTTTGGTTGGCGATTTTCGACAAGAAACCCATGAAGCTCGCAGGGTGAAAGCTCCACTCTTTGAACGATGCTGTGGGTCTATGACTAGGATCGCGGCGGAAGTGGAGCTTCTGCCCTTTACTCGATCAGGGTTACCACCTAGCCAATGCCGCAGCTACGGCCACCATGATCCCGTCACCAGCTGGGCACTTACCAGCGCATTCACCAGCCACCGCATGATCGCTGGACAGCTAGCACTCACCACATCTCCTTCCCCGGACTCGGATTCAGAACATCGGAAGACCCGCAAAAGCTGTCAACCGATGGGTTTACGCCAGGGCATCATGACCAACTTCGCAAACGCAAAATATGGCGACCATATTTTTATAGCTAGCATACCCTCGTTCCTGTGTCGCCAACCAGAACTTCTTTCCGACATTGCGCTGCTAAAGCCGGGTTTTTATGGTACTGGGCCTTATGCTTACACCATGACATACAACGATCATCACCCCACCTCCCCAACCCCTAACACCAGCACACGACCCCAATTAGAGCTCATCACCAATGCCAATTACCGTGAACCGCAACACCAAACACCTGGGGCATCCACCTGCAGCGGAGCAGCGCACGGCGGTTTTCCTTTCACGTGATCAGCAGCATTGCCCGATCATGTTCGTGATTCCTTTCATGTGGACGCTGCCCTCTTCGGCAAAACGACTGGGATCGCCCTGGGATTATGGTTGGTTAGTACAAAATATAGTGTTAATCCCGGTCATCCACCCGGATCGTGCCGCCTGGTCGTCGCGGTTACGGGAAAACCTGAAGGTTGATGGGTACGCATCGTAGCCCGGTGCGCACTACCGATGGTCGATTTATCAATGCTGGGTGGCGGGCATCCGTTTTCGTGCCGGGAGAATTAGGGTGGCGGGGGACGAAACCATTGCGGCAGCCCTGCGGCTAGACAAGGCGCTGGCTCAAATAACCATTCCTGACAGCTTTCACCTGATTGATCGGAAGGACATATTTTTCGGTAGCAGATCATGCGGCCTGGCGGGAGGAACATGATCTGGTGGTGTTAGAACCCCAAAGACCCAACCCATGAGACGGTGGCGGAATGGATGCCACAGATTCGTAAAGCTGATGCAACCCCTGGTAGACATCAATAATAATGCGCTGCCGAATCAGGGTAACACACGCGGACATGTTTGCCACCACGGTATATGCCGGGGATCGCATGCCAGGCGGTGACCGATGTGGTGGGGGTAGCCCACCCTTATGGCTATACGGCAGCACTGGCATTGGTTGATGCGTTACTGATGAACGTGGTAGATGTGAGTGTGATTGAACGATTCCGACACGTGGCGGCATTGGAACAGCTCATATTGCGAGGACTGCTTTACCGACTCTATGTTCATGCCCTACACCCGGTGCCTCTTCGAACTCAGGTACTAATCTAGGTCTGGTGTGCCACACCATCATGGCATACATGTCGCAGCTGCATGGCACAATCTAAAGTTATGACTTCCCCTGACCTCACCGACCCACGCACTCTTCCACAGACCAAGCTGCCGAGTCCCAGCCGCCAATCCCGGGAAAAATGGAAACCCCAAACTCACGGTTCGGCTGGTGCGTCGCCACGCCGAGAATCCCGCGCCGGGATTGGGATAATGACCTTTACCACGCGGAACGCGGCACAGCAGCGAGTTGACCGGACCAGCCGGTTCCGGGGTTACTAGCTTGTTATTGGATACGGTTGCGCGTCGAATCGAAGCGGGGAGGACCCGGAACGGATTCTCATTGTGGCGGGCGTCGAAAGCAGGCCGCATCGCGGTTACGTAGAGGCATTGTGGCGCGCGTCGCTACTCACCTATAAATCGGCCGGCACTCATGGTCCGGTCGGTGCACTCCCGGCTTTCGCCCTGCTTCGGCGCATGCGGGACGAAACTCCGGCTGATTACCGGCGCTGAGCAGGATGCCGTGATCGGAGTACTCAAAGGCCACAGCGAGCTCACCGGGAGGGACAGCAAGAGCAGGGGCCTCAGGTGCCGATCACTATCTGGCCGGAGGGTGCCGGGACAGCATCGTCATGGTGGGGTTCGCCCGGGGGTTGCGTGACTTTCTGCTGCGGACCGTGGAACGCGGGCTCGGCCCTGAAGACCTCGAACGCTTGGGGGAGGCATCATCGACCAATGTGGGTGGCTGCGGGCAAGTTTCCTCCGGGAATACGAGCAGGTCATGTCCCTGGGCGGCACGCATTCCTTGAGCGCTTCGGAACTCGTGTCCATGGCCCTTGGAACACGACGTACCGCCGGAGGTTTCTACTCCACCGTGATTGTGGATGACGCGCAGCACCTTGACCCCAAGTCCGCGGAACTCGTGGCTCGCTTCATAGACCAGGCGAACTTTCGCGGTGATCGCCGGCGACCCTGACCAGTCGGTATTCCGATTCCGTGGCGCCCGACCTCAATTTTCAGCACCACCCGGTGGATCATGAGCTGCGGTTACACACGTCGTACCGGGTACAGGCTCGCCCCGGCGCGCCGGTGTGCACTTTCCACCGGGCCGATTCGACCGGAAACATGTTCGAATTTGTTGCGGATCGGATTCGGCGCGCCCGCCCTGATTGATGATGTGCAGTGGCGGGACATCGCCGTGGTTGTGCGGTCCGTGGGCATGATTACCCCTGATTCGTCGCGCGCTTCTGGCCGCCGGGGTTCCGGTGCACATCGACCCGACGGATATCGTGCTCAGCCAGCAACGCATCGTATCCGCCCCTGATCTTGGCGGTGCGCGCGGTTCACCACGGTTTGACGCTGGCCGAGTTGGAAGAGCTTGCGCTGGTCCTATCGGCGGCGCCGATGCTGTTACCTTACGACGCCTGTTGCGGGGTCTGCGTCAGGTGGAGCTTCGGCGCACCGGTGCCGTGGCTGATGCGTTTCAGACGCCTACCCGCCGATCCCTGGAGGTCCTATCCGAACTGGTGCTCGAACCCGAGCCGGATCCCGGTTTGGTCGCCGAGGTGGAGCAGGTCCTCACGGATCGGGAACAGGATATTTTCAGGCCGCATCCGCCAGGTTATCGCCGCGAGGCCGGCAAGGCGGCAGCGTGGAGGAAGTGTTGTGGGAGATCTGGTCCGCCACCAACCTGGATAAGCACTTGTCGGCGGTGAGCATGCGTGGGTGGTGCTGCCGGCTCCCAAGCCGATCGTGACTTGGATGCGGTCATGGCGCTTTTTCGACGCCGCAGGCGACTGGGTGGAGCGTCGACCCTAATTCCACTATTGATGCGTTTATCACCCACATCGAGGAGCAGGGAATGCCCACCGGTGTGCGGGATCGGCGACTGGTGGTCCCGGATGCGGTCAGCATGTGTGACGGCCCACGCCACCAGCGGCCAGGGGTAGCACACTGTGATTATTTGTGGAGGGTGCAGGAGGACAGTTGGCCGTCGTTAAGCGAAACGAGGCACGCTGTTTGGTCAGGAAGAACTGGTCGATCTTATTGACGACGGCATTGCGCCCGGCACCACCATTGCGCGGGTAACGGAACAGCTGCGGGAGGAGCGGCGGCTGTTTCACTGGCAACAAGTCGGGCCACGAACACGCTCATTATCACTGCTGTCGACGACCCGGATGCCGCCGAGCCGCAGGGAGCCGTCCGGTTTGTGCGGGACTATATGCAACCAGATTCCCCGAGGATCTATGGGAGCCGCAGGAGCGCGTGGTTGAGGGAGCAACAGATCGATGTGGATAATCCGCTCACCTATACCCGGCTGTTGTCCGCGCCTGCGATTGTAGCGGGTTGCGGCGTGTGGTCACCAACCCTGATGAGACGCAGCGAGCTCGAAACCAGGCTGCTCGGCAGTTGGCTCGCTCTCGCCGAGGCTGGTGTCCCCGGTGCCCATCCGGATCAGTGGTGGGGATTGCCAGCCCTAGCACCACAAGGTCGTTGCCGGTAAGTTCGTTATCGCCGTCGAGGATTGAGGCGGGCATGGCGTGCCCGCTGCGGGCGACTATGCCGAATTTTCACGGAGGAAGAACTCGCCTTCCCGATTGTTGCGGTAGGCTATTGCACGCTTTCGCTGAGGCTGTGGCGTTAAACGTTGATTCGGATGTGGCCAGGCTGAAAGTTATAGATGCCTACCAGGAGATCCTCGCAGTCCCCAATCTGGTTGCGATCCCATCGGCTCGACACGTGGCGTACTGTTTTGGATCGCACCAAAAATGTGGATCGAGACTCACCGGCACATATTCAGAACAGGGTGGGTGTGGAGGTGAGGCTGAAGTCACCATTGCCGAAGGCATGAAGCTGAGGCCGCATTGACCGTCTGGAAAAACCATGGATGGCGATTACCACATCGTTGATTTCAAATCGGTACCAACAGCCCTTCGGAAAAACGATAGCCGATCATGTCCAGTTACTCACCTACCAGTTGATCCTGCACCATGGTGCTTTTTCGACGGCACAAAGATTCGAACTGCCCGCTCCACAGAGTCGGGCATGACCGTCGACAGTGCTACCCTGGTCTACCCGGGAAAAGGACACCAAAAACGATTTGGTCTATCACCCAGGCCGCAAAAACCGAGGAACAGCTGGCCGAGTTTGAAAACCAACTTCCCGACTTTATTGCAGGCATTACGGGGACCAGAGTTGCAGGCGCAACGAAACCCACGGTGTGCTACCCGCAAGCTGAAACCTATTTGCCCGTTTTTCGATACCGGGAAATGGACGACCGAACCCACCACCAACGTGTCATCAGGCCAGTGATACCCTTGGTTTCGTGCTCAGTGATCCCATCGAACTCTACCAGGCTGCTGGGGCAAAAATACCCCCGACGGAGCAACAAGCGACCGTAATACAAAGCCGATCTTGGCCCCATGCTGGTGGTGGCCGGTGCCGGCGCTGGTAAAACCGAAACCATGGCGGCCCGGGTGGTGTGGCTGTGGCCAATGGCCGCCATAAACCCCGACCAAGTGTTGGGCCTCACCTTCACCCGGAAGGCCGCGCAGCAGCTGGGGAAGCGCATCAATGATCGGCTGGGGGCAGCTTGCTGGTATCGCCCGACATTGCAGCGCTTGATCGCTTCCGACGGCTCGCTAATCGACTGCGTTCCGCAGGCTACGACGTCCACCTATGACGCATTTGCGGGGAAGCTCGTTGAGAATTTGGGCTGTTGTTGCCGGTGGAACCCAGCGCTCGCATCATCAGCCAGACGAACTGTACCGTATTGCCGTCCCGGGTGGTGAATGAGTATGAGGGTGAAGTGTCATGCGGCACACAACCGGTCACGTCGTCGATACGCTACCACGCTCACCGCGGAGCTTGACAACCATATGGTGGACGAGCGGGGAACTCAAAATCGAAAGCCTGCTGTTCGCACGAGTTGTCGAGGAATTGCCACCGGCGAAACGACAACGGAAAAACCCAAACAAAAGTCCTGGGATGGCAGGAAACCCAACTTTCAACGCATTGAGCTGTTGCCACTGGTCACCGAGCTAAAAAGACTCGACTCAGGACGAAAACCTTGTCACCTTTGAGCAAATGTCCCTTGCTGCCCGGCTCTGCCGTGGAAAAACCCCAGCGTCGGCAAGGTGCTGCGAAACCGCTACAAGGTTGTTATGTTGGACGAATACCAGGACACCAGCCACGCCCAACGAATGCTTCTCCGCAGTTTATTCGCCGGGGGTGCGGTGACCGCTGTGGGGATCCCATGCAATCAATGTTATGGTTGGCGAGGCGCTACCGCGGCGAACCTCAACAGTTCGTCACCGACTTCGCCATCGATCCCAAGAGCCTGCGGTGAAAAACGAGCTGACCATCAGTTTCCGCAACCCGCCCGAGGTGCTGCATCTCGCCAACGCGGTTGCGACGACTGTGCTTGGTGCCCCGAGCGATCCAAACCGACCCGTGCAACCGCTGAGCTCGCCACCGTCCGCGGTGACGGGTGACATCCAACTCGGGTACTTTCCACGATTGCCGACGAGCGAGGAATTCGTCGCCGACACCCCTGGCCGAACTTTACAACAATCGTGATACCGCCAAGCCGTTTACCGCCGCCGTTCTTGTGCGGAAAAACAGCTTACACGGGTCCCATCGCCAAAGAGCTTTCCAACGCCGCGGCATCCCCTACGAAATCGTGGGCATCAATGGTCTTCTCGATGTTCCCGAAGTCGCCGACATGGTGTCAATAGCAACAATGCTGATTCGTCCCACCGATTCCGCCGCGGCTCTACGTATCCTTGGAGGTCCGGCTGTGGGCCTGGGCGTGCAGGGACATACAGGCGCTTGCCCGGCGCGCCGGGAGCTCTCTGGTCGGGCCAGCGGCGGAAGACCACGGATTCCGTGGACCCGGCCGCAAGTTGAGAGAAATCGCTGAGGTCCTTGCCACGGATTCGCGAAAAACATTGTGGGGCTCACGGATGCCAGTGCCGATTTGGGGAGCCGGAAAATATGGTGAGGAGGGGTATCGGCGTCTGGGCCGATTGAGTTCCCAATGCTACGAGGCTGCGGCAGACTGTTGCCGCTGGCGGTAACCTCCCGGATCTTTTTGCCGAAATTGAGCGGGTCATGGGGATCCGCACCGAGGTGTTGAGCCGGGAAAACCCACGTCTCGATGGTGCGGTGGGGACCATTCATTTGGATAGAGTTACACCAGGAGGTGGCGAATTTTTGCCACCATCCCTAATGTCACGTTGTCGCAGCTCTGACTATTTTTCACGGAGGCCCGGCGTCAGGAATCTCGGCCTGGAATTGGGTGAGGTTCAGGTGCGGAGCGATAGGGGTGCAGATCCTCACTGTGCATAAGGCGAAAGGCCTGGAATGGGACACTGTGTGTGGCTGCACGCCAACAATAGGGATTACGACGAGATGCGGGCGAGTACATGGTTGACAGAATCCGGCCATGGTGCCGTCGACGTTACGAGGGTGACGCCGCAGAGTCGGGGGATACGGTGGGGTCCCCGGTGTTGAGACACATCGTGGCTGGAAAACCGGGCGCAATTTGAAGGCCGAGTGTGCGGCCCATAGAAGTTTCGGCAGTCGTTGTCGGAGGAAAGCACCCGCTTATTTTATGTGGCTGTTACTCGGGCGGCTCAGCGGCTCATTGTGACCGCTTCCGCGTTGGATGATAATGAGCGTGACACCGAGCCGTGCAGCAATTTTTGTTGATGAAGCGGAATGCATCGACGGACAGCATCGTGGCATGGCACGATCTGGCTGAGCTGCCGCTCACGGATACCAGTGATGGGCCGGGTGAGGTGCAACAACCGCCCATCGGGATGTTTCCGAAACCCACCAAAACCGTTGACACTGCTCACTGGGGCGGATTTGGTGCGGAAGGCGATAGCGCGGCAGTCGGCGGGCGATCCCATAGCGTTCAACCAGGACAATGACCTGTTTTCAGCTGTGGGGAGAAGGATGTGACCGCGCTCATTGAGGAATATCAGCGGTTGCAATCGGACATTGTGGAGTGGAATTGTCTCCCGAGCTTACGGCCACGGATATTGTGGCGTTGAAAGCAAAACCCAGAGCAGTTTGCCCGTCGGCGGCGTCGTCCGGTGCCGTTTAAACCAATCGGTGATGCGAAGCGTGGCACCGAGTTTCACAGTTGGTTGGAACAACGATTTGGGGGCACCAACGCTTCTTGATGGTCGGAATTACCCTGGCATGGATGAAGAAATCACACCAGGCCAGCTTCAGAGAGTTGAAAGACAAGTTTGTGGCGGAGCCAGTTTGCCGACCGCACCCCCATGTTTGTCGAGCAACCCTTCGAGGTGTCAATTGATGGGATTGTGATCCGGGGCCGCATGGATGCCGTGTTCCGTGATGAATCTGGTTGGCATATTGATGACTGGAAGACGGGACAATTACCCAGCCGGGCCGATGTGCGGTATTTGATGATGCAGTTGGCGGTGTACCGGATTGCCTGGGCGCAATTTGCAGGATTGATCAGATGAGATTCACGCCTCGTTTTTATTAGTGCGTTACGACAAGCTGTCTAGTGCCGATAATCTGCCCAGCGAGCGGGAAATTGCGGAAACGCTGCGATTAGCGGCACAGCCCATTGGTGATTGAGTATCAGAGCGGGCGGTCGGCGGCGCGGTGCCAGGTCACGTGGGGGCTCATGGCCGTGCTCTGGTTGGGTGGGTTCTTCCTTGGTCAGAGCCTGGTTAGGTAGACCCCACGCGGGCAAAAAGCTCCACTTTGGAAACTATGATAGTGCCATCTGGCTACCATCCTGTTGGAAGTGGAGCTTTGACTACGTGATCATCTCCGCTACCCAGGCAGTCACGGCGGGGCATGGGGCGAGGCGTGGCGGGGACTCGGATCAGCATGGAAAGCCATGGGTGAAGTGAGTGCCGGTGTTGGCTTTTCAAGCTCCACTTCTCTTTTCCGCATCTGGTTGGTCTTTGTGCTTAGTGCGGCGCGATGCGGAAGTGGAGCTTTGCCCGCAGGCACTGATTTGGGTCAATAGAAATCCGGTAGATTTGCGGTCAAATCGGGCTTTTTCCCAAAACCCGTCAGTGCCGATTTTTATGGCGAGAGATACGCCAAGGCGCGTAATGGGTTTTCAGTGGCCTGCACACCCATGAGATGGTTGTGCGTGTCAAGCAAGGTACTTGCGGGATAATCCCGAAAAATGAGTTTCTAGGTGAATCGGATCCAAAATGACCATCATGCAGATGATACCTGCCGATACTGCAGACAAGAGAAGCAGGGATCGTTGCTTGTCTTTCACCGTTTCCGCATCACCAGACGACATTGCTTTTTGTCCTAGCGTAAGCAGTGATGCCATCACGACGAATTTGATGAGATATGCCCAGTAAGGAACATGATCATTTTCAAACAGGGGCAGAATCAATGGTGAACATTGTTATTAGCAATAAGATCCAGACTACTTTTATGAGACTTTTGACTTTTCCATGATGGAAGACCTCAATCGTGAAATCGTTAGGTTATTTTCGGTTGTACCAGCGCATTCCCTGCGGTACGGCGGTCAATAGTCGCCAACATCTTGGACTAGTGGTGCCCCAGGCGGCGAACTCTTTCATCGGACTCCAAAGATCAATTGAAACCTTGATGACTTCTTTTCCTGATTAATTTGTTAGAACACATCTTTTTCCTTAGTTTTAACAGTGCGAACGTTGTTGTTATCGCTAAAAATGTATTGATGAATCTCTTACCCGTTGATTTTGCGGTCCCTAATGTTTGGGGTATGATTAGTAAATTTTCTTGCGGTATGGAAATCGGCAATAACCAATAGGCATGGAAAATATTATCTTTCATATTTGCGTATTTATAAACGTAGATACTATTTAATCCCTCATTTATAGCACAATTCATGCAGTATTTTGAAATCAAAACCTGGTTTAAACTGCTTCCAATTATGAGTTGATTTTCGCAAAGATACCAAGGGGTAGAGCCATGACAACCGCATTCAATAGGGGTCAGCCATATAAACAAAATGACTCAGGTCAGAAACACATCTCTGATCTCTAGGCCATTCGATACAGCTTTACATATGTAAAAATAGCGGTGAATAGACCAGCAGTCCCGTCAAGAATCTGTGTTACTGCAGTACTGCTACTGTGCTGGTATTGCGGTTATGAGCTCAAGTCAAGCTCACTCACAATGTGCTAAAGCTCCACTATCAATGCGCGAGTTACGTTGAAACCAGCTCAGCTATTTTCCGTTTTGGGAAAGTGGAGCTTTTGGGCCTGTCATCGTCAGGCTACTGTCAGGTTACCGTCAACTGGCCGTCAAATAGACGTCGTGGTCATAGGCATAGTTATAGGAATAATCATGGTTAGCCATGTGATTTGTGTGATACCAGAATGAGTTTTTGGGGCTTCTGGGAAACCGGTCGAAACAGACTATCCTGAAGCATTATGGTGTTCATGGTTCATAAGGACGTCCGAGGCAGAGCGTTATGCCGAGTAGGGTATCCCCCGACCGTTCGGGTCGGTTGAGTAAGTAATGACTAGTAACCCTGATATTCCCCAGCATGCATTAATCAATATCATCCAATTCCAGTGAACGTTCAGGTCAGCCCCATTGAGCTGATTGTGCGTCGCGTGGGGATCGCATTGGTACTCATCATCATGGTGGCATTGGTTGCCTACATGGAAAGATGGTTACTCCGAAAAACTATCATTTATTGATGCGTTGTATTACGCTGGCGACGCTATCAACTACGAGGTTATGGCGATATTGTGCCGGTGACGCAGCTGGCTCGGTTGATTAACCTGTTTGTGTGGTCACACCGTTGCGGTTAGGGTTCGTGATTCTACTGGTCGGTACCACACTATCGGTGTTGACCGAAGAATCCCGTAAGGCATGGCAGATTCAACATTGGAGAAGAGGATGCGTAATCGCCCGATCATTATTGGTTGCGGCTTTGAAAACGCGGGTCCGCGGTGGCGGCGTTATTGGCTGATGGCACGTCCGAAAGATATCGTGGTCGTTGACAAGATTCCCGTGTGTTGGAGGTGGCCGAGGCGCAGGGGCTTGGTCACGGTGAATGGTTCAGAAGACAGTCGAATATTCTGAAACTTGCCGGGGTGGGTAAGGCAAAAAGCCGTGGTGGTCGCGCCAAGCATTGATGACACGGCGAGTGCTAGTCACCTTGTCGGTTCGGGAATTAGCGCCGAGCGCATGGATTGTGGTGACGCGGGGTCGGAAAACCAACACTTATTGGAGCAGTCGGGGGCGGATTCCGTGGTGATTTCATCGGAGACCGCCGGCCGATACTGGGGTTGGCGACAGTAACACCATCGGTGGTGGAAATGATGGAGGACTTATTGTCGCCCGACGAAGGCTTTTCCATTGCGGGCAGACCCATCGCCGACGATGAGGTGAGGGCAATCCCGCCATCTGGCGGATATCGTCCTGGGGTGGTGCGCTCCGGCGAGCTTTACCGCATCGATTCGTTAGAGGCAGAGACGGTAGAGCCGGGGGATCGACTGCTGTATGTCCGCCGCGTGTTTAGCGACGACACAGAGGATGACTAGTCATGCAAGTTTTTGTTTTTGATTCTGTGGGCCGCACCATCCCACGCTTGTCGACGCCCTCGCGTGCCCCCTAATCTACCCATTACCGGGTGGTGAGTGCAGCGGATCACCTCTGACTCGCTGCAGAAGCCCTAGCAGGTGGAACGCATATACAGCGGACCACGGACCCTCAGGCCCCTCACCGCCCTAGCGGTATTGAACTATCGAAACCACCCGCTTCGACCCGCTGACTGGCCGCCCACTGCTTTTCGACGAACACGGCGCGCGCACCGTCGAACACGACCAGGAACGGTCCAAGTATTTCAGCGCATCAATCCCGCAGTCATCGGGCTCATCACCCTGGCAGGCACGGAACGAATCCTCCTGGGGAAAAACGTCAACCACCCGCACTATTCCCTCATAGCCGGATACGTCGATCTGGGTGAAACCCTTGAAGCCGCCATGCGGCGTGAAGCCCAAGAAGAAACTCCGGACGCACCATCTACGACCTGCGCTACCAGCGCAGCCAACCATGGCCCTACTCCGGTTCCATCATGGTGGGCTTCACCGCCACCACCGACGATGAACACCCCACCATGCCCACCGATGGGGAACTCTCCGAAACCCGGTGGGTGACCCGTGACGAACTGCTCAACAACGCTGCCCGCTTCCCGGCCCCGGCTCTCTGGCAGCAAACCTTATTCATGAATGGTTACACCAGTGATAAATCTTGGCGACCTAGACGCGGACCAACAACAAGCAGCCACCGCCCCCGCGGCCCCGTGGCCATTCTTGCCGGTGCTGGCACCGGCAAAACCCACCATCACCTATGAATCGCACACCTGATCGACCAAAGAGTTCGTGGGGGCAACCGGGTCATGGCGGTCACCTTCACCAAACGCGCCGCCGGCAAATGGCTCACCGCCTCCGACTCATGGGCATCGGCGGCGTCCAAGCCCACACCTTCCACGCTGCCGCTATGCGCCAACTCGCCTATTTCTGATTTCCCGGGTCGCCGGCAACCTCTCCTGGCAACTCTTGGACAACAAATTCCCGCTCGTAGGCCGGGCAGCCCGCAGCGTCGGCATCGACTCCTCAGTCGAAAACGTGCGCGATATCCTCAGCGAAATCGAGATGGGCCAAATCCCGGCTCATTAGCCCCGAACAATACGTGGCCGAAACCGCTCACCGCCACACCCCACGACCAGCCCCCATCGTCGCGCAAATCTACCAACGCTACGAAGACGCCAAAATCAACCCAGATGTCATAGCTCCTCGACTTCGACGCCTCCTCCTCCACGTTGCCGGGGCCATCGAAACTCCACCGCCATCGCCGAAGAATTCCGAGGGCCCAATACTGCACCTTCGTCGTCGACGAATACCCAAGACGTCACCCCTCAACAACGAGGTCCTCTCCGCATGGCTGGGCAGGACGACATCACCGTCGTCGGCGACGCAAACCAAACCATCTACTCCTTCACCGGCGCCAGCCCCAGATTCCTCCTCGACTTCTCCGCACCTACCCACCGCCACCGTCGTAAAGCTGCAACGTGACTACCGATCCACCGCAAATCACCGATTTAGCCAACACCATCATCAGCAAGCAACCAGCCGGGTTTCGGCACAAAACTCAACTCCGCGGCATGCTCCCCGCCGGCCCAGCACCCGTCTTCGCCGGCTATGACGACGAACCCGCCGAAGCGAGCCGTCGCCGGACACATCAAAAACCTCATCAGACAGGGGGTACTGGCCGAAATCGCGGTCCTCTACCGCATCAACGCCCAATCCGCCCCATTCAGACAAGCCCTCGCCGACGCCGGCATCGTCTACCAAGTGCGGGGCGGCGAAGGATTCTTCAAACGGCCAGAAATCCGCCAAGCAATTAGCACACTCATTCGACTCTCACGGCGGGAAGAACACCAACCACCCGACCTCATCGGCCCCTGCATACACGAACTCGTCGAATCCGCCCTCGCCCCATCGGCCTCACCCCCAAGAACCCGAGGGCGCCCAAGCCCGCGAACGCTGCGCAAAGCCTCCAAGCACTCGTCGAACTCAGCAAAGAACTAGGGCAAAGCCACCCCCGACCTCAACCTCATTGGGCTCCTGCACCAACTCCACCAACGCGACACCAACAAACACCCCACCATGCAAGGCGTCACCCTCGCATCCCTCCACGCGGCCAAAAGGCCTGGAATGGGACCTGCAGTGTTCCTAGTCGGCCTCACAGACGGCAGCCTCCCCATCACCCACGCCATCAAACGGAGCAGCCATCGAAGAAGAACGACGGGCTCTTCTACCGTCAGTATCACCCGGGCACGAAAAGCCTCTTTCACTCCATGGTCGAGCGGCCCGCCAAGAAGGCCGGCACAGCACACTAAACGCACTCGCTTTCTCGACGACATCATCCCGAAACCAACAAAATCACCACCGCTAAACCAGCCAAACGACATCTGGCGCCCTGCCGATGCAAAGTTTCGCAACAGCCCACTCGTCAGACACACCCGAAAGAGATCCTCGGAAGATGCAACAACTGCCCCTCCGACGCGGACCCACAAATCTTCGAGAACCCTCCGCGTCTGGCGGGCCGGCGTGGCGAAAACCAACATAACATTCCCGCCTACATTGTGTTCTCCGATGCCACCCTCAAGCCATCGCCGAAGCCCTCCCACCAACACCGCCGAACTACTCAAAATCAACGGCATTCGGTCAGAGTCAAAGTCGAACGCTACGGCCAGGACCTACTAGAAACCGTCGCCCAATTCCTCGACGACGATGAGAGAATGACCAACAACTCAACCTGCCCACATCATGACCGATTCTCCAACACACTGGGCAAAGTCGGATGCGTCCGAACAACAGTCTCCACCGCAGTACCAACAGACGGATTCACCTCAATACACACCCCGGCGCATACGACGCATTCACCACCGGCGCCGGGATACCGCGGCATCAATAACGCGCTGCCACCCGGGCGGCCGTCGCATGCTCACGACCGGATTGTGCCGAGTTCAGCGGCAAATCCTTAGTAACAGTCCACACTGCGGATCCGCGAAATCCGATACAACTCGGCACACTGCAAACACGCCCCCTCACCCGCACGCAGATTGGCCCAATACGGAAGAATCAATAATGGTAGCGGGAATCGCATCATCCCACCTGCCCAATCTGCGGCAAATGCTTTTTACCATACCCGACCTTACCCACCGGAATCACCAGCAACTCCTTAGGGATTTGGGCAAGAAACCGCTCCTCAGACTCGCCCCGTCGCGGTTGCCGCACCACCACGCAAAGCTCCCCAACGGGCGAATAACTGTTGCCGCAAGCGAACACCTACCTATCACCGCAACAACCATGTGTTCGAACAGGATCAGTACGCCATGATTCAGTAAATCATCAATGAGCAGGCGGGCTTTGATTGCGGAAAGACCCGTCATCTCTACCCGACGGTGCAAAACATCCACGCTGACCGGATTAATGCGAGCATGAGAATCGGCACAAGCAGGCGCTGCGGCAGCCCTGAACCTCAAACACCCCAGCGGTTTGTGGCATCAGCACCGCATTGAATACCCACGTTTGGTCGGCGAATAATATGTGCTGCGCTCAATACCACCAGGTGCTTGTCACCATGTGCCGCGCCGGGGCGGCTTTGAGTATTTCACCGGCGGTGGTGGGGCCGTGTCGGGTTCCTGCTGGCTCGGCAAGGTCAAGGCTGGGTGGGTCGATGCCGGGAAGCGCCGCAGGGTTGGGTAATGGGTGGTGAATATTGGTTTTCCCCGGCATGGTTCTACCATGTCATGAATTAGAATGAGACACCATGGCTGCCGTACCAAACACGTTTTGATATTGAGATCATTCGTTCCGCCCGCCGCACCCGCACTGCTGCCGGCCGAGTCGTTGATGGGCGCATTCGGGTGCGCGTTCAGCGAGACCTATTGCCGCACGAGGAAGCGCAGCTTGTTGATGACATTGTTGCAAAGATCAATCGAAAAACCACCGCCACCACGCCGGACTGATGCCGATCTGGCCCGGCGTGCAGAGTGCTGAACCGGACGGTTCTTGATGGTCAGGCCACCATCGGTAGCGTCAGATGGGTCACGAACCAGAGTCAGCGGTGGGGTTCGTGTTCACCGGCCGCAGGGGACATTCAGTTCCACCGGTTGCGGAACGTACCCGATTATGTGTTGGATTCGGTGTTGGTGCGAGGCTCACACACGTTTATCCACGATGGGCATTCCGCCGATTTTTGGTCGTGGGCGGACAAGGCGCTACGCTGAACGGGCAGGGGTTTTGAGGCGTGGGGCCGGATGACTGTTGCCGAGGAATAATGAGGAGTTGTTGTCGGAATCGTCCGATTTCTTGTCCTGGTTGTCCTCAGGTTTTTGATCCTTTGGCTTGGGCCATTCCTTCTGTTCGGCTTGTTCCTCCTCAGATTTTTGGGCCAACATTTTCTTCCAGGGCGGTGATTTCGGCGATGGGGTCGAAGTTGGCGGTGTCGGCGTCGTCAAGCGAGGAGTCGATGAATTCGGCGGAATTGTCAGGTGTTCGGCGAGCGGCTGGGAAATCGGGGTGGTCCCATCCTTTATCGCGGCGTTCCTCGCCGACAGCCACGATCACCGTTTCCATAGTTCTTTCGCTTCGCTTACTTTCAGGGGCGGCGAATTCAATGCCGACCACTGGGGCGAATGCTTTTTCGGCGGAGCCACCAGTGCGTCGGCGGCGTTGCCGTACTTCGTTGAGTGCTGCCGTGGCCGGCACCGGTCGCCGAGCGCGTTTGTGACCACAGTTCCACCCAGCCTTCGACCAGGGGCTAAGGGGTTTCCAGCCGGGTTGTGGCGCCGGTGTTGCGGGACCGGATTTTTGGTTCTAGATCCATGCCCTGCATTTGGTTGAGGGCGTCTTGGATTGCTGCCGGGTCTTGCGACTCAAGGTTGATGTTTCGCATGGCTTCTTCCATGGCGGGTTATCAATTCCAGGCCGGCCGCGTATTCACTCCACGGAGGAGACAAGGCGTTCGCTGAGCCAGTGCACATGCCGGAAGAGTCGTTGCCGGGCGGCTTCTCGTGCCGCTAAGTACATGAGCAGCGTCTTGGGGCGATACCGCTATTTCGCGGGCGATGTGGTTGACGGAGTGCGGTGGGAATGCGGTGGTGTGTTCGGGGGCTACTTGGATTCCGAAGTCGGGCCGGATGAGGGATTAGGTGGCCTAAATCGCAGGGCGTTGCCTAGTGTGCCCCGAAGTTTGCCGAGGACATTGAGCTAAATATGCCAAGGATTGGCCCAATGGCATCCGGCGCTTCCCTCAGTAGATCGCAACCGTGCCTCATTCATTTGGGCGACTACTGGATTAATCATGCGTTTCCACGCTGGTGGGGTATTGGTGAGCCAGTCCGGTGGCATTCAGGCGACGACTTTATTTTCCGATGCCGGCGGGTAGGTGGCGTCGTCAAGCCATAATTCTACGATCCGTACCGCATCTTGTACTTGCTGCTGGTCGGTGTTTGGTTATGGGGTGGTCTTGGGCGCCGATTTGTTGCGGGCAATGCGCTCCGTCATGGAATAGTTGACGGATTCCCGTCAGAGCTATTCATTGATGAGCCTAAACCGGACAGCGTTTGTCCGAGATCGTTGAGAAGTCTCCCTATGCCCCCGTTAAAGTCGTATTATCGTCGTTGCCGTCGTCGCGTTTGCCGAAACCAAAATTAAAACCAAAAGTACTATTCGCCATGCCTCACGCTACCTACTGTTACCACGAAAATGCCATAAAACCACAACGCTTATAGCGAACACGTGAGCTACCACACGTGATAGGGAGCATTGCAGTTGAAAACACATACTGTTGAGGGGCTGGTGGGATACCTAGTTTTGTCAAATCTCTGCGGTACGCTTAAGTACCGTGAATCGACGTTTTACAACCCTTACCTTTGGTGCTATTCCGGTTTTTGCCTTGGCTGCTTTGGTGAATTTGGACCATATTCTCGGCACCAAATATGGCGCTGACCGTGCCGTATGCGGCTGAGGGGGCGGGGCCCATGTTTAAACTACATTGGGCAAAGTCAATGATGTGGATGTTGTACAGATCACTGGCACCGATGTTGATCACACCAGCGGTAACCTCAATATGACTACGTGTCTGTTCGTACCAATATGACGCTGGTTCAGGCGATTAGCCGGTGGCTGCTCACGAGCGATAATTTGGTGCCCATTGACCAGGTCATACCCCAAAATAAGACTGAGGAGGTGAACCAGCTGAATCAGCAGGCGTTTTTGTCGTCCGAGTCTTCGGCGACGACCATGACAGTACTGTATCTCAAAAACCGTTAGAGTGGAGATTGCGGAGGTTGTTGCTGGTTCGCCTGCCGACGGTTCCCTCTCGGCAGGACCGCATCGTCAGTATTGCTGGGGAAAAGGTCGATAGTGGGGGCCATAGCCCAAGATTGTGCGCAGTAAAAGCCGGGTGATGACGTACCGTTACGGTTCGCCACCAGGGCACTACCGAGGAAAACCATTACTCTTGCCAGAACATCCGAGCGATAAAAACTGCCCCTTCCTCCGGTATTAGCATGACCACCGTTCCGACCGGGGATATTACTGTGAAATATAACCTTGAGGATGTAGGTGGGCCATCCGCCGGCATGATGTTTGCGCTTGCGGTCATTGACAAGCTGTCCCCGGGCCAATTGAACCATGGAAAATATGTGGTGGGTACCGGCACCATTGACGACGACGGAGACGTGGGACGTATTGGCGGCGTGAACATAAAGCCCGGAGCCGCCGCCGATGATAACGCGGAATTATTTCTCGCCCCAAGGATAATTGTGCCGACCTTCGAGGGTAAGGATTTTGGTGCGAGAAATTGTTTCCGTCCGCCACCTGGAGGATGCCGTTACCCAAATGGATAGTGTGCAGCTGGGAAAGACCTTCATCTTTGTGAATAATCACTGTTCGGGCTGCTCTTCCTCGGTGGTTTCCAGTAACTTCGAAGTTTCGGATTCGTCCGCCAATCCTAATTGGTAGATCCGTTTTGTTGGATCCACGGTATCTGTTACTTTACCATTTGCTGCATCGCAGGCCTTTTCGTTATCCACGACCGTGATGACTGCGGTGCTGCCAGGGTTGACCAGCCCACCACAAGTTTTTCCGGTGTCTTTAATCACCCGGGAGTTCCGCAGTCCCGCTCAATAGTTGCGTTGATGATAAGCTGCTGGAATCCGATGCGAAGAATTGGATGCCCACTTCCTTCCCGGAGCAGGCCAGGGATCCTTCCACACCATTAGGGGTGCAGACTTCGAACTTGTCAAAAGAGCGATGAGGGTGCTAGCGAACCAAATGTTTTCGGGCCTCTGCCACGGTTTCGTCTGGTTCCCCGGATTTTTCGGATTTGTTTTAGTGTGTTTCGTTGATGATGCTGGCGTTGCACTGGTATCCCGTGCAGCGAGGACCCCAGTGGTGATGTTACCGGCGTGACGCTGGGGGCATATTGGTTCCCGTACCCAGTATTGCCGTTCGTGCATGCCGATAACGTGGTGTGGTGAATAATACGGCCAATGACCTACCAGTCCATCGGGTGACCTGATTGATCTGGGATGGCCGGACATATTTTCCATCATAACCTCCATATCCAAGCGCTATTATTCTACTCAAACGTAGCCTGAGCGCCGCAATTACACCTGTTGCGACACCGGCCCGCCCCGGAGCTCACGACGATCGGGTGCCTGCGGATCCGATTCGGATGGCCGCAGTTGCAGCAGTGCTCGAGTTGTGCCATATTGTCTCGGAGTACCTCCTGAGAATAATCGGGCTGGCCTGGGCGGTGTCGATGCGTGGCGTTAGGGGTCAAGGAAGCGGATTTCTTGTGCTGGGATTGCGCCCACCACCCGTCAGGCCAGGTGACGCGGCTGATATGGGCGCCTAATTCGCGGATTCCGGGGTGAGGTCGCTGGGTAACTCTGAACGACCAGGGTCAGCGGGGGCGTCGTCAGCGCGTCGTGAGCAAAGTCTGATGAGTGCGGTAGGGACCAGCCCAAACAGGGTGGAGGGGCGTCCCAACCTTTGGCGTCGACAAAATCGACGGCCTCTAACACTATGGCTTTGTTTGGTGCTTTGCGGGGAGAGCTCATGGGAAATCCTCGCGTAAGGTTTATTGTTCCACGACGCGGCGTAGCCCTTCTAGTACTTACTTGGTTAATGGCGGTATTGTAAGGGAGTTATTGTGACAAGTCGTTGAATAATCATGAAATCAGAAACATAGATTAACGAATTTGACTAATTTCCTATTGAAAAGGAGTTGGCGTTGGCTACTGGCTCAACACCATCAGCCCGCAAATCGGTCGACCACCCAAACAGTGTCCATCATTGTGCTGGCTGTTTTTCCTTACTCGCACTTTCATTATCCCTACTTTATTGGGTTTATACCGACTGGCTCTGGTTTGGTGAGGTAGATTTTTCGGAGCGTATTTAACAAAGGAGTAATCCTCACCCGGATTGCATTATTTGTTGCCTTTGGTTTGATTGACCGCCCATGCCGTGGATCACAGCAACCATCACCCAAAAGGCGGCAGAGTGATGAGACCCGATTTTTGATTCTAGCCCACAGCTCATTGCCTACCGGAAGAAATTTGGAGCGCTCCACCATCCGCCTTATGCGTTTTCCTCCCCGTGCTTTTTCGGGGTGATTGCCGGATTCTTCGAGCAGCAATCGTGGCGGGTTGTGCAGCTCTTTTTAAACCGGCAAGACTTTTGGGGTGGCCGATCAACAGTTTGGTGTTGACTACGGGTTTTACGCTTTTCAGTGCTGCCCAGCTGCTGCAGCTTGCTCCTCAGCACATTGTCACTCCTGCTCATTATTTCGTTCCTCATCGCGCTCATTGGCCACTACTCTGCTGGGATATCATAATTGGCAGTCAGGCGGCTGGGCGGCGTGGTTCCATTTCGCTATGCGCGCATCCAACTCGCTGTTACCGCTGGGCTGTGGATGATCGTCAAATCCGTGGGCTGTAGCGACCGGTTTTGACCTGCTCATGAGTCGTGATGAAAGAGCCTTCTGGCGGTGCCTCCCTGCACCGATATTAAAGGGCGGTATATACCGGCCAGAATCATCCTCGCATGGTTATTGCCGCGCTGGTGGCGGTATCGTTCTTCAGCGTTATCGTGCTGAGAAAGACCTGCGGATTCCCGCCACGACCACCGATGCTCATGCTGCTGTCTTCGATGGTGATTGGAGTAGCCGCCGCCATGATGGAACGGTTCTCGGTGCAGCCCAACCGGGCGGAAAAGGAATCCGAATATATTTCCGCAATATTGAATCCACGCGCTACGCCTACGGTCTCACCGAAGACAAGGTGACCTACCAGGAAAATTGGGGGCCAAGGCAACAAAGAAGCGGTGGCATCCGATGTGGCGACTGTATCGAACATCCGTCTGCTCGACCCGGAGATTATCTCCCCCGTTTACGCAGCTCCAACAGTTGAAAAACTGCTATGGGTTCCCGAATCCTTGGCGATGGATCGCTATAACATTGACAACGAGCTGCGCGATTTTGTGGTAGCGGCCCAGAAATCAAGCCCTCAATTCGTTTGCGGGAAAAACCACTGGATTAACCGGCGCACCGTTTACACCCACGGCAATGGGTTTGTGGCGTCACGCGCCAACCAGGTCGACGAGGTGGCCCGCGACGTGGGATCGGCCCGCGGCGGTTACCCGGTGTTTACCGTCTCTGACCTGCAAACCACCGACGAAAACGCCAGCTCTGGCATCGTGGTGAACGACACGCGCATCTACTATGGTCCGCTGATCGCTTCCGCCCGTGACGGGAAAGACTACGCCGTGGTGGGCTCCGAAACCGGCAATTCTGTGGAATACGACACCGATTCCTCCACACACCTATGAGGGGTAAGTGCCGGCGTCGATATCGGAAATGTGTTCAACCGTGCCGCGTTTGCGGCCTCGATACCAGGAAATGAACCTCATTCTTTCCGAGCGCGTCAACTGTAATTCCAAAAATCCTGTTCAGAACGTGATCCGCGGCAGCGTGTCATAAAAGTAGCACCATGGCTGTCTACCGATTCACAACCTATCCGGCGGTCATTGATGGTCGTATCAAGTGGATCGTTGATGGCTATACGACGCTCAACCAGTCTCCCGTACGCCAGCCACTCAGCCTGAGCGCTGCCGACCAATGACACCTCTGGCGATGTTGGGTCGACCCAGCGTGCCCTGGTCAGCGACGAAATCGGCTATATCCGTAACTCGGTGAAGGCTGTGGTTGATGCTTGACGGCTCTGTGGACCTACCAGTTTGATGAGGAAGACCCAGTGTTGAAGGCCTGGATGGGGGTGTTCCCCGGCACGGTGAAGGCCAGGAGATTTCCAAGGAACTCATGGATCACCTGCGCCATCCGCAGGACATGTCAAGGTGCAGCGTGGTATTCTCACCCGCTACCACGTCAATGATGCTGGACTTCTTCACAAACGACGATTCTGGTCCGTGCCTGACTGACCCCTCGGTAGCCGAAGCCAGCTGGGCCGCCCAGCCGCCCTTCTACGTGGTGGCCGCCGACCCGGAAACCGTAGCCTTCCTTCCAGCTGATTACGCCATCCCGTGGCCTCAACCGGCAATATTTGGCGGCCCACATGTCGGTGAGCTCCGACCCGGACAACTACGGCAAAATCACCGTGCGGGTTCTGCCAACCGATACCCTCACCCAAAGGCCCAGCAGGCCCAAGACACCATGATCTCCTCCGACCAGGTGGCCCGCGACCAAACCCTCTGGAGAAACCACGGATCTGCGGAACGGTAATCTGCCCCTTACCCCTCTGGTCGGTGGGGGAGAGATCCTATATGTAGAGCCAATCTATTCAAACGCAAAGGCCAAGAATCAGCATTCCCGAAGTTACTGCGGGTGTTGGTTTCCCTACAAAAGGCCAGGCTGGTTATGCGGCACGGTATCCGAGGCGTTAGCCCAGGTGGGTATTGATCCGCGTGCTGCCCAGGACTTGGATGAGTGCAAGATATCGAAAAGGTGAAGCAGGAAACCTCAAGAACCAAGACGATAATAATAGCAGCAACAAAGCCGCCGAGGTGCTTTCCACCCCAATACCGCCACCCCGAATGAGCGCCGAAGCAGTGAAGGGTATTAATGATGCACTCAACAAGGTGAAGGAAGCCCGAAACGGGTAGCCACGAGACGCTACGGTAAGGCGCTCGATGAACTTGACTACGCCGTGGAAGAATACCAAAAACTCAGCAGTCGCAGCAACAAGAGTAGGGAATAATCCTGCGGTTTCTACGGCTAAAAGCCAAAATATTGGTTTTAAGCTGGGGTTTGTGCTTTTCATGTCGACGTTAGTAAAGTTATTGATCGTTGCACGGAATAAGTTTCCAAAGCAATCGACGCTGGGTGGAGCAGTTCGGTAGCTCGCTGGGCTCATAACCCAGAGGTCGCTGGTTCGAATCCAGCCCCCGCTACTAAAGTTTGATTGGGCGCCTTATCGAAGGGGCCCCAATTTCTATCCCGAGGAAGCTTCTGCAACAAATCCATAGATCAGCCTCTGAAAAACTCCGCCATCGCATAAACCTCCTCAATCGTCACCGCGACTGCCCCCGCAACTCTCACCGCCTCCCCTGAACACCACCCAGCGCCTCACCCAACCGCCGCCGAGTTATATTCGGGTGAAAAGCAAGTCCATCCTTTGCCGTGGATATCCTATATGCGAGTTTTAGAAACCCTCTTGGGTTTGTTTCAAACTGAGTATTTTAGTGATGCGAGACGGACCCGTAGCTATAGCTGGCTTGAGTAGCACCACTGTTGTTTTGCTAATAGGATTACTCATAAATACTACTCAGTCGCGGGTGGTGATCCCACCCCAGGATGAGGGATATCTTATCGAAAAGTCTGATCTGAACCTTGGCATGTTTGTTAAGTTCAGCTCATGCAAAGTAAAACAGTCACCATTGGCGTTACTTGCCGCCACTCTGATTGTGGCTGTGGTAGCGTTTTTCCTTTTCCGTTCGATCTTGGACACGGTAGCGAGTATGGTAGCGTCGTCGGATGCCGCTTCCAGCCTGGATAGTGGTGGCGGGTCGGAATCAGCTGTGGCCGGTCGCCGGGTGGTGGGGAAGACTAGATTTCGTTGACCCGATGGTCGGCGGATTATCACGCCGGCTGTGGGAATCGAAGCCGCTGACAAACAAAAGCCGGTTGAAGTAAGAATCGTGCGTGATATTTCGAACCACGATCCAAACTATGGGTGAGAACGCTGAGGCGGAAATCATGTGGTCGAAAGACGGCTGGCCCATCAAAATATAATGGTGTGATCCCAACCCGGGTATAGTGCGGATGCTACTGGGTGCGGCGTGGCGGCGTGGAACTCACCGTACCCTGTTTTACGGTGGCGGAAAATTCCGATACCGTTGTGCGTAATTATGTTGATTCAGCCGAACAGATGAAAAGCAAAGACTGAAGATTTCACAGCAAGTAGACCTTACCAGGCGGGTTTTGGTACGTTGCCAGCGCCGGTGGCGCGCGGTTATTACTTGTAAAGCCGGATTTTGTATGGTGGTCGAGCATGCACACCAAAGATGATCGGGTGATGGGGAAAAAGTTCTATGCGTGAAAGATGATCCGCATTATGATATTCATCGGTTCACGATGAAACCTGTCAAAAGATGGTGAGTGGATTTTCATATGCGCGGGTATGGTGCAGGGGATTGCGGTTCTTCTCTCTTGGATGGGGTGGACGATGTGGCAGTACATGAGCAGGGATGAGGGTTCGTCGCACTGTTATCCGGCGTGTTGTTCTTGCGGTCATGTCGGCGTTTTTCATCGTGGTCGGTGGCATGGGGCCCAGCAGCAGGCGAACCATTAGACAACCGTGAAGTTTATTCAACATGGGAAAACGTAGCCTACTTCTAGAAGTTTTCGAGTGCTAAACACAAGTTAGAGACATGTTTTAGCGACTTTGCTACCATCATGCCTTCTCTTTACCGAAGAAGGCCAGAGGATCGTACCGGGCTGATGTGGTGGTTCCGGGGCGATTATGATATCTGTGTTGTAGATGGAATTTTGTCGCCTGCGGCGTTATCCGCAATGTGATCGGTGCGGAAGACATTGCGTGGAGTATTGCCGTTCGCGTTGATTGCGTCGTTCGTAGAAGTGGCGGCTTGCTAACAAAGTGGCGCGATCACTGCCCAAACCGGCTGGGCAAGAGCGGTGATCTTTTTCGGGGTTCGCAGTTTCAGGATTTTTATCCGTGCTGATGATGGTGTGTGCGTAGTCTGTTCGTTGCTCAGGCTCGTTGTGGTGTTGGTGGCTTGTCCGTATGAGCCAGCGTCGGCCTTCTTTGATGTCTTTGATGGTCATGCATGCTGCGATGGCGGATCTCGGTTTGATCGGGTCGCCAACATGGTGGTAGTTGGGAAGTCACTCTCGTGTGAGGTGGGTTGCGTTACCACAATGCTGTCACTGGGGATGTCTTTTTCCCAGAACCCAGTCGTCATGATCGGCTGGATCATCGCCGATATGCGAGGCAACGCGTTCTTGTAATTTTTCGTCGTTGACGTATGCATTATCAACGTGGATGATGTATCCGCCATTATGGTGCAGCAATCAAAATCTGCAGGGCGTGTGCGTGATCGGGGTTTCGAGAAACGACATGGGGCATCCTTCAACAAACACTCATTGCAGGCGGTGGGAAACCGGCCCGGAAGTGGACCACCATTATGCCACCAGCGCTGCTCCTGTGGGCGATACCCAGCACACACTACACAGAACGAAACCATCCCCAAGTAGCGAGGGCGACCCTGAGCTTCGTACAGCAAAAGAATGCAGAGCATGCTTCTTCGTTTTTAGGTCACTGGTAGCCTATTAGTTCTATTGCTGATCGGGTGAATGTTGACCTCAAGTTATCTGAAAAATTACCATGCTACCAGCAATATTTTTACTTTGGAATGGTATAAAAACCATTCAAGAATAGCGCTATAATATGATTCAGACTAATGAGTCGTCTAGTCTTGTTTATGTTAATCCGTAAAATACAGAGAAGATGCACGTAACTAGTGAAAACTCTCAGTCCTTTTTGCCAGATTCGCGCGATATGAATATGGGACACTATAAGAACTAGAGTTAGGAAGTACATTCGCTTTGCCAAGCTTGTGGGTGGTATGTGCGCTCTTCTTCTCAATCGAGTTTTAAAGGAGGTGCTGGGTGTCTACATCTACACCTTCGCGCATTGTAGGGCTGGACATAGCCCGTTCACTTACCATTATTGGCATGATTATCATTCATATGGCCTCAGTTGCTGTGGAGCTACGAAAGGTCATCCTTTCCGGATTGCCTTCATCTTTATTTTGCCGTCATCGCTGGTATTACGCTGATGATCATCGAAGGAACTACACTCTGACCACCCTTCATGCGGCTAGTGGCTCGGGGATGCATAATAATACTGCTCGGTCTTGCCTTGTTTACCAGTAGGGTGGCGAGATCCAAATCGTGCTTGTAGCCATGGGCATCACCATGGTGATTGTTTCCTCGTTCCCGCTCAATTTCTGGTGGAAAGTTGCGCTTTTCCTTATCGCTACCGTTGCAGCGACAGTACTGTATGCGCCACAGACTCTGCCACAGATTTACCCCTTGGTGGCGTGGATCGCCTACTTCATTTGGTGGGATGCTTCTACGAAATTTATTTGAGCAACACCCATCATCGCGCCAATATCATGCATTGGGTTGTGACAGGCGTGAGCCCTCGTCATTGCTGTGGATGGTCTGTACTTCCGCTTTTGATCAAATGTACCAGGTTAGGTTTGCGCTTTTACCGGACATACCGGTGTGCGGGCGAAATTATCCTCTCGGTTGCGGTTGCTGCAGCATTTCTCCACGTGTTTTAATCGTCGGCAAGCGTATTCCGACGTTGGCTTTACCCATTCCGCTGCCCTGGGCCTGCCGTCGCTACTACCATTTATATTTTGCATGTGCTCACTGCCTACTATTGGCAGCAGAATGTGGCGTTGCATTCCACTATGTGGGCGTTGGGATTCGTAATTTTCTTCTTCATTATTGCCCAGCCTCTGGAAGAAGATTCGTCGGGGCGAGGACCTTTTTGAGTTGCTTGTTTCTAAAGCCATTAAGTCATTGTGCCAGCAGAAGGGAAAGAAGGCTTAAAATGAAATTCAGAAACTAGGTGCAGCTATCCTCGCCACCGGAATCATCGCCTTGTCCGCAACTCCAGCGAATGCCCTTGAACACGGAGAGCTTGCCCTGATACCCCAGAAAGCCGCACTGGCTTCGCTCAAGATTGGTCGTGCCGTGACTTTCGGTGACTGCACTGGTACCTTGGTTTCGGACCAGTGGGTGCTCACTGCACGCCATTGCCTTGAGTCCGTCAATAAAGGTTCCCAGGTTCAGCTAGGCCAGAGTATATGACGTGGATTCCTGGGCACTTTCCCGCATTCTGACGCAGGCTTGCTCCACCTCACCCGTAAGGTTACTCCATCCAGCCAGCTTGACCCTTTGCCCAGGAAGAGCCCCAGGTAGGCCAGGTGGGTACCCTTTATGGCTGGAGTAGTAGCTTCCATGGCTCGTCGGGGACAATTGCCGATGGCAAAATGGAGTAGAACGTCTGGTGGCGCTCTACTGGACCCACTGCACTCACTGCGCCACTGCCCCTGCTGCACCACGGATGGCATGAAAGCATCACCGCTCCCCGCCGTGCCACCCGTCGATGGCGAAAATGCGGTGATCCTCCCAGCAGCTGCTGGCGGTGGTAGCTGTCCCCGGTACTCCCGCAGTGTCGGCTGAGGGGCGAGAATGTGCCCCGCTGATGCCGCCATGATGTCGATGGCCAGTACTATCCTTGATGCGCATTCGCTTTCCGGTGCCGGCATGCAGGGTGGCGATTCAGGCGGCCCATTCTTCGTGAACGGTAAGCCTGCCGGTCTCGCCACCGCGGGAACTGCTAATGGCGACCAGATTTGCCTCCACCTAGCGCGGCAATTACTACGCTGGCGGGTACCGCTCGACTGGGTGAAACGACGTTACTAGGCGGTCGTGACACCAAGAGCGTCTTGACCGCCGGAAAAATACATTGCCTCCGAAGACGGAGCAGACCAGCAGTGAGAATATGCGGTGTACCTTGCCATTGCGCTCTCCGGCATCGTTCATTCACAGCGGCATATAGCTATGGAATAGCTGCTCGAAAACGGTCGCGTTAGTGCTAATCGGAAATAGTTAAAGCCTCTCTTTTTCAGGGACGAACCTCGGGTATTTTTCCACTCTTGTTATGCCCTAGGTGCGGAAGGGAGCTTTCAGCATGTCTCACGGAGACTCTGAGTGCTTGCCGTCAACAATAGGACTGTGTTTTGCAGGCTCTGGTGCTCATTTGTGGAAGATTGGCCTGGTATTCAAGCTCCACTCCGATCTAGTAAAGAAGAAGCAAAGAGGTCTGACTGGAAGTGGAGCTTTTGAGATGCGACAGCCCAAGACCAGTTCTTTGCTTGTGACACGACTCATAAGTCCAGTGCTGTACCGACCGTCGATCGAGATTGGTTTTCAAAGTTCGATTAGCCGGTGAGAGTATTCCTATTCAACCTATGTTTTATGGTAAAACACATAAATATTGAGCCATTTCCATATGGGGGTAATTGGGCGTAAATGACAAATTACATAACTGGCAATAAGGATTCAATAGGTATCATCGCTCATATCGGCAGAATGTTTGCTATCCCGATATTACTAGGGAGTCATTATGTTTTCCACTGTGAGCGTCGTACCAAGGTTGCAGTTATTGCTGTTTGCACTGCACTGGCCGTCATCGCCAGTATCCCCCAGCATCTGCAAGCAAGCCCCAGTAAAGATGTGAGGATACGGTTTATGGGTCTGCTCTCTAGTGTCTGCAGCATTCCCGGTTATGACTGCCACATTGTTGGCATGCGTCTATGCTAAACCGCTCGTTGCGGCAACCAGTGGTCGGATTTCTGCACGCGTGCAGTCATGTGTAGTTTTTGATGATTTACGAGTCAGTTATGTTTTCCATTGCGAAGCGTCGCACTAAGGTTGCGGTTGTTGCTGTTTGCACTGCATTAGCCGTCGCGTCAGTATCCCGGCTTCCGCAGCATCAGCGACAAGATTTGGAGAATCAAGCGTTTTTGGGTCGCTTGCCGTTGCTGCCTTGTCTGCGCTTTGCCCTACTGCACTTTCTGAATACGTGGGATGCACCTGGTTCGACCAGTGACTGGACATGCAGCCAATTGGCCCATATATGTCAGCAATTTTAAAAGTTTTTGAAGCCAGCCAAGCTTTTCGGACGTTCTCCCGTGGGCATATGAGTTCATGCCCACAACAATCGATGAAGTTTGTGTCTTAGATGAGTAACGACATTAAAATCCCGCTTTCTTGTGCATACAGGAGGCGGGATTTTGCACGTGGGTAGCAGATTCTAAGAGAATCTTTTAATAGATGACTATGCTATCAAAACTATCGGGGTAATGCTTAGCGCATCTCAATAACTCAAAAAGCGCCAGGTAAATGACGGTCTATAGGGGTAAAGTGAAGCTGAGCTAGAACTCGTTGGGATTCCTGAGGTAAATTCAGTTCATGAGGAGCTTAACTAAAGCTACTTTTTCCCTATATATTCTTCCAATTTTTCGATTGGATTTTTCTTATGAAACGCGATCTCGCCTCTCCGCGCTCGCTGCTCATTGCTCTCGTTGACTTTCGGTGGTTTGACCGCCCCCAACGCTTTTGCTGCCAGGTAACAGTCGAGCTGATCCCGCTCCTGCCAACAACGCTCAAAAACGCCCCAGGCTGCTCCCGCAAATGATGAGCTAAAAGATGCTACAGGCTGCTACCGAAGCCGCTGACGCTGTTCTTTTGCCTCGGTTAAAGAACTGACTAATCTTGCGAAGACCAAGAGCAAACGCTGAAGTAAAGGACGCGATTGGGAAAATTGAAACCCATCCGATCTGCTGTCGAGCAATAAAGGGGCAGATCGAGGCGAAAAACTCGACGTTGCTGGCGTGACAGAAATCAAGACCAGATTGAAAGAACAAAAAGACCGAGCCCGCAGCTAAAGGGACCGTGATTGAGAAAGCCGCAATAAGACTCGCCGAGATCTGCTGAAGCTAAAAAGCTGCCACAAGGCTGCGGATGAGGCTATCTCTCTTGCTAGCAAGAAGTATGCCGCAGCTGCTAAGAAGGACGAAGCGCTGCTAAGGATCATGTTGAGAAAGGCCAATGCCGCAGAAAGCCGCAGAGAGCAAAAGTCGAAAGATCGAGGCCGCCAAGACCAGCTGCAATGCCCGAGCTCAGCAGGTGGTAGACAGGCCAAGGCTGATGCCCAGTCACGCTAAGGATGGCACCAAGCTTGCGGACAAGAAGCTGATACTGAAAAGATATCGCCGAGGCTAGAAGGCTGCTACCGCAATTGCGGATGAGGCTATTAAAGCGTAGCTGAAGCAGGTTGCCGCTGCTGCCGCAGAAGGACACCGCTGCTGCTAGGGAGCATGTTGATAAGGCCAATGCCGCCAAGAAAGCTGCGCAGGAGGCAAAGCCGAAGATTGAGGCTGTCAGAACGCGACGAAGTCAAGGTTCAGAAGACAGCGGTAGATAATGCCAAGACTGATGCCCAAGCCGCTAGGATGCAATCGCTAAACTCCCGGATAAGAAGGCTGACGAGGATCTGACCGCGGCTAAGGCAGGCTGCTACCAAGACTGCGGATGAGGCTATCAAGGTAGCCGGACGAAGCGGTCGCCGCTACTGCTAAGAAGGACACCGCTGCTGCTAGGGCATGTTGATAAGGCCAATGCCGCCAAGAAGGCTGCGCAGAGGCAAAGCTGAAGATCGAGGCTGCTAAGCAGACTGCTGACGAAGTCAGGGATCCCAGCAGGCAGCGGCAGACGAAAGGCTCAAGACTGAGGCTCAGGCCTGCCAAGGGATGCAATCGCTAAGCTTGCCTGACAAGAAGACCGATAGCGTACAAAGCATCGCCGCAGCTGAGGACGCTGCCACCAAAGCAGTCGATGATGCTATCAAGGCCACTGACGAAGCTCGCTGCAGCCGAAGAAGGAACAAACTGATTCGCTGAAGGCTGCAGTCAAGGAACTTGAGACGCTCAAGACAATCTTGGAGCCCTCAAGAAAGAGATTTCCGAGGCCAAGACTGTTGCTGCTCTGAACGCCCAGAAGGACAAGGCTGAGACAAGGCTACGGTGGCAGAGCAAAAGCAAGTAATTGACAAGGTTGCCGACAAGAAGGGGTCGAGCAACATTAGCTCGAAAACAAGAACGTGCGCACCGCCCTTTGCTGTAGTCCTCGGCGTGTTGGGTGTAGGCGCACCTGTGGCAGCCATCTTCCAGTCTGCAGGACCAGCACTCAAGAACCTGGGTATGAACTGCTGAAGTTCCTAAGCCTGCGATCCTGAATCACAGCCCCTGGCCGAAATTTTGGTCAGGGGTTTGTTGCACTAACGACACCCACCTCACAGAAACTATGCTACTCAAAAACTAGGGGTGAGTTTCTTACAATTCTTATGTGACAAAGACCCAGGTAGACCCTGTTTCGAGGGGTGATTTTAATTAAATGGAGATACTTAACGGAGCATATGGGTAGTTTGTTGAGCAAGGAATTTTTAACCAAAATTTCCTTTTCCTTAAGAGTCAACTTTGCGATATTTTTGGAGTTTTCAATGAAACGCGTGTCCCGTCTTGCTGCGCTGCTGACTTTAAGCCACCTCTGACTGTTTCCGGCACGACTATCGCCACCGCTGAAGAAGCCCAAACTCCTCCCGCGGCTGTTGAACAGGCAGCCAGAAGTCACCAGGAGGACCAGGGAAATCCGGCCACCGGTAACAATAACGGTTCTCCCGGCTACCGAAGACAAAAACAACTATGAGAATGTGAAAGGAAACCATCACGGCCTCGCTGACAGTGCCATCGAGAACAGCCGATAAGGCTATCGATGCAGCATAACGCAAGGAGCCAGAGCTGTAAAAGACTTTGTCAAAAAGCGCTGAAAAAGCCAAGGCCGAGGCCGAAGTCAATCAAAAGCACTGCCAACAACCAACGATGAGCCGGGCCTGATGGAGCTTATGAAGCGGGCTGACGCTGCGAAATACCAGGCCGATCGTGCGGAAATGGATATCCGTGAAGTAACCAGCCCGGAAGACCTGGCGAAACACGGAAGGCCGCAGATGAGGCCGCCGATGCGTTCCTTCGTGACATTGATGAAGCGTTGAAGGTTTGCCAAGAAGAAGCAGCAAACCGATACGCTGAAAGAACTCGTCGCACTAAGCCGAAACTCGCAAGGCCGATGCCGAAAAGGCCAAGAAAAGCCATTCCGGGGATTACCTCCATGACCACCTTGAATGAGCTCGCAACGTATCTCAATGATGCGCGGGATGAATTCCGTAAGGTTCGTGCAACCAGTGACACGGTTCCCAATGCTCAAAACACGAATCTTCTGACAATTCGAAGGTGAAGACCATCATTGCTGTGCTCCTCGGCGTCTTGGGCTTGGGCGCTATTGCCGCCGCCATCGTGCAATTCTGCAGGTCCAGCGCTGAAGGCCTTTGGCGATCAACCTGCCTGGGCTATAAAACCGATAATCAATGAAGCCTCCGGTCTATTCCGCCGAGCCTTTGCACGCTGCCGACGCCCTGAAGATCTTCTTTTGATTTTCGAGGGAATGCAATCTGATTGCACTCAGGTGTGGATCAGCCTTGCTTGCCATGCTTGGATTGTTTCGGCACGGAAGTCAACATAGTAATTTTTCTATAGAACATATTGGGGTAATTTTTACGTCAAAGAGATGAGTGTTATTGCAGGTAGGCGAAGTCAGTGGGGGTGGTATCTTGCTGACGTCTACCTCAACAAACTTTTACTTTTTACTAAGATGAATCAATACAGCATTTAAGCAAAATGTTATTTGCTGCATATCTGTTGGGCTTTTATCGAGGTTATTTATAGTGTTTCCATCTCGTTATTCCACGAGGATGATTGGCCACTTCTCTTGCAGTTACTAGTGCGATGGCAGCCCATGCAGCCTGGCGCTGCCGAAGATCTGGATGCTAATACGCAGCTTGCTGATGTGTTATTGCTGATGAGCAGGAAAATCTCACTGGCGAGAGTCAAAACGCGGAATCAACAAGATGCCTCTGGCATCGGTGTCAGCGGGCGAGCAGCAAGAACGTATTATTGCTCTCTTGGATGGGACTATGGTGATTGCCGATGAAGCACCGGTAGTGCAGGCAAAAGATCTTGGCAATGAGGTTGCGATGCGGCAAAATCAAACAACAGCTGTTGATCTTCAGAGAGACTGCTGCGACGACTCGTGATAAGGATGTCCTTTAGGCATTGGAATTTCAGGCCAGGGTGTTAGAAAGAAGCCGCTGTTGACGCGAAGCGGAAAGCTCAGCAACGTTGGTGCTTCCAGCCATGGATGTGGCGAGAGGTTCGCGCAGAAACCTCTCAGGCACGATCGTCGTTTCTGAAAGAATTGATGAAACGCTTGCTATCGCGAAAGAGAAGAACAAAACCGAAGTAGCCTAAAACTATGTCCACCTCTCGCGCGGGTCTCCAAGGCGCAGATGCTGAGCTGATGCGAAACAAAAGCTCTACACTGGGATTGGAAGAATTACAGGAGCTAAAAGATAGCATTGATAGTGCCTCTGTTGGTTTTCGCCAATAATTTACGAGGAGGCAGCTCATCGAGGACGCGCTCCCGGTAAGAGTGGCCAGGCTCCAGTACAGATTCCGGTGTGCGAGGCATTATCGCTGCGATTCTCGGCGTCTCTGTGGTGTTCCATGTTGCCGCGATCGCGCAGTTCGGTGGTCCAGCACTCAAAACCTGCGTGAACCTGCGGGAATCCCACAACGGTAGGGGGCGTCTCTATGAGATAATCGACAGTATGTTCCATGATAGTGGTTTTCGGGAAACCGGTCACAAGGTTTCTACCGATTTGGCATGGGTGGGTAACGCATCCACCCCATGCCGAATTTCCCTGGTGACTCACGGAGCGGCAAGTGACAGTGGTGGGGGAGGTTCGCGCCTGCGTTAGGCGTCGAAAGCGGAAAATATGCACAATTTCCTCTTAATGGCGACAAGTTTCAGTATAAAAATGCGATATTTTTCACTAAGTGGGGAGGCTGTTTTCAAGATAGTTACAACAGAATAGTGTTCAGTGCCCTGAACAGCACAAAAGTGTTTGGTCGGGACAAAAACCCACATTTTTAACGAAAAATATTTTTGCTTTCGGGCCGACATAAACTGAAAAAACACCAAAGCGTGACCGAAGATTTTTGCAATGAGTGTCAAAGCTATGAGTCCACGAAAAATTGGAGTTACCGAAGTAACTCTTCGAGATGCGCACCAAAGTCTGTTTGCCACCCGAATGGCCTTGGAAGACATGGTTTGCTGCCTGCGATGATATCGATAAGGCTGGCTTCTGGTCCGGTGGAATGTTGGGGCGGCGCCACGCTTCGACGCCTGCATTCGCTCCTCAATCGAAGACCCGTGGAAGCGACTACGCACCTTCCGGGAGCTCATGCCCAATTCTCGGCTGCAAATGCTGCTCCGCGGCCAAAACCTTCTGGGCTACCGTCACTATAGAAGACATGGTTGTCGATAAGTTCGTTGAAAAATCCAAGGAAAACGGCATGGACGTGTTCCGCGTTTTCGATGCGCTCAACGATCCCGCAACCTCAGAACGCGCCATGACCGCGGTGAAGAAGAGTCGGTGGCATGCGCCAAGCACCATCTGCTACACCGTATCCCCCTACACGATGTCGACGGCTACGTTAAACTGGCCGGGCAGCTCCTCGATATGGGGGCAGACTCCATCGCCCTCAAAGAGACATGGCAGCTCTGCTGAAGCCACAACCTGCCTACGACATTATTCGCGGCGTCAAAGACGACCTACGGCGACGACGTACAAATCAACGTACACTGCCACTCCACCACCGGTGTTACCTTAGTCACGCTCATGAAGGCCATCGAAGCTGGCGCCGATGTGGTTGATACTGCCATCTCCTCTCGCTGTCGCTTCGGCCCCAGGTCACAACCCCACGGAATCTCGTGGAAATGCTGGAAGGCACCGGCTACACCCGCCGACCTGGACATGGATCGCCTGATTAAGATCCGCGACCACTTCAAGACGATTCGCCCGAAGTACCGCGAATTCGGAAATCAAAACCCTGGTCGACACCAATATCTTCCTGTCGCAAATCCCCGGCGGCATGCTGTCTAATATGGAATCCCCAGCTTCAAGCCCAAGGCGCCGGCGACCGCATCGATGAAGTGATGGAAGAAGTGCCGCGAGTTCGTGCCGCAGCTGGCTACCCGCCGCTCGTGACGCCATCCTCGCAAATCGTGGGCACCCAGGCGGTGTTTAACGTGCTCATGGGTTCCTACAAGGTCATGACCGCCGAATTCGCCGACCTTATGCTGGGCTGTTATGGCGAATGCATCGGTGAGACGCGACCCCGAGCTCATCAAGCAAGCGGAACAGCAAACCAAGACAGCAGATCACGGTTCGCCCTGCCGACCTGCTAGAACCCGAATGGGACACCCTGGTTTCCGACGCCGAGAAAGTTGGAAGGCTTGACGGCACCGACGAAGACGTGCTCACCAACGCACTATTCCCCAACGTGGCACCGGGCTTCTTTAGACCCGACCCGATGGAGCCCGAAAGAATGTGGGCGTAGATCCCAGCAAGCAAAAAGAAGCGGAGAACGAACCTGTGCTAGAGCCCATCACCTACAAAGTGATGCGTTGGTGGTCGCACCCAAACCGTTCACGTCGAGCCAGCCGAATAACGTCGAAGTAATAAGGAGATCATGGCTAATGACCCAACCATGGAGCAGCGTCTCGAACAATTGGCCGAAGCCCGCCACAGGTTGAATTAGGCGGCGGCGAAGACAAAAATTGAAAAACAACACGCCAAAGGCAAGCTCACCGCACGTGAACGCATCGATTTGCTTGTCGACGACGATACGTTCTTCTGAAACCGGAATGTTTCGCTAAACACCGCACCACCCATTTCGGCATGGACAAAGCTGATGCACCCGCCGATGGTGTGGGTAACCGGATCGGCGCCGTTTTCGGTCGCCCGCACACATTGCCTCCCAAAGACTTCACCGTTATGGGTGGTTCCGCCGGCGAAACCCAGTCGAGACAAAGTTGCGGCCATGATGGATAGCGTCTGCCACGACCGGCACGCCATTCAGTCTTCATTAACGACTCTGGTGGAGCCCGCGTGCAGGGAAGGCATTGACTCCCTGTCCGGTTACGGCAAGGTGTTCTACCACAATGTGCTGCTATCTGGTCTGGTTCCCCAGATTTCATCATTGCCGGCCCTGCGCCGGGGTGCCGCCTATTCGCCGCCTCACTGACTTCATTATCCAAACCCGCAGGCCAATATGTTCATCACTGGCCCCGGCGTGATTAAGTCGGTCACCGGTGAAGAGGTCACCACCGGGCAACAGCGATGCTGATGCCCACATGGCCAAGTCCGGCAGCATCCACTTCATTGCCGATGATGACGAACAAGCAATCTTGATTGCCCAAAAAGCCTGCTGAGCTTCCTGCCGCAAAACAACACGGAGGAGCCGCCGGTGGTGGATCGATCCAGTGGTGGAACCCGATTACGAGTTGCGTGACATCGTTCCCGTTGAAGGCAAGAAGGGCTACGATGTGCGGGAAATCATGTACCCGCATTGTGGATCGTGGATTTCCTCGAAGTCCAGGCCGGTTTTGCCTGCAATATTGTGGTGGGCTTCGGTCGTATCGTGGGTCGCACCGTTGGCGTGATCCGCTAACCAGCCCAACGTCATGTCCGGTGTGCTGGATATTGACTCCTCTGACAAGGATCGCAGTTTCATCCGCTTCTGTAACGCCTTCAACATCCCGCTGGTCACCCTGGTGGACGTGCCCGGCTTCATGCCCGGTGTGGCCCAGGAACACGGTGGCATTATCCGCCACGGTGCAAGATGCTCTATGCCTATTCGTCGGCCTCGGTGCCGAAGGTGACCGTGGAATTGCGTAAGTCCTATGGTGGTGCCCACCTGGCCATGTGCTCGAAGGACCTGGGTGCGGATCGGGTCTTTGCCTGGCCTACCGCCGAGATTGCCGTCATGGGTGCCGAAGGCGCCGTCAATGTGGTGTTCCGTAAGGAAATCGCCGACGCCGAGGATCCTGCCGCTAAGCGGGGAAGAACTCATCGCCCTGTACAAGGAAACCTTCTCCACGCCGTTCATGGCCGCATCCCGGGGCTTGGTCGATGACATCATCGACCCGGCGGACACCCGTCGCCATGTTGCAAATGCCCTGGAAATCTTGGCGAATAAGCGGGTGCACCGGCCGAAGAAGAAGCACGGCCTGTCCCCATCCTAAAAACACCACCAAGGCGAAAAATCGCTGAGTGAATTAACCAATCAAGAACTGGTTGAGTTCTTGTCCACAAAACTCAGTACCCGCCTCGACCAAGCCGAGGCGGAGATCGCTGAGTTACGCAAACGCTCCGATGCTTCCATTCCAGAAGACGTCATCATTGCCATTTCGGCAGCGGTCAGTGCGTTTATGGGAATAAGGGCAAGGTGAAGGCGGTGCACTACCTGCGGCACCGTACTTGGGCTGCCCAGGTCGCCAATCGGTCCAGCAGCGCATGCTGGAGAATTAACGACTGAAATATCAGAAGAGGAAAACACATGAAAACTCACCGTGACCGTCAACGGTGATTGCCTATGCTGTCGAAGTTGAGGTCGAAGAAGAACGCCGGCAGTTAGGGTTCGATCGTCTTTGGGGTGGCGCCCACCACCAGCCATCAGGAGCCCGGCTACCGCATCCGTGCAGGCGTGTCCGCCAACTCCGTCATTGCGCCGCTGGCCGGCTCAGTGTTTAAGATCCTGGTCAGCAGGGTGATGAGATTGAAGCCGGGCAGGGTATTGCTCGTCCTCGAAGCCATGAAAATGGAGACTGAAATCACAGCACCTAATGCTGGTGTAGTGACTGCGGTGCATGTCACCGTGGGTGATTCCGTACAGGCGGGCAGGCACTGATCGAAATCGAATAACCCTAGCTCACGCATATCGCTGCGATAGCATTCTGGCAATATCCCTGTCAGAATCCTGGTAGCATTCTGGTGGTATTCTGGTAGCACTCTAGCATGACCCCCTGACATAACCCCTGATGGGGGTAGATGGTACCGACTAACTAAATTCCATGGCATGATAGCCACAGCTTAACAATTAACCCCCGTTTTTCTATGGGAGAGGCTTTGCTTCATGCATAAAAAGTCCACCTTTCGCTGCCTTGCCATCGCAGCGTTTAGTGAGCTCGCTAGGGATGACAACCATCCCTAGCGCTGGGGCGCTTTGAGCCGCCTGCTGCGTCTGATGTTGTTTCGCCAGACGGCTCAAGAACTGACGAATGCCGGTATCCCTGTCGACCCGGCCGTGACCAATGGGGCAGTCGCTGCGGCGCAAAATGCCGAGCAGGCGGCCCAAAATGCGCAGCAGGCTGTGGATTCCGCGGTGAATTCATTATCGGCTGCCACGCCGGTTGTGCCCACCGTCCCGGAGACCCCAGCTGTCTCCTAATTTCACGCAGGATATCCCCCGGAGCAGGCAATGCCCGAGGTAGTGCCGCGGATTTCTTCTGAACTGTCGTCAGCCATTAATTCGGTGACCGGTAGGCTCCCAGCAGCCTGCGCCGTCGCCAAGCGTGCCCTGAGACTGCCGTAACGCCAGAAACCCCGAACGCCCCAACCGTGCCGAGTGTGCCGGGCGTGCCCGCGAATGCGTTAGGTGGTGCGGCAAACATCGTCAACACGGAAAAAGCCTGAGAACAAAACTCAGGATACCGAAGCCGGTGCTGACTCGGATGAGTATGAGCCGGGGGCGAACCGAAACTCCGCCACTCGTGCGCCGTTATATTGATGCCCAAAATCAAAGAGGCCACTGCGCCATCGGAACGGGCAATCAGTAGCGTGAGCCAATTATTCAAAAACATCAATAAGCTGCGCGATGGTTCGCTCAGTTCGACCGAATATTCGGCGAAATAAGCTGATGCAGCGGCCCAACATTAACCGCAATGCGGCTGAATTCTGATGCTCAGGTTGCCCAGTTTGAGTCTCAGGTGGCCCAGTTGGCTAGTGTCTGGGGTGAACTATGCCGGGGAGCCGTATAAGGAAGTAGGGAAGGACTATCGGCCCTATCATTGATGGCCCGAACTATCACTGGCAGTATGATCCGTTCTCCAAGTTTATGGCGCAGCGGTTCACCGCAAAGCCAGGCGTGCATCGGGTGCCTGGGTTCCTGGTTTGACCAGCCAGATACCCCATTGGCGTCCGTGTTTACACCGAGCGGGAGGGCAATTCCTGTATGGCCCATCCACCCGGTATACGTCGGCGAGAATCAGTTGTGCACCATTGCCGCCACCGGCTACGACAAAGCAGGGCCGCAAGGGTTGCCATCACTGCTGGGCATTGCGGCAATCCGGGGATCCGGTGAAATCCGCCGACTCTTGGCGGGTGGGCCGTTCCGGCACGGTTGTGAATTCGAACAAAGAACTGGATTACTCGGTCATCGAATTGGATTCGAGATGCTCGGGTGAGCCGCCACTATAATAATCAGTGACCGTCAACCATGTTGGTGGGGAAACCCCTGGTCAGTGGAAGCGCGTGTGCAAGACCGGTGTCGCCAGCGAGTACCACCTGTGGTCATGTGTGGGTAGCTGATGAAGGCCGTAACGTATCGCAAGTATGTGCCATGGCTGGTGACTCCGGTGCACCCGTGATGGAAGGCGATCGTCTGGTGGGCATGGTGTCCGGTGGCGTATTGCCGGATCATAACCTGTCTTGCCGCACCCCATGGCAGGGGTTCTGGCCCACATGCCGACGATTTCCACGAATTTTTGAGGCAGTGCGTCACGATATTGATGCGAAAGATGGTGTTGGTGCCGGTTTCCGGCCCCCGGACGACTAAATCTGGCCGCTTTTCAGCTTCAGAAAATAACATAACCCGCCTCGCCGGTCCAAATAGGGACCGCAGGGCGGTTGCTCTATAAAAGTGGCTAAACAGTGAGGTTACTCATCCATAAATACAAGAGAGGACTTATTACGGTCCAGGCGGCGACAGCGGTACCAGCCACAACCACGCGACTGGATTGCACGACGGTGCCACAAACATGACCGCGACGCCACTGAAGAGGCGAACGGCATATACCAGGTAAATGTGGCGATTCCGTGACCGGGATCAATACTACGACGGCACAAAAGATGAGCAGGGCCGTCGACGTGATTCTTCCGAGCCGATACGGTTATTCGTGCCGTTATTGAGATTGTGGAACCGGAGGCGAGGCATAGGATTGTCCTTAATCTACATATCGGATTATAGATTTTACTTTGTAGTATCTGTCGTATTTTCCCTGAAATCACCCAGCATCGTAGCGTAATTACAGTGATCTTGTTATTTGCTACGGTGCGTTGCGTGATTAAATATCACATCATCACGGGCGGGGTGGCGGTCAGAGGTGATATATTCTCCGGGGAAGATACGGGGGACAGCGAAGTTGGTAGCGCTAATGCGGCAATCACGCTTTGGTATAGGCCGGCCCACAACGCCATAATGACGCCAAGCGCAATCACAGTTTTTCAACCGCATGACGTGTCCCACGGCAATGAACATCACCGTGCTCATAACGCACAAGAAAGAATAGAGCTCCCCGTTGGAAAACCGTGGTCAATGAGGGGAAAAATGATGACCAGGAGTGCGGTGGTGCCGCAACAATATAGGGTGAGCAGGCGAACCCCCGGCGAACGAAAAGTCATGCGGTGGTGGTGTCTGATGGGGATCTAGGGACGGTCACAATAACGCTCTTTCAGCCAAATAGCGAATTTGGTACTATTGTATCCAAAAATTCTATAAAAAGTTAGCGTTATTACCTATTTTGCTATTCTGCGGGCCAAGATACCGCAACACCTGGTCATGCAGTAACCCATTTGTGGCTATCGCCGAGCCGCTATGTGGCCCGTCCACGCCGCTTAACGACGTAAACCGCCCTCCGGCCTCGGTCACTCAACACGGCTAGCGGCGCTAAATCCCACAGTGATACCTCCGGTTCCGCCGCAATATCCACCGCCCCTCCGCCACGAGACAATAGGAGAAGAAATCCCCCAAATCCCTCGGAGCCGCCAGGTGTCGTCGGTGAGTTGCAGAAAACGAGTCACGTATTCCCTCGCTGCTGCCACCTCCAAAGATGAGAAGGAAATAGAGGCATTTTCTGGCGAACTAACATTCGATGCGAATTTTCCTTGACGACATTATTTCACCGATCGGAATGCCCCATGCCCGGTAGCTGCCCACCAACGACGACCTCCAAACTGGTGCTGAAATCACTCCCACCTTGGGGATGCCGTCGACAAAGCAACGCAATGAGCGTCGCCCACACTGGTACGCCCCGCACAAAGTAGTGCCATCAATAGGGTCGATAATCCACTGTCTACCAGCAAATTCTGCAGCGCCCCCAAATTCTTCCCCACAATTGTCGTTGGGATACTGCTGCGTAATCAGCCGGCGCAACTCCTGTTCGCAGGCGACGTCGGCGTCGGACACGGGTGTCATGTCGGGCTTCGACGCCATATCCAGATCCGTCGCATCAAAACGATCCACGGTGATAGCATCCGCGGTATTCGCAAGGGTGAGCGCAAAAATCAATATCAGAGCGGTAGGACATTCGTTAACCTTGGAGCAGTTCGATGAGTTCAGTAGCGGCCTGGCGATTGCCGGCAACCGACCATGTTACCCCGCCTGCCGCCACACGTTGGCGCATATCCGCCCACGCCGGCCACCAAAGCCTCGCCCGGGAAGCTCAATCCCAATCCGCAACACTATGCTCAGCCACACGCCCAACCCGCCATCGGCAACCGTTGCTAAATCAACGAACCGGCCCCCAACATCCGCAAAGTTGCGACCCGGCGTTGCCACCTTATTCCATGCCGAAAATATTTTCGGACGCAGCGAGCGATGACGGATGAATATATGCGCCTAACGACACCATATTCGGTGGCTTATCCACCAACGGCGTTTAAGGGCTTTGCATCTTTAGTCGAGAACGTTTGGCCCGCCAAACCAGGTGTATCCAGCGGCTCGGCCGGTGTACCGCGCCGAAAGCACCCGGTAGGATCCGCCGGCGAACCGATACCAACGCCACCGCCGAACAAAATAGTCACTGCCGGATGCAAAATTATGAGGTACCATCCACCGTCGATCACCCAGTCTTGCCTCCGATGCCCGATGGGTACCCTCCTCACCCAACACCCCATCCGCAGGACGCACCAACTCAACACTCCAGCCACAAACGCCTCGCAGCCTTATCCGCCTCAGTCACAATATCGGACACCGACGTCTTCTCGCTCCGGGGGCTCGCAACCCCGTCTCACGTAACCGCCACGCCAACCGTCCCGCGTTATACACCGAGCCTGAGCCAATGCTCATCACTATCAGTCCGCATGCCCACCGCAAAGGTCTTGACTCAACGCCGGAATCATCTCGCTGTAATGGTGTTGAGACTCGATGATGTCTGGTGTGCCCCGTCACGAGTGAAGAAAATCCATGCGCCCTAGCAGCGCGATTACCATTTTCCCCCGGCAGCGTGCGTTAAACTGAAAGTGGTTATGCGACCTGAGACTTCAGCCGAACTTACTGCGCTTGATACCACCTGACCTCGATTGAAAAGGTGATGAACCCCGCCGATTTGAGTGATCGTGCGAACCAGCAGCAAAAGCCGCCGACCCCAGCCTGTGGGATGACCCCGAACACGCGCAACAGGTCACCAGCGAATTGTCGCAGCACAAGTCCAGCTGAAGAGTTGCAATCCTACGCTCCCGGCTCACCGACCTGCCCATCATGTGATGAACTCGCCGAAGAAGAAGGCGAAGACCGACATTGCCGACGAAGAACTCGCCGACCTGCGGGCCGACATCGATGCTCTCGAAGTCACCACCATGCTGTCTGGACATACGATCCCGGGAAAGCACTCATCAACATCCGCTCGGTGCGGGCGGCGTCGACGCCGCGGACTGAGCCGAAAATGCTCATGCGCGTACGTATGTCTGATGGGCCGAAAAACAGGGCGCAAAGTGCAAGTGTACGACATCTCCCACGCCGAAGAAGCCGGAATAAAATCAGCCACCTTTATCGTCCACGGCGAATATATGTACGGTACCTTATCGGTGGAACAAGGCGTGCCACCGGCTCGTGCGCATTTCCTCGACAACCAAGCCCGTCGGCAAACCTCCTTCGCCGAAGTGGAAGCACTCCCAGTGGTGGAAATCACCGACCATATCGACATCCCCGACTCCGGGAAACTACGAGTCGACGTCTACCGCTCCTCCGGGCCGAGCGGCCAATCCGTCAACACCACCGATTCTGCTGTGCGACTCACCCACATTCCCACCGGTATCGTCGTCACCTCGCCAAAACGAAAAATCCCAAATTCAAAAACAAAGCTTCGGCGCTGCGCGTCTCAGGCAAAACTCCTGGAACGCAAGCGTCAAGAAGAACGTGCGGAGCTAGACGCCCTCGGCGCCGGCGGAAACGCATCGTGCAACCAAAGCGCAACTATGTGCTCCACCCTTCCAAATGGTGAAAGATCTCGCACCTGCTTCAGAAGTGGGGATCCCCAAAAAGTGTTAGACGGTGACCTTGATAAATTCCTCGAAGGGATTCGCGGCGCAAGGACAACACACCGAGACCAAATAAAACCCCTGCAACACGAGCATCGATGAGCCCCAACAGTCACAGGAGCAGCTACAGTGGTCCTAAGTGATCACCGCGACAACGTCACCAAACTCTATAAAACCTCAACCCGCCCAGCCCTCAACGAAATTTCGCTCACCATCGACAAAAGGCGAATTTGTCTTCCCCATCGGCCCCCTCCGGCTCCGGCAAATCCACCTTCCTCGAACTCATGATCCGCGAAACCAACCTCACCTACGGCGACATCCACATCGACGACTTCACGTCAATAAACTCAAGGCCGCCAGATCAACAAACGAGGCAAAAATCGGCTACGTCTTCCAAGACTTCGACCTCCAACAAAAAACCGTCTACGACAACGTAGCCTTCGCCCTAGAAGTCATAGGAACCAGAAAAAGACAAAAATCGCCCGCATCGTCCCCAACACCCTCGAACTCGTCGACCTTGCCGGCAAAGAAAAACCGCTACCCCCACGAACTCTCCGGCGGCGAACAACAACGCGTCGCCATCGCCCGCGCCTTCGTCAACCGACCCCTCGTGCTGCTCGCCGACGAACCCACCGGCAACCTCGACCCCGAAACCGCTGACGGCATCATGGTCCTCCTCAACCAAATCAACCGCACCGGCACCACCATCGTCATGTCCACCCACAACGCCCGCGCCGTCAACGACATGCGCCGCCGAGTCATCGAACTCAAACTCGGCAGCCTCGTCCGTGATGACGCCCACGGTGTTTACGGCGAAGCATAAAACCCACCAACCACCCACACAAGCAGCACCAAGAGAGGACAACCATGAGCTTCAACTTCGTCACCCTGCGAAGCACCTCCGAGGACTCGGACGCAACCTCACCATGACCATGGCGCTCATTATCACCACCGCCATCTCCTCGCCCATCTCGCCACCGGGCTTCCTCGTCACCACCATGACCGAACGCACCAAAGACATCTACCCTCGACCGCGTAGGTCATGGTCCAATTCACCGACGACGTTTCCGCCAAAGACAAAGACTGCACCAGCAAAGAATGCACCGAAGTCCGCGACCTCCTCAGCAAACTCGATGGGGTAGCATCCGTCACCTTCCGGTCCCGCGAACAGTCCTACCAAAGGTACGTCGAACTCTTCCAAGAATCCGACCCACTCCTCGTCAAGGAAACCTCCCCGATGCGCTCCCGCAGCACTCCACGTCCGACTCACCAACCCCTCGACACCACACCCCTCAACCCCATCCGGCAACTACCCCAGGTAGCAACCATCATCGACCAAGTCGACGACCTCAGCGACGCCACCAGCAACCTTGACGCCATCCGCAACGCCACCTTCCTCTTCGCCGCAGTCCAAGCACTCGCAGCTATCTTCCTCATCGTCAACATGGTGCAAATCACCGCATTCAACCGCCGCCAAGAAACCGAAATCATGCGCATGGTCGGCGCCTCCCGCTGGTCACACCCAAGCCCCTTCGTGCTCGAAGCGCATCATCGCAGTCCTCGCCGGCCCATCCTCCGCCCTCGCCCTCTTCGCCGGAAAAATCTGGGTCGTCGACAAAATCCTCAAAGTCCTTTACGACTCCCAACTCATCGCCCGAGTCACCACCGCCGACATTTGGCTCATCACCCCCATCGTGGCACTCATCGGCATCGCCTTCGCAGCCATCACCGCCCAGGCACTCTCCGCTGGTATGTCCGCAAATAGTGCAACCGCAAGTGGCGGGCGTCGAAAAGCTACAATGAAACAACTATGGCTAAAAAAGAAGAAAACCACAAACCTCAACCCCACCACTTAGCAAAATCCGCAAGGCTAGGCACGATTATAATATTTTGAAAACCTACGAATGCGGCATGGTGCTCGTTGGTACCGAAGTGAAATCCCTCCGCGAAGGCAAAGCATCGCTTGTCGACGCCTTTGCGACGATCGACGACGGCGAAGTCTGGCTCCGCAACCTCCACATCCCCGAATACTCCCGCGGACATTGACCAACCACAGCCCGCGCCGGGTTCGGAAACTATTGCTGCATCGGCGCGAAATCGATACCCTCACCGGCAAAGTTCGGGACGGAAATAAAACCCTGGTGCCGCTGAGCCTTTATTTTTAAAAACGGTCACTTGAAATGCGAACTTGGGCTCGCCTACGTAAGCAAGCTTACGACAAACGCCAAGACATTAAACGCCGCACCGAAGCACGAGAAACGTGCGTGACCGCGGCGCCGGGGTGAAGGAATAACCGGTTAACTTTGCGTGTTATAATGATTGAACTGGTTGGAAAGATGCACATCCCGCCAACTAGTACATGGGGTCGATCTTCTGGGTTTCGACTACGAACATTACGCCAGGGAAGCGTGCCGGTGCAGGCTAGAGACCACCGTAAGCGTCGCAGCAACTCATAAGCGCCGAGAACACTCAGCGCGACTACGCTCTCGCTGCCTAATACAGCGATACGCGTGTCTGTCGACCGGAATCGTCCCCGGTCCGGACCCTGGCATCGACTGGCGGGACTAGCCGCTTTTATTTTCGGTTAACGAGGTACAGCGGGACTTTCATCGTTAACTCGTGGCCCATCATCCAGGAGGGTTCGGTCCGAGCTCGGAGGGTCAGAGGCAGATCGTGCACGAACTGCGCACGGAGAAGCCCTGGCAACACGGCGTAGGACCCGGGTTCAATTCCGGCGGCTCCACGGTTAATATGGATCCCACGTACACCATGACGTGGGGTCCTTCTTTTGCCCTCAGACCTGTGAAATGATATGGCAACAGCGGACAATGACCTGCTCTATGGTTCAAATGTAAAATTATTGGTAATAATATAGCCAGTATTGCCAATGATTTTACTGTCACTCACATGGATGAAGCCTGGCTTCTCATTTTGGGTTTGTCGTATTTTCTGGCCTTCAAATGAATCCGCAGGTCATGCTTTTTATTGGGGTTTTAGAAATTAACCCAAGTAAGGATCGAAATAAAACCCCGGAAACCCGGGGGTTCTATTATAAGTTTGCCTTTGATTGGCGAGCCGGGGCGGCGGCGTGCCAGGCTTTCACCTCCTCTCTGCGTCCCAGGGGTGCGCCATCGAGGTGTGCTACGGGTTGGGTGTGCGACCGCCTGCATGGTGTTCGCCCAGGTGCGTGGGGCCGATACTATGCAGGTGGCGCAGTCGATGACTCGCCATAGCACCCGGCCTGTGGCTTGGTCGGTGATGATAGGGATTACCGTCATCGGTCGAACTCTCGTTAGCAGTGGGTGATGATGCCAATCGCAGATCAGCGTTACAGTGGGTTCGGCTGGTGTAGAGAAACACCGCAATCTAGCGACCGACCCGCCCCACCGGATTGATGTTTTCACCATTATCTCCTTTGAGAAAGAGTAGGTAAGGTGCCTCCCGCCCCATATATGCCATGGTGCGGGAGGCTACTTTCCGCTTCACGTCGGTATCGTTTCTTCACATCTTTCAGCTTCCCAGGTTTACCGCCTCTGGGAAACCATGCAAGGAGTTCCAGAATGATACTGGCTGTTTCACGGACTGAGGAACATTAGTGACTATAATCACCTCCTCCGCTATTGAGTTCTCTTTGTCTTTGGCGAACAGCTGAAGCTATTATGGTTCCCCAGGACGTTACGCACTGGCGGTATTACGGCGGGAATGCCCTTTACCGTGTTGATGTGGGTAAGGGATGCTTGACTATAAAAAGTTCCAGCTGGTGAAAACCGCGCCGGGGATTACACAATCTGCGATCCAGCCAATCATGAACAATCCGCTGTACAGGTATATAGGAATGCCTTGCTAATTTTCCTACATAGTAGGTGGCGCCTAGGTAGCCGCCGAAGAAGAGACAGAGAAGATAGATTGTATAGTTCTTTAATAGCCCTAAACCTGTATTAGCTTGCCGGTGTCCCAGTCGTGACGGATTGGAGAATGAGGTTACCTGTGTATCGGAAACACCATATGCGTGATTATCTTCAAGATTAGGCGGTATCGTCCGGGGACATTATATGTAGGGCCAGAAGCATAAGGCACTAGCTGTGGATCGGGCATATATCAGGTGAGAACCCTATCTGTTATCCTCTGAAGGTCGCAGCCTTGAGGGTGACCTCAGCGGAGGTGGGCGTCTCCCTGAGATAAGCATGGCATACAGTAATAAGTCCCAGGGAATCAGTATGTCGATGGGGAGGAATTTCGCCCCGTCGCCTTACTCAACTTCCGATCTCGCTTGTCGTCTAGTCGAACCTCGACCCAGCCCAGCGGGTGGTGCCGAAAAATACCTTGCAGCGTCACGAGAATGCAGGTTTTCGCACTCCCAGCCCCGTATACACGGTAGCACATCAAGGTGTCTTCATGAACGGCTGTCTGTCCCCAGGAATAACCGCCTATTTTGTGAAGGAGGATTGTTGATAGGCGCGATCATGCCGTGGCGGACCCACCGGTGTACCGACATATGAAATGTGATTAAAGTTGCTGGGCTTCCGTTTGTCCATAGTGGCTCTTACCCTGGTGATCAACCACTGGCGCGCGAAGCTCGGTGCACCGCCAGCTCTGAATCTGGTATGTGTGCGATAACTCGATCCTGCCATCCGACAGATATCGTATGACCAGATTTGAAATGGGATTATCCATTTGCATGAGCGTTGCGTCAAATCGGCGAACATTATGCTCATTTATTGGAACATGTTTTCTAATGTCATAAGCGCTGTTCGATAAAAGGATTCAATTTACGGTTTCCTGATCGCACCATTCCCTGGTAGATCGGGCATCAGATGCTGGGCATGATTGTCTCCCATGTTTTTGGCGGAGGTCCTTGAGAAAGGCTACCCGTCAGGCCGTTATCCGTATATAGGTTTTAGATGATTCGGTCACGGGGTCGGTTTCGTAGTGAGACGGGTACGTGGTGTGACCAGCTTGGTAGCGCCGCTAGGTTTTGTAATGTGTGTGCGGGTCACCCCAGTTCGGTGGCTGTTGCCGCGATCTGAACTCGGTTCGTAGGCCGTGATGCACCGCTTCGCAGAAGGTGGTCGGCCGCCCATTTGTCCGCTTTGTGTCCTGCCTGTTGCGTGATCTGCCGGGGCGCTGTAAAGCAAAGCAGCGAAAAGGATGCGTGAGGTAGTGATTGCCCCGCAGTGGCTGGACGGTCACAGCAGGCTGCGGAGTATATGGTTAGCATGGACAATGGTGGAGAAATTAATCGCAGAGAAAGTACAGGCGACGTATTTTAGCCAGCGCGCTGGCGGATCAACCGTGACTCGATTGGAAGCGTTGCTGGCGAAGACAACTGGTTTAGAAGGAAGGTGTAGTGATGTCAGCGTTTTCAATGGTTCTGTAGTTGTCGCCGTGGCTGGAGCGTGTACGATGATACTATCGCGGCTTATCCGGTTTGGTACCTCCGGCAATGTGGAAGCTGGCGATAGTGGTGACAGTTTCTTTTCTCCGTCGATAATCATATGGCCTTGACGATGCCGCATTCTCGCTAGGGTGATTGGTTACCTTATTGAAATGTTCTCGAAGCACGTCGATGTTGAACTAATCTCATCAAACTGGCCACTCTTTCTTGCTGGTATTATCTGGCTACAGGACTGCCTCTACGCTTGACGAAGATTTGGCAATGCTTAAAGCATCAAGGGGCTGCCATTCCGGACAGTGACGGCACCATTGTTTCGCATCAATTTGATTTGCCAGTCGTAGAGATGGATTGTCCGTGGTTGCCGGAGCGCCTGATCGCTGATTGTGTCCGCGTCTTCAGCCAGTTTGTTCGCTGTTTCGAGATGCGGTTGGTTTTCACGGTGTTGAGGCTTCCTGGAGTGGTTTTGTTAGCGGATTCGGCAAGGCTATTGCCTCCCATGTGATTAGCGTTTACCGCGAGCAGCAGGCCGCCGGCTCCGGTGACGGGCCTGATGATTCCAAGGATGATTGACAACCATGCAACCTATTGAAGCAGGCACAGAATCGTCGAAGCAAAACGGAGTCGTGATGTCGTGTTACATATCAGCCCAGGAAGTGGTGGAATACCCGTGACGAGCAATCAAGGGTTTTAGTAATGCTTCGGACTATGATGTGAGGCATAGTCAAGAAAAAATTTCCATTATGGAAGATATGAATTCATATCATCTTGAATAATCTTGAATGAACAATTTTCGGGATACGCAAAGAACAGCCTATAAATACTTGGGAAGTTATGACTGTCGCCTGATTTTTGATTCAATACCATCGCAAAAGTGTGAAGCATACGTAGAAAGTTTGATCTTGCTGCTATATTAGTCCAGAAAACGTATAGCTTTGGGAATCCAACGTGACGGATGACGATACTGAGATTGTTGTCAGGAGCTCCTGATGAGCAGATGTTACGGAAGTTCACTCACGCTTATTTCTCATGCGAGCCAGCAAAGCTCGCCAGTCGTTAAGGAACATGACTGACCTTCCAAAGACGGTACTAAGAGGAGTAGACTACGTGTTTTAGCGATTACGTTCATTAACATGCCTAGTTTTTCACTAGTTCTGAGGCCCGAGCTGGTGGCTTCGTTGCGGTTTGGTGTTGTTGGCTAAGCGTTTGTTTCGGTGGTCACGCAAAGAGCAGGTCGTTCTGACTTTGCTCATGTGGTATTCGGTGTTATGTATGACGGACCGTTACTATTCCGAGCGGCATGTCGATGGTATATCTAGGATAATGCTGAAGCTGGGTTAAGGATAAACAATGTTCTTTCTGCTACGTGCTAACTCTTCGCTGCTAATAGTACTTTGTTCCGTTCCATGCGTACATGGGGTATCTTGTTGTGCATCGAGATCATCCTTTAGACTGTTAAACGTAGTTCTTAATATCTCATTAGATAGTGACGGGAGAGTTTTAGAAATGCTGAATGCAAATGGTACCTCGCGTTCCTGTTCAGGTTGTAAGTAGACATTCCGCTGACATCTATGCCGGATCGAGAGTGGGGAATTGGTCCGTAGGTAGCGTGGTTCGTAACGCGGCGACAGGGGCGATCGTCACACCTTGAAGAGAGTAGATCCTGCTATGAGACAGCTAACGGTGTTGCCAGCGTCGCGCAGCGTATCTGGAGTCTGAAGGAAGGAAGATTGCGGTCAGGAAACCCATTGGAGTTGCGCTCGGGGTGGTGGTAGCTTGCAGGCGAGATTGTTCCAAGGAGCGACCAACGCCGATCTGAGACGTCAACGCGGCTCTGATTGTCACCTCAACGCAGCTGAAACGGGGAGGACCGTGGAGCAGATTGATGCTCTGTCCCGCCATAGATACGTCGGGGTAAGGGTTCGCTGATTCTGCCTGATCGCTGAGGTCGTAAGCCTGTGGAAGGTTACACGTCGCCTTATCAGCGAATAAAACCACTTGGGAGCCCGAACGGGGCGTCAACGGGTACCATCGAGTACGCCTTGAAAGCTCGGCTCCAGTGCGCAAAGCGGCGTATCTTTGGAGCAGCTGCTCGAGATACAAACGTGGGACGACCTCTAGATATCTGCTTGGGTCGTCCCACCTTCCCTCCCCTGCACATGTTCCGTGCCCTCGACCTGGCGATCAACCGAGGCAACAGCGATTCCGCTGGAGCGTTCCGAGATGAGGTTCTTTTCGCTCACCAGGACTGGATTGCTGAGAATTATCCTACGTCCAGCCGAGGCATGGAAAAGACCGCTCATCATGAGACTCCAAACAACGAGGAGCACTGTTATTAGGGATGAGGCTCACCTTCCGTGATATTACCGACCTGCGTGCCGCCCGGATTCTTTCACTGAAGTGCTTTTGCATGATCGCGGTTGAACCTGATGCGGCTTGACTGAGCCAGCGCCGTTTTATCGTTGTGGATGAAATGGGGACTTGACACACAGGATAATCTGAAGGATCCGATTATTGCTCGACCAGGCGAAAAGTGCAACTGCAGCCATGGCCCTGGTAGTTGAGACTTAGAATCCTGCGAGGAATGCGTGTGAACCACATTTATGAGGATTAAAACACCTAAGCTCCATAGTGAAATGAGCTGGGGTACACTTGATTTAGTGATTTTAGTGTCTTGGTCGCCGACGCAGAACACATTGGTTTCGGGGTCTTTCATGACGGTCCACATGAATTCACCATCAGGCAGTGACCACCGACTGGACTGTTGCGCCCAAAGCCCAAGTCAGCTACGCAATCTCGCGCCTCGGCCATAAAATCCACATGATACTCATTCTTGCCCGGTGTGAGATCCGCAATTAATCAAACCCAGCTGTGGCGTGGAATCATGACGACAAAAGACCATCGTAATCGTGAAGAACAGTGAATGAGGGCCTTAGCTCAAAATCAAAATGGGTCAGATTAGCGTAGCCAACAGTAATCATCTCTGGTTTAAGACAATACTCATAAGGCTATTCTAGTGCAGAAGTTCATGATGGTGAAGAATTGACCGTGAGTTCCCAGAACCTGTGTCAATCCGCCACACGTTTAGCACGGACCATAATCTGAGGGGAAACGCATAGCGCGGCGGTAGTTTCCGGTTAGCCCGCATCCATCACCGCGCTGGGGTCGAAACGTGGGATAGGCCCGGGTCCACGTAGTTATAGGTGTTGTTGTAGCGTTGCCGGTGTTGGTGGGGGCGTTGACACCCATGATATCCGCGCACCATTGCGAATATCGGGAACCGTTATCTGACCAGAGCGCGTAACCGGGGCACTGGGCGAAACATTGGATGAAATATACCTATCATATGTCGCTGCGGGTTCTGGTGCCAAATGTTAAGGTCTCAAGGACGTCTGTGGGTGAACCTGTGGTTCCCGTTGACGTGGTTAATGGAGGTTTCGTGTTTGATGTTTTGTCGAGCTCGTCGATGTTATGCTTTCGTCACGCTTTGTCAAAAGTTGCTTTGGCGTGAAAATGTTGGAGCTCTTCGTGGTGTCATTGGCGTTGCATGCAGGAGCAGGAGCGTGAGGGATAAGAGCAGGTAGTCGTCGTGGCATGGGATAAATCCGAATGGGTTGAGGTTGAATGAGTAAACTGAGCGGGTAGCCCTGTAATAGATTATGGCGTTTCGCTCGGATTTTGGTGGCATGATGGTGCTATTTCGGGAGATGTCAGAGCGGTACGAGCAGTGCATCGATGCGCCGCGTAAATTGCCCGGATGCGCTGTTTTCCGCGATCGACCTGGCTCGTCGACAAGGACCCGGCAGGAAACGGTTCCGCTGTCATTCACGCCGCTGGTGACGCAGATATGCGCGAAAGATTCCCTCGACCTTTCACTTTTCTCCCAGCCGCTGGCTGTCACACCTGTAGAATCGTGTAAGCAGATTGACCACCACCAGCCGTGCCGTACGTTACCGGATGTCTCAGCATCACCGCCATGGGCTAATCGTACACTGACGGTCTTTTCCTCGTTGAGGCTCTTTATCCACTTCTGGAAACGGTTTTGCCCATCGCTCGCCGTGCAGCTCTCGCCAGCCCAAAGGACCACCAGGATGACCAGGATGAGCGGGGATGAGGCAGCGGCCGTTGATACCAGGGGCGTTTCGGCGTTGGACATACATGACTGTGGGGAGGATGCCTGATTGGTTGGGACCCATGTTGGGTTGTTGGTTGAACTGTGGATCGTTGCGCCTTTGTGGCTGGGCTCATGATGCGTCCTTACAGACGAGCAGCAATTGATTGTCTGCGATGAGATATCGAAAAATTGGTTTAATCTAGCCAACTAGGTCGATCTATGACTCATGATACTTTCCTTGGAGGCAAGGTACACTCTGTTGAACGTGCCTCAATGAAGATACCCACGCTGACGTCCCTCACATAAATTCTCTGCTATTTCCAAATGGGGTAGTTTGCAGCAGGTAGACATGCATGCGCTCAAGCATGGATTTTTCAGAGAAATGATGCCCGCTTTCAGGCGGGGAAAGCTCCCCACGCGTAAAGTAATTGCGCTTTGTTGCATTACTGCTACCGGTGGCGGATCTGCCGTAGAGAGGTGCGAAGGTGCGTGCTTGGGGCCCGTTCCTTAAACTTTTTGCAGAGCTTTTCGACGGCCTGTCGGACATCCCAGAGCCCCTGGTGATTGTGATGCTTGCGACACTACGCGCCGATATATTTTGATGAGACATTCTTGACCAATTAACGCCAGTTGCGCTGCTACAGTGAGACATTATCGTCAGAGCTGTTTGCAACTACATATAAGAAAAGCTGTATTGTGCATGTTTGGTATGACAGGTAGTCTGGATAATTTCTAGCGCTCATCATCATTGCTTCACTGTGCGTCTATCTCGCGGTTGTAGGTTAGAAAATAATATTTCTCTGAACTTTTCCTGTGGAGGCAGTATTCGCATGGCATAAGTGGTTCATCATGCCCAAGAACAAACATGCACAAAGGACCTCGCGATGAGCTTATTGGTTCAGCTGCACTTCAGCTGGCTGGTGAAGGTGGATCGAGAACACACGGCGGGCAGCACTTTGCTGACTCGCCATATTTGGAACGAGATCACGCTCAGGGGCCACGCGGTGTACAGCTTCCAGAGAGTCCTGGAGAAAAGGCGCGAGGCCATAAACGTGCGCAGCAATACCAATAAAAAGCTCGGTGGTCCTCGTTTTGCTACTGAGTTGCCATAATCCTTTCGTCAAGGTCTCCAGCTGCTGGGGCTGATGTTGCCCAATACTTTTGCATTCACACCACATGGGCACAACAGATTGCCTACCTGTTCGGTGAAGATGAGCTATTCACCAACGGTGGGGAAATTGACGAAAAGCGGGAAGCTCAGGTAGTTGCTCACCTTGGTGTCATCGTTTGGCATGCTGGAGCAAGTAGCTTGATTGCTCAAACCTCAACGGGTGGTGCGGCAAAATGTTGGAAAGAAAGTTGCCGGACAAGCACTGACAAAGACCACGTGGTATCCATTGGTGAAAGAAATTGGGGCATTGCTAGGCCAAAAGATCACCAAGAAAACAGTAGAAAAGACCATTAGTAAGGCGGTGTCCAGTACTAGGTGTGGTGTCTGGTGGGCCGACATTTGCGGGATTTTCGGTCCATGGGTATCCTGATTAACGATGAATTTGTCGCTTAGTGACTAGTGTCACCACAAAAGAATATGAAACTGGGAAACTTTTGACGCGAATGCTATGGCGATGCACTGATAGTAGATGACTCCAACTTCATCACATGGCGGTAATCCCGCGGTTGATCGTCGTAAAGCAAGCATAGGCGAATAATGTGTGGTTATTCGCCATATAATTGCGAGTAAGTTTTGTGCTGACAATAATCAGCAGCATGGACGAAATAGATCGTGCGATTGTCGCAGCGTTGCAAAGATGGACGACTCAAGCAATCAGGATTTGGCGGCGTTAGGTGGGGTTGACGTCGGCGCCATGCTTACGACGCATACGTAAGCTGGAAGAGCAAGCATCATAAGGGATATCGTGCCATTGTGATCAGGCCGCGCTGGAGTGGATTTTGAAGTAATCGTGCATGCGGATGTTGGGAAAACGATGGGCCGGCAATAGTTGAGCTTGAGCAGCGCAGCCGCCATGCCGGAGGTGGTGAACTGCGGCGTATGTATTCGCGGCCGGACTATTTTATACGCGCGAGTCCGCGATCACTGAACAATGGTTAACCATGGTTTACATTACAACCGGGCGCTGCCCGCTGATTCCTCGATAACGATGAAGGTGATTAAGTCCTCTCGAGTGATCAACAACAGTGAGATTTCGTTGTTGCGACGTGGGGGTTTGTGGTTTTGTAGGTTTGTATATTTGTGTGGTCGCTGTTTACGGCCCTTGCTTGTGTGGTGTGGGTGTGGGTGGTGGTGTTGTTTGAGAACCTGCGATGTGTCATTTGACGAAAATGAATTATTTTTGAACATGAACATGATGCGAAACTGAAAAATGGTTTTAGTTGCTGTTTGTTTTTGCTTTTGTTACGATTTCTTTGTTTTTGCCTGTAATGTTTGTTTTGGAGAGTTTGATCCTGGCTCAGGACGAACGCTGGCGGCGTGCTTACACATGCAAGTCGAACGGAAAGGCCCCACCTTTGGTGGGGTGCTCGAGTGGCGAACGGGTGAGTAACACGGGTGATCTGCCCTGCACTCGATAAGCTGGGAAACTGGGTCTAATACCGGATAGGACCATGGTTTAGATCCGTGGTGGAAAAATATTTGGTGTAGGATGAGCCCGCGGCCTATCAGCTTGTTGGTGGGGTAATGGCTCTACCAAGGCGTCGACGGGCAGCTGGCCTGAGAGGGTGGACGGCCACATTGGGACTCGAGATACGGCCCAGACTCCTACGGGAGGCAGCAGGGGGAATATTGCACAATGGCGCAAGCCTGATGCAGCGACGCCGCGTGGGGGATGACGGCCTCGCTGTAAACCCTTTCGTTAGGGACGGCCACGCTGGGTGGTGACGGTACCTTTGTTAAGAAGCACCGGCTAACTACGTGCCAGCAGCCGCGGTAATACGTAGGGTGCGAGCGTTGTCCGGAATTACTGGGCGTAAAGAGCTCGTAGGTGGTTTGTTGCGTCGTCTGTGAAATTCCGGGGCTTAACTTCGGGGTGGCAGGCGATGACGGGGCAACCTAGAGTGCCGTAGGGAGACTGGAATTCCTGCGTAGCGGTGGAATGCGCAGATATCAGGAGGAACACCGATGGCGAAGGCAGGTCTCTGGGCAGTAACTGACGCTGAGGAGCGAAAGCATGGGGAGCGAACAGGATTAGATACCCTGGTAGTCCATGCTGTAAACGGTGGGCGTTAGGTGTGGGGACTTTATTTGGTTTCTGTGCCGTAGCTAACGCATTAAGCGCCCCGCCTGGGGAGTACGGGCCGCAAGGCTAAAACTCAAAGGAATTGACGGGGCCCGCACAAGCGGCGGAGCATGTGGATTAATTCGATGCAACGCGAAGAACCTTACCTGGGTTTGATATGCACCAGACGGTTGTAGAGATACGTACCTTTGTGGTTGGTGCAGGTGGTGCATGGTTGTCGTCAGCCCGTGTCGAGATGTCATGAGTCCCGCAACGAGCGCAACCTTTGTCTGCGTTGCCAGCACTTTAGGTGGGGACCCGCGAGACTGCCGTTAACTCGGAGGAAGGTGGGATGACGTCAAACCATCATGCCCTTTATGCCCAGGGCTTCGACACACGCTACAATGGTTAGTACAACGCGCTGCGAGCCTGTGAGGGAGCGAATCGCTGAAAGCTAATCTCAGTTCGGATTGGGTCTGCAACTCGACCCCATGAAGTCGGAGTCGCTAGTAATCGCAGATCAGCACGTTGCGGTGAATACGTTCCCGGCCTTGTACACACCGCCCGTCAGCCGTCAGCGAGTTGGTAACACCCGAAGCCCATGGCCTAAATCCACCATTTTCGGTGGGGAGTGGTCGAAGGTGGGATTGGCGATTGGGACGAAAGTCGTAATAAGGTAGCCGCACCGAAGGTGCGCTGGATCACCTCCTTCAAGGAGAATATATTGTTTGACGTTTGTCACTGGCTGGGCGTCTGGTTGGTTTGGTTAGGCGAGTTTTTCGTCATGCTTGCGCTGCGTGAGGTGCCTGTGGTGGCGGTTTTTGTTTGTCAGGTGAAGCGAGTCCGCACGTGTTTATGTGCGTGTGGGGAGACTCAGTGAAACAAGGATGAGTGTGTTTGTGTCTGATGGTTTGTTTTGTTTGTGGGTATGCTGTTGGGTATCTAGAGCAACCTTGTTGTTCTCAAAGATCACCCCTTTATGTAGGCAGGACCTTTTGTGGGTGTTGTTGTGGGTGGTGGTGTAGTGTGAGAACTGTATAGTGGACGCGAATGCGATAATAATACAACGGCAATGAATGCGCTGTTGTTGTTTGTTTGTGTTTTTGTGGTTTTTTGTTCTTGGTATTTTTGTTGTCTGTGCGTGCATAAATTTGTTTGTGTTTTTTTGTTTTTGAGTGGCACGGTGGATGCCTTGGCATGCTGAGTTGATGAAGGACGTGATAGGCTGCGTTAAGCCTCGGGAGTTGCCTGATGAGCGTTGATCCGAGGGGTGTCCGAATGGGGAAACCCGGCCATGGTTATGTGGGTCACCCGCCAGTGAATGAAATAGTTGGTTGTTACGCGGGGAAGTGAAACATCTTAGTACCCGTAGGAGGAGAAAACAAGAGTGATTCTGCTAGTAGTGGCGAGCGAACGTGGATGAGGCTAAACCGTGTGCGTGTGATCACCGGTGGAGGGGTTGGGTGGTGTAGGGCTGATGAGCGGACTAGTTCACCTGGCTAAGGTGCCCTGCTATGTGTGTAAGTAGTGGAAGTGGTGTGGAATCGCCTCGCCAGAGACGGTGAGAGTCCGGGTACACGAAAAACATGCACCTACAGGGGTTGTTGTGTTTCGAGCAGCGGCGGGCCTCGTGGAATCTGCTCTGAATCTGCTGGGACCACCCGGTGTTTTCAAATACTTAGCATGACCGATAGTGAATGAAGTACCGTGAGGAATGGTGAAAAGTACCCTGGGGGAGGAAAGAGTACCCTGAAACCGTGTGCTGATAATCCGTCATAGCCCCCTGGCAGGTGGTGGCGTGCCTTTTGAAGAATGAGCCTGCGAGTCAGTGGCATGTTGCGGTTAACCATGAGGTGGGGTAGCCGTAGCGAAAGCGAATCCTAACTAGGGTGTGTGTGGTATCCTGACCCGAAGTGGGGTGATCTCACCGATGGCCAGTGTGAAGCAGAGGTAAGACTTTGTGGAGGCGCAACCCACTTAGGCTGAAAACCGAGGGGATGAGCTGTGGTAGGGTGAAAGGCCAATCAAACTCCGTGATAGCTGGTTCTCCTCGGAAATGCATTTAGGTGCAGCGTCGCATAGTGTGCTGTTGGAGGTAGAGCTACTGGTTGGTTGAGCGGGACGATAATCTTAGCAACATCAGCCAAACCCGAATGCCAGCAATGTGTGCGGCAGTAGACTGGTGGGGATAAGCCCTGTTGGTCAGAGGGAAACAGCCCAGATCGTCGGTTACGCTCCCCTAAGGGTGTACCAGTGGGAAAGGGATGTGGATCGCGAAGACAGCCAGGAGGTTGGCTTAGAAGCAGCCATCCTTGAAAGAGTGCGTACAGCTCACTGGTCGAGTGGTTCTGCGCCGATAATGTGAGTGGGCTTAAGCACACCGCCGAACTGCGGCAACACGTAAGCGTGTTGGGTAGGGGAGCGTCGCATGTGTTGAAGCCAGTTGGTGAAGGTGCGTGGAGGTGTGAGTGAGAATGCAGGCATGAGTAACGAGTGATGTGTGAGAAACATATCCGCCGGATGACTAAGGGGTTCCTGGGTGAAGTTTATCTCCCAGGGTGAGTCGTCAAGGCGAGGCCGACAGGCGTAGTCGATGGATAACGGGTTGATATTCTGTACCCGTGCTGCGACAAGTGATGAATCTTATGGTACTAACCGCGATTGTTTTCGCTGGTCTTTTGGCTGGTGGTTGCGTGCGTGGGATCTCGTGGTGTAGTCAAGTGATGGGGTGACGCAGAGGTGGCCAGCTTCCTGACTGGATTGGAGTGCAAGCGTGGCCTCTAGGGTTGGTGAACCCGCACATTTATGGGTGAGGCGTGATGCGGACACCATTGTGGGTGGTAGCTAGTGTGCCTGTGCTGTCGAGAAAAAAGCTCTCAGCGAGTGCGTGCTGGCCTGTACCGGAAACCGACACAGGTGGTCAGGTAGAGAATACCAAGGCGTTCTGGGTGAACTGTGGTTAAGGAACCGGCAAAATGCCCCCGTGACTTCGGGAGAAGGGGGACCATTATGTTGCTGACAGCATTTTTGGCTGGTGGTGGTCGCAGAGGAGAGAGGGAAGCGACTGTTTATTAAAACACAGGTCCGTGCGAAAACGTGGAAGTTGAGGTGATACGGACCGACGCCCGCCCGGTGCTGGAAGGTTAAGAGGACCTGTGAGCACGCTTTGTGTGTGCGAGGCGGAGAACTGAAGCTCCTAGTAAACGGCGGTGGTAACTATAACCATCCTAAGGTAGCGAAATTCTTGTCGGTAAGTTCCGACCCAATGAATCGGCGTAACGACTTCCCTGCCAGTCTCAACCACAGGCCCGGTGAAAATTGCAGTACGAGTAAAGATGCTCGTTTCGCGCGGCAGGACGAAAAGACCCCGACCTTACTTTCATAGCTCGGTATTGCGTTTCGTCATGCTTGTGTAGGATAGGTGGGAGACTCAGAAACCATGACGCTAGTTGTGGTGGAGTCGCAGGTGAAATACCACTCTGGTGTGATTGGGCATCTGAACCTGGGCCCATGATCCGCGTGGGGACAGTGCCTGGTGGGTAGTTTTCATCCGGGGCGGTTGCCTCCCAAAATGGCAACGGAGGCGCCCAAAGGTTTCCCCAGTCTGGTTGGCAATCAGATGGTGAGTGTAGGGCGTATAAGGGAGCTTGACTGTGACATCTGACGGTGGAGCAGGTGCGAAAGCAGGACTAGTGATCCGGCACCTACTGTGTGGTTGTGGTGTCGCTCAACGGATAAAAAGGTACCCCTGGGACAACAGGCTGATCTTCCCCAAGAGTCTCGTCATCGACGGGATGGTCGGCACCCTGATGTCGGCTCGTCGCATCCTGGGGCTGGAGTAGGTCCCAAGGGTTGGCTGTTCGCCCATTAAAGCGGCACGCGAGCTGGGTTTAGAACGTCGCAGACAGTTCGGTCTCTATCCGCCGCGCGCGTTGAAACTTGAAGAAGGCTGTCCCTAGTACGAGAGGACCGATGGACGTACTCTGGTATGCCAGTTGTCACGCCAGGTGCGCTGGTTAGCTACGCGGGAGGGATAACCGCCGAAAGCATCTAAGCGGGAAGCCTGTTTTGAGATGAGGTTTCGTTGAGGTTCCTAGAGATGATGGGGTTGAGGCCAGGGCTGTGAGCATGGTGACGTGTTGCAGGTGACTGGTACCACACACCGACACAAAAACATCTAGAGTGTGTGGGCAACAAAAAGATATGGTTGCTGGGAACAAGGTATATGCCGCAGAGAGAAGAGTATTGTTGTTGTGTTTAGTTGTTGTACAGTGTTTGACACAACACACTGGTCGCTACCCGCTGGGGTGTGTGTGGTTTCTCAGGGTTGTGTTGGTGGTTTTAGCGTCGAGGTCGCCCGGTCCCGTTCCGATCCCGCAGTAGCAGTTTGACTGCGCTGATGGTACTGCAATCGTGGGCCGGAGAGTAAGACACCGCCAACACACCAAACTTATTATTGAATATAGTGGGTGCCAAAATCCTCCAAGGAGGAGGCGCACACCCCACACCATTTTTATGCCCTCCCTTTTTCTATTTGCGCTGGAGTGTACCCAACGGCTAGGTAGGGGCCATGGACCCCACCATTAGTAGCGTCGCAGTTGTGACCGTTCAGCCCACACGCTACGCTGGCATGAACGCGAAGGCGTACCACCGCCCACCACCCAGCGCACAAGCAGGGGCAAGCGCGTCTACGACGAGAAAAACCATCAAACTAGTAACACTCAAGCGCGATTCCGCCGAACCGGTATGCCCGTCGCGCAAACCCGAAAATTCTGAACCTCTTGCGGAAGGCGCGTTACGGCCAACGATGGCCCTGCTGGAAGAACACAAACAGCGCGTCTAAAATCAGATCGACCAACCTGGTGGATGATTCAGGCGCAATCCAGGCGAAAATCGACCGTTCATGCGGAACCCATTGAACAAGGCCTGACCGTACATCAACTCATCATCGACGGCAAACCATCCGAACAACAACGGAAGCTCTCATGATCCCCACCATTATCCTTGGCGATAACCTCACAGTCAGTAAGCTCGCACTTCGCGGCATGGTTGCCCACCGACACCTACGGCTCAACCCCTGACGAAGTAGCGAACAAGCCATCCACACCGCACCCGACGCCGGTAACGCCTTCATCGACACCGCTGACGTCTACACGGCGAACCCTGCCCCAACACCACTCGGCCCGCTGGCACCAATGAAGAACCCATTTGGCGAGGTCCCACCACCGGTTTGAAGCGACGAAACAATTAGCCACCTCAAATTCGGCATTGTCGGCTTCGACCTGGAAAACGGCATGAGCGTCTGTAGACCGCGAGTATGTGCGCGAAGCCCGCCACAACTCCCTACGCCGACCTCGGCGTCGACCACATTGACCCTACTACATGCACCGCCGTGAACTCACCTGCCCCATCGAGGAAACCGTCACCGCCATGGCCGAACTCGTGGCCGAAGGGAAAGGGCACATCGGGCTTCCGAAGTCACCGCCGATGAACCTGGCAGCCCATCGCATACACCCCATCACCGCGGTACAAAGCGAATGGAGATCTGGTCCCGACGTCGAACACCACCGTGGTGCCTGCCGCCAGCGAACTCGGCGTTGGCTTCTGTTCCCTACTCCCTCGTTGGGCGCGGCTCTACTGAACCCTCCAAAAGATCGTGCGCAATCATCACCCTGCGGCGCAGCCCCGCTACGACCAGCACTATGATGACAACCAGCATTGTATACCATCCAGGACATAGCTGCCGAATGCGAGCCACCGCAGCCCAAGTCGCGCTTCGCTTGGCTTTGCACCAAGGCACCGCCTATGGCCCGCCAGTCGTTCCCATCCCCGGCAGCCGCCGCAGCGATCATCGAATCCACGAAAACGCTGCTGCCGTGGACGTTCACCTGACCGGCGAACACACGGTTTCGCCTCCCCGATGCGGCATCACCTGCCGTGCACGGCGGCCGAAACTTCACCTTCACTGACGACGACCTGATTTCCAAAGGCTGGGAATAAACATCCTGGCCTCGGCCCAGGCCTGGCCCGGCCGTAATGGGCTATTCCATCCCCAGCTGGCGGTACCGATTCACCGCCGCAAAACTTCCCGCCGCCGGGGCCTGGCATAAAGCCCGGATGCCCATTATGCGGAGACAGGCATCAACCTCTGAGCATCCATTTCCCGGCACACACGTCATCAACAAGCCTGCTTGTCACTGTGGTCCGACCATTCCATAATCATAGTCGAATGTGAGCGAGACCGCCCACCTGGGCGGCGTCGATGTTCGCGCGGATCATTGCGACAAATCCACCTCCTGCTTACCGTAACGGATAGCACTCCGTGCCTTTGCCTTAAGCTGGCTTCCGGCTCCAACCGTTGAGCCTGCAACCGCCGCTGCGGCTCTGCCGAACACTCGATGCCGCTGGCGCTGTCGGCAATCCGCCAACTCGCGCCGCCGACGTCAGCATCACTGGGTACGTATGAATTCATGGCAATCACATAATCCGCAACATCAAAAACGCGCCCGAACCGCCGGCAACTAAAATCGTCGACACCCCTTTCGTAAACAACGGCGAACCCGCTGCACAAACGGGTGATGGGCTCATCCTTCGCGGAATCAGCTGGCGATCCGCTTTGTCCTGAATCATGTTCGTGCAGACGTATCTTCATCAATGAGCAATGTTGATGCGCCTGCGCCACCGCCTCCATGAGTTTCCGTTGCACCTGCGACGTCGAGCTTGCCATTCGCCGTCATAAACGACCATGCGTCCGTGCCTGACGGTGATTTACAGCTGAACGGGGAAAAGACATCCACCCGGTCACCGGCCGACCATCCTCCGCCTGAATTGTCGTGGCATCCCGCGTAATCACCCACCAGGCCATCACCCGCTATGCGGATACACCCCTGGGTTCAATTCGCATGCACAATGTTGATTTGTTGTGGTAGCCGCCACCGATAATCACCACGATCCCTTCAGGGATCCCCATGCCTGCCGTACGCCCACTGGGAAGCGGACGAAAACTTCGAGCGATTTCTGGGCTGGTAAACGGCGTTGCCTCGTTCCAATGGTAGGTCCGAATTGCCCGCCTGCTGCGGCAAATCGCCCCATTGCCCACGACCGCCACCAGGCCCAGGGTCGGCAGCGCCCTCGCAGCGCCCTCCTGGTCCTGCAGCAACGTAACTCCGCGCTGCTGCCGCATCCCCCGTCCAGGTTTCGGTACAATAGTGCCCGATCCACCGTATCCGGTGATCCTCCGTGAGCACTGCGCCGCCGGCATGCCCGTGAATCCGCCGGACCTCAGCCGGCAGCCGCACCGTGATCCTCGCCTCAATGGCGCGCCTGTGATCTGGAACAGCCAGTACGTTTGCGATGGCCTGTGCCGGCCAACCAATGCTTATCGAGGACTCCTGCGTGGCGGTACGAAACTCCCGCATCAAAATCACCACGGCCAGCCGGCCTTGGGCGTCGCTACAACTCTGGGAATACCAGCGGTTTTTCGGTCAGCACGATCCGCATCAACGACGGCGGCGCATAGGGATCCGATTGATACGATCAATCGACAGGCGGAAATTGCCCATGTCGTAACCGCTGCCTTTTGAGACTCTTTATAGGCGCCGTAACTTTTTGCATTAATGAGTGAACTGACAGTGCGTCGAGATCCTGATTGCGATATGACATGACGCCATGTACGGGATTTTCTATCGGTCGCGGTCAACGCAGGGTGGACAACCAGCGAGCAGCGGCACGCGCGGTCAATAAGTGCAGCGATCATTCCACCCCAGCGACGCACCACCACCGCAGAAACCGGTCAAATCACAACATGGGCATTTGGGAAAAGGATATCCGATGATTCGAAAATTCGCAGCCGCCATCCTGGCAATAAGCATTACGCCGATGGTCAGGGCAACCGTTGGCGCAGCATGGTCTGCCGCAGCCGCCGCCGCTGCCGAACATCAACCCGGAGACCGCTTATCGGCATCATCTTTGGGGTCGCTGAGCCCATGGCGGTCGTGTACTTTGGTGGGCAACTGTCTATAATTCATTTTGCCCGCCAGAACGGTAAGAAACAATACGACGGCTCGTACATTCCCAAGTTCTAGCTTTGCATCATAACCGCGCACATTACATAATGCCTCACTGGGGCAGCACATCGCCATGCTTTCGAGGAATGATATGGCTAAATTAAAGTGCTGCTCGCGCAGTGAAATTGGTGAAACCTATGTGGCACTGGGGATACCGTGTCGAGGCACTAAGTCGATTTTACTAAATTCTGCAAACAACACCACTGTACATCATGGGCCCGTCCGGTTGGGTAACGCACGCTCATGCACTGCATGGCCGGCCTGACTGGGGCCACCTGGGGTGCTACCTTCATTGGTAACACGGATCTGTCCCAGCTCAACGATCGGCAGATGAACGTTTTGCGACGAGACCGCCTGGGGTTTATCTTCAAAGCTTCAACTTGTGCCCACCGCGCTGAAACATCACCCTGTTGATGAATATTGCCGGCAAACGTCGACAAAATGGTACCGGAGGCATTCACCAGGCTGGGATTGGCGGAGCGGATGAAACAACGGCGGAACTGTCGGGTGGCCAGCAACATAGGCCTGCGCCCGGGCATTAGTGGCCCGGCTGGAGATCACATCTGCGACGAACCACCGGTAATCTGGATTCGAACCGTCCGCGGAGGTGCTGACATCTACGACCGCGGTCGATGCATGATCAGACCGTAGTTATTAGGACGCATGATCTCACGGTCAATTACATGCGGATCGAGGGGCTTTTGGTGATGGCAAAATTGTGAGGGCATTATCGTCGCCCACGGTGGAACAGATTCTTTGGGTGATGGGCCAACTGGAAACCCAGGGGGTGACCCATGGGGCGTCGCGGTATGCCGAATGACTAATAACATGACCCAAGGCACAAAACACCATAATGGAAGTACAAAACAGGATGCGTAAAAGGAGGACGACTACGAAGAGTGGTCAGACCCAAGCGGACTATGTCGAAGATCAGGCCGACGATATAGATGACACGGACTCGGCGGACTGATGACGACGGCGCCGGCGCGGACTATATAGACGACGCTGACGAGGCATGGGATGAAGACGACGAGGGACGACGAGGATGAAGAACCCAATGAATGGGGTGAGGCGCCCAAGAAAATCAAAACCCAGCGGGTGCCACCATGCTGAATGTCTGAGCGTCCGCTCCATCGTTATGGCGCTGCTTCTGGTCTGCTGCTTAGTGTTGTCGTGGTCATGTTGGGTACCGCCTGTGGCCGGTTCCATGATGTTCACTGCCCGCTCAACGCCGTGTTCGACCTACGGTCGAAGACACGTTCGCAGGTGTGGATGTGTCATCACCCCGGATCCGGCCGCGATCACAGCCGAGGTGGCCCAAAACCCGACGCTGCGGATTCCTTGGGGCATTCGGCGGTCGCTGCTTACGGAGCTGCGGAACCTCGAGATCAAATGGATTCAGGACGGGTGAGCCCATGCTGGCGGGATTTAACCGAAACCCTTCCAGACTCGGAACGGTGAGGGCACGCCTGGTACGATGAGAACTCGCCGTGGGCGTCGGCAATAGGTTTATCACCGGCAGCTTCTGCCGGAAAACCCCGACCAGGAAGTTCTCATCACAGGCCCAAACCTTAGTAACATCAAGGTATGATACCGTTGTGGATCGACCTGCAGAATCAGCGGAACATGACTGTCACCGGCATTTTCTGCCCCGGTAAAGGCCACAGCGCCGAGCTAGGGCGCCAATATCACCCTTTGCCATTCCGGGAAACTCATTTCCCGGACCAGTACACTGATGGCAAAACCGTCAAGTTCAACCGTGCTGGCAAACACCAAACACGGTAGAGCTGGTCGACTACCCTGGCGGCAAATACCAGGGTGTGAAATGTTGGGGAGCGAGCGCCGCCGAGCTCAATGGGCGATCTGGGACGGGCTGAAGTTCAACTATTTCCTGGTGGCTCGGTCCACGCTGTCTCTTGGTGGGCACGTTTATTATCGCCAACACGTTCGCCAAGGCGATTGTAGGCGCAACGGTTGCAGGAGTTTGTTCGCCAGGGCCTTGGGTGTGTCAATGGCTGCAACTCACCACGTCCGTGATTATCGAGGCATTCCGGTGGGGCTTATTGGGTCGGGTACGGGGATTGGTGCCGGTATGGATTAGTGGGGATCCAGTTTGCCCTGAAACATTTCCAATATGTCGATCTCGAGGTGGGGTTAGTTCACTACCACGTCGGTGGTAGGGCCGCTGGTCCTAGGGTACCGTGACCTTGATGAGCGCTCCGGTCACCGGGCCCGACGCGCGGGTGCGGTGCATCCGTGGAGGTGATGCGGTCGACAGGAAACGGCGGCGGAATCGCCGTTGAAGCTGCGGACGTTTTGGGTTGGTGCTGCCTGCCAGGTGGTGTGTGCTGGTGGCTGTTGCCGCGGTGTGCGGGCGTCGATTGCGGATTGCGACACGCAGACGCGGGCGTTGGCGGTGGGGGGCCGCTGCGCGGTGTTGCGACCATCAGGTGTTTGCGGCGCCGGCGTCGATCCTGGGTGGTGGGGACTGGTCGGCTGTTGGGCCGCCGCTCGGGCGGTGGTGTTACAGACGAATCATGGCGGAACTGGCGGCGCACGGCGACGACGGCGTTTGCGTTGACGTTGGGGTGTTGGTGACCACGAATTGGGATGCTGGCGGCGTCGATGCAGCAGGCGTCGGTGAAGGATTTGTGAGTCTGGGGTGCGGGCGGACTGGCGCTGTCCAGCCCTGGCGATGGGCGGTTCCCGATCCCGGACGATGCAGCAGAAGGTGAGACTGCTGGGTGGGGAGATCATGGGTTTTCCTGGGTTCCGTGTCAGGTGACGCTGATTCGTTTACAGGCTAAATGGCATGGCGAAGACGTTGGTGGCGGATAAGATTTGACGAAAACCCTGGAGTTAGAAGGTGTGAGCGGTTCGATGAAATTTATGGATCCGAACGTGTTTGTGGCTTTGATGATTATGCGCATAAGCAGGGTTGGTGCGGTATATGGGTGCCGGTGAAGAATTTAGCGGGGGATGATGTGGGTTGAGAGGAAGCTCATCGGCACACATGAGGAGAACCAGGTGATTGGGATGTGGTGGTTTATGTCGACGGTGGCGAATACGCCGTGCGTGAGCAGGTGTTGACGTGGCTGATGGTGGTGGGGCAAATATGAGGTGTCGAAAGAGCAGTTGCGGGTGAATTTGCAGGCGGCGGTATTGATTATTTGCGGTGCAGGTGCAGGATCGGCAGGAATATGCTGGTGAGCGGGCCGCGGCGATTAATCAGATGCTGTATATTCGTATGCGCTGTTGGCGTTGTTTGGTGTTGGTATTACCGGCATCGTGAATACGTTGGCGTTGAATGTGATTGAGCGCCGGTAGAGATTGATGTTGCGGGCGGTGGGATGCAGCGTCGGCGATTCGGCTGTTGATTACGATCGAGTCGGTGCAGATTGGTGTTGTTTGCGCCGCGGTCGGCATTGGGTGGGGCTGGTTTGGGCTGGGCGTTTTGAAGGTGCTGGCGGGGAGGCCTGAGCGTTGGTCAGTCCCGTGGCCGCAGCTGGGTGGATGTTTGGCGCTTCTGCGGTGGTGGGCGTGATCGCGGCGTTGTGGCTGGCTAGCCGGGCGGCGAAGACCCCACTGCTGGATGCGATCGCCCACCAGGCATGCTTGTCGACGGTGGTCTCACGGTTAGACCATTATGGTTCCGATGGTGAGGCGCCGAGTTGAGGGCGCTGCGCCCACCGGATGATGGTGGCGGTGAGAGTCATGAAGAGCCGGTAGCGGTTTCTCGCAGGGTGGGCCGTCGGCCTGCTGGCGAGGGTGGACCAGGTGAGAGGGCACTGCGAAGCTGATACCGCCGGGTCATGTAGGGCGAAGGAATGTGTTCTTAACAGGCGTGATTATCCCGAGGGTGAGGTATATACATGTTTGCGATAAGCGTACCAAGGTAGTGGGGGCAGGCTTTGCCTAACAGGTAGCGGGTGATGCCGTTGAGGATGCCTCCGCGAAGACGAGGATAATGGTCATGATGCGTGCCGCTGCCGGTGTCGGAGGGCGTCGCCGATGGCCCAGGCGCCCAGGCAGCTGGCGGTGATGGTATACACTGCTGAGAGTGCGGCGGGCAGGCTGGTGGTGGCGGTAAGCGGTGGAGAAGCCAGAAGCCGCTGGAGGAGCGCTGGGGGCGAAGAATTTGGCGACATCGTTGGGGAAAGCCCAGGTGGTACGAGGAAACAGCCGATCGCATTATTGATGATACCGAGCGCTGGGGCGTCGCAGCAGGGGCGTGAGCTGCATGTAGGTGGCGCCGCACCGGCACCGAGGCCACGGCGAGTGTTTGTTTTATAGTTATGCAGCTTAATATGTGTGACTTTGTGCTGGAACTAGTGCGGGGGCGGAAAAGGTAGAAGATGGTGCGCTGTAAAATTTTCGTTTCTGTGAGGAGTTTTGTATGGCCTTATGGTGCTGGCCAAGTTGCATTGCTGGAAGACCTTATTGATATTGGTGGAAGTGGTGACTGCACTACACCCGGGTTCCGAATCCTCGATAATCCCGACCAGCAGTGGTGTTTGGTACATCGGGGCAATTGGGGCGCTGATAATGCGTTTAACGAGAATCATATTTTGGCAACCACGCAGGCCATATTGTGATTACCGTAATGCGCAGGGTATTGGTGGGTCTGATTTTTATTGGGCGGATGCATGCGTTGAGCGAGCCGCAGATTTCGCCATGGAGGTGCTGTTAATAACGTGAGGTGCTTTGGTTTGACGACCGAGGCCGCCATAAATTTCGACGCCGGCGGTGTCTCATGCGATTTCTGGCCTATAATTCGCGCTTCTCGGTGGGGTGACTGGCACTGATCCGGCGTGCTGGACGGCATTGTGATTACACCGTCGGCCAATCCGCCGCGGATGGTGGGCGTTTAAATATAATCCGCCCAATGGCGCTCCGCATTGATACGGATGCCACGGATTGATTGCGGAGCGCGCCAATTTGTTGCGCGGCGGTCTGAAGGACGCCGGGCGGGTGAGCGTGTCTGGTGTTGATCCCAAGGCCAAGTACAAATTATATGGACACCCATGTGGCGGATTTGCTGAATGTGGTGAATCTGGATGTGATCCGGGAGTCCGCTGAGCATTGCGTGACCCATGGTGGTAACAGGACTATTGGGGGCGATTGCCGAGGCCCACAAGCTGAACCTGACGGTGGTGAATCCGCCGGTGACGCTACATGGCGGTTCGCGACGCTGGATACGGACGGTAAGATTCGGATGGACTGTTCCAGCCCGAATTCCATGATGTCGCTGCGCGAAACCGCGACAAGTACGACATTGTTACCGGTAATGATGTGCCGATTCAATTGGCATGGCATTGTGACCCTGGATTATGGGTTGATGAACCCGAACCACATTTGTCGGTGCCATTGATTACCTGTTTGCGCACCGGCCGGGTTGGTCGACAGATGCGGTGGCAAGACCCTGGTGGAGCTTCGTCGATGATTGACTGGCCAGGGCTGCGTTGGGTAAGAAGCTGCTGATGTTGGTGGCTTTGGCGGCTCGTGCCGGGGGCTTATCGACGGGCTCCATCGGGTTCGGTGGTGAGGAACTGCCGGTGCTCCTTCCATAATGGACGGTGTGTCGACGACAAGGATGGTATCATTCTGGACCCGTTGGCCTCGGAGATTACCGCGGTGACCGGCAAGACCCCTGTCGCAGCGTTATGCGGAGTTACCAGCGAGCGGTGCGCCGGTTTGGCGTACGGTCGTGGATGCGGATGCAACCTGGAGCAGAAGCGTCATTTTGAAGGCTCTGTCGCCGGATCAGGTGACCGCCACGGAGTTGGCTGGTGAGCCGATCATCGACAAGTTGACGAAGGCACTGCAATGGGGCACCGTTATGGGTTTGAAGGTTGTGACGGAGTCCGCTTTGGTTTGCGGGGCTTCCGTCCGTCCGGGCACGGAAGACAAGTACAAGATTTATGCCGAGTCGTTCCGTGGTGCGGACATCTTGCCGAGGTGCAGAAGGCTGCGCAGGAACTCGCCGAGCGTTTTGGGTGTCTAAAACATTCGGCCAACTGAAAGGGCAAAGGGCTGTGACAGCTCAGCGCACGTGCTCTGCTGCAAGGGCGCTGCAAGCCGCGTTAGCATGAGCCCGCCACCATAGTTTGTTGATGTGTTAACGTTATGGTGGTGGGAAACAGGGGAATTGTTGCGGTTTTGCTTACATGTTCGCCGCCAACAATGAACAGATAAGCTTGCGCCGCGGACGAACGCGCAATCCATAATCGTTGCCGATGGCCAACGACACGACGATAATTTCATCGAAGCAGACGCCGCTGCGGAAGAAAACCGGCAATCCAGCCGCACCACCCGGTGTTGACACATCACTGCCTTTCTCCCGCTTCGGTCTGGCCGCCACCTGGATTTGGGCGGACCTGCTGGGTAGGCAGTGTTTTAGAAACCGGGCCAACCATCCAGGCGTATAAAATCTTCACCTGAATGGTCCGTGTTCCTGGCCCGAAACTGGCCCCAGAGCCTGCGGGTGGTTTATCCGCTCATCGGGGGTGTTTTTCCGGGCAGGCTGGCTGGCTGTCGACCATCGTGTTGATGCTGTTCATCATCGGCACGGTAATACGGGCGCGCGGATTGGTGATCGACCGCGGCTGCTTCGGCCAACAAGACCTGACCGACGGCGGTATGCATTACCTGCAAAACAATCCTGCGACGTGGTGCTTTCGTCGCCATGTCCCGTGGACCGCGTACCGCTATATCACATCTGCCATCTACCCATAATTGTCTCGCATTATCATCGGTGGCGCCTACGGATGTTTCTCTGTTTAGAGTTCACAGAATTACACAGCATGCTCCCTAGCAAAAAAGGGAAGCATAACTGGCATAATTTTAGTTTGAATTGACATCATCCTCAACCTCAACAAAGGTGGAAAATACATGAGTTCCAAGACCACAAACGAGCCAAAATCCAGTCCCAACGAGAATGGTTCCGGGTTCATCTTGGGGCGATTATCGTTGTCGTGCTCTCGTAGCTGTTGCGGTCATCGCCTACGTGATTATTTCCGGCACAGTCGCAAGAAAATTCGCCGAAACATATAATGAAACTACCGCCTTGCCAACAAGGTTGATGGCTCGGCAGTGCAGTTGGTTTCGACAAGGCCGACAAGGCCAAACCGTGATATTTACGAAGACTCTCCTCCTGCCACTACCGTGCCGACCTGGCCAAAGAAACCGGACGCGACATGAAGAAGCTCAGAAGACGGCAAGGTGAAGGTAACATCCGCACCATGAACTCCTGGACAAAGGCGATCGCACTCAATAAGGCCGGCACCGCCGCCACACCACGCTGCTGGAAGACGATTCCGCGCAGGTGTACTGGAACTTCCGCACCATGCTGCCCGACTGAACAGCAAAACATCTGGGGCAAGAAGAACCCAAGGATTTCGCCGGATATGGCCAAAACCTTGGCGCCAAGGACGAAACCAAAGAAGATCGCCGACGGGCACCTACCCGACGAGTTTAAGAAGATCGCCGACGACAACGCCAAGAAACCAGAAAAGATGGTGACGGCTAAGATCCTCCCCACGCGTCTTTATCGACGGCAAGGAGATCAAGGAAACAACTACACGGCCCAGCCAAACTGGCAAATAGTCATACAGTGGATTTGTCGGAACCAGTTCTGTGCGGTAACCTGTAATCCGTTGCTGAAAAGACGAAGCGCGGCGCAGCTGGTAGCGCATCACACCACAGTGTGGGGGTCACGGGTCTGGAATCCCGTTAGCTCCGATGGTTTAACCCCAGGTTCACATGTTGGACCTGGGGTTTTCATTGTTTTACCCGGTCTTCACGAGAAGTCTAGACGGGATTAGGGCGGTTGGGTAGGTTGAAAATGGTTTTATTTGCGATGAATTTGCATTTCCATGCCAAATTCGGTTACGTCGATAAGGAATTCAGTTTATCTGAATACCAGGGGAACCTATCGATGTCGCCAACAGATCGCCGATCAAAGACTGCCAAAAGGCCTCTACCTTGGTTTTACTTAATTTTCAGAGAGCAGTCATGTATACTAATGTTCGGGAAGTTAACCTTTATTTCTCGAACAGCTGAATAAACTTCAAGCCTCAAAATATTAATTTGATCGTTCTAGGGGAAGTCATGACATATTTAATATATAATTTTTTTGCGAACACTAAGGAAAAAACTAAGGGCCTTGGATCAAATGTCTCGTATATTCACCACAACACCGATATGAAGGTCTATCTCTTCCTACTTTGGAAAAACTATGCGCTGAATTCGAGGTGATATAAGAGCATCATCATGGGCGTATTGTATGGCTGTCAATGCTAAGACACTGTCCTTTTGGGGCTCTGGACCCTTATTCGTTTGACGGGTTTGTGGAATTTGATGGAAGATGTTGATATTGATCCGGTGGCGCGTCTTACTCCACAGATATTTCTGTTTGATGGTTTAGCCATCATGGCTGATACGGTTGATTTCGGAGAAAGCGAAGGAAATAGTCCCAGATGCTGCTGATTTCGGAATCTTTCGATGATTATTTACTTATGGTTCAGGAACAGGATGATGATCTAGATCCCATTGAGGCATGCATCAGCAGTCATGCAAGTACGGTATTCGCTGATATTTCTGACACGGTGCAAGGTGAAACCCCGGGAGAGTTGTTTCTTCAGAAAGCGTGTATTGGTGATGCACGGGGAAGTTAATGTACCGATTTTCGACCCCAATGATGCTGACCGATAACTTACCAGCAATGAACACATCTCAGCAGCCTATTTAGCCCACAAGCGTCAGGTTTTGTGGATTACCTGTAGGCAGCTTATTCTAGCTGCTGGGAACAGCGTCTGGGTGGCGGTACATCACATCAAGCACACTTGCAGATGCTGCTAGCGGCTCCAGATGGTTGTCAGAGGCTGCAAAATGCCGGCCAGGGCTCTGTTACCGCATTTGGTGGCGGGCTGGGTTTCGTTACAGCTGAATAAGCCTCAAAATATAATTTTCAGGAGGGAACCATGATATTCGCAACATAGGTTTCAAGGAATTGTAGCGAAAAGAAACGAAGCAGAGCAAATGGCATCATACATTCACCAGAACACTGATATGAAGCTATATTTATTCTTTACCTGGACACTATGCTGAATGGAGGCTATACAAAAACATCTATTGTAAGTGATTCAGTGGGCTGTCAACGGTGCTGAACAGCCCTTGTCTCCATACTCCCGCCTTCATTTTATGGCTTACGAATTTGATGGAACAGACGCCAACATTAATCCCACAAAGCATTTTATTCCACCCATATTTCTTTGATGGTATGGTCATTCTGGCTGATACGCCCGATTTTCCTGAAAAAAGCGAAAGAAGTGTTTTTCGCAGGTGAATTTCAGAAACTTTGATGAATATTTATTAGCCGTCCAAGAGGAAGAAGCCAAACCAGATCCTCTATCGAAGTCATTACCAGCAGCTGGTGCGTCATTAATTTATTCTTTAAATTTGTCTGACACCATAACGGGTGATGCTCCAGGGGAAGTATTTTCTCTGAGATGCATTTATTAGCGATGCGCGGGGTGAAGAGTTAATGTACCAATTCTTCGATCCTAAGTGACACTAACTACTTAAGCACCCGTGATGAACATGCTCAGCATGGCAGTTTCCCAGACATGCTGGCGCAGGAAGCAGCAGGTGAGTCAACCATTCCAAAAGGTTCGTCTTCGAAGGCAAGCTGCTTCGACCAGGAAGTGAGGGTCTCCTGGATCTTTGATTCCCGCTATTCCGGCATACCCAGAGATGTTGGGCACCTTTGGGCGTCGTCAAGCGGGGATGCGAACGTTATTCCAGCTCAACCGGCCGGTAATACGGACCCCTTCGGTGTTCAACTGCTCCTGAATCGAATGCAGCATTCATGTCGATCACGTCTTTCATGCAGGCGCTGAGCACCCTCACGCTGGTGACCAATGATCGCCAGCCGGAGAGTCCGCACTGGCCCTGCGCGCGTGGCCTGCAACTCATCAGGGGTGAGATCGATGAGTTCCTGCAAAAACCGGCAGGACTCAATGCCGGTATCATGCTGGAAATCCAGTTCGTAGTGAACATACGCCAATGCTCTGGGCCGACATCGTTCTGGGCGGCAAGATCCTCCAGGGCATCATAGGCCCTTATTCATGGTACCCAACCGCGTTGAGGGTTTCGGTGTTCGGTGTCGTCGGCGGGAAATCTTCGCCCACTGAATACCGCTGCAGGACAGTCCTGCACCAGCATCGACACCTGGCGACCACGGCGGCCACCATGGAAGATAATGAAGTCCCGGTTCGGCAATTGACGTGCCACTGACAACGTGCCACCGCCAGGGACACGCCACCGCGCAGGCCAGCCGGCGTGCTCACCACCCGGTCGTGGTAAAACCGCCCGCACCGGGGTCCCGCATCTGCGCCCGACCAGCTGGCGTAACTACGCCGCCCGCGCAGCGGACGCCGTTCTTTGCCTGCTCGGCCCGGTACTGTTCCTCGGCGCTGGCCTTAATGTCCGAGCAGCATACGGGTCGTGCATAAACAGGAATCGCACAAACAGTTTATTCGCCATATTGCTGCCACCATGATGGCCGCGCGTGATCATGCGAATAGGCGGTATTATTGCGCAACCTCGCTAATGTTCTGCCATGCCTCCGGCAGTTGCACACCGACCAGCACGAAAATCGCAATCATCTGGCGAGATACGATACGTAGGCCCGTCGGGCAACCCATAGAAACTGATTCTGTGGCTTAATGGTAACCACACTGCAATACGTCAGGCAGGAACGTGGGAAACCACCACCGCCACCACGCCGAGCCCTTCATCCCCTCGGAAATCTCTGACAGATCCCGAGACGAAGAAAGGAACGAATCGTCATCATGTAGATCACAGTTCATGGTTGGCGATGCGGGCCCGCAGCCGGTTTGCCACCCAACCCATCAAGCAATCCCACCGCAATGCCGCAGAGGAACGAGAACGCCAGCATGCCGCCCGCGTGCGACACCGACAGATCTGCACCGCCCAACCTGATGGCCAGGGCAAACACCAGCGTGGTCCTGTCGTTGATGAGCGATTCCGCCTTTGAGCACCGTGATGGAACGCTTGGGCAGTTTCGTTGAGCGGCCACGGCCGTGGTATCCGTTTAGCCAGGGCCGCACCAATAATCAGCGTGGTAAATTCTGTCGATATGGGAAAAGTGGGTGAACCGCCATGGCGAATGCTGTCACAATGACCAGTACGTACCGGAGTGTGGGCCGATCGCGCGGAGACTTCTTCCGTACCTCCCGCAGCGAGGTGTTGCGCGCCTCCCAAAACAGCATGATCGGCAGGAATATTTCCAAATCAAGGCGACGGCAGCCCGACCTCCCGCAGCCTGGCGGCTGGCGGGCAGGAGCCAACGCCAGCCCGAGGAAAATAAGCAGGATCGGGGTGATGCGGATCCGGTGGGCAAGCGTGTTACTGAGGAAAAATCGCTGCTGCTAAGGTAATAATGATTTCAAGCACGATACGTCCTTGTCCGAATAGATACGCTTTATAATCGACATCCACGTTAATGCTTGACGACGCCGCAAAGGTGAGACACACCAACATGGAACAACCATGGATGGTTATCGGTTTATACCGGCTGGGCTGGTACCACCGTTTGTGCTGTCTCCCTATCGGCACCGCTACGGTAAGTCGAGCTGAGTTTGGTTCGCGGCTGACCAATGCACCTTACCGATCGAGAAAGTCAAGCTTCAGCAAGCGGGCTGGAGCTCGCATGGTGGTCAACTCGGTGTTGTCCGTCCTCATTCACCGGAAACCCTAGCTCAGTAAGCATGAAGTTAGGCTGATGACGTGGTATTCCCGCTCGCCGAGTGAAACAGCATTTGTTCTGCTTGGCTTTGGGGTGCTGGGTCGTTGCTGCGCCGGGGTGTGTGCTGCGATATTGAACAAGTCAGGTTCCTAACCCAGCTCAAAATCCAGATATCGCAGCACAATAGTAAACTGCACCATCATCATGATTGTCATAAATCAATCAAGCAGCCACCCGGCCGTTTCCAACCATTTCGGTAATGTCGACTTGCCGATCCTGAATCTGGGCAGTGGTACACCATGGCCAGCGGGGCCTCGGGAACGGTCGTTTCATTCAACCGGCAGCTGATGCCGCACCCGTAACCAAACTCGCATACGAATGTGAATAGCCTTATCCCAAACCAGAGGCGAACCACCAGGATTAGGCATGGGGCAACCTTAGCGATCTGCTCCGCGAACGAGGAAGTGCCTCCCGATCCAGAGTTCGCTGATCCTGGCGACCCCCCGCATACCCCTGCATGGCGGGCTTTCGTAGTAAGCCACCGACACCTCCACAAGATCTTACACCCAGGTCACCCAGCATGCGGACCACCGCCGTGGCATCGTCAACATCAAAAACCACTCGCGCCAAAATCACGCTGAATTCAGCTTCACCGCGTCATGGCACTATCCGCACGGCCGCCCGATTCGGCACGATCTCCCGAAGCAGGCGGCTACGATTCGAAGTCGCCGCCCCACCGGTCGGTTCGCTGATTCACCAGCGATAGGAACCGCGACAACAAATAGCCGTGCGCCGCATGCACCTGTACCCCATCGAAACCGCCTCAATCGCCCGCTGCGGTGGTCACAAACATGCTGATGACTTCTTCCAATCTGCTCTCCGTCATGGCGATGGGGTAGCAAAAATTTCTGAATGAGCACCCATGTTCACGGAATTGCCGACGGTGCGAGCTTAATGCCCGGCAGGCTGGCGGGCACCCGCGACCCGGCGGTTAACCGCATCCACGCTTTTGTGTCGGTCGTGCCATTCGCGTGGGCGGCCGCGGCCCACCCTGGAACGGCTCTAGTAGGCCGTCCCTGTTGAGATAATGCCGTCGCCATTGGTACGGCTCGGTAATCAACCATGACGTTCCCGGTGATGATTTCACCCTCGCCGCAGCGCCCACGTGCATAGGTTGAAAACCCCGGTTGGCAATATATTTTCGGTGCCCAACTGTTCCTCCATGGCGTCTTAGCCAGTCGGTTCGGCAGTGGGCCACCATGCTTGAGAGAGGCATGGTCTGAAGATCGAGGCTGGTAAACGGTGTCCTTACTATTAGGGGTGTCGGTTCGGTCGTTTAGGTCAGCGGGCGGAGGTAATGTTGTTAGCCGATATCGTCGAGCAGGTAGTGGGCGAGGGCTTCGCTGACGCCGGATTCTGCCCAGTGCCAGGTGGCGATCCTGCACAATGAATGGTCGAAACGGGATGCGCGCCTTGTGATAGTACACGTCGATTTCCGCCAGCCTATATCTCCAAATACCAGGATTTTCCTCACCAAGGTTCAGCTTCTCCCCACGGTGGATGCCCGTGACCTGGTAGTCGGCGAACGGCGATGGTGCGCGGGATTGTGTGATTCTTCGTCAGCGAGGATTGCCGCCACACCATGCCCCAGCAACGCTAAGGGCTTACCGGATCGCAGGCGCCGGGTAAGTAGACTGCCGGATGTTTCATCGAAAGTCAGATCCACCGCGACCCCATGGCCACCCGTAAAACACCAGATCATACGGGTTTCATCCACCTGATCCAGCGGAATGGGTGCGTGGGAGATCCGCCGCGAGCAGCGGTCAATATAGGCGTGGTGATTCGCCTGCAGAGCGGCATCCTGCCGGCAATGCCGAGACTAAACCTCTGCTGTGGGCGTGACCACCCGGGTCGCAATATCATCGTTCCAACTGGCTTCGCTGAAAATGCGAGGTGGCGCCAGCTCTCAGCCCAACAGCCGGTCGGTGGCGAGTGCCGTCGGTCAACCCCACATCTGCGCGGTAGACATGTTCAAAAGTACAGAAGTCATACAACAAAAAGTGTAATAAGCACTGCGCTTTACGCTTACGACGGTGGGTAAGGAGTGGCCGTGGTGGGGAAGATATAGTTTGGTACTTTTATTACCCCCTATTTGTCAACCCCCTCTTTACAAAAGTATGGGGATCTTGTAATTTAGGGTGGCTTCATTGACCATGTGTTGAAGGAGTATCCGGAGGTTGTTTGCTCAGCAAGCGGCCTCCGCTTAGGGGTGGGATTTATTGTTGCTGTTGTTGATGCCAAAGTTCCAATGAAGCTTATTCTGCCGTTGGGAAATAAAGGTTAGTTTCCTGGGCATCAGTATAAGTGACTACTCTCTGAAAGTAGGGAAAAGTAGTAGGGTATGTTGTTTTTGATCTACGATTTGCTAGCAGATGAGCTTTCCTAGTAGCTGAATGGGTCTCTGAATAAACTTCAATATCCCTAATAGTCTTTAATATATAATTTTTGCCTTTATGAATATTTGATAAAAACAACTAAATCCAAGCATCATGACTAATCCTGCTAAAGCTCTGTATGATATCCTCGCAGCCTGGAGGAGCATACCACCTCAAACGATGAGGTAGGCAGCTTGGAAGCCAAGATGGTGGGGAGCAACAACTTTCGCGCCATTGGACTGACTCAAAGATATTAATCAGCTCATTACTACTGCTGAGAGACGATGGAGAAGATGTATCAGCTGCAGGAAAGCCTTTCTGGGTGGCGAAATATGGTTTTCGCCTACTCTGGTGGCTGCAGGATGCGCGCTCGTACGCATACAATCAATGATACTCGATATGCTTTCTCTTAGAAGTATGTTTCAGGAACAGTTAGTAAATATGTCCCAGAGTCTCATCGGATGATGGTAAGCAGTATCTAGAGATTTCCTGGATCTTGTTATGGAAAAGACTGGAGGATGCTGGGCCCTTACTTTTAAAAATTACGTACACGGCTCGTACAGCCATATCTCGTGGCAGTTCTTGAGAATGAGAATATTGTGCTGAATTTCCCTGTATCGTGGGGCCAAGCAAAGATCTCCAAGGATCTCAGATGATTACTTAGCGGAGCAGCAACCAGAGGATACCATTTCTGGCAAAAAGGCTAAAGAAATGGATTTTAGTGGTTTCTTCAAGCACTGGCGATTACAGCGGCTGCATAACGGCGGCGTTGTTGACTCACGAGCTGCAGAAGCTGCAGCAAGGCAATAATGTCAGGGGGTAAAAATTAATATCAAAATACGTACCCAAACAGAACAGAAGCAATTACCTGCAGCTGACATCGATGCTTAAAGTTGTTCAACTGAGGAACATCTGAACACAATAATTAGGAACATGAACGTGATAAGCGAGATTGAGGCTTATTGTAGGACACCAAATTGGGTTTCCGCAACTGAATAAGCTTAATGATATGTTTCTCAGTTAACTGTTTCCATCTACACTAAGCTTAAATGGCCGCTTGTTGCCATTGCTGAAATACCCGTCCTATCGACACCGTGGTGATCCGTGATATCCCTGAACCTGGGGAGCCCAAGGCTGGGAAGCAGGTGCGCATGTTATCGGGCACTCTTTTCAACTCTCCGACGCGGTGACGGTCTCCGCATATGCATCCCGCACCGCATTCCCCTCGTCCCCGGCTTTGAAGGCGTTATATCATCGACCGCATTGGCCCCGGCGTCCCTACCAGCGCGCTCGGCTAATGAGTGTTACCCATCGGTTCACCCGGCGCGTGGCAACAATACAAATGCATCGACCATTCCCATTCCTGTTCCCGACGACATCCCCACCGACGCGTTGTACGCTTCGCCTACATTAACTTCACCGCATCCCCGCGCGGTCGAACGCTTTGCCATGGTGCAGTCTGCGTTGTCGACGCCACATGATCACCATTGCTGGTCACCTGAAAACCCGCTATTGGAACAGCGGGGCATAGAAACGGTGATGATAGGCGGACGTGGAATGGTAAAGCCGATAAGCAATTGATGTTGCTTTCACTGCGTTGCGGGGAGATGGGTCGTAGGGTTGCGCGGGCGGTTAAACCCGATGGTGGTTGTGCACCGGTTTGTTGTCGGGTGAGCCGCGTTAGAGACCAAGGCGGGTCGAGATGTTTCGCTGTTGATGTGGTGTGGCGTGCCCACGTTCGGAGCTGCCGAGCTATTTTCGACGTGTTTGCGCAGATGGGCGGGTCGGTTGGTGTAGTCGGGGTGGCGAGGGAGGTTCATTTGTGATGCCGGCGGCGTTGGTGGAAGTATCAGCCACGGAGGGAAAAACTACTTATAATGGTTGAATAAATTATGACATTTCCTTTTAAACACGGTGATCGTAACACCATGATTGTGATCGGTATGTTTAATCAAGGAATGTTTTGTAAGCTTCCTGTATTTTCTTTCTAGCCTGTCAGAATAATCGTCTTTTCCCAATTGCCAGATAAGTGTTGTATTCTGATTTCAAAGTATTTTTAACTCAAGCCTCGATTATCCGACCTCATTTTTGAGAGTATCAAACTCAAAATATCTGTGTTAATGGTTCGCCGACGGTTTGTCGATAGTTAAACTTAAAGTTTTCAACTTAAGGTGTCTGCTGATAGGATTGGCTTGATTTGTTTTATTGTTTCTTTTGATTTTGACGTCTCATCTCCTTCTTCCCTAGCTGCAAGATTTTTTCTAACGTAGGAATAATGGTATTGACGATGTAATTGCGTCATCGTTGCTAATCTGTTGTGCAACAGTTTTTCTTTTAAGCCCTTGCGCTATGAGAAGGAGGGTTTCACGATTCAATTAATTCATTAATTATCCTTTGTTAGCCTCCAATCACTTCGTCCTTGTTATTGTTTCTGCTTTGACTACTTTTTACTTTAGAGTAACTTGATGTTGTTGCTTTAAGGCAGCGGTTCCTAGGCTTGTAAGTAGAGGATCCATGGTAATCTCCTAATGTTAATTTGATTGATATTTCGTTAGTATTATAGCAGATAATCGAGGATTATTTAGTTCCAGAATGCGGAATATATTTGCTGATTGTACTGATAGCTATGGGGAATCTATGGTGGCAGAACTGTTTCCGGTTGGGGGAATTTTGGCAGAGGAAACTTGCAGCCCGTGGCTGGTTAGCAGAAGAATTTGCTCTGTTTACGGGCCAGTTGGATGGAGCTTCAGTCTGGATTATGTCGGGTGAAGGGAGCTGACAGAGTGCGAAGCGACCAAGATTGGGGCAGGCTTTAGGTATGTCTGCGGGTTGTGGCTTGGTCTCCACCACGATTATTTAGCGGCAGGGGACCCAAAGCGCGAATGAATAGTGCGTATCATCCATGACCGTTCTTGCTTGTTTACTATGTTTTAAAAGTGCGAAGCCACTGATGAGCAGGGGATAGTTGTGTTTGATGGGCTAGATCGAGGTTGCGGATCGTGCTTTATCAACGGTGACTGTTAAAAGAAAACGCATGCTAACCATGGTCGTCGCCTATTTCTCGTGACTATGGTGCAGGGCCTTGAGCAAACGGTAACAATCACTGCAACATGACGAGGATGGATTGGCGGTATTACCATAGAGGTATAGTTTCGTGACAAAGAGGATGACGCCACACACTGCTAGTGCTAATGCTCAGCCAAATGATAAAGAACTTCATGGCAGAGTTGACCGTTTAAGGCCATGACGATGGATCTCTACAACACAATGGTGGCAATGAAACCGATAACAAAATACTATGCCGGAGAATCTCTATGCGGGGTGCTTATCATGTCCTGAGTCGCCAAAATCGCTAAGCCCACACAGCATTGGCGACAACGGCAAATAGGTGGCCCAGGAAAGACGGAAGTCGTGGCATTCTGATCAGGATTGCGTTTCTTGAGGTAGGAGAGGAAGCAGCAGGGTCATTATTGTGCCTTGAATGATGATAATGACGAGCATATAGGGATAGTCATGATGAAAATAATCCCAGCCAGCCATCAAGTCCCGGAGCCAAGTCGGAATATGAACCTAGGAAACTGCTTAGGATGCTACCACCAGTCCATGAAAGAGTCAGGTTGTTTATGATGCTCTGTCAGTTGATACAGTGGGTTGTTGGTGTGTTGTGTGAGGTCATGGCTTCGGCTGGTTTTAAGAGGATGGCTATGACGGTCTACGGTCCTATGCTGATGATGGCAACCCAAACCACTTCCACCCTTACGCGGGATCGAAACCGCCACCATCATCTTTCTTGAAAGATACACTTCCATATACCCATTCTATGCAATGAAATATTGGTCAGATCAATTTTTTGCATGTCTGTTGTCGGAAGGGTGATATCTGAAGTCTCTGGTGAGGCCACCAGTTGATGAATACATCATCCGCTGCTCACCCTTGACCAGCTAGCGCGATGGCCAGCGGGTCCGCTGTGGCATTGTTCCAAACCAGATGGTCACTATCAAATATGTGGATAGACTCGATGATGTTACCGCTGAGGTAATTTACCGTGATGAGGCTGGGCATTACCGCCGGTTATCCTCACCCCGGATCGTCAGGGTGGAAATCACCGAATCGGGCGATATACCTGCTTTCGACGGTAACGCCGATTTCCGGCTCGTCGCCGAGGCACTGCGCATCACCCATGCGGCCCGTCATGATCCCATGGGTTGCTGCCAATAAGTTCCGACGTCGACCCGCTGCCGCACCCAGATTCACAGTATGAGAACTGCTGCTCAGGGTTCCCCTGCGTTTTTGCTTGCCGACGACCCCTGGCGCGGAAAACCATTATGGCCGGCCTGTATCTGAAGGAACTTATCTTGCGCTCCAGTTGCTGTGAGCGTGCCATCATTGTGGTGCCTGCGCCTAGTGATAGTGATGGAGTCGTCGGTAATCTGACCTCCACTTGAGGTTTTCAATGCCACCAGTGACGATCTCCACCGGCAAAACCCCTTGAAGCGCATCCCCTACCCCGCACGTGCGCATGGACCAAATTGCGCGCAATGATCGTCTCACATGCGGCTGCTGGAGCAGGTGAAGTGGGATGTCGCCATCGTGGATGAGGCGTACCGCATGGCCGCCCACTATTCCCTGTGGGCCGGGAAATCAACGCCACCAAACGGTTCAAGCTGGGGCAGCTACCGTTTGGAAACCTCCAACTTTCTGCTCATGACCGCCACCCCCACTCCGGAAGGAGGAAGACTTTAATCGTTCGTCCCTGCTGACAGAGACCGATCTGAAGGCCAATACCCGCAGGGTATCCACCGGACGGATACCAAGGGCCCATGCGCCGCATGGTGAAAGAAGATCAACACGCTGGATGGCCGACCTTGTTTCGGGAGCGGCGGCCTACACCGTTCCATGAGCTGAGCTGCGCCGGAACGAGACCTGTACTGAGCAGGTGTCCGACCATGCGCGATGAATGGGCAAGGCTGACGCCATTCAGGACAGCGCCGCAACAATGTGGGGTCTGCGTTGACAGGCAGAATGGAAAAGCTGGCGTCGTCCCCGGAGGCGATTTTTGCGGTCGTTAGAGCGTCGTAAAGCAAAACTGCGACGAAGCCAGAGAGAATACGCCCCAATGACTACGACAGCGCCGTGTGTCAGGAAAACCAATTGGGCGGAGCTGGAACATCAGGTCGACGAGGTTGTGGATCGCGCGACCGCGGCCCAAGACCAGGCGCAGCTCACGCACGAAATCACCGTGCCGACGGCCTGGTGACGGTTCGGCGGGTGCGCAACCAGGACGAGGATCGAAATGGGGTGGAGCTGCGCAAACCTTCTGGAAAGCAAGGTGCTGACTGGCACGAATGGGGAAACCGCAAGATCATTATCTTCACCGAACACCGCGATACCCCACCTACCTGGAGGATACAAAATCAGCACCCAAACGGGCAGCACCGACGCTGCTGGCGCCCATTCATGGTGGCACGCCGCGGCATCTTCACAGGCCATCCGAAGAACACCCATGACCTCGTACCCGCATGTTTGCTACCGACGCCGCTGGCGAGAGGGCCCAATTCAACGTGCCCACCATGGTTAACTATGACCTGCCCTGAATCCTAACGCATCGAACAAAGATCTCGGCTGCATTCACTGTATTGGTCAGGGGCGTGAGGTCTGCCACCTTCAAACTTGGTTGCCCGCAACACCCGCGAAGGCGACGTGTTTAACCGACTGCTTGAAAATCGAGGTCATGTCCGAAGCCTACAACGGCAACTATTTAACGTGCTGGGTGATACGGACTTTCGACGGCCGCCCCTCAAAGACCTGCTTATCGAGGCTATTCCGCCATGGCGACAAATCAGGAAATCAAGCGGCAGCTCGACAAAGTCATCGACGCCAGCGTTCCGGCTTTCACGAACTCCACGCCAAACGCGCCTCAGCGAAGATATATTCAGCAGCCGCGAACTCAACGCGCGAAACACCATGGTGACGCTGAAGAACGCAAACTGCAACCCGGATTCATCCGTTCTTCTTTATCCCCGCATTCAAACGTTTCCAGCGGATTGATAAACGAGAATTGGCCGTTACATATCACGTATGTGCTGCCGCCGCCAGGACATTGGACGCACCAACGCCACCCCCATGCCCAACCAGTATGAGTGCGTCACCTTCGACGTCGACTATGCACCCCGCCGGCACCCACCACGATGCCGCCTCATCGCGCCGGGTCACCCGCTGCTCGATGTGGTGCTGGACCGACTATCAAAGACCTGAGCGGAACCTGGCCCAGGGGCACCATTTCGTGACCGGAGCAGTAAACAACTCACCACCTGGCGCTGCTCTTGCATTGTGGAACAGCGCATCACCGCAGGTGGGGACGTAGAAGACACGCTCTACCACCATTTCGACTACCTGCTGGTCCCCAAGACACTGACAATGTGAATGTCCCAGATGATGGTGGCATACTGTGACCACGACGCTGCTGTTCGACTACGACACTTCTGGCGAGGAAGAACGCATTATCCAGAGCATCGATGCGCGATCCCATGCTCCGATCCTGGCTGGTGCAAAGACTATGGTAGAACCGTGAAATTATGGGCGTCCCGGAAGGGACCCAGCCACGCATGGACGAATGGAGCGGTAACGCTATGCAGAAACCCAGCGGGTTTGGGACCAGGTAAAAAAACCGGTTGACCACCGAAATGAATTATTGGGAACGAATGATTAGCCAGCTGGTGGTAATTAGGAGCGAAACGGGCATGGAACCAGCGCCTCGGCTCCAAGGACGTGGCGGCTGGGCGGTCGCTGACCCAGAGCAGTGCTTGAACTGCGGAAACGCGAGAAAGAGCAGGCGTCATGGCTGGAATGCCGGAACACCCTTGATTCGCGGCGGGCCCTGGTCATTCCCCGGCCATCTCATTGACGCGCACTCGCGCCCAACGCGAAGCAGTTGAGGCGGCAACGTTTGCTAAGGAACCCAGAGGTGGAGCGTCAAGCTGTGGAAGCCGCCCTGCTGCCGAGCGCTCCCGTCGGGTGCCGGAGAAAGGCGCAATAATCCCGCAAGCTTCGATGATCGTACTGACCCTGCCGACCCGCTTGCCCACCGGTACTACCTTGGAGGTCAAGGTCGCACGGTGATCGAACACGTTTACGATCAACACCCGGAGATTAATTTCGCCCAAAACCATAAGGACACCCAACCGCCTGGTGTTAGTATCCGTACACCTGATGGGCCAGAGCCTGATGAGGCATGGCGTCACGCATGCGTCTGATGACATGGAGGCGTCCATGAGCACGCATTCCCGCAATGAGAAGTGGTCCTACCTTATTAGCCAGGGTGGCAACCAGTATAGTTATTGTTCAGCTACCTGATGATCCCCAAGCAAAGACCGACATGACCACCGTGAAGAAGAAACTGATCGAGACGTCACTACCGCTCGAGTTTAACACCGCGGCATCCGCGCGCGAGAAATCCATCCGCTACGGTCACCCTTCTACGCTGTATTTATATTGGGCTCGGCGTCTGCTCGCAACCGTCCGGGCCGTGCTTTCGTCAGCTTGTCGACGACCCGGCGTCGCGGCCGGAGGAATTTCCCACAGCAGAATCCCAGGATAAAGAACGT
>BNJT01002293.1_pt1 | contig 90775 bp, 81 predicted proteins | sample 8540491 | NCBI WGS metagenome assembly BNJT01 (sample SAMD00202455, study PRJDB9452) | human saliva metagenome | host: Homo sapiens | reverse complement strand
CACATGGCTGCTTCGTTCTTTTACGAGTGATGCCTACTGGGAAAACAGGGATCTCAAAATGTCCGTATTACAAGAGATTCTTTTTAAGTGAATTTGATAATGTTCGTATTATATTCAAAGTGGAAATATCGTTCTGACCTCAAATATCCTTGAGAAATTAAAAATAAAGTTTCTGAGCGACGCTTCTCCAATAAATAGAAACTTCTTCGATTGTAACCACCAAAGAAAAAGTTAAAGAGATGCTCAACAAGAACCATTTCTGAGCAGATTACAATATCAAGAGGATCTTACACTAACAAATGACACTTATTCTGAGTTAGTGCAGACAAAATAAGTCAAGAGAAGTTTGATGAGAAGAATTGAGAATAGTTGAAGGAGGTTTCGTATGCATCTCCGCAAGATGCTTCCAAGAACCAAATTAAATAACAACTATTTTTGGAAAGAAAACAGAAAATCGTTACATGAGACGCAAACTTCAATACCCCACAAAACTTCTCTCGATATAATTAATTTCAACTTCTGCCCTTTTAACCATAATAAAAAATATCATAAAATTCTGTATTTTAGAGCATTTTAGACCACTTGAATATACAAACAGATACCCAAGAACAAAGATGAGCTTATCTCAGAGATCAAAAGCATTTCACGACTTCTGCTTGTAGAGACTAGGAAATATTCCCTGGCTCCCAGCTGCTACCCCAAGGAACTTGAAATGACAAATAAAAGATAAAAGCATCAGTCACCAATCCAGATTTCTATCTTATTTGACGATGAACTGGTTTTGAAACGGAGAGGAACTTGAAACTCCTGAGGAACCCAGCCATCAGAAATCTGATTTAAGGAAACAAAGTCACCAAAATTTTATAAAGATCAATTTTGATTTTCTACTTTATTAATTAGAGAAAATAATATATCAATTATAAAGATGTTTAAACTATACAACAGGAACTTTATGAGAAGGCTCTGATATACAAATGCACTTTGAAGACCTGTTCAGCGAACACAAAGCCTCCTTATAAGAATATTATAAGAATCAGAACCTCCGAAAATATTGACACAAAAATAAAAATCTGACTTTTTATCTTCTTTCTCATATATTAGTGACTTGACCAAACCCAAATGAGAAATTTCCACCCAGCCTACAAGGGACTCAATAAAGAACTTCATTCAGGATCCAAATATTATTGTTGGGAGGACTACAATTTAATATGATGATCCAGAGAGTTGAGAACTTTGAGAAAAATGTTTTAAATGTAGCCCAATGATATTAGAAAGCAAGCTTATTATTAAAAATTTTGTGCAATTGCAACTGGGTAAAAGTTTATTATGACCACAAAACCGCGGATCAGGATTATCTACTTTCATCCTTTTGGAATTTCTCGGTGGTGCGTTAATGGAGTTCTCCAAAGATCTCAAAACTGAGACTGGCAAAAGACTTTAGAATTAATTCAATGAGTGAATAAATGAGACACCAGTAATCTTTGAAATGATGTCTGAGAAGGCTACAATGCTATCGATTTTTGCTCGTATTAAAATCTCAAACTGGAGCAATTATCTGAGCAAATGCAATCGCAAAACCAAGGATGTTGAGCCATATTCCATTGTTTGATGAAATCCTTGCAAAGACTGCATTCGTTATAGATTTGATCAAGAAACGATCAGTATTCTTCAAGCAGGCACAGTGGATGAGAATTGGGATATTGAGAAAATTTTACAGAAAACCTCTTGATATTATCTTGGGAAATGATATCTGCAAATTAAACAATCTTATTTAGACTCTTTGTCTTATAACATGCAAAATTATTTCTTGGACTCTATATCGAGGACAAATCAAATGAAAAATCATCAGTCTTATAAGGACTCTAGAAGCTCTTCGGATGAGAATTCTGCTAAAAGAGATCTTAAGTCAGATTTTGAGAAAATCTGGTTTCTCCAATGGTTTACGCTGTATATACTACCTTATGAAAAGACTTTCAAAGCTGAGCATATGATGTATATTTATGACTTGAAACTAAAAGCACAGTACCAGATTTTGACATTCACTCCATTGTAGATGAGGAGAATTTCATAAGATTTTGAGTTTGAGCGCGATAGTGCACAAGATGTGACTGCTCACGCTCGAGAAAAGATTTGGGAGCCTCAAATAGGATTTACCAAGAAAATATTCCTTTGATCTTGAAGAATATGACTTTTGCGAAATCAAGAAATTTCAGAATTTACTGTCCAGTCTGCACACACATCTATCTCGCAGACAGAGGAATCTGACTTTTATCTTCTCAGTACAAAAATGAATATGAAACAACTCCAGAAAATTCAAGAAATGGAAACCATTCTGAATGAAATGAATGAGATGCTAGAAGAAATAAATACCTCCTTTGAGAAGCGAAAAGGTCTAAGAGACCAGCAGGATTACCCTAAAATACTACGGCTGAAAGGGCAGCCTGGTTTAGAGATGTCGCAGCGAGTAATAATTGAGAAATTCCAGAGGATATCCCACATGGTATGTTCTGTGAGTGAAGATTTTCGTGCTTGGAACGCATCTACTGTGAACATTAATTCTGCAAAAGAGCTCAAAATTTACAAAATTAGGTGTGCTGAAAAGGTAATCATTCCTCTCGAAGGGAGCGCTCTCACAGAACTGCAACTCACTACTTTATCTCTTTATCAAAACCATCTTATCACCATGAAAAAGTTACCACCCTCCTGCTCACTTTGAATAATTTTTAGCTTGACGTCTCCACTCAGACTCCAACAGTTAATAATTCATCTACTGGGGATCAGACCATAGAATCATGAACTCACCAATTATCAAAGCAGCCGCTTCTTTGAATTACCTGCTCAAATATTAGTGATGGAGGCATCAAAACAAGAAGCTGCGGAAGACACTCAGTGTCAACAGATATTGATGAAAACAATTGAGGATGGTGTTGTTGACTTTGTTTACTACAAGCATCTCACAATCATGGTCTCAAGCTCTTCGATTTACGCATAACAAAGATGCGACTTGAACATGATAGATTTTCTTCATTCCTGATACAAGAGAGGAAAACAAATAACTGACTTTTGCTATGACACTGTAGAATTACCTCATATTCCTCCTAAAACGCTTTATAAGAATCAAGAATCCAGTTGATAACCTAAATTTGAGAACCTTCATTTGATACTCTATCTCTCAAAAAGCTAGACCGATTGATACAGTTGATGAGGAAGTAAAATCTTCGAGAATTTCTTTGCAAGAATCCCAACAACTGCAACTGCTACTCAATCTGAAAATATTCAAAAAGCAAAAGAAAAAATTGGGTAAAAGGTGTCGAATTTATCAATACTAAAAGCAGTTTAATCTCAGTATTTTTCCACGATACCATAGATCCAGAGAGTTCAAATCTCTTTATCGGACATATTGGGGTCACTCGTTCCAACAAGTGATTCTCAGTTGCTGTTTATTGAAAAGTTAGCTTTTGATCAGCCGTAACAAGCGATCAAGTTTTAGAATAGATCTGAGCTCAATAGCTATCTCATGGAAAGTACGATGCAGACTATTCTGGAGAGAGCTCTAGACCGTTTATCTTTTGAGAATGGAGAACTTATGTCTGGTTATGCATTAAATCCAGAAAATTACTCAAAAGTTAAAGAGAACCTCGAGTTTCAGAATACCGCAGAATAATAGTAGTATAGAGCCTTATTTTCAAACACATAAAAAGCCTGGTTAAATCAGGCTTTTTCTTTTATTCTTTAGATTTCTTACCATATTGTCTGAGATAAGAATTTATGGCATAGCAAGTCTTCAGTTGTTATATCAAGCTCATCAGTTGAAAAGAGGTACTCCGCTCTCGCGTAATGTCTTGATCATATCCTTCTTAAGCTGTCGCTAAGGCTTTTTGATATATGGCTCTGGATCTTTGAAAATGAGAAAAACTGCTTTAGATCACTCGGATTCCCCCAATAATAAAACTCATCAATATCTTCTCGCTTGACTTCTCATACCGAGCGCCCAAGGACTGTTTGCTTATAGGTCAGTCCACGAGCGGTCAATAATAATCCTCTTTTCTTCTGGGCGAAAGAGCTCTCGAATGCTATAAGGGGATCATACAAAATAGCACGATACTTGCAATCCAGAGTACAACATGGATCGTATAAAAATAATAATAGATTACACCGTTGATAACTAATGAAAGCTATCAAAGTATCAAACTGCTATTCGGATGTTTTTGTGAGTTTTTCTCTACTTGGATATAAATTTTTCATCATTTTTATAATGCATAAGAGATAAAATCTGATTTTTCTCTTTTAGCTTATTAGATATCAGTGAGTCTTGAAACTACTCTTTTCTCTCCCACATCACCTTCACCACAGAGAAGAGATCTGAGTTTGTTTTCGCTCAGCAGAGCTGAATTCTGAGGAACATTGCAAGGTCTCACACTTTTTCAGATGAATCCTCACTGTTTGAATTCAGCATTATTACCTGCAAATCCGTATCAGATTTCTTTGAGTTGATCAAACCAAGTTAGAACATCTCAGCTTAGGTCAAAGTTTTCAGCATACTCTTGAGCAACATGCTTTCGTGTTTCAAGTGGGATATTCTCAGAGAATTCAGGCTTTTGAGTTTTTAGATTTTCTCGCTCCTCATCATAGAAAAAGAGAATATTCTTTGAAATATCAGTATAGAGCGTAAAATCTTTTTGGATCTTTTTCGGTATGTCTCTCAATATTGAGAGCTTGCTGAGTATAATCAGGATATCACCAATTCTGCAAGTTCTGGACTATATTTTTCAGCTCGCCCTCAGCTCCTTGAGCATAGAGCTCTGCTGTTGAAAAGCAAAGAAAGAGTAGTTATTATTGATATTCTGAATCTTTACAAAATCAAAAAGTGGACCAGCAACATTCATCTTTTTCAAGTGAAAAACTGAAAATCTAGAAATGAAGAGTCAGAATTTTTCTTTTTGCCAATCTTCATAACTTGAATCAGCTAGTGTCAAAAGATACTGAAGTACGGCTTCTGGAGCATACCCTTCTTGGAAAAATATTCTACATTAGCTTCGGATCTTTTCTCTTGCTAAGCTTTCTCAGTCCTCAAGCTTGCAAATAGCTGAGAAATGTGCATATTCAGGCGCGTTGAATCCAAAAAGCAGCAAAAGCTGAAGATGAAGTGGAACTGAAGTTAGCCACTCTTCTCCTCTGAAACTGTCGTTGTCCCTCATCAAGGTATCATCTACAAGATGCTGCAAAATGATAGGTCGGAAGTCCATCTCCTTGATGATTACGATATCATTATAGTTGTCGATCATTGCGATCTTACCTCTAATAAGGTCCTCAAAAACGATCTTCTTACTCGTATCTCCAGGAGAGCGAAACCTCAAAACAGGGAAAGTCTGGTTTTCCTGATTGAATTTTCCAAAAAGTTGATCTGGAGTTTTGTCTCTCGCTGTGAGTATTTTCAGTAGATTCCTTGGTATAATCTGCAGCCATTTGCATTTCTCTCAGTAGCATTGAGCTCTTCTTCAGTCATTCGGCATGGATAAGCAAGCCCTCAGCTACAAGTGCGAAAACACGATAAATATCAGCCCTGTGGAGACTGCGTGTAAGGTCAATACTTTCAGATTTCTTCGTCCATTTTCACCGATTGGTCCTCAGCAAAAGTAATTCCAAACTTTTTGAGTGCAAGAAATGAGGAGCTCTGTTGCACCTTCTACTTCTCTTTTTGATCAGTATCTTCAATTCGAAGGAAGGTAAGACTGACTTTTGATTTGCATATTTTCGTGAGATAAATGCTGAAAATAAGCCTCAAAGATGCAAAAACAGTTGGGCTCGGGTGCAAAACGAGCAACTATTGGATTCGCCTACTCTTTCTGGATATTTTTGGAGAAGCGATTCTCACAGTCCCCAGTGGTATCTGGGAAAAGGATATCAGCTAACTCTGCTCGTGTTGTCATGCTTTTGTGAATAGTATGATAATAAAAACTGTTTTTAAGTCTAGTCAATTAATGGAGAAAAGCAAGAAGAAATCTGATGCTATCTTTATGGCTTCTCTGAGAGAAAATAGAGCAAAAACGTTTTTATTTTGAATTATCTCTAGTTTCTTTATTCTCACTAGTATGGCAAAGAGAAGAAATCTTGACATTCTCCAATAAAAATATATAATCTTTTCTATAAACAAAAATATTAATCGTTATGAATACACAGGAATTAGCCTCTAAAATGGCAGAAAATCACTCCTCCTTTCTACTCGTCGGCTTGGTACACTTGACTACTTAAAAAGTAAGGACAAAGAGCCTGATCCCTCAATTAGAGACTGGCTTTAGGATACTTTTTAAGAAAGAGAGCATGGGAATATCGAGGATGATGGATTGATTGGATTGGTAACTCTTTCAATAGCTACTATTGTTTATTGGAGAGTAGTAATCGAAATGGTTACAGATGCCTTTATACTTCATCCTGGATTGGAATTATCTGTGCTGGTGGCGCTAGCATCCCTTTATGTGGATTGATAGCTCTAATTCCCTATTTTTATCTGGCCAAAAGTAATTCTTTCGTCTACTTTTTGGCGATGTAACCTAGATGTGGCACGGAGTATAGATATGAGACATGGAAAAAGAATTACAACTCAAAAGTATGAATCGGTACTAGTACTCTTGGTCTATGATCCTATTGGAAAATTAGCACAGGATTTTCCTTTACCATAATTTCGTTTTAGCTATTTAGAGCTTTATTCAGATGGGGTCTCGCATGATGCCTATAGAGAATAGATGGATAACCTCAGAATTTGATCCGTATCGATGGAGAATTCTTGGTGGCAATGGTGTGGTTGTGTCGAACATCGTTATCTTTCAGATGAAGAAGTAGTAAGGTGCGAAGGATATACTACTTGAACGGGAGAAGAAAAAGTACTGACAATACTCTAGGGGTTCCTTAGAGTATATTTTATTGTAAGTTTCAGTAGTTGTGTATAGTAGGTATTTATGGTCAATTTTGTATCCATGGAACTTGTAATTCTAAAGATACAAAGAAAATCAACTTAGAAACTCAGATTTCTCTCTGACTTTTTAGCAACCTTTAGGGATATTCCTTATTATGAGCAAAGACTGATGAAATACTCTCTGCTCCAGGCAAGATGGTGAGCTGATGAAAGAAACTCTCTTGAAACTGGGCAAGAGCATGCATTTTGAGAGAATATTTCTCAGCTTCTTACAGCTCAGATTGGCTTGCTTTAGCTTTTTCAGAGCAAAAGATTGGTATAGATATTGAGGTTATCAAAGAAAGAAGGTTTTACTAAAAATATTCTGAAGAATTGGAGCTATTCTGAGCTGAGAGTTGGCATACTTCACCTCCATGAACTGCAAAAGAAGCTCTTCTGAGCAAACTGAATAAGGCTTGATCTGATTGAAGAAATGAAAGTAATCAAAGTAGAACCAGCTTCTGATCTCATAATTGATAAAATAACCTTTAAGCGAAAAATAACGCTCCAGTACAAGGGTGAAAACTACCAGGTTTTTTCTACTATTGATGATGAGAAAGCAATTACTGTTCTCTTTAAGAGTTTTTATTTGCGCTGAAGAATACGCTTTTTAGAACGTCCTTTCTTGGGTATCCTGAGTAAGCGTTAGCCTCATATACGCTTCAATAGCCGATGTTTTCTGATTATTTTCTAGCAAAAGATCACCAAGCAAGAGATAAAATCCACTATCTGGCTAATCTTTTAGTAAATGAGTGATTTGTCAGATGGAAATTTGATTTTTTTGTGTAGCAAGCTGTTTTCCTAGCTGCCCATATTGACAAACAACTTGATCTGATTGAGCGAGCTTTTAGGACAGAGCTGAAGATACGCATTCACAGAGAAGTATTTTTAGGCATGGTGAAGACTGTCCTCTGCGATAAGGTTTCCAGAATGCTTCTTGGAAAAAGAATAAAAATCTGATTTTGATTTCTGGATATCCAGCCAACTCTGCCAGCTTTTTGATTGCTTTTTCGGTCTCTCCAAGTGCGGTATAGTTTCAATACCAAATATCTCTAGCACGTCAAGCATTATATCCTGATTTGTGATTTTGAGAGAAAGAAAAGCACTGCCTGAGTGTAATTTCCAAGTTGATAATAGAGAACTCCTAAATGATAGAGTAGATTATTCTTTTGCTCATAATCAAGTCTCAAGCAGTTTTTGAAAATAACCAACTGCTGAATCAGGGTTTTCCATTTGCAAAAATCAGTCTTTGCTAAGATTTGATATGGAGCATATAATTTGAATACTCATTTGCTAGTGGAATTGCTACTTTTTAGCTAATGCATAAAAACCATTCTTCATCAGTTGGAACCCAATCAATCCTTCTTGGTAATAACTTGCACAGATTTTAGGCTTTGATACTGTTGAAATGCTGAATCAATATCAGACTTATAGCTTTGATATTTTGGATCAGTAAGTTGTTCAAGATATTGCTTTTGCCAATGGATAATCTGCCTCTGCTAGAGCAAATGCTGACTGATAATAGACAAGCTCTCTGAGCTGAAATATCGCCTTTTTGAGAAAGATCACTCAAGAGATTTTTAAGATGAGAGTACTCAGTTTCTGAGCCTTGAGAGAAACTATTCAGAGAATCTGAAACTCCCTTGATAGCTGGGATATGTTTTTGAAGTGTCTGTGGTAAACTATAGTAAAAAACTTTCTGGCCTTATAAAACTGCGTATCCAAAAAGATAGGCATCAATAAGCAAATTCAGATTTTTGGATTTCTACTTTGCTGGTAAGCTGTTCTAATACTGCTATTTTTCTTTGATTGTTCCTAGGGTTTTCGATATTTTTCATTTGAGTTATTTCTCAAGGGAAATCATCAGCTGCGGTGACAATTTTTCCCTGCGATCAGGGCTTTGAGTTTGAGTATCTCTGCGATTCGAGAGTATTCAGTTCTGAAGCTCAGTTTTTGATGATTTTTCTACTATTGAGGAAAAGAAAAAGAATCCACGCTAGAAATAGCAGTCCAAGTCCCACATATTTTATAATTGTAAGCATATTTTCCTGAGAAGTCATCAATTCTGATAAGCGATTAAATCATTTTTAAGTATACTTTGAAAGAGAAAAGAAATCTGGTTTCTTCTCTCTTTTTCCTCTTTTCAAATCTAGAAATTGTGATATTATCTCTATTATTTAACAAGCTCTGAAAGCCTAGTAAAAAGCGGTCTAGGTCTTCTTTAGTATTGTAGAGGTAGGCACTCATCCTGCAAGTTCCTCCAAGATGATAGTGTTTGTGCAGTGGATAAGCACAATGCCCTCCACAACGGATACAAATATTTTGTTCAGCGAAAAACTCTCAAATTTGTTGAAATTTTTGCTCATCTCTGAGAAACAAAGGAGAACAAAGCAACTCTTGGAGCAGTTCTGTGAACCAATAAGCTGAACTACATCTCAGAGCTGCTGGAAATTTTTCAATGCATACCTGATAAGCTCCTCCTCATGCTCAGATCACCTGCATTCCTCCTAATAAAGTATGATCTGAGTGAGCGTTTTATAAACTCCAAGGCATGAAGTAATGAAACAGCACCAACGATATTTGGAGTTCCTGCTTCGAATTTTTGGTTATTTTTGAAGATCAAATCCTGAGATCGTTACATCCTTAATTGTGCCTCCTCAGACAATGAGAGGCTCTAGCTCTTTGATTCGCTGATTTTTAAAATGAGGACTCAGAGTCATGTTTGAGCCATGATTTTTGTGGGCGGTAAATACTAATGCATCTGCTCCGATATCCTGAAAATCAATAGAGAAATTTGGCACAGACTGAGAACCATCGACCAAGAAGAAAGTCTCTTTTTCTGAGTCTTGATTTGATTTTTGAGATCATAGATATTTCCTGTTACATTGAAAACATGTCCACATGCCACGAGTTTTACCTTATCATCATATCAAAATCTGATCGATCGATTTCATAATTTTTCCTCTAGTCAAAAAACTCAACTTGAATACTCAAAGAGCTTTCCCAAAGCCAATCGAGGTAAACTATTGGCATGATGATCCCAAATACTTACCAGAATTTTATCTCCTTTTTGCAGAAAGTGAGAATTCACTAGACTCTGCGCAACCAAATTGATAGCATAGGTCGCATTGTAGGTATATATCACTTCTTTGCTTGAGATATTTAGAAGCTCAGCAACAAAGGTGCTTACTCTGATCATAGAGCAACTCTGGAACGCTCCGAAAGATCATATAATCCACGATGGATATTCGCATAATCATGAGCAAGGAAATCACTCACACCATCAATCACCATCTGTGGTTTCTGTGTACTGGCTGCATTATCTAGATACACTAATTCTGGGTTATTTTTGAATATTGGAAAAATATTGCTTAAACATTGCTATATCTTGGGTAAAAAGAAAGTCTGATTTTTATCAAATACGAATATTACATAATATTCTTAGACACTGTTATTATTTAATTTCCCATTCTAAAACCTTCAATACCTGTAGGAAAAGTCCGTTTCTCTTCCCATTTTTCTCGCTCTCAAGGTACTTTTTCTAGGAAATATTTTTGGGTTAGTAGGTCAAATCTCTCAATACACAGTTCCCCACTTAAACCATTGTAAAGTCCTGCGAATTTATAGAGATCTTTATAATTAATTGAATCATATCAGAGACGAATTGGAGTTTCAGGATTTTTTTGAATTATACCGTTCAATTTTTCTTTGAGAACTCAAGGAAATCCTTGATTGTTTGTTCAAAAAGCGCTCTATCTAGGCTTCAATTCCCGTATTGTTTGCTAATAATCTGAAATGGTCAATTTCCATTTTTGGCAGATAAAAACCACAACTCGTTTCTCTATACCAGATTGCGATACTCAGTGAAGTCGGGAAATCATAAGCAAAAACTCATTGCATCTAAGGTTTGGATATCGACCGATACAGTTTTCAGAAAGCGGTTCTGCGCTCGCCACTCCACTTCACTGGTAAAGAGTAAGAAATTCAGACTTTTGTCTTTTTGCATCTCTTTTTAAAAGCTCCTTTTTATCATCTAAAATCGTCAAAAGATAATCTCTCAAATGCTGGAGCTTGTAATTAAGTTTTTCTGGCGCTTGATTCAGATTTCTAGATCCCTTGCTTGAGTATAGAGATTCCAGAGATCAATATTATCTCAGGAAATCGCTTCACGAAGCTGAGATTTGAGCGTAGTGAGTTCTTGTTGCTCCTCTTCAGTCGGTTGATAAGAAAAGGTCTGCCCAATACTGAGGACTCCAACAAAAAAGGGATTAGAAATCAGGTTTTTATCTTCATTTTTATATAAAAAGATATAAAATTTAGCGTCCTTTGAATATCACTCCAAAAGTTCCAAAAATCACATAGATATCTAGTCGAAGTGTTCGATTTTTGAATATAATAGAGGTCAAGTTGCTTCTTGGTCAAAAAATCAAGCGAATCTCTTCAAAAATACCTGTGCATATCAGGTAATTCCTGGTTTGATACTTAAGAGTCTTCTTTCCCATGGTGCATACTGCTCTACTTCATTTTTGAAGATGAGGCCTTGGACCAACAATCGACATAGTTCCTACGAGAACACAGAAGAGCTGTGGCAATTCATCAAGTGAGGTTTTCCTGAGAAAGCGTCAGATTTTTGTAACTCTTGGATCATTGTGGATTTTGGGAAGGATTCCGTTTCTGGTATTAGCATCTGAGTTTATTAGATCCTTATAGGTTTCTCAGCCTCTTTACCCTCAGTATCAGACACTAAGATGCGTATACATCGTACGAAACTTGAGGAAAGTGAAAAAGATTTCAGCCTTTTTCAGACCTCTTTTTGAACGATAAATAATTGGTCCTGGACTATCTAGCTTAATTAAGATTCAGATGATCAAAAATACAGGTGAGAATATGATAATTGCGATACTCGCAACTACAAGATCAAACACTCTTTTTGAGAATAAGAGATCGCCCATCAAGTTTTGAATGTTTATATTCGAGTGCAATGATATTATTCAGAATCTCCGGTATAGACAACATCTTCAAGAAAAATCACTCACTAATATGGAAAAATTCTGGTTTCATTCTATTCTCGTTTTTCAAAAATCGCTTTGTAGAATCTCTTTGGAACATTCTGAAATGATAATACAGATTTCATATTTTTGGAAGTCAACCTCATCAACTTTTTCAAGTCCGATTACCTTGAGAGGAAGCTCTGAAATCCTCTCTGATTGTTGCAAGGAGTCCCTCTGATTCTAGTCCCTCTTTGTGCAATCACAAGAATCTGTTTTCAGGCTGCCATCTAAATTCAAATGCTTTTTCGCAACTGATCAAAAAGAAGAATAATTAACCAGCTGAGAACTGCTGTTACGAGGATAATGAATCTTGATATTCAGAAAATAAACCTCGTCAAAAATATGAGAGAAAAGCGATTGAAATAAACCAGTAAAGCCAGACTTTATTAAAGGGTTTTCCAAATGATTTATAATCTTTTTATTGAGTGGATAGAAGCTTTTATCACTCAAATACTCACGAAACTAGCACTTGCTATAAGTGAAAATAGACACAGTTCATCTGCATTGATAAAAGGGATCGGTAGATGGATTCAAGGAAGAAAATCACCGATCAAACGGAGTTTATATGTCAAGAGTCCATTGATAAGAAGAAAAGTGTACATACAACCCTCAAAAAGACGATACTTTTTCATCGTAATATATTGGAATAAAAGTCACCTAACTATAAGCTTTCTCTAATGATTGCAAATCATAGACACATTCCCAGTTGCAAAATCACAAGCATTTTGCTATCTTTGAGTGGTGAAATTTTTAGTTCTTTCTTTTGATGGCAAGAGGAATTGTCCAGAGCAAAACCTTTCATTAAACAAAAGATCTCAGCAATCGACTTTAACAGAAGCTAAAATTGTGGTTTTCTCGTAAAGTAAATGGAAAAAGTCTGATTTTTATCTCTTTTATCACAGAAATACTGGGCAATCATTGGGATTATTTTGATTGTTTAGTTTCCTCACGATTTATCTCCTCAAAAGGACGATCTATAATCCGAGCTATCAAATCAAAACGATCAACTACACACAAGAAACAAGAAAAATATGAAAATACTGAACTTTTTGTGTATTAGCATCTAAGTTTTTGAGAGGGAAATATTATAGTACACTAAAGGTAGGAGGAGAAAGTGAGCTGCTCAACTGGGCTAGAACAGAATATCCATTTGTTAAGAATGTAAAAATTACCCACACCAATCCTCAGGAAATCGCAGTTGATTTCTCTTATATTGAGCCTGATTTCATTATTAAACTCGAGATAAAAAGGTTTTGAGTCTGGCAAGATGGAGTCACAGATGAACTACTAAAATTTCTTGGACCCTGGGTCAAACCTGATTTATTGTAGATACTCCTCATATTTAACAGAACAACCTCATTAGCTGGTTTCTTTTATGATGTGAGCTATGATCGATATACCAATTATTTACCTCAGATTCAGGAGACTTTTTCCGGAGATGAAGAGATTTATGTATCTCGCTGGTTCTAGTAATTTCTACTATTTTTGAGGGAATAAGATGATTTTTCTTCATAGAGATAATATTCTTTCCAACTAGAGAAATACCTCTGGCTCAGAATTTTTCAAAATTTTGCTGGAGTAACTGAGATCGATCTTGGAAGTTTAACCCAGGAAAAAGTTATTATTAGAGAATAAGGAGAAATCTGGTTTTAAGGGGAAATCAGATTTTTTTCTTTTTAAAAAAGAACTTGACTTTATAAAAATATTTATATATTATACTGAAATATAAATATAAAATGAGATAAGTTTAGGAAACAAAAGAAAGAAAAACTGAATGCAGAGAGTTCGGACAATAAGCAAAAAGAAAAACGGCACTAGAATTGCTGGAACTCAAGAATCTCTAACTACCAAGTCTCATCATAGAAGTGAGCTGAAGTTCCGAACTATAGGAAGGAAGTTCCTAGACTTCTTCTAGGCATCATCATTGTCCCAGCAATCTGTTATGGGCTCTGGCTGTTGATAGACTATTTGCATTAAAACCAAATCTAAAAGAAAAAGTATGTCAAACAAAAACAAGAGCTCCTCTCACCGAAAGTTCCGGTCGAGGGAAAAAGACAAATTGGATCAATTTAAATCAAAGATTAAAGCTGATCTTGCAACAGCTCTTAGCTCAAAACCTAAAGTATTCTATCTTTTTGAAAGATTACCTCGATCTCTTGAGCAACAAGAGGAAAAAGATATTGAATATCTTAAACTCTCTGGCTATGAAGTTATCAATGCATTTACAACTCTCTTTGGCAAGACTATAATCTTCTTTTATGGTCAGCTAATTGATGCCCATGTGAATATTGAACTTTGCACGTATGCTGGAATGTCACCAGACGAGGAAGGCAAAAATTACTTGGACTCTATCCTGAACTAGGCAAAATCCCAGTTCCTGATATAGAGCCCTTAGCTTACAAGATCATTTATCTTGAGCTGCTTTAAGTCTCGCTGATATCTTCGCATTTCGAAGAACTAAAGATGGTAAAGTTCTTTGCACAGACGCACTTGCTTTGCCCAAGATCAAGGGATATTTTGCTCTTGATCTTGATGAACTTTCTTAAGAAAAAGAAGGGTAAAATTTAAAAACCACTGCTAGTCTTTCTAGTAGTGGTTTTTCGCTATCCCTGAAAGAGAAAGGTGCTGTTTTTCTTAGCTTTTTAATTATCTGATGATAAAAAGACTTTCCATCATCTTAAATACCCTCTTATCAATCCTCCAATACTACCCCGCTTCCTCATCTCATCATATACAATGCTTTCACTGAAAAGCCAAAGCGTAATCCCCAAGAACCCAAAGATAAAAATTATTTTTGGACAAAGTTTGTATGTTTTCTCTACTCGGAGGAAAAATATTTTTAATCTTTTGCTCAGCAGACCAGGAGTGTTCAGATCCGAGCTTGTTCTAAAGGAGTTTATCTCTCTCCGATGCCTAAGTTCTAGTGCCGAAATATTCAGGATTTTTGCTCCATTTTGCTTGGAGACGATAGACAAAATCTAAATCTTCTGCAATTCGCAAACTTTTCATCATAGAGGGTCTCTTTTATCAAGTCAGCAGTTGAAAAGACCTAATTTCCACTAAACATTGAAATTTCAGCATAGCTTTGATTTTCTGTTAGAAAATATACTTGTGGTCTCGCTAATCGATAATTATACTTTAAGAATCCCTGATTTTGAATCGTCTCTGTATCTCCAGAGTAATTTTTGGCGTCAGTACTACTTTTTTGGTTGAATATCTCTGTATATTGCTCATAATAAGCGAGTTCTTGGTCTAGATACTGAGATCAAACCGTATTATCATCATCAAAGAGCTGAATAAAATCTCCTCTCGCCTCTCAAATTCAGAAATTTCTTTGTTGCACTCGCTCATCAGGAGAGAGCGGCATAAATTTACTATTTTGATGAGAGAAAAAGTCTGATGTCTCATGTTTTCTGAAAGCTTTGATCAAATATTTCCTTGTTCACTCAAAATCATATTAGAAAAATCCGGACCATTCCTCTGCAGTAAATCTCCTATCACAAACAAGAAGTACCTCAAAAGTCTGATGCGTTTGATCCATTAGAGCTAGAAGAAAACGCGAAAAGGGTATGAGCATCATTCGCCCTCAGTAGGGACTCACTATTGAAATCAAGGGATTAGCTGACTTCATGAGAAATAAAAATCTAAAACTACGACTCCTCTATCATACACAAGCCTCAGGGAAAGATACAAGAGTTTTTGAATACTTAAAATTGAAAAATAAAGGAAGTTTTCTTATAGTTAGGAAGATTTATCTTTGAGAAATCCAATGAAAAAGTTTAAAAACTGGTTTTTATTTCAGTATTATCGTTATTTAGGGCGATGCGTTAGAAATTATCTAAAAAGGCATAATGTCTTTTTACTATTGGAATCAATGGAAGTGTAGGTAAAACCCTCATGTCGCATGATCATTCATCAGACACTTCAAAAAGCACTACCTGAAGCAACTATTTATACTTCTCCGAAAAATTTCAATGGAGAACTTGGTATGTCGCTCTCAATTTTCAGCTAGAAGACTGGTCTCCATCAATCTTCAATATGATGAAAGTCTGATTTCAGGCTTTTTCAGGAAGATGCTGTTTGGAAAGAAACCTTATGATACTATTGTCTTGGAATATGGGATTGATAGACCAAAAGAAATGGAGCTTTCTTTTAAGTATTAACGCCACATATCGGGGTGTTTACTGCACTCGATGCTGTACATTCTGAGCAATTTTGAGACCCAGCGGCAATTGCCAATGAAGAAGTTAAAATGATAAAAAAATACGAGGGAAAATCGCCTTTCTCAATGCTGAGGATCACTATGCACAACAGCTCAAAAATCAGATTTCTATTGAGCTTTTATGTGTACCAAACACAGCATACCTGAACTTGAAATTAGTTTTGAAAATGAGACGCTCAGGCGAGATCAAGGACTCATTTCAGATTTTTTGTTAGATATTAAGTGAAGAAAGTATCAAGTAAAGACTCAATCCTTTTGGCAAGGGCCAAATTATGGATATTTAGGAGTTGCTCTTGTTATTGCAGATATCGTCATATCAGCAAACTGGCAAAGGACTGGACTATGAACACTTTCTCTCCCTCTCCTCTTATTTTTCAGCTTCAACCATGAAGATGCTCGCTTTTTGAGGGGGAAATATGAGAGTATCATCATTGACTCAACCCTATAACGCATCGCCTCTCAGTATGAGGAAACTCATTGATACAACACTTCAAGTTCAAAATCACTTTCAGAAAAAGAGAAAAGTGATGCTTGTGCTCTGAGATATGAGAGAATTAGGAGACCTTACTTCAGCAGGAGCACCGCCTTTTAGCTGGATATGTTCATCAGAGTTCAGATCAGTTGACTCTTTATTGGGAAATTATATGCGCGAATATCTCGCTGTGATGAACTGACTAAAATCTGATATCCAGAGGAGAAGCTCCAAGTTGTCGATCTCCATTTCAAAAGTAGAAAAAGCTATTTCAAAATTTTTAAAAATACTGATGAAAATGTAGGATTATTCTCTTTAAGTGAAGCCAAAATACCATCTTCTTGAAGAAGCGGTAAAAAGATTTTTAAAAATAGCGAAGATATTCAGCATTTGACAAGGCAGTCTGATTGGTGGCTTAAGAAGAAAAATAAATATAGCATAAAAAGCTGGTCTTAAAAGCTATTTTAAGCGAATATCGATGATCTGTTGCTGATATCCAAGCGATTGAAAATGAGCACTGAGCTGAGTTATCAGCTCTGTTTAAAATTTTCTATTTTTAGGTTTTGATCTCTAGTCTTAAGAAAAGAATTTGATATTTAAGGTATCAAGTTAAGATTTCATCTGCAAGAATATGATCAGGTCTATTTTGAAAAACTTCTTTGGTAAAATTGAGAGCAAGCGTTCAAAAGCACACGATAGCCCTGAAATTTTTGAGAAAGATTTTTACGAGAAAGTTCCTGAAATGAGAGCATTGTAGTAGCATAAATAAAACAAAATCTGATTTTAATCAGCGAATACGATAAGACTAAAGGAATGTGAGTTGCCTATCAGTAAGCTCTTTTTAATGCTTCCAAGATATCAGAGGTTAACTAAAATTTTTCTGCTGAATAAGATCAGAATAATGTTCCTGAGCAATTTTATATCATATTTATCAAAAGATATTGAGCTCGAGGAAAGCTGATCATAGGTATAGGAAAGTTGAAGTTCAGTCTCAAGTGGCTTATAAACTGGTTCTATCGCTTCAAGTCAGGCTTTTGTAGCTTTGTGTATAAGCTTGGATAAGCCCACCAACTCAGAGAAGTGTTCCTCAAAATACCTGGTTATAACCACTAAAATATCAAATACTTCTTCCAGTTATGACGGATAAGATTGGCTTTCAAGCGGTATTTACTGGTTCCAATCATCGCTTGATCTCTGAAGTTTAGGAGAGAGAGTCTCGATTTTCAAAACAGGTCCTGATTGGCTTGAACACCACATCTTCGTGCATAACAGTTATGTGTCGCATCATAGTACTCTTTCTCATCTGCTCAAGCATAGGTATCCGCATCTTGCTTTTGACTGAATAGGAAAAGCGTCGCAAATCTGGATCCTTTAATTTTTGGAATCTCAACTTAAGAGGAGTAGCAATTGTTTTATAGGGTTAATTTTTGCATTTGCATTATTGGTTAAACCAAGTGAGTCTAAAAGCTCATCTTGTGGAGTTTTAGGATCATCTAATAACTCTTGATCTGGGATAATTCATATTTTATTTTATGGAATACTTTGATCAGCTACTGCAAAAGCTAAAGTATATTTCAAAAGAGAATGATCTGAAAGTTCTACTACCTCCTGCATCGTTCATTTTTCAGTAGCTGGCAGTCCCTATGATAGTCACTCTTTCTGGGAAATAGTATTTGAGGACAGCGGTTAATATCTCAGATGCACTCGCTGTTGATTTATTTATCAAGAGCATAATTGGTAGATCTCCAGGGAAAAAGAAAAATCTGATTTTTGAATATTCATATTCAGTGATAGATTTCTTCTCCAGCGAAATGAGAAGCTGGCTTTTCAGATACGAAAGATGAGAGCATATCCACTACCTCATCAACAACTTCATCAAGGATTATCTCTTAAATCAATTGCCAAACTCTGTACATACTCCAAGATTTTTTTGCCTGGGTGAAGAATTGCTCACTACTTCAGCGATCAAATCCCTCAATACGAATATATAGCATTTGCCCTGATGATTGAATGAAGATACTAGAGGTAAGAGTTATTTTTGTTTGCCTTTCTAGAGAAAATGAGAGAATAGTCTGATTTCTTTTTACCTTTATAGTCACTTGTGTTCACTTCTCTCCTCTGATACGAGCTACAAACTGCTCAAAATTTCTCTCTTGGTCAAAAATCATACTCATCTACTTGTATAATCTGGTCTCAAATCTGAAGTCCAGCTTGAGCTGCAGAGCTTCATGAGATTATTCTCATAACTTCAGGATAGCCTCATTTGAAGGCCTCAGCGCAACACCAATTCCTGCACGGTTATTTTCAAGTGCGGCTAGAAAAAGCTTAGCATCCTGAGGAGAATAATCACGTAAGATAAGGATCTTCAATCTGACTGATATAGTTTGTAATTCCAGTTGAGTTGAGTAAGGATAAGGGAGGAAGCTTCTCTGGATGAGATATCTTTCCTCCAGAATAGTTGCTATCTGGGATTTGAGATGCTTTTCAGCATAAGATTTTCGTCTTGAATAATAGCAGGTTTTAAAAAGCTGAATCTGAGATTGCAAAGACTCAAGGTCAGATTTTTATCTTGTTTTGTTGGGATAGATAATCAGAAAGCATAATTGATAAGCTCATTAAGATGAGAGGCTGGCACATTGAGCGGCAATGCTCCAGAATAGTTTGGAAAATATCCATAAGCAACTGCTTTTTGCAAGAAAGGATAAAGAGGATCTGATGGAAGAAAGATTGAATACTGGAGAACTGGTAATTGAGCAGGAGTATCAAGCTCTCAAACCTCATCGAAAGAAAAAGCAAAAATCATGATAATTAAGAGAAGAAGCTAATGTTCGTCAACTTCAAAAACGAACAGCATACCAGAGCGACAATCAGTGCTTTTTGTTTTATGGAAGGAATACATAGCTAGAAATAGGCATAAAACTAAGATCAACTATAGAGATATAAAGCCTTTTTCAATATAGCTTCGTAAACCATGAAGCCCTTTTGTAATTAAGTATCTTAGCAACCTTTAGCATCCTAAGGGTTTAAGAGAATTCTTTCTTTGAGACAGGTGAAATAGAGTAAAGTCTGAATTTTTGTGTGTGTGTTTTTGGTCTCAAATGTTTATTGAAAGAATAGGCTTATAAAGCTGATACTTTTAGTCCTAAGCTATTTTGCCTTAGTGACATATTAAGTATAGTCGGATTGAGAATGAAAAGCAAATTTTTCAGAGTTTTTATTTCATAGTTAAGAACTACACTTACTCTTCTGGATAGATAAATTGTCTGATATCAGTCGAATGAGGAATAATTATAATGAACTCTCCTCTTTTGATCAAAGAGCTTGGGCTCTGATACTATCGTTTTTAGTGCAATGTATTGCTAAAAATCAGCAAATTGACACGGGCATGAGTTACAAACAGGGTTTACTAGTGGGCATTTTTCATTATCCAAGCAAGGAGCTGGTATCTCTGGACATCAATCCTGATCCTCAATACCATTTTTATCCTCTGGGACATCAGGGCACCTATCATACACATCAGGAATTCCATCTCCATCACGAGTCACAAGTTGGAACATCCTGAGGACAAGTTGAACAAGTCTCTCACTGGTCAACTTTTTCCCATTTCAGCAGAGCTGAAGATTTTTACATTCTGAGGAACAGGCTCCATTTTTCAGTTTTTCTGGACCATCATCATTCCTCTCAAAAGTGAGAATTCATGTTGTCCATTTCAACAGAGCGAGAAACATCTTTGCACATCTTGCGGACAAGTTTTACAAGTCTCTCATTGATCGATTATACCATTTCAGCAAAACTTTTGGACAATTTTTACTATCTTCTGGACATGTTTTACTATGTTTCACCGAGTCTCACTTTCCCATTTCAGCACGTTTTTCGCAGACTGGAACATCCTGAGGACAGGTTTTACAAGTTTCGCCTGGATCTCACTTTTCCGTTTCCAACAAAGTTTTTGGCAAACAGGGATATCTTGAGGGCAATTTTCACAGGTTTCACCTGGTTCTGCTTTCCCATTTCCACAAATTGAGGTACACTCTCAGACATCCTGAGGACAGTTTAAACAGCTCTCTCCAGGACCAATTTTCCCATCTCAACATGCACTTTTTTTCATTCACAAATATCTCAAACTCCATTTGCATTGAGATCAGCCTGATCTGGATTAGCATCAAAAGGACAGTTATCTCAGGCTACAAACTCCAAAATGCTGATTATAGAGATTGAGATTTACATTATCACCAGGAACAAGACTACAGTCAGAGTTTTCTTTTATAATCATTCCGAGGAGGTTTGATTTACCATCACCATCAATATCGCTATCATAAATATCTGGAACTCAATCTTTATCTAAATCACAATTTAATCCAGAAAGACACTTTTGTATCAAAGGAGCATATCCTTTCACTTGATTGTATCTCCACTTGGAGAGACAAGGCTTTCGATTTAAGCACTAGACCAGTATATACTCTGTGTTGTTGTTTTTATTTTTAATGGTCATTGGTATCCAAGGTCATAATAGATATTTTCCGAAATATCAGAGATTAGTCCTTGTAAGTTGTTCAGTTGGAGTAAAGGCACATTTACCTGAGGAATCACTCGACGTAAATCCTAAAGGCAAAAAGCCTAATTCAGATTTTTGGTTTGAAAAACTAAGATATTCTAGATTGACAGCGTAGTTTCCTGAACTTTTTGGGATCTTGGATAGTAAAAGAGGTTGTTGTAATCAGTTCCTCCCCATTCTCAAGCTCCAATCCTCTGCACAAGGTTTTTCTTCAAGCTTCAGTATAGATATGAGAGGTTACAAGTTGATTATTTGTTGTCGAAGTAGTTCAATCTCCTAGATCCCACCTAATCATTTAACATCTCTAACGGAAAGATCTGATAGTCTCGTAGAGATTCAGATTTTTGATTGAGTTGTTTCAGAAAGGAGTAAAATTTGGGCTTGAGGAGATATATTTTCATTTATACCATCTGATATCAACGGATGCCGCAGCAACAAGCTTTCACTGATAAAAATCATTTGAGGGTAATATTGTTTCTCGCTCCAGTTGAGAGAGTTGTAATAAAAGTTCCTGCAGTATCGGAGTTTTTGTTGAAGAAGTTGCAGAATTGCTCCACTTGAAAGTATCTATTCTTCCCAGACTCTCAGCCTCAAAAGTCGCAGTATTTCAGTTGATTTTAGGTGATTTGATATTCAGAGCGTAATTGAGTGATGAGACTCTCAAATAAAAAGCTGATTTGAAACGAGACTAATCTCTCAGTTATTTCCTGTTACTTAGCTCCAATGGTATAGAGTCAAGGATTTTATAGCTATGACTGGCATCACTACCATTTCTATCTGTCCATCTCAGAAATCTCGCTGTACTGATTTTTGGTGTTTTTGCTAGAAGCTGGAATTTTTACAAGATAGGGAGCTACATCTCAGATTTGATTAATCTTTAGAAAAGAATAGGTGTCCTGCCTCTACATTTCCCAATGAGTTTTATCAGATAAACTGTGATTTTTCAATATTTTATAATTTATATTTCAGGTTTCATCTACAAGTCCAATAGGATTTTTGATTATCTCAATCAATATCATCATCACAAACATCTCAAAAATCCATCAGTATCCATATCCGCTTGTGAAAGGATTATAAGTATTAGGACAATTATCTTTATGATTGGTAATTCAATCACAGTCATAGTCTAGGTTTGCATCACATTTTTGTATGTGAGAGAGTAGACATAATAGAGTTTGTCAATTGCCTCTTTGGGGAGATAATAACTTTTGAGAGATTTGAGATATCTTCTGATGAGATAATCCCCTCTTTATCAAAAAGATTTACCTGTCCTAGAGGCCAAACTTTTAGACTGGAGCTGAGAAAGGTTGAGAAACCACACATTCTCAGTTCATAGGTACAATATTTAAGGTAAATATTGAGTTCTTTCCATCTTTAAGTTTTTGCGTTCTTGAAGGTGCGATTTCAATTGTTTTTAATCTCATCCTCACTAAACTGACGATATGCCCAATCAGATTTTTGATGCTTTTGGAGCCGTGTTTTTAAATATCTGTCCATGATGCTGTATAGTTACTAGCAACTCTCTCAGAGAGGAGATTCGTTAGTGTCTGAAAAACTCAGCCCTAGTTACTCCTCCAGCTCCACAGAAATTTCCTCAACAAAGCGGAGATTCAGCTTTCATCGCCAGAGGTACCCTCTATAAGTCCTATCTCCAATATAAGCGACACAATAATAGTAATCTTTCCCTCATAAAGGAGCACTTTTATACTCAATATCCCTAAAGTCCTTTCATGGAAGCTGAATATAAAAGAAGACCAGAATTGTTGAGTATAGGTTCTAACAACATTTGAGATGAAAGAAAACAGTCCTCACACTCTACAGCATTACAACCTTGTTAGCTCATAACGAGAAAGCGGATGATCTCAGTAGAGAATTGGAGCCGAAATATCCAGAGAACTTAAGAAACTAATAAACTCCTCTTTTGTAAACTGAGTTTCTTTCAGCTGAACTAGGAGTTGAAGTTGCAAATGAAAATGAGAGTCAAAATCGAAAGAGAACTATCAAGAGAAATTTTATAAATATTTTTGTATGAGCATTTTAGCGTAATGGAAGCTAAAAATCTTAGATCATAAACACCTGGAGAGAAGAGAAAGCCTGATTTCTTGTCTTCTAGCCTTCTCGAGAAATTGCACCAATGCGAGAAGAAGTTTTTCGCTCGTCTCGAGGGGTATTTTGTAAGGTTTCTGCAGGTAAAAGTTCTTTAGATTCAGGTTCTTTCTTGGCTTTAAAAAGAATAACTGCCTCTCAGGGCTCTAGAATATTATTTTTCATGAGCAAGGAGTCTTTTTGCATGAGAGGAATAAGATATTTGAGCTGAAAATTATTAAAATAGCTAATTTCATCTTTTACCTTTCTTGGTTTGTTCCTGGACCTGAAGTGTCTTTTTCAATAATTGTTATATAATTTACATAGGTCTGAACTGCCACTCAACATAAAAGATCCCGGAAAAATCAAGAATCCTCGCTTGAGGTAAGGAGCATAGAGTTTGATAAAACTTTTTATATCAGAAAGCATACTAAATAAGCTGATAAAAATCTTTAAGTCTGTATATATATATTGAATTTTTGCCATCAAAAAGCAAGCAGAAAATCAGATTATTAGCCTTATAATTTTTGGGGAAAGAAGAAGAAATCTCGATTTTTATCTTTTAGAATATTGAAGATGGCTATTTATCTCTTTTGTAAGTAGTGAACTATGAGTATTCATAAATTACCTGATTATGTGATCAATAGACTTAAGGCTTGAGAAGTAGTACAGAGGCCAGCCTCGCTTTTGAAGGATGGTAGAAAACTCTCTTGATGCAGAGGCAACAAAACTTGAAATTACAATCAACGACTGAGGTAAGTCATTGCTTGCAGCTAGAAGATAATGGAACTGGGGATTGAGCTTTTCTGATATGGATTTACTCTTAGAAAGATATGCAACCTCAAAAATTGAGAGTGAAAAGATCTGTATTCCTTAGAGAGTTATGGTTTTAGGGAGAGCTCTCGCTAGTATCGCTGAAGTAAAGCAAAATTACTCGTACTAACGAAGACTCAATATGCTGAAATCTGAACGAAGCTCGTAAGAAGAGGAAATGAAAATCGATTTTCTCATCTCCAGTTCCTTTTGAACATGGGACTTTAATTAGAGTTGAGGACTTGTTTTTATAATGTGCCTGCAAGACTCAAGTTTCTAAAATCTGCACAGACAGAGTTTTACTATTGCTAATTATGACTGATGTAGCACTTTATCACTATAATAAGGCATTCATCTTAAAAAGAACGATAAACTTGATTTTTGACCTCAAGCCCAAGTCAGAGTTATCTGCAGAATTTTTAGAATATTTTCAAAAAGATCGGTCAGAGAAGTCATTCCTCTGGCATACAAAGAAAGATTCTCTCAAGATCACTGGAGTTGTATCAGATCCCACCTTGCGTTTTGGTTCTGCTGAAAATATCAAAATTTACGTAAACTCTCGTCCAGTCCAAGACAAAATTATCAAAAAGCAATTATGTGGATGCGTATAGTAGGCAGATCACTCCTGGAGAATATCCACTAGTAATTTTGATGCTAGAGATTGACCCTCAGGAGGTTGATGTCAATGTCCATCCTGCAAAAACTGCAGGTAAAATTTGTAATTCACATGAGATTTTATAGAGCAGTATATCAGAGCATCCTGCAAAATACTCGGTAATCATAAGATCGGAAGTGTTGGAAATGAATGGGAAGCAAGGAGAACTTCAACAAAAATCAGTCTTCCTTTTTGATTAAAGCTCCAGAGAGAGCTCAGCTTTTCAAAACTGACTTTTCTGGTTTGATTGAAGGAGTCCATCTTGAAGAAGAGCAAGCTCAAAATAGAGAGAAGCCTTTTCTACTAGTCTTTTTCTCCACAAGAAAATATTTCATTTAGCCACTTTGGAAGCTTGTGATGAGCATAGAAAAAGAGCAAGAATTCTCCATCAGAGATTTGAGAATATCAGATCCTTGGTCAGCTCTGAATATGTATATTGCACTACAGGGCTGATGATGCGCTCTACCCTAATTGATCAGCATGCTCTAGCGAAAGGATTGCATTTGAGAAATGAAAATTGAAAAAGATCTCAGTTCTGAACCCTCTTCTTCAGCCACTAAAATTTGAGATTACACAAGTAGCCAATCTAGAAGAAAAATAGAAGAATTAAACCAGCTTTTGATTTGATATTTGAATGCTTTGAGTGAGAATGTGATTGCGATTTATGCGTTACCAAAGGTTTTTGTAGTATATCCGATTGATATGGGGAGCTCTGCTCAATTATACTCTACCTAGATGAGATTAGCTTTGATCATATTTAGATGGAATCTATGCAACAAAAAGCCCGTAAAGCATCGATTAAAGCTGGTCATAAGCCTCATATCTCACAAATGGAGCCAAACTCTAGTAGCTGATGGATTTTCAATGATTCCTGTGAATGTTTGTTTGTCAGCATGGGAGACCCTTCTTTGTAGAAGATGGATAAAAACATATTGATGGACTCTTTTGATAGATAAGAAAAACTAAAAGAGAGCTGACTTTCAAGGTCAGTCTATCTTTTCTATCTGAACTTAATCAGATTCTTTTCCTGTTGAGGTCTCTCTTTGAGAGACTTTTCAGTAGTTTTTCCCTGTTCTTTTGAAAGTTTTTAGAATATGAATCGTTGGCTCTAAAAATAAGATCTCCTTTACGAGAGAAAAGTCACTTCTCACCAAATCATTTTTCCCACAATGCGAATCTTTTGTCAGATTTGAGTTCCCTTTTTGGTATTTTAATCTTTGAGTTTTTCACCTGGATGAGGCACTCTCAACCTCACCTCCAAGCACAAGATCAAAAAGTGAAACCTCGCTTTTACCCAAAGATCGTCTCCCTCCTCTGATATTTAGAACTTTCTGCAACAAAAATCTTAACATACAAATCTCCAGTAGGAAGCCCTCAAAATGCCTCTCATCCTTTTTCTGCATACTTTAGGTAGCTCAGACTTGATACCTGTTGGATATTGAGCTCAAGGATTTCTAGCTTCTAGTCCACCATTTTCCGAGCACTTTTACCATCTTTTTATAGATTTTTCAAGTTCCTCCACACTCAGGACAAGCAACCTGCGTGTCTGCATTACTCCCATAAAAGATTGCACTCTGTTGAACTACTCTTCCTGTTCCATTACAGTGCGTACAAGATTCTTCAGTAACTCTATTCAGTTTTTACGTTTCTAGTATAGGAAATCTTCTTTTAACTCCAAGATATGCTTCCTCAAAGCTGATTTCAATATGTTTTCAAGATCATCTCATTTTGTTTTTCTTCGCCTCTAGATCCACCCCAAAATCATCAAAACATACCTCCGAGCAAATCTCCAATATCTCAAAAATCAAACTGAGCTCCACCTCAGCCAAATCCTCAAAAATCGAAAACCTCAAGCACCTCCTCAGAATCCTCCTTTTCTATACATATCATATTGTTGCCTTTTTGTTCATCAGAAAGAATCTGATATGCTTGTTAATTTCCTGAAATTTTTCTTTTGATCATCAGGATCTGGATGGTGTTTTACCGCTTCTTTTCTAAAGGTTTTCTTGATCTCATCAGCGGTTGCATTCTCACTCAACACCTAATATTTCATAATAATGGGTCAAAGTCCATTTTTCTTTGTTTTGAATAAAATAGCACCTATATTGAAATAGTGATAATAGTTATTTAATTAAAAACAAGAGAAATCTGATTAAATCATCAGCAATCTTAGCCTCTATAAGGTCTAAAATCTGATTTTCTTCTGTTTTTAACCCGAAGAAGAAAGGAGTATTTCAGGCATGTAATTTTTGAAGTTGCTGCCTCGAGAAGTTTAGTATTTTGAGTTTGAGTGTTTTTGGTTAGCCTTGTTCGCGTTTTAGTAATAATAAGCGCATAGCTGGAGTTTCTCCTCCTCTAGCGCAGCACAAACTCTAGATCAATCCTCTGAGGAGGAATTGATCCATCAACCTAAAACAAAAATATATGGCTTCTCTGGAGAAAATACTCATATGTCCATTAATTGCTTCCTTCTAGATTCTAAGCTGACTTTTTGCACACCCATATCCAGGTAACCACAAAATACCAGTTTTCACTGACAAGAAAAATAATTTATCAGCTGTGTCTTTCCAGGTTTATCTGAAGACTTTACGATAGTCTGATATCATCAGCATATTGATCAGCGTTGATTTTTCCAACATTTGATCTTCCAATCACTGCAGCAATTCTGGTAAAGAAACAGGAGGACATTCAGCAACTTTAGAGGGCAGCAGATTTAAGAAAAGAAAGCGAGGTAATTTTGCATACGAAGAATATGGAATAAAAGTTTTTAGAGTATAGTAATCTCTTTTTATAAAAGAAAAACTGATCTTTTGAGTTTGATCAGCTTTTTATTTTTGGATACTACCCCACAAAATGCAAGATTACACCTGTGACTTTCTGTGTTGCAACAAGGTGAAGTTTTTTCTCCACTATCAAGAATAAGGTTCCAGAATTCAAACCTGACCTCACATCTCCTGATAGAACGGTGTTTTTATCAAAGATTAAGACTCTTGTCCATCTTCAGTTTGGATATCTTTTCAGAAGTTTCATATTTTCTAATTCAAGACTATCATATCCAGTAAAAAGTCGTTGACTGGAATTCCTCCAAATACTTTTGACCAATCAGTTCCCTTTGAAAGAATTCTTTTTCCGAAGTTCTTGATCTTTCTCTTGCTTCTTCTAGAGCCTTCTGAAATCCTTCAACATCAACATCAAATCCTCTTTCTGCTGCGATTTTCCCTGGTTATCTCAAGTGGGAACCATAGGTATCATAAAGCATAAAAGTCTGACTTCATCAAAGCACTTTTTCTCCTTGAGCTTCAAGTTTATTAAGAAAAATCATTCAGATTTTTCTCCATTAGCAAAGCGTCTTTTTCAAACTGAGCACTCCTGCCAAGAGAACTCTCTTATTGTCAATTCATCAAAGTCTGAAGCCCCTTAAATGATTCCAATGCCTTTGAAACAAAGAGATCTAGTTCAATCTGAGAGAACTTTTATAAGAAAGATTATAATATGCCTTCTAATAATCATTCTCAAAAACATAACCTGCTCCAAGATTTGATGGCGTCAAACTCGTCATTGATGAGCATAAAACTGTTCTCAGATGATCAGCGATAATTCTAAATCTTCTCTTATTGTCTGTATAGAAAAAGTCCGGTATCTAGCATCTCAAGAATGGAGTGAAAAGATCAGTTTTCATAGACAGATTCCTTATTTGCATAACCTCACACATTCTCTCAAACCCCATTCCTGTATCAACATTATGCTGTGAGAGTTTTGTTAGTCCCTCTTTTCATCTCTATAAAACTCCATAAACACATTATTCCAGATCTCGAGCCAGTTATCCTCACTGCTGCAGCATTGCTTCACTCAGGAGGGAATTCTGAATTTCCCACTCGGTATCTCAGTATCTCGATCCGCAAGGTCCCACAGGACCAGGACTCCATCGATTATTGCTCAGTAATCAAGGAAGGAGATCTCTCCTTTTGGAATCCCAGCTTCTTCCCAAGCTTGAGCAGTAAACTCATCTCTTGGTGCATCAGCATTTCCTCAAAAACAGTTACTGCTAGCTTACGAGGATCAAACTCTAGCACATGAACTAGAATTCATAGCTTCGCTGAACGGCTTCTAAAGTATTCTCACAGCGACCAGTTTCCCATCATCTCAAAGAAAGTTAGATGAGAATTATCCCCCACTCATCAATATCAACAGTTCTCACACATTTTTGGATATTAAAAAGCCTTGTTCTCAAAGGATGCTTCAATCAGCAAGATAAGGGGATAAGAGGCTGCATCTCGCAACATTAAAAAGGCTGTTGAATCCTTATCTGCGATTAGAGAGGCTTCTGGTAAGTGCTCATGCTGTTTACTGAGCCAAAATTATGTCGTTTTTCTCTAATTTCTTGAGCTTTTTAGTGATTTCTATTTTAACATAATAAAGAGTATAAATCAATTTTTACAGGTTTTAAAGTTCCCCTACAGAGACGAGGCACTTCCAAGAAAAATCTGATTTTTGCTTTTTATCCTGTATTATGAGTAGCACACTCACAAAAACTCAATCTAGAATTAAAGTTTACAAAAAGTATTTATTATCATTCTAGCATTTTGAGCACAGCGAAAGGCTAAAATCAGATTTTTGTTTTTTCTTATTGCTCTGTTACTTCTAGTGATTTCTTGAGTTGAGCGAGTCAATAAATTCATAAAGATTGATTTTATTGAGTCCATCAGTAGTCAAACATAGAGTTCTGGTCTCATCATTTGTACTTTTCTGGCACCGCAACATCAACTCACACGAGTATTTGTTGCAGATAAGTCAAACTTTAAATCTAAACATATAGTAGAGTTTGAATGAAGTTTTATAGTTGCATTAACCTTGTCGGACTAGATTCATAAAACAGTAAAAGGTTTGATTATCTCTATCGAAAAAGGAAAAATATAAGGTGAAGAGCTACTTACTAGGACTTTCACATTATTTGAATAGTTAGATGAAACTTTATCTCCTCAGACAATAGGTACCCTGACGATAATCAAGTCTAGAAGAAACATTTGAACTCTCCAGAACTGATATAAAGTACTCATCTCATCGTGCCATAAAGTTTCCATCGATTGCAAATCCTCCATCTGGCTAGGCAGATTCTGCTCCAGAAGCTGTCAAAAACAGTATACCCTGACCGTTTTTATATTTTGATTCAGAACCAGCAATATTAATATATCTAGTTAGAATACAGATGCGAAATTAGCAGGTGAATGCTGGAAAAGGTAGATACTTGTTTTATTATAGGTACCAATACCTCCAATATCTTTTGTAGATCGCTCACCATCAGTTGTTTCCATAGTCTCAATACCAGTTTTTGAGACAAAAGAAGAGTTCTCCCTGAAGTATAACGAAGAGTCCTTTTTACTCAAGCTTAAACACAATCTTTAGCTTCAGAACCAACATTATACTCAACAAGTGTTCCTCTCGTATTTTCTACTTTACACTACCTAGCAAAAAGCTCAAAAAGCTTACCTCAGATATTAATTTGAGAAGCAACATTTACACTGATTGGAGTTCAGAGTTTTTGCTTCCGTCTCAGAAAAGGTGAGAAGTCAGGTTTTTCTTTCCTGTTTGTTCATCATCAAACTGAGATAATGACTTGATTGTCATCCACATTAAAGCCTTGCTCATAGCTAGCCTTGAGACTCTCTAAGATTTTTCACATCCTCTGCCCACATCTCCTTTTTGCTCAAGCAGACCAAGTTTTTGAAGGATTTCATTGTATTTAACCGATTTTTCATCACTATTTGACTGCATGCTTGAATGCAAAAATATCCGCTTGATCTGATCTAAGGTTAGACTTGCTGTTCATCCTGTTGCTGTTGTATAGGTTATGCTTTTGTGTCCCACCTCTGAGCTGAGAAAGTACCGCATATCCAAGGAATAGAATAACCCTAGTCCTCAAGCCATTAAATAATATCACATATTCTTTAAGGTACTGTCTGGCTTTTTGGTTGAAGGCTCAGAGATTAACCTTTCAGAATACTTTTGAGTATATTTTTGAAGCAAGTGTGGTGAGTTTCCTCCTTGAAGGAACAGTTCTTTGATAAATCAATACCTGTAATACTAAAAGAAGACAAAAATCAGATTTGAGTTTTTCTACTCTTGCCCCAAGAATATCTCCAAGTACATCAAGCATTGCTGCTGCATTTTCATTACTCAAGACCTGTTGAAGTTCATCAAGGTCCTGCTGATCTAGGATATCAGAGAGTTTTGTTCCTGCATCATAAAGACATCTCCCTCTCACTTTCTCCTCCAAATAAAGTCAGAAAACTGATCAATATTAGTTTGTTCCCGATATGAATTTTCTAAACTGAGTAAACTTTTTTCATCACGGAAAATCATGAGTGTTGTCTTTCCAATCATCCAAGTCTTAACTGTCTGATCCACAATAACCTGCACATATCCTCTTAAATCACACTTTGGAACATCGCGAAGTTTATTCATGAAAGATTGGAGTTTTGTATTAAGTTTTTGGAGTTCTGACTCTAAAAAGCTGCTCAATTTCTTTTGAAGTTAGAGGTTGATCCCGGTCCCGTCTAGGAAACTGCAGGACAAATTCTTGTAAAATTTCCTTTTGATATTCTGCAGAATTTCTCAGAATGAAGCTGAATATAAATATCTCAAGAGTAGCCATTATCTAAGGTTTCACTCACTTTATAAATTCTCAGCATCTGAATACTCCAAAGCAGCATATACCGGTCTCATCTCCCAATTCTAAAAACTAAAGTTGACCTTCTCCTCTTTTACCTTTTTATTTTTCATATGAAGTCGACTTCTTTGTTAATAGCAAAACACAAGAGGAAAAATCAAGAGAAAAGAGGACTTTTTGAAGAGAAATTTTAGAGTAAACGAAGCAAAATTTTATGTCAATATCAGAAAGCTCTGAGGATAAAAGGTTTTGGAAAATTAGAGAAAAGGAATCTGATCTTTTTCACAGTAAAATTGGATATTTTCTGGCATATAAAACACAACATAAATCTTTTGTCCTGCGAAAAAGCGATGTTGTTTACTTAATCTCTGTCCATACAAATTATCAACAGATAATCGTAAGTTCTCAAGTAGAATATCTATTATTGAAGCAAGTCATGATACTTCCGCGTTCGATACCTGTTTTTGAGATAGACAGTTCAATGCCTCTATCTGAGTAATCAACTTGTTCAAAGAAATCTTCTGGATTGAATCGGTCTTAAAATAGACAAAACCTGAGGGGCGACGCGGGCGATATCATCCTCACCACCTCTTCAAAAACTGCGATTTTTAGCGGTTCTATTTTGTATCTTCCAGAGTCAACAACAAAAACCGACTGGATAGAATTCTTCCTGCGTCAAAGCAAGCTTAAAAATCTATGGTCTTTATTGGTATTTTATTGGAGTATCATGAAGGCAAGGTCTTGGTAACTCCGGATGATCTAGTATCTACCAGGGACGGAAAACTGGAGGTTCAAAGATACACCATGGATCAGACAAAGCATAATATTCCCTCTCTGTCCTCGCTATGAAGCCATCTGGCAGAAAAATCAGTTACCATAAAAATCATGATAGGGCAAAAGGTGAGAAATAAACCGCATCATCGGAATATAGCCTCAAAAACTCCTAATACTCAGAATAATAACGCTAGCCCTCAAAGCAAAAGCTCAACACACTTTTCGAAGAGATGCTTTTGTTTTGCGGAGTTTTTGGAACATAGTTTACACTCACAGATAAGTAAAAAGCCCTTTTTAGAATAGTAAAAAGGCTTGTTCCTAAAAATACGAGGATCGCTCCTCAAAAAGACAATACTTTAAATAGATAAGGAGAAAGGAGAAAGGAATTTGCGACTTTTTCAGATTTCTTTTGATCTGTGATCAGTCTATAAAGTCGCTCAAGTTTTAGCGTTCTCCAGAGCTTTTGGAGCCCTTTGATTGACTTCTTGCAATAAAGTCAAGAAGCCCTCAAGTATTGAAGACAAGAAGCTTTCCTCTGCTGGATTTTTGCAATTTCTACTGTCCAGAGTTCCTGAAGAGGGATTTTTGGTGTTGATCTTGCAACAAGCAAAAACATTGATTGTATCTTGATATCTCTCAAGTGCAGCATCTGCTTTCTCCCAGTCAAAATCTGAATATCCATCTTGAGAATAAATCACATTATATCACTGAAATTTTTAGAGTATCCTCAGCTTTTTGGAGATACTCAGACGAGTCTCAGCACAAAAAGTAGACAAATTTTTCTGACTTCAGTATTTTTCTTGAGGTCTGAGAGAAAATATGGCACAAAATCTGTTCCATTGAGATTCTTAAGCCAATAAGGATGCGGAGATTTTACCTTTTCCACAGAGGCGAGCAAAGGCATAGCTGAAGTGCAATCCCATCAGGTAGTATCTGATTTTAAGAGGATGAATTCTTTTTCAGTTTTTCTCCATCCTCAAAAAGATTTTGAGAGGCAATCATCGTGAAGTAGAGAAAATTTCACAACGGCCTCTCCTTGGTCATAGAGCGATAAAATTTCAGAGATTGCATCATCTCTGGTTTTATCATAGAGTTTATCAAGATACTCTGCATGAAAAATTGCGAAATAGCTTTACTTTTTAACATAGAACAGTAGTATATCTAATTCCATAGAAAGTCAAGTAGATAGACGGAGACAAAGAACTCATAAAACAGAAAAAGAGAAAATCTGATTTCTCTTCTTGTAATAATTTTTCTTCTTTTCACCCATCTTCTGAGCCAAACCCAAGAAGATTGAACAGGTTTTTGTCTTCTACTCTTGAGTTTCGCTGTTGAATGTCTCAGAGGAACTCTAAATATTCCTGAGTTTATCCTCAGAAATATATTTTTAAGTGCAGTGAGGAATTCTATATTTACTCTGCTCAATCTCTTGTTCTAAAGTGGGTATCTCTGATTTGCTCAGAGAAGCCATTCTCTGAACCAACTCCTTGTATAGCTTTCTGTTTTTCATCTCCAAAATCCTGATTTCATATGCTCAGAAGTTAGCCCATTTTTGATCTAAAGAGACCAAAGGAAAACCATAGCCCTCTTCTCAGTTAGTAGAATTGGCATCTGTTTTTCTGTCTCCTTTACTCTTTTTGAATTTAGTAGCTGAGAGTTCTTTTAGCTGACTTCTATGCTGCCGGCAAAAAGCTAAAAGCTGACTTTTGAAAGTCTATCTGCTTTGCATCTCGTTCACCCTCAGAGACTCCTTTTCTCGAAAGGTAGCTGCTCGCCGCATTTTTCAATCATCTGTTTTTGTGCAAGCTTGAACGCTGTCCATAACTCTTGAAAATGACGTTTTTGATCCGGGTTGAGATCTAAATTTTTGAATGGGAGTACTACAGACGGCAAAAGATCACTTAACTGCGCATCATTTACAATCTCTGGCAATAAAGGAATACTTGACTGCTGTAGCTTGACCACTGGCAAAACACCACCATGTCACAGCAAAGCAGGAAAATGCAAATACTGAAATCATAAACTTATCAATCATATCTCTACAATTTTAGTGAGTTCAGGTCAACACGAGCCATAGCTCTCAAGTGAACGCCATGCAGTATATCCACACACTACGTCTTAAATCAAAAAGTAGTTATTCAGCTATTTTTATCTGATATCAATCTGTATCCACATAACCCTTTGGATCGTTTTCAATCATGTCTTTTTCAGATTTTTCTTCTGATTGTAGAAAGACACACAGTTTCCATCTTCAAATCCCGCATCTCATCCCCCAAATTTCTCAATAATATCTAATCTTGAGAGTGCCATCCCCTGTACGGATCAAAAGTTCCAAAAATCAGATTCTTTTGAGGGGAAAGTTTTGATTTCTTCTCAACCTTTTAAATATCTCAAGTTGTCCAAGGTAGACCTCCGTAATCACAACATCTTTCTTTGCACAGATCTTCTGAGTAAAGCTTCAATTCTAGCCACCAGTTCTTCCTCAAATCAAAAGGGCTTAACTAAATAATCAGCTCAGACCTCAAATCCTTCAAGTTTATCTTCTAGCTGCCCTTTGTTACTCTCAAGATACATGAGTTCGTCCCTGATGCTCTTAATCGTCTTTGCGACAACAAGACATCAGTTCCAGGCATTAGATCAAGCAAAACCAGATCAAACTCCTGATGTTTAACAACCTCATTTGCGTATGATCGGTTCTGCACCCAATAAAACAGAATTCCCTGATCCCAAGTACTTTTTGAATATTCTGACTCATAGTTTCGATTATCTTCACAAGTAAAATACTTGTTTTCATATTTAAGTATAAAAATCTAAAATAAATCTGACTCAATTTTCAGTTTTTCATCTAATCTTAATTCAAAAATTCTGTTTTTGAGCAAAAAGCTGCCAAGTATAATCCAAGTCAAAAACTCTTAGTGTCGGTATGAGAGTCCTCAGCCTGCAAAAATCTCTCCCAAATCTTGGCTCTAAACTCAGGCAAGATCTGTTCTCCAGAATTGTAAATACTCAAGTATTGGGAAGTCAGAGTGGATATGTATTTCCTCCATCTGGGACAAATTTAAAGGCATTTTGAGAGAAGATTGCTCACAATCCTAGTTCGTCATTGTGGGTTACTTCTTTTATGCAAAGAATGTGGAATCTGAGTAGTTATCCTCAGATTTTTGCTGATGGGTTAGTTGATACCGTACAGCAAAACTCTCTAGCGATTCTGAAATCAATCTTTTTCTTTGAAGCTGAATCTTTTTCTTCAAGCTGAGTCATCAAGAGCAAAATCTCTAGTAGAGCATCCATCTGCTTTGCCTCAGCTTTTGATTTTGGAAAGCATTTCCCTCATACTCGTGCGTCTTTTTAGAAATATCGATCAATGTTGAGATCGTCATTAGTGGGGTTTTCAGCTCGTGAGAAGCATTTTTACAAAATCTTTGGAGTCCTTGAGCCTGCTTTTTGATCTTTAGAAGTGCGAGATTAAACTTCTGACTCACTCTATTGATTTCATCATGCGGACTCCCAGATATATCTATCGTAGTATCCAAATGATCCAAATCTAAGTTTCCAAGAAAAAGCATTGAGTTTATTCAGTTTTTAATGCGTTTTTTTACAAAGAGGAGAGAAATCAGATAAGAACCGACTCCTCCTAGAGCAATCAACCAAACCATCACCCAAATCAAAAGAAAAGCTGTGCCTCTACCTGTGGAGTTACATTACGAACAAAAACCTGTCTTCACCTAATTGTATAGTGCAAATAATAGTCTCCAAACTTTGAAATTGACTGAACGACGCGAGCATTCATGAGTTCTTGCACCTCTGGACTCTCAACTGTAAAACCATGATCGCGATTAGGAAATTCTTTTTCTAAAAAGATACGAAATCTTTCTAGGATCCGGATCTGGATCAATAATTTTTCCCTCATGTTATCCTCAATGAGACCAGAACTTGGTTCCCAAGAGTATATCGACTCCAAAAATAGATTCCGTTTACCAAAAATCAAAAATCAATAAAACTCCAACTGAAAACATTGTAAATTGAAGACTAATTTTTGAGGTTGTAAGCGACTCTCCATCAGATACATGATAAAAATAAAGAACTAATGCATCACTTCTTCAAGATGTTGCTCTATTTGTTTGATACTATCTGCGATATCTTTTCTAAATATCCACTGCCCTGGATTTTAAAGTCAGCGGCATTGTGATGCCCTCATCATCAGAAACTCCTTGCAAAGCTGCTGCAAATCAACTCCTCCTCACTTCTCAAAAGATGCTTTTGAGATAGATTCCGACTTTTTGAAAAGGACAACAAGATCATTATTTCTAATATCCTGCATGATATAGAGCCCATAATCCAGCCTCATCGTGATCTCACAGCATACTGCTCCAACTCAGTATCTTCATAAAACGAATAAATCAGATTTACTGTCTCTTTTTCTGCTGAAGGAAACTGAAATTTCACCTTTGCATTCTAGAAAGTAGCAGTTGCATAAACCGAACACTACGATATGTTTTATTGCGGGAAAATTTCGTCAATAACAACTGTGCTCAGAGTTTGAGAAGATTGGCTGCGATCTGAAAAACTCTTACTGATTGCTCACCCTCATCGTAACGAAAATTCCCACCGTCAGTTGAGAGTCCCATATATAAGTATGCTGCAACCTCAGAGTCAATCAATTCTGGCCACCACTGTGAACACAAATCATATAATAATGAACAAGTACTAATCTCCTCTGGATCACGGTAGATCACAGTATTAACTGGCTCTAATTCTGGTTTATGATGATCTATAATTACTTTTTGCATTGGATCAAAGTACCTCTCTCCCATTGGTAAAGCAGAAATTCTTTTATATGAGTTAAAAGTCTAGGAAGACAAGGACATCATATTTTCAATAATCAAATTCAGTTTTCCACCTTTTTCCAATTGAGGAAAGAAAAACACGACTAGGCTCATAAGGCGTGAAACTAGCTACTGTTTTTCACTGTTTTTCAAGGGAGTCTTCCCAGTCCTAATATCGCTCAAAGCGCATCCCCGTCGATATATTCATGTCCAAAAAGGTGCAAAAAGTCTGATCTAAGATTTCTGATCTCTGCTGGCGTATTCATCTCACAAAACAAATAGTAGTAAAGCAAGGAAATACTAGGGGTTTCTTGATAAAATACAAGAGCAGATTAAGCCCTGTAGTCTAAAGCTCCATTCATCGTATATAGTACCTTTGCTTTTAAGATATTCGAGGTCTATGATTTATGAGTCCAGAGTTCTGTTGTTTTATCAAAAAGTTGAAAAAGTCTGAATAGAGTTGAATGTTCAGATCTATTTGAAGAAGAAAAAGTCAAAGTTGCTCAATATTTGAGGAGAAAAATAATATGCTCATCCATTCTCTTTTCCAAACTCCGATTTGATCAAAATCTCCAACAGCAGAGAGACCTTTTCTGATCATGAACTTTCAAAAACAAGCATCCCAAGCTAAGGAAAGTTTATTCTCGCTCGATTTTTGTATAGAGAAAAATATCCTGAAAAACTTCTGATCCCCAAAAAGATTTGTTTCTCATCCTTGCAAAAACACTTTCTTTTTCTCAAAAGATTATGAGGAGAAATAAGCATATTTGATCTTTTATTACCGAGCGTCATGAGAATTTGGTTTTCTCCTTGATTGAGTCTATAAGTCTGCCAAGTTGGTAGCCCTGCACCTTTTCACACGTCTTCGCATATCTAAGCTATGCTGAAATTCTGAAAATCTGAACGGTTTATCTGGATTTTGAAAGTGGCAAAAAGCAAGCTTTTTCCATTAAAATCAAGATCAACTTCTTGAAACTCTTGCATAAAAACTCACCTATTGGACTTTCGGCGAGGACTTTGAGTAATATTCAGGAAAGTTTGTTCTCAATTTTTATCAATGCGATAAGCAAAAATCTCCCTTTTTGATTCTGTTTTTTGATTTTTTGCTCTGTCTAAAGACTGTTTCATCGCTTTTCAGAATACTATAAAATAGATACTAAGCTAAGTATAATCAAAAACACGAAGAAATGCAATTTTTAACTGCATCTGAAAATTTTAGTACGATTTACAGGCTTCCAGAGATACCACCAACACCTGTAAAAAGATAAAAATCTGACCTCGAAAGTCAGACTTTTTATAATGAACTATTAATCTTGATATCCTTGTTCCTCGCTGTCATTCCAATAATTTCATCATTTGGTTCAACTTGAATATTTTTGAACAGCTTCTCTATTGATATACACATTACGAGCATAAGCATAGGAATTCTACCAATAATCTTTTGTAATATATTCTCCAAGATCTTCTCTAATAGATTTAAGATTATCTTTAATCTCCATTTTTCTTTTTGAGTTATCTATATTTTGCTCTTGCAAACTCAACAATCTGTGTATGAATTTTCTTTACCTCAGATGAATATACAAACCCTCTTGACTCGATTTGGATATTTCCAACAAGCTCTTGGTCTTGGTATCAACTTTGAAAATCAATCAAACAACACCACTTTCTGCCATAATATTTCTCGCTTTCATCACATATTCCTCCAGAGAGGTGCCCCTTTCTCTACCATCAATCATTACGGTATCAAGCTTGATTCTCTTTTTCAGAGGTGAACATCATCATCATACATCTCAATAATTTGCCCATTATCTGGCAAAAGCACATGATGTTCTGATTCCCATCATCATTGCAACTTTCTTGTTTGCATGTCTCATGTATGGTTCTCCATGAATAGGGACAGAAGAAATCTGGATTTAAGAGCGACATCATCAGTTTTTGATTCTTGATATCCGTGTCCAGAGGTATGAATATCCAAACCTGGCTCATCAATAACTTCAACTCTAAAGTTCTGATCAAATCATTAATCATTCCGATTACTGCTTTTTCATTTCCTGGGATAGTATGAGAAGACAGGATAATTCCATCTTCAGGCTTTTAGCGTAAAGTCTTTTGAAATCTGACTTTGACATTCTTACTAAAGCACTGAATTCTCCCTGAGAACCTGTACAAAGTACAAGAACTCTTTTCATCTGGAAGAGTTTTCTGCTTCAGCACTCAGCTGACGGATCATCCCTTTTGGTGCTGCGGATATATCCTAGCTCCCCGGACAAAGCTGGAAACATTTGCCACCATAGATCTTCCAGCGAGAAAAATGACTTTATTGTATTTGATTGCACTATTGATAACTTGGATAACTTCTACCAATATTTGATGCAAATGTTGAAACGATCAGTCTTCTATGTTTATGTGCATTGATTATCTTATCAAGATTCTCTCCGATGAGCTTTTTCTGATGGAGAATGTCCTGGTTTTGTTTGGTGTTTGTTGACTCTCAAAGATAAAAGTCTAACTCCTTCCTGACCAATTCTTGAGATTTTTCCCAAGGTCTGCTGGTCTCATCAATAGATGGAGTAAAATCCACCTTAAAATCTCCAGAAAAGACGATCATTCCCTTTGGGGTGTGAATAGAGAGTCCCATTGCCTCTGGGATCGAGTGATTTACCTCCAAAGAATTCAATCGTAAATACTCCAAGTTTCAAGGATTTCAATATCTGGATCAATGAGCTTATATTTCAGATTTTTAAGATCTTTTTCGTCCAAACTTCTCTTGATCATTCCAAGAGTAAGTGGAGAAGTATAGATTGTTGGATAATCTAGTGATGAAAGGATAACTTGAGTGCTCCAATATGATCCAAAAATGTCCGTGGGTAATGATAATTCCCTTAATTTGTTTTTCTTTTTGCTATAAGATAGCTCACATCAGGGATAATATAGTCTACACCAGGCATATTATCTCCTGCGAATTCTTGTCCAGCATCAATCACGAGAATATCGTTTCCGTATTCTACGACATTCATATTAGATCGATTTGTTCCAAGTCCTCCAAGACCAAATACCTTAACTGCGAATCTCTCCTTGATTAGTTTTGTCGGATCTTCGATTTTTCTTTTGCTACAGGCTGATTTCTGGCCTCAAAAAGGCTTCAGAAGTCATTTTTCTTTTTCTGATTAGGTTTTCCTCCCTCTAGGAGCACTGCGATTTAGTGTTGTTTTTCTCATAAATTAATAGAAATGTTTGATTGCATAATTGTTTCCATTTTATTTTTGAATACTAAAGTAAAAAATGATTCTTAATTTTTAGAACAATTAAGGGCTTCTTGTGAACAAAGGAGAAATTCCACTCATCTCTCGTGAAACTCAAGCAATATTAGCAGATACACTCAAAAACATCAACTGCAAAAACTTGTCTCGAAATAGGAAGCGCTGTTGGTTATAGTAGCATCTTTATTGCAAATATAATCCAAGAGTGGTGAAGTCAACTTACAAGTTTTGAAGTGGCTCAGTCCTTCATATCTAGAAGCTACAGTACAATATTCATCAGACAAAGCTGACTAACGTCACACTGTATCCATTTGATATCACAGAAACTCCAATCAAGCAGAGCTATATTGCCGTAAAAGCAAAGTGATTTTGTATTCATTGATGCTCAAAAAAGTCAATACGGAAGCTATTTAGAGAAAAATACAAGAGAAACTAAGTTCGGAAAAATACAATACTACTCGACGATATTTTTAAAATATCAAACAAAACTAGATTGATTATATAAATTTTCTCAAAGAAAATCAAATCAATTATGAAATTTACGAAAAGTGAGCCTGGTGATGGAGTGATGCTAATTCATAATTTACCTATCAAATAATAGTAAAAATCTGAATCGAAACCAGGTTTTTCTTTCTTTTTGAAAAGTAGTTTTCTGAGTGTCTTCTCTTTCATGTAGACTATTTCTCAGTAGAAGAAGTCTTATTTTCTAAATTCTTTTCCTTTTTATGATTACACTGCAAGAAAATCAATTCTAATTTTTCTCCTTAAGATCCATAGAGAAGGCTTTCCTACTAAAAATTCATCGATAAAACTGAAGATTTCAGACTGTTTATCGGCTAATAGCTCCCAGCTTAAAAACTACTCAAAAACAATCAGAAACCTGACTACTCACAGCCGGCCTATCAACCCGATTCTCAATCTCCAAAAATCACGAGTTCCGAGCTTTTCATAATACTTTTGAGACCGTTATGTCCAGCAGCACTTCACCCAAGCTTGAGTGCTATTCTCCCAGTAACAAAGTCGATCTCACTCATGTAATACTAAAAATATTTTCAGGTGGAATCTGGTAAAATCTGCAAGCGGAGCGACTGCCTCGCCTGAGAGAGATTCATATAAGTTTTGTGGCTTACAGAGCAGGATTTTGCTCTCATCAAATACTGCCTTTTGATGATCTCGAGCTTTATTTACTCTCAAACTTCCAATTTCAGAGCTGATTCCAGCTTGCTCGCTCATCCAAAAACGAAACCCAATATTATGCCTAGTATTCTCATATTTTTGTCCTGGATTTCCAAGTCCAACTAATAGTTTTCATAACTATCAACAAACAAATAAAAATCTGATTTCCTTCTTTTTACTATCTCTAGACAAATCGCGCCTCTCCATCTAAATAATATCCACCATTAAAAGTGTCGTGTTTTACCCTACCAATTGCGGATATTTTCTGGGGAATCAAGTTCGCATCGGCTCCCTTTCCCCAAAAACATCATTACAATTGTCTTTTTCTCCAAAGATTCCATAAATTTTTAGATGAGAATTGTTTTCAGACAGTTTCTACTCTTTCTACTTTGATATTTTCAAGCAAAAGCTCGGCTCTGATTTCCTTCTCAGAAAGGAGCTAAAAGCTGGATTTCCTTGAGTTCATCATCATTCCATTCATGATCCCAGAGTTTTGTATCAATGAGGGTTGTTTTTCTAGGTCCTCAGGTGCGATTTTCTCCTGACAGTAATTTTGGAAAATTTCCAAAAACTTTATCCAATTGATCTAGATCGACCGTTAGTCCTCATGCTCATTTACTGCCCTCAAAACCTTAAAAAGATACTCTCCAGCGGCACTAATCATATCAATCACACTAAAATAATCAGGGCCTCTCAGTGAAGCTACTGCCTGATGTTTCTCTTGATCAATCTTAAAAACCGCAGATGGTTTATTGTATTTTTCAGTAATTCTCCCCTGCCACAATCCCGACAATCCCTTCATGAAATTCCTCATCACAGACAAAAAGAGAAAATTCTGATCAGGATTCACTCTGCCACTCTAAAGGCTTTATCCTGAAGCTTTCTTCTCAGTATTTATTGCCTCAATCTTTTTCGATATGCTCGAGCTGTTTTTCTCATTCAGTGAGAAGGATTTTTCAAGCTATCATAGGGGCTTTGAATTCTTCCTCCCTGCATTTATTCTCGGTCAGAAATGACATCCAATATGAAAAGTATCCACATTATCTTGATATTAAGATACTTCAAAACTAGCTAATCCCTTAGGAAGGGTTTGAGGACTTTTATTTATCAGCTCTAGTCATTTTTTTACAATCACTCTATTTTCATCTACTAGTGGCACAATATCTGCAACAGTTCCAATTGCAACGATAGGCAAAAAATAATTAAAAATCTGATCTCTTTATCAAAAATTTGTTTTTCGTTAAAAGTGCATTGATAAGCTTAAAGGCAACCTCAAACTCCTGCTAATCCTTTAAAAACTATAGTTGGGAGAGACCTGAGGATTAATCAAAGCATAGAATCTGGGACTTGATCGAGCTTTATGATGATGATCAGTAATGATGAGATCAATCCCTAGTTCTTTTGCATATTCAGCCTCTTGAACTGAGGTAATACCATTATCTACAGTAATAATAAGACTCACTCCTTTTGCCTTAATTTCATCAAGGTGCTTATTCTTTAGTCCATAACCGTCTTTAATCTATCTGGATACATAATACTAATATTCTTATATCCAAGAAATTCAGTGATAAACTTGTATACACAGAAACTTGAGGTAATCCCATCCACATCATAATCTCAGAAGATCATAATTTTTCTCCTTATTTTTGAGCGCCTGAATAATCTCTTTCTACTCACTTCTCCGATATCATTAAGAAGGAAAGGATCTTTCCAATAATGAGCAATACGAGGATCAAGAAAAATCAGGTTTTTCACTGATATTTCTAACTCAAAGAAGTCTTTGAATTAGGGGAAGATATATCTTGATTGAGAATTTGATATTTCATAGGTCTGATATGTTTTTCCAAAAGATATTTTACGCTAATTGCAAGTAATCAGTGTATGCAATCATTCGGCGTTTTCAAGAGGAAATCATTTTTGCTTGATTGTAAAAAGAATTGAGAATTAACACTTAAGAACGTTCTCTCATACTCTCCTCTAGCGAGAGAGAATAGCCAAGCTACCAGCTTAATCTTTGACTTGATTTTTAAGGGATAATCTTGATTATTGGGAGGTTGTATTTTCTTTTTATTATTTCAAACAATGAAGATGAAAAACTTCTCAAGGTTTTAAGGAATTGGGGAAAACATTCCAACTCGCTCCGATTTCCTATCTATTAGCTGGCTTGACTGGATACGTAGTTCGGCTAATTTCCACCGATATTATGCCTTTTGGCAATGGAGATGAGACTCATATAGCAGTTATTTGAGGTCTGATTTTTCTTTTATTTTTTAGCTGTTATGGAATTTTATTCCAGATCAATAGAAAACAAGAAAAACTACCAAGCATCGATGGATAAGCCTCTGACTGCAGGCGCTTGCATTACCAGTAGGATACGGAATATATAGATGGTTCCTGATAGATATATGAGGAATCGGAAATAAGTTTTTATGGAAATACAATTTATAGCTGCCTGGGGACTACTAATTCTCGGGATCTTCTTACTCATCGGATTCCTTTGAGGGAAAGAGAAAAAGGAGCCTGGCTCTCTTGGAATATCTTTCTACAATCAGTTTGGCTCTGAGGATTAGCATCTTTAGTGCTATGGATTGGAATTAGTGGAAGCATCTATTGATATGTTATTTTTGACCGTTTGTCCGATAGTGAACTATACGAATGCCTAGCTGCAATATGTTTTATCTTTTGTGAATGGAACCTTCATTCTTAACTACTATAATTATAGCTTGGAGGAAACAATACCAAAAAGATGAAAAATCAGATTTCACTTTTTACCATCAAAAAGCTAGGAAAATATTTGGAAATTATATTTTCTTGCCACTAACAATCTTGTATTTCTGATCTTATTTGCATATGTGATTAAAATTGCAATTACAGGGATCTGGCCTAAAAGAGATCGTTGTTTATATGGGAACTGGATATTTTTGTGTTTACGATACTCTGCTATTACTTCATCTATCCAGAAGAATCTTCTTTTTGACAAGCTAAAAATTATATTTTTAATCAGCTTTTTCTTTGTTGGTGGTCTCATGAGTTATGCAATTGGGGTGAGAATCAATCAATATGGATTGACGATGAGAAGAGAGTATTATGCTTGTTGCAATATGTATTTTTGTTCTATCCATTACTTGGTTTTACTTTTTCAAAAATCATAGATTAAGTCTACTCATGTACACTATTGTTTGAGTATTTGGCGTTGGAATTTTTCGGACCTGTAAATATACGATCAGCTCGCACTCTCAAGCCAACTTTCTAGACTAAATCATCTCTTAGCTCAGGAAAAATATCCAAATACCTCTCGAAGTTGAGCTTTTGAGTTGATTGACAGGGAGAAAGTGTTTATCAGATTTCTGAAAAATTAGCTACATTGCTGATAACCACCTTTCAGCGGGGATAAACCAGATTCTCGAAGAAAAAGATATTTGTAAAGAAGATTTTCGAAGATGTAGTCCATAGTGAAAGTTTATTTAGGATTGATCGTAATGATATTCAGTATGATTTTTGATCATACTCTTCAAGAGCATCGGAATATTTGAGTTTTGTCTCTAGAGATGCTATCTGAGAGAGCTGATTGAATATCATGAATATAGCAAGATCTACGATGTTTCAAAGAGTCTTTTTGAGGTTGAACTGCTGGGAAAAACCACAACAATAGATTCTAGAGAGCTTATTATCCCTCATCTTGATGAACTTCTTGCTATTTCAAAAAGGAAGGGTATAAGGATTACCCTCCTTATGAGTTTTAACTGGGAATATGAGTTTCTTATTACGAGTTTATGCTGATAAGGAGTATCTTGAATGAATCGAGAATGAATGAACAACAGGACATACCTGGAGTATAGATACTATGTGAGGATATCTCCTTTATTAAATAATTTTATGTAGAAAATCAGTAGTGAATGGAATATCAGAGCCTTGTCCTGGACTTTTTAGAGCAGGGGGATTTTAATGCAGAGAAGCTCAAAAGACTATCAAAAGAGCCTTTGCAAAACAAAACGGAATGCAGACTTTTGCCGAGTAAATCACAGATATTACAGGCGTATTTTTCAGCTTGTTGAGGAGAAAAATAACAAAAATTCTGATTTTGAACTCTTGCTTCGTAAGAGATCGATTCGTTCACTCTCTGGGATTGTCTCAGTTCAAGTGCTAACAAAACCCTACCCTTGTCCATCAAGATGCATTTTTGTCCAAACGATCCTGATATGCCAAAAAGCTATATCAAGTCTGGAACCTGGGGCAATGAGAAGCACGATTGAACCAGTTTGATCCGATAAAAACAAGTCTATAATAGGTTGTACTCGCTCAAAACAAACTGGGCATAAACTGATAAAATTGAGATGATTGTCTCTAGGTTGAACCTGGGGATTTCTATCCAAGAGATTACAAAATTGACTTTGTAAAGAAACTCTATGATGCGTGTAATAATTTCTCTCAACTGCAAATAGAAAGTACGGTTTGAACTTCAGAATGGAAATATGGATTTAAAATTCTGAATGAAGATCAAGTTCAGCTTTCAAATTCTTTGTCAGAAGCCATAACTCTCAACGAAACTGCGTTGAAAATAGGATTATTTTGACTTTACGATTGAGACGACGCCTCTTTTTGCGACTCGACAAAACTGTAAAGAGCGAAGGAAATGGGGTAACTAGAATAGAAATGGGAGTTCAGTCTACAAATAACACCGTTCTTGACCCTAAATCAAAGGGGCATCATATTCAAGAAGTGAGAAAGGCACTCCATCGTATGAGACAGTTTGGATTTAAGATTTCGATTCATATTATGCCAGGACTCTATGGATCAAACTCCGAGATGGATATTCAGACCTTTAGGGATATTTACGCAGATCCTTGGCTTCAACCAGATGAAATCAAATTTTATCCGACTCGTGATTCCGAATACCGAAACTTATACTCTATCTCAAGGGAAGTATCAGCCAATTACGACTGAGGAAATCTCACATATTATCAAAACAACTTTTTCGTGAGATTATTCCTCCATATACGAGGATTAAAAAGATTGATTCGTGATATTCCAGCTACTGAGATCGCCGCTGGATCAAATGTAACAAATCTTTCTCAACTCATGCATGAATCTTTTATTGAAAGAATATAAAAATCTGATTCAGTCTTTTTATCTGACTTTTATATAAAGGTTATATCCAAATCTTAAGTGCTTTAACGATCAAAGAGGCTTTATGAAGAGCTAAAAAGTATTTGTAACTAAAAATCAGCAGCAGTTAGATCAACTCCCTAGTCAAGAACAATGAGATACCAACTTTTCTTATCCAGAAGAGGTTCGTGCTCAGAGCTTAATTTTAGGTGAGAAGCCTGACTTTGAAAAAGTATCGTCATTTTGTAAGCTTGGATACAAGAAGCAGAGAATGAGAAATAAAACTGAAGAAACTCAGCATTTAAACCTTGTTGTAAGAAGCTATCTTTCTCGGTGGGGGAACGAGTTTTTCATTGGTTTTGAAGATGAACTTGGATATTTATATGGATTTACGCGTTTGCTTTTTGCCTAGAGAAGGAGAATGTATTCAGCGAGATGGACTCTGAGAAAATACGGCTCTTATTAGAGAACTTCATGTATATGCAGTTCAGAGTATCCGCACCGAAAAACAGGAGCAAGAAGATCAAAAGGTTCAGCATACAGGAATTGGTAAAGGCTCCTAGAATGTGCAGAAAGAATAGGATACTCAGGATATCAGAGACTTTCAGTGATTTCAGGGTTGGTGTAAGAGAATACTATCTGCAAAAGTTGGATATCAATCTGAGGGAACCTATGTTGTGAAAGAACTAGTTATTAATTAGAAAAACTCTCTAGATGAGTTTTTTATTTTATAGCGACCAAGATTTAGATTAATTTCCTCAGTCTGACTTTTTCACCTTTTCATATCCAAGCTGTCCACAAGCTCATTTTTGTCCTCTCTTCACATAGAATCACGCACGGTAACCGTGATACCACCAGCCTCGAGAATATCCTTAAACTTCATAATAGTCTTTCTTTCACTTTCCTGGAGATCAATAGCTGGATTCTCATTGTAGGAATGAGGTTGAGATGAGCAAGCCTATTTTTAAGCAGTTTTACGAGTCCATGAGCGAGTTCAGGCTTATCTGTCATATCCTTGATCATGATATACTCGTAAAAGATTCTATTATCAGTGGCTTTAGACATAGCGATCAATTGATTCCATGAGCTGATCTAAAGGATAGCTTTTCGCAATTGGCATAATCTGATTTCTCAATTCTTGATCTGGGGAATGGAGAGAAACCGCAAGCTTTACTGCTACCTTGTCTTCTATCAGTTTATCGATTCATGGGACAATACCACAGGTCGATATCGTAATATGCCTCCTACTCAATGAAAGTCTATCTTGAGCAAGCATGATTTCTAGCGATTTTTCTCATATTATCATAATTGAGAAGTGGCTCACCCATACCCATAAATACCACATTTCTGACTGCATGATTGGTTCCATCTTCTCCGAATCTCTTTAACATAGGCATTAGCAAAAAGGATCTGAGAGATAATTTCTTCTCGAGTAAGGTCTTTTTAAATCAGAGCTTTCCTGTTACACAAAAATACACTTCATTGCGCATCCAACCTGAGAAGAAATACAGAGCGTAATACGATTGAGTTTTTGACTGATTACCTTTGACATATTTTTCGTTTTGCCAATGGTACATTAGGATTGCTTCAATCAGGTTTCAATCTTTTTGTTTTGAATGCGAACTTGGTTGTATCCTCAGCTTCAACTGTCTCAACAAGCTCAATCGCAAGCGGAACAAAATCTTTTTGCAATTCAGATTTAAGATCTTTTGAAAGGGTTGTCATCGCATCTCGCTCAATATTTTTGATTTTTATACATTTCAAAAAGATCTGCTTCACCTTTTAAAAGGTTGGAGTTTACGCTCTTGCCCATTCATTGAGTTTCCCTTCATTGAAAAGTGCTGGTTTATATGATGGCATATTTTCTGTCATTAGCTTCTCATAGTGCGTCTAAAAATTCACCTCAGAAGTATAAGAAATTCCTCTCAATAGCAAAGAAAAATCTAAATAAAAAGATCTGACTTTTCTCGCTTAATAAGCTCATTCTAAACTATTGAAAAAGCACCAAAACACTATATTTTGTGGGTATTTTATTTTTCTTTCATAGTTGTGAAAACTAAGAAAATGGATGCTCTATGTCCTCATCACGCTCTTTGTGTTGATTGGGATAGAGTGATTTATCTCATTTATGGGGAATCATAGTTATTACTGGTGAAATGGTATTCTGGAAAACATTTTACGATGATTTTTGAGCATGCTTTGTGTGCTTATTTCCTATTTACTATCTACAAAAAGCAAAAACTCCTTCGTTCCTCGGACTTGGATTGAGACTTTGAGGAGGACTTGTTGGATTTAGCTTTTTGCATGCATGGATCAATGGAACATTGCTAGGTTTCTGGAGCTTTGCTCCTCCAAAGTTTCAACGTTGCACTACTGTATACCTTAGGAGTAAGTCTGATTTTTCTTCTTTTGTACTCTGAAATTTTATCGTTAGAAAACTTCGCCTCTTTAAAACTATTAGATGGCAAAGACATTACTCACATTTGGAATTGGACTCTGTAGTATTTCTTGTTTTGATGCAAATATTGATGGGGTAGGAGTCTTTATGTCTCGATTGCTTTTGGATAATCGTTGCTGACTTGCGGTACTTAGCTATTGGGAGATAAAACACTTGAAACCACATACTCAAGCATTAAGTCAGGTTTTTATTGATTTTCAAGCTTTGGCAAAAACCAAAAATCTGATGGATTATTGTAGTCCTCGCTTTTATGTTCTGTTGGGTATTTCTATTTTGGATTTGATCACTCTTACATTCCTTATCCAACAGCCTGAGATGCAAATCACGAATACATGTATACACCAAAAGGTAATCGCTGAACATGGTGGGATTCTCCGAGGGAATGCTTGAGCTGCTAGTGCAATGCCCCTATCTTTGCATGGATTTATCGCATTTGCTTTCTCTTTTTCGCTCCACTAACTACATTTCTTAATATTGCAAAGGACTCTTTTGCTGTAATCATGAACTTCTGGAGCTGAGTATTTGTTTTACTACTAGGGATCGGTCTGCTAAAAGAAATATTAACCTTCTTTAGAAGTCCACAAAAAGATCAAGAAAAACCTCGAATCAGTATCTCAAACCTCTTTTTATGATCTGATGGGGGCTGCTTATTTTATGGCTTACTAGCGGTATGGGGGCATTCTCTCTCTTTGTAGACAATAAAACTGATATGGGAGTGCTTGCATTGACAGTATTTTGCAATTTTTAGCCGGGATTGCTGCACTTAATCATTTTCGAGAAAAACAACAAATGCATCAAGAAACGATACTCCAAAAATATTTGATTATTTCTGCGGTGTTCTTTGCTTTTTGCCACAATGGCGAAACCAACAGCATTTATTGATGTTGTAATTTTTTGACTCTTTTGCTTGGACTTCTGACAAACGCTTTTGGCAAGCGTCTGAGCTGGGATTTTAGTGCTATAGAGCAATGGGAATCTTACAGCCGCTCTTCACTGCTGCCTTTTATTTCTCCAGCATTAGGAAAAATTCTGATCATTATTGAGCAATACTCTTCCTTATTGGTATTGTGAGAGGATTTATAAAAAGCAAGCACACTTTGGGCTTCAACTAAAAATATCTTTCTCTGGGGAATTTGTATGTCTCGTGAGTATGCTAATCTTCAAATGACCATGGGTACTCATCAGACAAGTCATTGAACAAAAATCAAAATTAAACCCGCAGAACTTATTCAATCAATAATCTTGGGACAGGCTTCTCTAATCTTTTCAGATCAAAAAGATGAAAAACTAGTCTTAACGAGATGAAGCCTCTGCTTGCACAGCAGACCGGAGGACTGAAAGCTTGGAAACTCAGGGAAGTTATTGATAGCAACTATCTGAATCAAGCAACTTTCAGACCTTAACTATCATCAATGTAAAGCTGAAAAATTTGATGAAGCGGATCTCACGGTCTAATCTCCAAAAAGCTCCAGGAAGTGCATCGAATGAGGACCTTGGGAAGATATGTCGGATTTGGTAGAAGAGCTTTCCCAAAGACTGGTGTTTCTGGACTTGTGCTCAAACTCTTCTTCTGGAAAGATAATGCTTTGCTATGGACTCAATGCTGATGCGGTTCTCCTCTGTGAAAACACTACTCTCCTTGAAAAGCTCGCTGCAAGTGCACAAACAGAAAGTTCAAAAATCAGATTTCAACCTCTTTATCTGAGCTCAAATCAAAACTTAGAACTCAAGATGGAAAGGTAGCAACACTTATTCAAAATACTATTGATGCGATTAGTAGCGGAACTCATGCACAGGTTGATACTGCATTTTGGATGCATTGCAAACTTATGGTAAAGAACATAGTATCTCAACTGATAATGGGAATGTTAATATTCCATATAGGTATATTGTTCCACTTTAATGCAATTTATAACTGGTCTTTTGCAGAATCTAAGTAGTTATTATACTGATATTGGTTTGATTTGGATATTTGTGTTGATCTTGCTTGTTGCTGCTGCTATTTATGCATTATTTGCTCGACTTAAGAGTGCTTTTTGATCCTTTCCACTTTCAATTATTAGTGGTTGGGCGATTTGGTGGGCGATTGCTGCAGGTATTGCTTTGGTATGGACTTGGACTTATTATCTGGTCAATCCTAGCAGTCATGATTTTCATTGAAGAAATGGAACACAAAGATACTGCAAAAACAGATGGCGTTCTCGACTTTAATCTGAATTCTCACCTGCTTTTATCCTCGTTCAATCATACCTCAACTGGTCAAGAATTTCTTCTCAAGCTGGAAGTTGAGCATTTGGATGGTATAAGTCAAACGTTTGAACTGAGCAAATCTTGAGTGAAAAACCTTGAAGTCTTAAACCAAAAAAACTTATAAATTTACAGCAGATAAGCTTTTTGAATTACAGTTTGGAGCGTATCTTCCATTTATGAAAGCAGTAGAAAATAGAGCAGATGAAGATGGAGTACTAGTCGCTGGAACCTATATTCAATACTTCCTTAAAAATCAGAGGAATACTAGATCTGATGGACTTTTGACTATGCTTTGGGAACAGTTTTTCAGACTTTAATAGCTGTAAATCATACAATAGACTCAAGAATAAGCATATCAAATATCTTATCATTGATCCAAATATTGGAACAGTAGGTAGAGTCGGTCAAGGTAATGAGAGTCTCTTCCATAGATTCTTTGCAAAGCTTAATAGTAATGAAACTGAAATTCTCGCTCTGGTGCAATCAGTATGCTTGCAAAGTTTAGTCAAGAAGGTTATCTCAAACTTCTCTTTACCAATAATATTGGTGCAAAATACTGATTTGAACTTAGTGATGCAGAACTTCGTAAAGAATTCTGAAATCTTAATGATGATCAACTCTTACTCATCAGAGCAAAGATGATAGTAGCAAAATTCTTTTGTTACTCAAGAGGATATGAGTCTCTTAACCCATATTTTCAATCTTTCCTCTCAAGATATCAATCTGCAGCTGGAATTGATGATATGGCTAATCTTGTAAACTAAGCAAGTTGATAGTGAAAAACTCTTCTCTATCGCTGCTGGATATATTTCTAATGGGAACTTAGATGCAAAAATCTGACTCAAGATGAAAGGTTCGTTTTTGGTTCAGTATTTAAGCTTCTAAAACACTTTCTAGGGCAGATAAGTCTGAGTTTGAAAATATCCTCTTCTCTGCTTTGCAAAGTAGCATCTTTGAGCAGTCAGATTATCAGATCTTGAACTTCAATAATAATTAAAATTTTTATTTTAGAAGCTAGGTATTCTCAGCTTTTTCTACTTTAAATAGATAAAAAGAAAAAAATCTGGTTTTTATTCATTTTGCCTTGACATACTGATTGAAAATCATAATCTAAAATTAGATTTAGTTTTTCCTCTCAAGCATGAGACAGCTTACTACCACGAGAACTACTACAACCGACTAATCGGCAAGGTTTTCTTGGTGGTAAAACTTGAAAAACTCTTGCCTTTCTGCAGGAGTTTTTGTTAGAGAGAAAGGGCTTTTTATCTTATTATACTTAGCTAATGGAACAGTGATTATTTAGAAGAGGCACTCAGCTCGCATATTCTTGCGCAAGCAGTCCAAAGAGAACAGCAACGAGATGTTGAAGTAGCAATCGGCCCAGCTATTGAGGATGGATTTTACTATGATTTTCTCTTTAGTCCAGAATATCAGCTTAAGGAAGAAGACTTGAAAAATCCAAACTCAGATGGAGAAAAATCATCAAGGAAAATCAGGATTTTTATTCTATTTGCCTTTGCCTGATACTGAGTCACAAAACCTTGTTGTAAACTTGATGAAACAACAATATAAAGAAGAGATGAGAGCTGAGTTTTCTGCTGCTGGTGAAGAAATCACCTTTTTATGCTAATAGCATTCCTGAAAACTGCAAAGGCTGCTCTACTCAAGGGACTTTCTAATGAGTATATTTCATATTATGAGGCAGTGACTAGTTATCTTCAAGAAAAATTCCCTGAAAAGTTTAGCGGAAGATTCGTAACCTTCTTGGATATGTGTGAAGATCTGCATGTGGAATCAACTAAGGAAATTGATCCCAAAGCCTTTAAACTTGAGAAACTAGCTGGTGCCTCACTGGAGGGGAAATTCAGATAGTGTAATGATGACAGAGTTTATGGACTTGCCCTTTGATACTAAAGAGGAATTGCAAGCTCATCTCACTAATGCTTGAGGAAAGCTAGAAAAAGAGATCACAGAATATTAGGTCAAAAAGCTGAAATTATTCACGATTTCTCCTTTAGTCGGTTCCTGGCTTGCCGTTGCTCCAGCCTCACGGAATGATCATCAGAAAAGAGGTAGAAGACTATCTCTAGGGAACTTCCACAAAGATAAAAGGATACCAGAGGTTTGGACTCCACACCTAGCAAAAAGAAGATCTCTATAAAACGTCTGGGCATGCTGAAAAAATTTTTGAGATGAACTCTTTAGAGTAAGGAAGGACGAGAACTTCTTTATGAAGCCTATGAATTGTCCTCATCATATGCAGATTTTTGCTGACAATCAGTTTAGTTATCGTGATATGCCAGTAAGATATTTTTGAACTCTGCGACTGTATATAGAGATGACAGGTCAGCTTTCTGGTTTGACTCGTGTAAGATCAATTACACAAGATGATGGACATCTTTTTCTGCCGTGTAAGTCAGATTACTGAAGAAGTAGGAACAATTGTAAATATTATCAAAACTTTCTATACAACCCTTGGTATGATCAATGATTATTAGGGTAAGACTCTCAGTTAGAGGGCCTGAGGGAAAAATATCTCGGTTCAGATGAAGTATGGGAAAAGGCTGAATGAGCATTAAAATACGCTTGTGATACTTTTGAACTACCATACCAGATTGGAATTGATGAAGCAGCATTCTATGGTCCAAAGCTTGACTTTATGTTTAAAGATGCGATCTGAAGAGAATGGCAGCTAGCAACTATCCAATGTGATTTCAACTTGCCAGAAAGATTTGATCTTTCATTTGTTAATGAACAAGGTGGAAAAGAAAGACCTGTAGTAATTCACAGAGCAATTTCTGGTTCACTTGAAAGATTTATGGGAGTGATGATCGAGCATTTTTGGTGGAGTTTCCACTTTGGCTGGCACCAGTTCAAATGCAGATCGTTCCAGTTGCAGAAAAGTTTAATGATTATGCTTTTGAGCTTAAGAAGCGTTTTTCAGTCATGATCTTAGGGCAAGTGTTGATGATAGTAGCGATAGTTTTTCAAGAAGATTAGAAATGCAGAGATGATGAAGGTTCCTTATATCTTGATCGTGGGAGAAAGAAGAAGCAGCTTCTAGTGTTTCTGTAAGAGAGTTTAGAAGTAAGAAACAGTATGAGAAATCTGTTTCAGAATTCATTTCTCAGTTACTTCAGAAAAGAAAGAAAGAAGGCTTGCTGCTGAGTGAGTTATAACAAGAATTTACACTAAGAAAGACTGAATATCCTTTGAGTTATTCAGTTTTTGTTTTTGAAAAATAAGTATAGACAAACTTGGATTTCTTGGCTAAAAATTTGCAAAAACTGAAATCTGGCTATAATTATCTTGATTTACTTTATCAGTAAACAAAAACAAAATGGCAGGTAACGAGAAATTTCCTCCAGAATTATCTCAAACAGCAGGTGTAAAACCCGCTTAAGTTGAAGACAGAAAAATCCAAGAGATCTTGCAAGAGCAACATTTTGCAAGCATTGTATAATCAAGTCGTGGTCTATATTCAGGGACACCCAAATATGACCTCAGATGAAATGCTCAAATATCAAGCCCAGCTCAAGCAACTGAGTGAATACTATCAAAAATCAGGAAAAGCTGAAGCTTTTGGGATTATTCAAAATCTTCAGGTAAACATAAAGATGTCGTTATCAAAAGCTGAGCCACAAGAAATATCTCAGTAAAAGTCAATCTTTATCTGATGTGGAGCAATTATTTTCTTTTTGGTTATAGGACTGCTCTTTCTTTTGTTTTTACTACTTGGTGCAAAATCCTCGCTCAGCTGAGCGGACTTGGTTCACTAGGGAATTAGTCCATCAACGGCAAAATCAGCTCTCCGGCTTTCGCTTACAGTGATGATCGTGATTATGCTGGTTGGGATTATTGTGATCATATGAATGTCTACAAGAGCTTTACAGTATAAAACCCAAAAGCCCGATACTATGGTGGAATTTTTATCGGAGTATTTGATTGGGACTTGCACTAGGAGCTGGGACAAAGCTTTTTAGGAGAAATCTCGAAAAATCCAAGTAGATGCACTTGCAAAATCCTGATGAAGTACTGCTCTCTATGTGCATCAGCCAACAAAAAGATAACTCTACTCAACTCACACAAATCAATCAAAAATTCGATTTTTGATCGCTCCGGTAAATGTGACCATTTAAACTACTAACTCAGAATTTTAAAACCTATATCGCCCTTCAGATCTGAAATTATACCCCTAAACGGTCACAGCTTGATTGTGGAAATGGACAGATTCTCAATTATGGAGGGAATGATATGTAATGGAGCTTGTTTTTATACAAAGAAGGGAAATTATACAGCGTCTCTGATTGTAGGCTATACAGATTCTCAAAAATATTCAACAAAACCTGAACTTATCCAATCAAGACAATTACTATCGCTTCAGAATTAAGCTTTTCTGTCCCAGAAGATAAGAAGCTTGAGATGCAGAATAATGAAGTAATTGTCTGACCACTTCGTCTGACTTACTATAAATGCTGACCAAGTTTTTAGAGATTTAGGGCTAAAAACTATCGTATTAGCTGGGATGGTGATGGTGATGGAAAATGAAGATAAAGCAGATGATACTGAGCTTTATATTCAACTATGAAAAAGCTGAAGTCTATTATCCAGCTTTTCACTTCAGACCTCGGGAAATCAGCATTATTTTCTTTTCCTCTGAGAGTTGAAAAATCTCTAACGCCAGTATGTAAGTTTAATTTTTGACCAGAAAAAGGTCAATGACTATGTTGTAAATGTTGAATTTTTGGATGGTGGAGAAAGGAATATCTCAGATTATTCATATTTGGCAATGGATCATGCGACTAACAGAGTACTTGATGAATTGCAGGGTAAGACCTCATGGAATGAGTTTTAACTATAAATTCAAGGGCAAGGTTCGTATCTTTTTAGGATGAACTTTATTACCAATGAAGGAAAAGAGAGGTTCTTGTGAGGATATTGTGAGACTAACAGATAAAGCATCGTATACTGTCAATTATGAATTATCCTCATCTACTCCTAGGATTTCAAGTTTCCAAAAACTGAATACTACTCAAATTCGGGAAACAAAAACGATAACTTTGAGCGAGGTTCCGACCAAATTAAAATTTAAAAATTCAGTCTATTGAACCTAAAACCTATGATAGCGTAGTTCGTATGCTCTATGATGGTAGACCTGTTGTGGAGACCAATACTGATGAATATCTTTTTGATGTAAGAGACTCAAAGGAACATACTATTACCCCTGCAGATTGAAGATAAGGTTCGTGGACTCCAGTATCAAGAAACCCTTACGACAAAAATCTGACTTGATGATATTGCGGGAGATATTAAAGTAATTGGTGAGAAAAACTGGCTTCTCCTCTTTACAACTACACTAGATGCCTCAGCAACTAAACTTAATGATCCTGATGATGAAATAGCCTACTTTTTCATGGGACTTTTGAGATGGAAAAACTCAAAACAATCTATCAAATGCTGTCATCAAGCATACCTATTATTATAATATAGAGAAGAACCAGTGAACGTTCAAACCAAAAGTATCAGTTTGCCACGAAGAAAGGTCGTTCGCTCACATCTCGGACTTGAGGATCCAATCATTGTAAATAAACAACTGATTAAGCTTGATATTAGCTCTACCTCTCATCCGGACACAAGAAGCGAGACTTGGAGAACCTGTTGTCTTTAGTCTGGATTTTAATGGATTACCAGAAAAATTTATTGGTCATTTGGAGATGAGAGCCAACCGCTTTCATGTAATGGTAGAGAGATGTATTGAGATGACGAAGACTTTTGATAAAAATGAACCTATACTATCAAGGTAACGATGGAATTTGGAAGACGAGCAAACAGTTGAACAGTCAAATGACTTTTAGAGTGAGATAAATAGAATATAAAAGACCAGAGAAAAATCTGGTTTTTGTTTTGGGAATCTTTATTATTAATTAGCGATTATGAGGGGCTCTTTAAAGGTTTTAAATCCTTCTGAAAATATCCTCCCTCAATGGGATAAGGAGACTTACTTTGTTTATGCTGGATCGCCATGACTCATCACTGAGCTTTTGACGATGACAGACCGTCATTCACGAATGAAGTGAGGCAATGTCCGCAAAGCGGTTCGCTTCTCAAGTTAAAGTCAACCTATCTTAATCTGGATGCCTGGCTGACAAAGTGAGCCCTCACGATGCAGAGTCAAAAAACAAAAACCTCTCTAAGAGAGGTTTTTCTTTATCATTTGAGGATAATTATCTAACAAGTACATATCTCAATTGACTTGCATCTGTTACTTGACATTCATTATTTGCGGACATTCCATTTAATACTGTTCCCGATGTATTTGTATATGACGTTTCAGCATTTGCCTTTATCACACCTCCTGTACAAAAGAGCAAGTGTAGAGGAATCCATCGTAGCTGCAAGAGCCTTCACCATTGCATCAGTTGCATTTGCTTTTTATCATAAGTTTCTGCCTTAGATACTAATAAGTATGCTCTCTTATCATTACCAGCTAGCAACATATACCCAAAGTCTCCTGGTTGAAGTGCTGTCGTTCCTCATACAGCAATAGCAGACTTAACTGGATCACTTGGAAAGTCCTTAAGATATTCTCTTTGTTCTACCAAAATTTTTGCTGAAAAGCCTCTAGCTGAGTTGTTCCCAGATGCAGCAGGATAATCTCCTTTCATAGCTGAGTAACTCTCAATTCCTGCTGAGATATCAGAAAGATACTTTACTCTTGCTGTGTCTCTAGTAGCAGCCTGAGCTCCCCTGAAGTCTCAGGCAAAATAGCAGCAGCAAGGATACCGATGATCACTACTACGATCAGCATTTCTACCAAGGTAAAACCTTTTTGAAGTTTTTCATTGTGATTTTTATAAAAAGAATAAAAATTATTACAGCGGTATTCTTATTTTTATTCTCTCTATTTGCAAGTCAAAACTTTAGACCTTTATTTTTCAATTGACGGGGAAATAGAACTTCATTAAACTACTAGACAAATATAGAAAAGTCTGGTTTCTGTTTTTATTTCCTGGAAATGGATATTATAATTTTTACTCATCAAGAATCATTTTTCCTTCCAGGCTTGATAGAGGATTTCAAGCTCTTCCTCACCATCATACTTTGGAAAGAGAAAGTCCCCATCTCGATTTTTAAAGTCAACACGGTCAGCGATACTACCGGTATTTTGTATTCGTTCTTTTCGACCCTGCTGAGGAGCATATCCATTTTGAGAGCAATAGAACGGATCTCCTCCTCAGTCATAAGATGATTTTCAGTAGTTGGTACCCCTGTGATTTGGATCAAAGAGCTTCAAGTTATCCTGTGATCGCCATTGCAAGTTCTGATTTATTTTGTCTGTTGGCCTTGGATAAGCGTGAGATATTACTGATAATACAAGGAGTTTTGCGTTAATTCTGCAAGCTCAAGGATCGTGTTTATTGATCTTTTGCAATATCAGGATGTTCTTGCTCATCCTGAGCAATTATTTCAAGATAGAAATTTTCTGCTCATAAGGTATTTTTGAGCATACCGATGATTTCTTGGATTTTGGACAGAGGTTCTCAGTTGAGAATCATCTTGAAATTCGTGACTCAACACCTCAAGAGAAAGCCAAAATTCAGATTTATTTTCTGTCAATGCTTTCATATCAACTTTTGGTCAAACTCGATTCCAGTCTGAGAAGCGTAAGTCACGAGCTGGAGAAGATTTGATGGTATCATTCAGTACTCATCGCAAGAAGTGTTATGGAACCAATAGACTTCAAATTGTACAACATTATTAGCATCTAATGCAAATCCAATTTCAACTCCAACAATTGGCTTGATACCTTCTTATCTCCCAGCCATAGTGCTGAAATGCTCCGTACACAACATTCAAATCTGTTAGTCAGATTGCGGTATATCATAGTGATTTTGCGTTTTATGTACATCTTTTGGCTTACCAATAGCTTCAAGGAATGAATAGGTACTATATCCATGCAGATGCGAACATTTTCTGCGTTAGGTAAGTCTGGTTTTTATGATAGGTTTTTCTGTCTCGGATGCAATGCTTTTTCTTTCCTTTATTATCAATAAAGAACATAGGGTGAGTCAATACATTCCTATTCTATAAATTCTAACCAACTATTGTATATTGAAAAAGAGGAAACTCCCATATTTAAGACTAAGATTATATTTTTAGTGGAAATATATGAAAATATATAGTTTATACAATTTGTGCTCTGTCATACTACTCTTAAGGTGCCTGTGGTAAATCAGCTCAGTAGAAGAAAAGCCTGAGGTCTCACCACTCTGTCCTGAGGGATTTTTGGGTCGATTCGACAAAAGAGCGTGAATTACTCCCGACACTTTAAAAATAGAATCTACTAGAATATGGATGAAAAATAATAATAAAAGACTGACTAGAGGAATCTGAATTCAGTCTTTTCTTTTTATCAAAAGAACAGGGATTATTCTTCAGTCATACTTTTTGAAGTCTGCTCAGTCTGAAGAGCTTTGATTTGATAACATATGTCTTTGCCCTCTACGACGAGTGAAGCTCTTTCTGGAAGGTCTGATGTAACTTGCAATTCCGTAAACTCACCTCAATGAAAGCATCATTGTAAAATTTGAAAGGACATTTTCCTTCTGCTGCGAAGTCTCCTGTTGTTGGACAGTCGTAGGTCGCTGACGATATCGTATGCAGCACTTTCACTAATTCCGCTTCTATAGATTTGTTTGTGAAAACATATTCTGGACTTAGTTGGATTAAGAAGAGCGTATTTTCCTCCAAGAAGATCATCTGTTGTTGTTCTCTCTCTTCTTTCAAACTTAGTGGTTTCTCCATTGTATACCAAAAGTATGTTCTCCTCTTGATAATTTAACATTTTTGAGAAGAATTTGGCTCGAAGCGTATACTCTTTTACCATCAAGAGTAAAGGTAATTGCTTGATCAGTTGGATTGTCGATAGTAGTTTTCACCAGCATTGAACCAATTCCATCCAATCCATGCCCTACGATCACAGTGATAATTAGAATTCGCATAAAAGCCTTCCAAAGAAATTCTTTAACCATTTGCAATAAGATCTACATTTGTATATGAAATAAGAAGATAAAAACAGAGTAAAAGCAACTCTATTAGAACTTGAGAGTATGTACTACTAGAGAAAGTCAAGAGTATCAGAGATGCAACTCTTGTCGATCTATAAGGGGGTAAAATGGTGGCTTTTAAGTCTGCTTTTTAAGTAGTGTTTATTTTCTTATAGTTTGTCTCTATTACCTGCAATGAGAAAAACTCATTTAGTTAACAAAACCTCTCCAATAGGAGGGAGTTAGCAGAAGAGATTAGTTCTGTTTTCTCAATAAACACCACTTCTCATCAATTCATCTCAATACTATCATGATATTCTCCTTTGAATACCATCTCCTACCAACCTCCTGAAACCCAAGTTTTTATAAAGCTGCTCATCTCATTACTACAACATAGCTCAAATTTACCTTATGGTCCAAGGATCTTAAAACTTATTTCACAATGATAATGCTCTGTTCCATAACCTTTTGATCTGATAGTTTTTATCAAAAATTGAAATTCAAACGACTGCATTTCTCATTCATTTGGTGAATCTCATGAGATACATTTCAGATATGATCCTGATTTGTATAGATCGTAAAGACTCTCTGGGAACTATCTTTTGCAATAAAGGATTCTTTCCTCTGCTGCTAGTGAAGTAATCCTAGCTAACGATCAAAGATACTAGCTGAGTCTCTATCATTTACCCTGATACCAGAGCTGAATATCCTCCTTTTCTGCACAGCAAGAGAAACCAGTTCCCCTTCTAGAACTTTTTACTCTATTTGTCATGAGTAGTTTTTCAGTTACCAAAATAAATGAAATCAGAATTTTATTTTTCTTCAACAACAACCTTAAGTCCTAGTTCATTGAGCAGTGAATCATCAATGTCACTTGGTACATACATAAGATCACGATCATTTTTTGATTTTTGGAAAAATAATTACCTCACGAATGCTACTTCTATTTTGCAGAGCATCACTACTCTATCTAGTCAGAATGCACATCCTCCATGTGGTGGAACCCCGTATTGAAAACATTTTAGCAAGTGTCAAAATCTGACTTCAATCTGTTGTTCTGTAAGTCCAAGAAGGGTAAAAATTGCATGCTGAAGTTCAGCATCATGAATTTAATACTCTCCTCAAAGTTCCATATCCATTGAGGACAATATCATAGGTATCAGACTTAATTTCAAGTAGCTGTGCTCTCTCCTCAGATGATAGTTCTTCACCTCTAGCAATCTTCTCAGCTAGCTGCTTTACAAATGATATCTTCATCCCTTGGTTTTGTAAATGGATGATGAGTAGCCCCAAGTGCTCCGTCATTCACTCCTCAAATAGTGGCATATCAACTACAAGAGCAGAATGCTAGCTCCTCTTCTCCTTAAGAGCTCAAGTTCTTTTAATTGCCTCATTTCTGAGCATATCTCCCATATACTCACTCAGCCCTAGCCAGGTATCCAGCTTGAAAATGACTGTATTCCTCAGTTGCTCAAGTAAGGTTTTTAAGCTCTGGATTGCTTCTTCTGAGAAAACTTTTGCAATACTTCATTTTACTCATTCAGACTCAGTTAATGCAAGCCAAGGCATTCCTTTAGAGCCTTTAGATTTGATAAAGGATTCATATCTCAACTTCAGATCTTTCCATCTCTTTTTGGCAAGAACGAGTGCCTTAACATAGGTGCAGATTGAAAACAAAGAAATCTGATGCCCAAGTAGTTACATCTTTCATCTCAAAGTTGAGAACTCTGAGTTCAGGTTTATCTATTCCATATTTGTCCATTGCTTCTTTCAGCTTAAAACTGGAAGGAGAGTGCTGTATTTGCTTTTTGAGGATAGTATTTTCATCACAATATGCATAAAATATTCCTCAATGTGCCAAACATCTCTTTTGCTCAACGAAAGAAAGTTCAAAGTCACCTGCGTAAACTCAGGCTGACGATCTCCTCTAGGATCCTCATCACGATAGCACCTAGCTATCTGAAAATATTGTCAAATCCAGCAACCATGAGCATTTTGCTTGTGCTGCTGTGGAGACCGAGGAAGTACGAAAAATTTCCCTGGTTCAAACCTGGCTGGGACAACGTATTCTCTCGATCCTTCTGGTATTTTTGACGAAAGTTGAGTTTCTAAGTGAATAAAAATCCCTTTCATCAAAAAGTTCATTGATTCTAGGTAAAGTTTATGCCCTCATGATTGCGTTTTCATCATAGACTTTCTAAGATCTAGATAACGATATTCAAGTCTAGATCCTCCCTCACTGGATTTTCATGATCAATAGAAAATGGCAGCTCTTTACACGTCGAAAGCACCTCAAAGTTCAATTGTTCAACTTCAATTTCTCCAGTCGCCATCTCTGCACTATCATAGAATCAGGTCTTGGGATTACTGTTCCTGTGATACGAATCACATACTCAGGCTTAAGCTCTGGGAGCTGAAAAGTATTTTGAAGGATCAATAGTAAGTTGAGTAATCATATCTATCTCTGGAGATCAATAAAACCATTCCTCCTAAATTTCTAATTTTATTGATCCAACCAGCTAATTGCACTTTGCTGACCGAGATTTGCCTTTGTTTAAGGCTCAACAGGTATGAACGATCACATCCTAATAGACAAAAAGATAAAAATCTGATCTCAAAAGAAAAATGAATATATAAGGAAAATACTCATTTTTCAAGACTAAGATTTTGGATAGGCAGCGAGCAGATAGCTTTCAAGACCGTTTTGAGAAAAGGAGCTTGATTGTCTGCTCAGGATCTCACATTTCACCTCATAAGCAAAATGATATTGAGCTCAGTATTCTGATTTTTGAGATCTGGAATGCTAGGTTCTAAGATACCTTTGAGTAAGGCATCAAGCTGCTTTGCCTGAGCATACAGATAGATCCAATCAGCAATCGGATCTTTGTGTGTATCAAAAACGATATGCGTATCGGATGAAAGCGTAGAAAAATGCTGATTCCATCTGAATCTGTAAATGTGGCGTTAAGCTCGCTTTCTCGTATCTGAGCGACAACTTCTCCTCTACCAGAACAAGTCGTATGTGGCAGGATCTGCATAGTCATTGGTATCATAGATGAGATGAGAATCAGTAATTATAAAATATATTCACACTGCCTCATTTTAATCAGATGAGGGCTGGAGGAGCAAGTCTCATAGGTATTTTGAAGAGAAAACTAGCTTCATTTCAGCCTTTTTGGTTTATAAAAAGAGGCTTTTGTATTGAAGGTTTGACATCTTAGAAGAAATCTTACATGAAGTCTGAAATGGTGTAAATTTTTACTATAACTGGAGAATGAACTTCATCTGCCCTGTTAGTTTTGTTGTTCCAGAGAGAAATGTGAGTTCATATTTCTCCAAGCGGAATCCAAGTTTCCTCAAGATTTTTGCTCTGAAGAAGATTCTTCTGGGGACCATGTGATATTTTATTGGCATATCAGACTGGGAAATCTGGTTTACTCCATCTAAGTCAGAGGTCTTAGGAGTAATTACAAGTTCTAGTGCGGAATATGGTTTAGTGATCCATGTTCAAATCAGGATTATTTGGATCTTTTGCCTGATGAGAGGAAGAGTTTAAAATTTGAAGGAAAAATTTCATCAAAGCTAGGCGAACCTCCTCAACAACCGTTGCGGCTTTTTAAGCCGTGCAGCTGATTTCGACGAGTCAAAAGTCAGATCAACATTAAAATTCCAACTATTACAACGACAATCAGCATTCAACCAATGTAAAGCCTCATTGACATCGAGACCAAAAATTAACTATTAAACTCAGACATTTTTCCATTGAAGAAGACGACTCCAAAAATTCCACTCGCTACAAAAAGCTACGATCACTCCCCATAAAATCAAGATTACTGGCTCAAGGACTTTTGAACTGAGTAATCGAAGTGTCCAGTCTTCTGATACATACTATGATATTTTCCATTGTTTCTCCAGATGTGCGGTTTCTTCTCAAACCTAATCATCACGGCAACATTTGGATAAATAATATGTGTTTGATCCTTGATCGCATCGTAGATAGTTTTTCCAAGCTGGAGTCCAGCAATCACTCATCATCATCTCTATAAGCGGAATATCCAATACTCACCTCAGCAATCTAAAGGTTTGAAGATAATCTAGTCCTGAACTGATCATCAGTTTAGTATATCTTACCCATTTGATAAGGTAATAGGTCTTGGTCATAGCTCCAATCATCGGAAGTCCTATCAGTACTTTTGAGAGTCTGTTTTCCGACTTGTACTCGCATAAATCATCAAAACAATCAAAACCTGTAATCGCACAGATGATAATCTCTCCAATATCAGACAAAAGAAATCTGAAACTGACTTGAGAATCAAGGTAATCTGGGGAAGTTGTTGATCTCCTGCTACCATCTCCAAAATAGAGGGAAGCACACTTGAAAAACAAAAATATCACAGCACCAAATGCCATAATAATCAAAATGATCGGATAAGTCAAGGCTGATTTATATCTATTTTGATAGAACCAAGATAGGTATATTCGTTTGCGAGTTCCTGAAGAACAACATCGAGAGTTCCTGTATTTTTCCTGTTTTTACAATCGCAGCATCAGACTATCAAAAGTATTCTGGCAATCTAGAAAGCGCATGCTGAAAAACTCTTTTCCTCATTGAGATAAAAGATAATACTTCGTTGTAACCTTTTTGAGCGCATAGTTATTGGTCGTTCTCTCTTAAGCGTATCTACGGCTTGGATAGATACACCTCCTTTGAGCATATAGACAAGCTGTTTGTAAAAAGAATTTTATCCTTTTCAGAAAAGTCTGTGTATCTACAGCTTGCACGATACCCATCAGCATTCTTTTCAAATGAAGTTTGGTTGATGCTTTTTCGTTCATTTATGTATCAATAGAAATAAAAAGGATAAAAGTTCGATTTTTATTTTCAATGTGATAGTATTCTTTCTACTTAAAATAGTAAGCACTAAGTTTAATTTCTGTAGTTTGCTCCTCATCTGTATGCCATCATATCATGAACTGATCGTAATATGATAGAGAATACGGTCATTCTGATGGGATATGTCTTGTTCTACAAAGAAACCAGATCATCCTTGTTTTCAAGGTCGTCACGAGCTCAATAGGCAATTGATAGTCCAATTTTCATCTGCGAGCTTTGGATCATAGATTTTTAATCACTTTCCATTTTAGAGAGCTCGCCTCTGATGGATCGTTTTCGTAGAAGCTGATCATTCCTCAAGAGTCTCTTCTTTTCTCAACCACATTTTTGGGCATTCAATCTCAAGTTGCAAGTAAGCAATCTGTTTTGTTTTGGAGGCAATTTTCTGGTGTTGCATCATTTACACAGCCGATGGTTTTGCTCTTTTGGCCAAAGTAATTGCTTTCAAACGGTCTTTTTGTTGTGGTTTGAGTATCAACTGGATTTTTGTTTTGTTTTTGGTAATTTTCTTGATTTTAATCTGACCAGCTCTCGCTTAAACTTTGTCCCTAGATACCAGATAAAATCAGCAAAATGATCACATATGCCTTATGCTTATGATTACAACCGCAAATCGAGATTTGAGATTCTGAGGAATCTTGAGCAGACTGTTGGCCTGCGCTGATAATTTGCGTGAGCGTAATGAGCTGTGATCCCTGTTGTTGCATTGGTTTGAACTTTAGCAGATAAAGTAAATTTAAACGAACATGACCTTCAGCATAATTTTAATCATCAGTCAAAATTGAAGTTGATTAAAACTATCCGACCAGTCTCATGATCCTACATAGAGGATTCTCGAAATTACCCCAGCCACTCCATTTAGAGAAAGCTCATTGAAAAGAATCTACCTTGAAGTCTGTAACTCCTCCTCTACCAGATTCTGGTTGACCTCTACAAGTTTCTAAATTATGGATATATTGACTCCATAGGATCTGCGTTTTTGAATTCTAAGGCTTGTACCTGTAAATATTGCTGAGAATCTTATCCTCTAATATCTTTTAATTTCTAGGAGACATTTTTGAGAAATTTGTATCACAGGCTTAATGCTTGTCCAAATACCGCCCCAAAGTCCAGCTCGCGCTAATATAAAATGGATCTCAAAATCAAAAGTAAACGATAATATCATTTTCGCGTTGGGTTCTCTAGAAAGTCCATCTCGACAATCATCCTCATATAAAAACATGGCTAATTACCAATTTTAGAAATTTTGCAAGTACTGAAGGGGTATTGACTCAATAAAAAACAAAAAATGAAGACTTTCTTTTCTTTTGATAAAAAGAACTGATTTCTCAAAAAGTTTATATAGTTAAAAAAAATATTTTATCTACTAAGCTCTTAACAGTGGCGACTCAGCAAAAACACGACAGAATGAGAGAAAAAGAAAAAAAGCAAACTTGGTGGCTTTACTCGAAAAACTCAACTCAATGAGGCTCAAAGAGATGAAAAGCAGGTTCCTGCTTGGTTATCGTGATATTTCCTTCATCTAATATTTTGTTTGTTGCTATTTACAAGTTTTATCTACGGTAGAGGATATAATACTGTACCAACTGAAAGCATCAATCTCTAACTCCAGAAAAACACAGGGTAATCACCATTAATTCTGGAGCACTAGCAGATGAAAGTTCAACGCTAATCAGGCTTCTTAGTTTCTGGGTAACTGGAAATCAACAAATAGTGAGGGTTGTTTCTACACAACATATTGATCATTGCGAACAGTAATTTGATTCTAATTTTATCAATATCTGGTAAATTAATTTACTGAGATGGGCTCTCATTTTGTACACTTTCAAAATAATAACCGAGAGACAGTCACTGCGGGTCAACATTAGCGAAGTCTTGTGAGAGATGTAATCTGAGTTCAATCTTTGAAGTCCCTGGGAAGCGTAAATGATGCGAAAAATACAAATAAACATTTCCTATACTTTGAGCTATGCTGTCGACTGAAATCAACACTTTAATGAGTTGGAAGTACATTGATCAATCTTTCAGGGCAAACTCGTTTGCAGATCATGTGTACAAAGTGATGCTCAAAGTCTCACAGTCTTTTGGCCTGCTTATAATTTAAAATAACAATAGGCATCTATATTGATGAGGTGAAATATAACTGGAGAAATGAGGATTTGGAATTGTATCGAGAGAAGGAATAGGGCGATACTTCTCTTTTCAGAATAACAAACACGGCAGCAAATACTATCAGCATGTCCATAAACACTATCTGAACTGATCCCTGGGGAGCTGGAGCGTTGAACCAGCAATCGATCAGTATTGGTGAGCGAGGCAGAGATCATATTATGTCGTTTGGATGAAAATTTTCCTGAACATACCAGTTTTGCAAAACCACGGGCTATGGGACTCACTATCATGACAATAAATTCTGACTTTGTCCTACATGAAAAACTTTCTGAAAAAGATTGTTGGGATATATGACCGCCTTTGATATAAAAATCTATAGCGGTTTTTTTATTTTTAAAGGAAAAGATGCGAAGGAAGCGTTTGCTAAAACCCTCAGTCTCATACCGCTTCCTTTCAATCATCTGAACAAAGGAAACTGTGGTGTTCTAATTTTCAGAAGATATCGGGTTGCTTTTGCTGTGTTCCAATGATAGCATGTCCAGTCAGCTGCTTGATCCAGATTAAGGACAAAAATAGGCTGCCTTAAAACCTCTTACAAAAGAACTGGCGTCCTTTCTCGGTGAAAATTTGTTCTAAAAAAACTTGAGGGTTTCAGGTAAAGCCGAATTTGTTCCTTCATTCAGATCAGCAGATGTAGTGATCAACAGATTTTTGTTGTTGTGAACGATTTTGAATTATCCTTCTTTGAATCAGATTTCTTGTCTTTTTGGTTGACTTAATAACATCATAACTACCATCATCTCATTGTACATGCGCGCAATAACTGAATTATCTACGAGATATTTCCATCAGCGTTCATTGAAACGCCTGGTCCTTCCAGAGAAGACATACTTGTCTTTTTCTGCGTTGGCTGAATCAAACCTGATGTTGATACACTACTATTTGAAGTGTTTTACCGGTTGTCGTTTGTGAGTTTACGTTGTTAGCAGTCTCGTATTTAATGCTGCTGAAGCATCAGTAGTATTAGCGATGATCTCAGCATCTAGCTGATCAAGTGTTAGCTGATCGTTTTGAATAGTAATGATTTGTGAATTGTTATTTCAAGTTTGCAGTTCTCAAGTGAAAGTATTGCACCAGACATCAATCAGATTTCTTGATTATTTTGCCCAGTTGTTGAAGCATCTTTTGAGAATCGATTATTGATTGCTCTAATAGTTGTGGTAGGTAGAGAGACGATTCCATCAAAGACCTCTAGCACCAGCTGGGTTAATATTGCCAATAAATTCCATATAGCAAAAGAACAAATACACAGATAATAATTACTCTACCAAGATATTCTGAGAGATAAACAAAAAGATCAATAGTCAAACACGATAATCCAGAAGAACACAAGTATCAATGTTGGCATTCTGTACAAAAATGAAAATAAAAATCTTTATATATATAAAAACCAGATATAAGTCAATAGATCTGATGATAAACTCTCAGGTATGAATTTAGATAGATTTTGATTTGAAAAATAAAAAGTGATTCACTAGTATATGAGACAAGAAATCACTGATTTGATCTCCTATCAAGAGAATGAAGATATTGTATCATGGGAGAGAAACTACTAAAGGAAAGCAATCAGCATTTTTATCTTTTAGACTATCTTATGAGAGCACCTCAGCATATCGCTTTTTATCCCTGATGAATAGGACTTGGGCTACAGAGAGGATTAGATCAATTTATTGGGTATTTGAAGGTTTTAGGAGGATGATGGAGCTAGCGATTCATATTTTTACAAAAGTGAAACGAAAGTCTTCACACTTGGGGACTTAGCACTGAGAACCTCAAAAATAGAAGTCAGGAAGAATTTAGATATCTTTTGTTTTGTAAGTGAAGAAATCACACAGCAACTCTATGATACCCTTCACAAAGAGCAAGTGAATTCTTTGAGTAGCTGGAGATATCGGATCAGCTGTCAGAACATCTAAAAATCGACCTCACAAAACAGAAAGAAGATGTCATCCAGCTGACCGCTGGTTTGTATTAAATCAACCATTGAGGTCAGGACGAAATTTTAAGAGGAATAAAAAGTCTGATTTCATCCGGTGAATCTATAACTCCAAGATAACCTAGAGAAGCATATGGATTTTTGGACATTTACCTAAAGTAGATCTTGTTATCAGAACTAAGCAACAATATGCCAAGAGGTTATCTGGATTTATGCTTATGTGGATTGGGTAGCACAACTGTATTTTGAATGATCTTTTTGTCCTGATTTTACAGTTGAGGAACCAGAAAAAGCAATCGCTTGGTATACGACTCTAGCAACTCAGAACTTTGGGGAAATAATCAGCTTGAAACATCTTAATAAGCAGATTTTATTTTTCATCCCCCAATAAGGATTTTAGTACTTCAAATCTATCATGCTCAAGTAGAACTATTGAAACAATGGTGATGATAAATCCATATCAATCAGACTAAATGCCTGATGGTAATAAATGAACTTCTTTATCGGTACCATGCATGGAGTTCCATACTCTCGTACCAGTGTCACACCACAAGACCACTTGAAAACCTGATCTAACCCTGATAAATTTCAATCTTTCCTGTATATTTCCTCTACCATCAGGATTCTAGGATATCTTTAATCACCTGTTTTTATTATCATCTGGTGTAGTAGATACGTATTATGAGACAACTTTCTTCCATGAATAACAAGCTTATACGGAGTAAACTGACCCAGCATCAGATTTTATTCAAGAATAGATCCACTCACAGTAAAGGTTTCCCTTAAGAAAGGATCACGAGAATCTCATGGTTCTGAGAGTCTCTGGTTTATTCTTGCCGATGACCATTCTCCCTAAATGTGTGTCAGGTATCCAGGGAGTGGAATACTGTAAGAAACAGTCTCATTTATCGACAAATATATTTAGCCGTTGCTGCAGTAGACTCTTGTCACCGATTGATAATGGCTTTAACTCAAAACATCTGCATTTTTGGCAACAATTGAGATCTATTTTCTTTCCATTTTACCAAAATCATAATGATCAACATTGTCAAAAAGCTCTTAGAATTAGGATTAATGTGCTCAATCATCGCATAGAACACTCATATTGATGTAACTGCTGATATCTGCACCGCTTTGCACACTGATGAGCTCACAGAGTCTGCTCTTTTGACGTGAGCAAGTATTTATAACACCTGCGATTGAGGTTATCAGTATTGAGAAGGAGTGGAAGTTCCTGCTTGGTTTCCTTCAATATCACTCTGCTGTTACTAAGTTCACTTGAAAGTCAGATAATACCTCTAATTCCAAGTTTCGGAAAAGCGTTGCACTGTGCAGAACCAAATCCGAAATCATAGTGCATCGTCAAGCTCATCAAGAACTATAATTAGGAATAGAACCGTCATTATAAATCGATTTTGTCCATCATGATCAAAGACATCAGAGACACACTTCGGTTTTCTAACTGCACAATGATATGCCTTATGAAATAAATGAATATCTCTATACGCATTTCATCTCTCACTTTGTCCGCGCGCTTCATTACTGAAGAAGATTTAATACTGCTTGCCCCGAGGATACCGATTCACCTGACTCATCATGTATCCCGAATGGATCGCGTATTCAATTCCCTGAGATTACATCTCAGAGCTTTGGTGGTGTTGTGAGTTGTTACGCCTGGCAACATTGTAGCGAAACTCCAGCGATCAAATCATGATTTATCCTTTAGGAGAGTAATTTTTCCATGATATTATTTTCTGTTTCCTTGACATCTCAGGACAACCTCGCTGCAATGCCAGATTCGGCAGTGAAGAGGTAGGATCTAATTGCTTTAAGTTGTTCCTGACTTTGTCCAAGGCCAAAGTCTCTCTCTCTGAGAACCATATTGAATTCCCTTTACTCTACCATAACATTCATACCATTTCATCATTTGTACCCAATAGTAGCTGCAGATGTTGCAAGATCTTCACCTCTCCAGAAGAAACCCTCCACCCAATATCATTTCCTCAAGAGACCATGAGTGTACAGCTGAGAATATTGCGCAAGATATTTCTCCCTTGAGTTCTCAAGCAGGTAAGCCCAGTTCCAAACATCGTCTCTTCCTGGAGAGGTACCTACTATCAGGTGACGCCTTATGACCCTGTAGTCGGATCGTTCTCACCTGAAAACTTTTGCTGGTATGAGCTTTACGACTGTCATGTCATTTCAGAGGTTCTGTTTTAATATTTAGCGTAGATACAAATCCATGAGTGAGGAAAGCAACATCAAAATCCAACCTGATTTCTCTTTCTGAACATTGAGATGAGATCCTGGCTGCTGGTTACAGCAATAATAAAAGCTCTAGATCTATCATTAAACTCGTCCTGCGTTCCTCCATCAACTGCTCGTAGAAGTAATCGTGTGCCAACAATATGAAATTTTAGGATCAGATTTCCTTATCCTTAATCTCAGGGAAGTGACTTATTACGCCAGTTAGTTGCTACAAGCTAAACTGAGCATAAAGGATGATCCAGATTTCTAAACTCAAGCTTAAATCTTTATGGTTTCACCGAAAGAGGGTGTCAATATGAGGTTTTCCTTAAACCCGGATCTCGAGCTCCAGGTTTAAGTTTGCATCAAATCTGGGAATGGTCTCAGTGATATGAGCCTGAAAACGTCAATTTTTCACAGGCCGAGAAGCAGCTAAACCCTGCGGTGGAGTTTTCCGTGCCAGTAGCATTATAGATTGATTTCTTTGATCGTTGCAGTTGCAGTCGTAGGCAAATGTGCTCGTTGGGAGTTGATCCTCTCGCTTTGCATTCTGAGAACAATCAGCTTCTCTAGCTTTGGACGATCAAACAATGGTTTTATATGTCACCCTGAAAGAAGTCCTCCAAGACTGAGATCAACTTCCTTAAGATTTACAAGATTCAGTACTGGAGCTCTGTCAGAGTCAACTACAGAGCATCGAGCTTTCTAGACCTTTCTGGGAGATTGATTCTGATTTGTTTGTGTATGAGAGTAGATTTACTCCCTTTGTTTTTGGTAGAGAAGTCCGCTCCTGGATTTAAACTCAGCATTGAAGTTTAGATTCTCCTAGAGAGATGGGAACTTCAGATTCTTGGAGCCAATTGTAAATGATCCTGTGAAATGCCATCTTTTGTAGGTGTCCCGAAGATTTGTTATCGACCCATAAGTCTTTGTTGCATTTGACAGCTAATTCCATACGCGAGATTACAAAATAGGAAAATGCGTCTCATTATACCACTTCTCTATTTTGATTTCTCCTCAGATCCTCGAGTCTCCATCGCGTGAGAATTCTTCCCAGAGCATTTGTTGGCTGACTTTGAGTTCTCAAGTAAAAATCAAGCAATGCCTGACACTATCAACTGAAACCCCTTGAGCGAGATTCTATATTTTGCCATCTGACCACTTGCTCTCAGATGGACCAAGAGTTGGCTTAAACCCACAGAAACGAACTTGACTTGTTCTGGCGTCAGGTTTTGAACTCCTCCAACAGTGCAGGTATCAATATGGGTATCACACTGCCTGATCATCATCAAAGGTTGGAGCCTGGAAAACTACCATTTATAATGGGACGATCAGTTGCAGCAAAAAGTAGGTATCGTAATTTCTCAGTAAAGCTGCATGCCTCTTGCGTGTCTGTACGTAGCTCCTGTAGCACCGCCATGAATCTCTACCGATGTGTAGCTCCACTCATTTTTCGTACCGTCTGGTATTTGTGGTGACCCAGCATTTGGGATTCACAGTATGGGTATAATGATTAATCATGTGCTACCTGCATTCCAAAGCGTTGCTCCTGCAAAAAGTCCTGTTCCTCCTGATTTATAGTTGTAGATCGTATCAAGTTCCTCTCGATCAAAGGATCACCCCACATCAAAAGGGTATCAACTGAAGTGAGTCAGACTCCATTCCCAAAGTTCAGTCAAGGTGTAATAATTGATGGCTCACCTCTCTCACCAAATACCTCCCATCATTTGTAATAGTTCAAAATAATCATCATATCGCTTAACTCTTTGATATGCATATGCTAATTGGATACTTTTGGATTGTTTGATGCAAAATAGCCAGCCGATAAACTATAGGAACCTGGAGCCACACACTATCAGTGCTGATCTCATAATTTGCATCAAGAGTTGGCTTGACCTTTATACGATTCCAGCAGTTAAATCCACCCTCCAAAACCATGGAAAATCTTTTGGCGGATTAACAACTTCTTTAGTTACATTACGAGGTTTTTGATACGGTTCATGTTGGTCGCATATACACTCTAAAAGTCTGGGTATCAAGCTCAAATCCTTGGAGGCAACATAATAAAAGAGCGATGGATTTTGAAACAAAGAAGACTGTTACCATAATGCCAACGCCATCTGTATGCCATTAATGTACGAAGTTTAATGTCCATGGGTAAAAGTCCGTTGCGAATAGGTATCTACGAACAAACGGAGTACTCTGGTCATCGATACCAGTATATTAGCAGGACCAAAAGCCTGGATCTCAGAGTCCCTCTCGCTTTAAGCAATCCTGTCACTGACAAGGTGTATCACGAGGTTATTGGACCCACTCAGGTGATATGCCTTACGGTCTCCATATGCATTCCAAGCCCGTACATTCCATTCACGTATGTCCAATAATCATGCGGATTTATCTCGACTTGAAACGAAACTTTCTTTTGTGATAAACTCTCCACCTGCCGTTGTTACTGCAACATATTTTTATCACATACCACACTCCATATCCACACCATTGACGTAGCGAGCAGTTTTTCCCACTTATTTTGTCCAATAATCAAAATTGGACGAAAAGAGGCCAAAAGCTCTCCTCCATTTCAGTCAGATTCTTGTCAGCATTAGTGTAAACGAACTCCATCTACTTCAATTCGTTTCTCCTGAACAGAAACATTCCCGCACTAGCATACTTTTGGTATTCCTCCATTCTGTATCGAAAGTCCGACGTTTGTCTATCTTGATCATTTACCAAAGATCACTGAGGGATATGAAACCCAAAGCCAATGCACAATAGCATTTTCAGCTTCTACAGTTTGATTTCACCCAATCCAGACTTCCAGTATAGAAGTGCCGATTACACCCGCAATATGTCCAGTAAAAGTCAATGGAGCTGCAGCAATTACCTCCCGCTTGAAGTCCCGAATATTCAAGTTCCATCATTTGTCTATTATTCCACATCCATTGAAGATATCCAGCTGAACCATTCTGTCCTCATGATCACAGCGCGTTTTATGATCAATATCGTAAGACATTGAAAGCTGCAAGATCATACTGGCATTTACCAAATCAAATTTGGCCTTTGCGAGGCAACGGAGATCTCTTGCGACAAAATTATATAAGCTTGGCTACTCTGAACCGTCATTTGGGAAATGAAAGTTATTGGGATCTCGTGGTCTTGAAGTCATGGCATACATATTCGAGAGAATATTTACACTGTAATTATTCCTGGCTTTAGCAGTACGCCCAGCTTTCAACTCACCCCAGTCTATATGGAGCCCAACGTGCAAACTAGCTCTTTCTTTAGAAGAGGAGTTGATGATTTAAATAACTCTGCAATTATAGTTCCGTTGTCTGATCTCGCTGTCGCTCCATAAGGAAAGTGAATTAAGAAAAATCTGATTTTATTGTTCTCTTTAAGTTATCCTTAAGATTATAGGTATATACTCTCGTAGCAACAAGTTTACTACAATATTTTACATCTCCAGATGTAACGGCCCATTAAGAGAGATTGAATGACTCACAGGGCTGAAGAGTCTTTGGGACAGTAATAACCAATTTCAGTGCTACTCCTCTGTTTAGATCAAGATTTGCACTGGCAACGACTTTCTCTCACACCATAAGTGTGGTTCTTGGACCTTGTAGTTGTAAGGCCAAAGTCCATCTGGGCAGCACCAGTTTCCTCCCGCTGAAACTATCAACATGGAGACTCCTTAATTTTCTGAGGGCTCAAAGCATAGTTATACACCCTAACATCATCAGGCGATCATCTCTCGCAAAAGTTGCCATACTCTATTCTTTCCCTCCAGTCCAAGCCATGAATCATCTCATCTATTATTATGATCATCTGGAAGTACCCTCTCATCTTTTACTCCACATCTACATAACAGGTTTACCTTTCTACCCTATAGCATCCAAATACTCAAACTAGCTGATGCCACCTATGCAGTTGTGCTAGATCCACAGTTATCTTCTGTCAGTCTCCTTCCTCAATGATAGGTGCCAAAATTAACAGCTGACTTTACCTCCAGAAATTCCACCTATATCCGTGAGCATCAGCGGTACGCAGTGATAAAATACCTCTCTACATCCTCAATCATCATCTGTCTTAATCCATCCTGCAATTGTAAAAGCTGCAGAATTTCAGATTCATAGTCCTGCTGCGTTTTGCATGAGATGTATCAGTATACATTCCACCCACTCTCACCTCAAGGTTCGCTTCGGAGTTTGGAGTTCCGATTACAGTACCAGGATAGTCTCAAGCCGCGAACTATCTGCAACCGTAGTTCCTCCCTCATCAAAAGAAACTATAATAAGAAGAACGAGTCTTGGTCTCTTTGTATACAAAAGTCACCTCCTTTACTCTATCAGCAGCTGTGAAAAGTCACACTATCAGAATCAGGAGTATCAAATCTGGCTTTCAAACAGTTGGTTCATTGCTTTGCTGGTTTCTACCAGTATAGTAACTCATTAAGCTGGAATGTCGAATCCTCAAAGTGACGTCGTCATGCATTGTGGGAGGGATCAATCAAGCTCACCATTCTCATCTTCAGCAATGAGAATAAATAAGTGCTGGCTTTGCTTCCTCGTTCATAATCAGATTTGATTTGTTCCTGCAGTACGAGCATAGTTATAGATTTTGCAGTTCATCGATAGCCCCCTTTGAGAATGTGGGACCTGAAGTATGTAGATGATGATGTCAAATAGATATCCTATTATTGTTGTGAGATAGACGGAGTTAGACTTTTGACCATTCTTATGATTTATTTGACGCGTCATCCATCAATATGAGAGTCAAAGCTTCTTGTCACTATCCATAGTAACAGTATAGTACGTGCCATTTCCCATCATCTGTAAAAGTATCGGGTCTAGTTACTTCGTCAAATGCCCTATAAGGATCACCTACCCTCGATATCCATTTGCAAACTCAGTAACTCATCTGGATATCAACTAAGTTTCATTTCCTAATCGAAACATATCCACCATCAAAAAGTAGATCCATCTGGATGCAGAAGTCAGGTTAAAAATAATAGAAGAAAAATCTCGTGTCTCCATCATGCCTTAGCCCAAAAACTCACTGTTCCCTCAGTACGTATAGTTTTGAAGCATGAGCACTTAGATCTAAAGCTGCAGTACTCCCCATTAAAATGAGCTAAGCTTTCCCAACCTCTTCTTGAGTATTTGTGTTACTCGTTGTTGGTTTGCATGATTTCAGCTGATGAGCTATCCTTTCAGAGATCGCTTTCCTCATCCTCAAAAGCTGTGCTGCACTACCGGGACCGTCTCCAGGGATGCGCACAAAGTCTCGATCGACAGTAGTAAACTCCCCAAAGCAAAAGCTCCTGCTGTTCCCAACGTCACTTTTACTCTGCAAGGTCAAATCTGCAATTTTGTACATGATGTTTTGGTTTTGTCATTTAAGCATCAATCTCATACGCAAAGAGAATAAAATATTCACCTGAAAGTATACTGCTTTACTTTGCATTTTTGTGCAAGCACTGTTGCCGTGTTGTATAATTTTCCTTGCTTTTTCTATGGGTTTGCCGGTATATTCTAAGAAGAATCCTACGCTCTGCTGAGGAGTGAGCGAGCAGAGCGAGACCGGATCGACTTCCTCAAAACAGCTCGTCATTGCGAGCAGGATAGCCAGAAGCAATCCAGGCTACTCTTTAATCTTGATTTACTTTGATGGAGATTCTTTAGTACTAACCTCTGTTCCTTCGACATCTCCCCTATCAGGGGAGACAAGTCAGTATAATTTTCGCTGCCAGGGCAGCTGGCGAGCAGAGCGACTGAGGTGGCTACAAGCACCCTGTCTCGCGGAATTACAGTGGAAGCCAATATCCACAAAGACGTTGCTTCGGGCAATCCAGATTACAATTAAACTGGTTTGAATTTCTATCTGGATCGCCACGGCTTCGCCTCGCGATGACAGGGAACATCGTGCGAACGAAGTTAACGAAGTGAAAGTAATGTCTGCATGATTTCTTCCAAATTCTGATCACAACTCAAATCCTCTATTTTTCTCGATAAAAATAAAACAAAAACTGCGAGAAAATCAGACTTCCAGCTTGTTTGTCTGTCAATTCCTACGGTAATCAAATGCCATTTTGCGATTGGAATTGAAGTGCTTTTTGTCTTCCTGAAGTGCACCGCTATCTCATCAGCTCACGAATATCTTTCATAATAGAGCAAGCCTAACACCTCTTCAATACTCGCGCCATTTGTATACTCAGATATGTCCTCTCCATCAGTGATCTTTACAGCTGATGGGTCTCCAGTATGAGAGCATCAAAAGTACGTCACATCCTTATCTAAATGTCCTCTTTTGTCTCTAGAACTTCTGAGTGAAGTCGTACGCAATCTTTTTGTTTGAGTTTTTAGGTGTTGAATATTGATTTCAGCACTCCCTCTGAAACTCAAGTGTCGGCTTCTTCTCGGTCTCCCAAGCTGGTTTTACCCTGAGCTACTCGCTCGGATTTTCCCAGAAAGTGCTAGTCTACTGATCCATATCCTTTGGTTGTCACTCTTTAGTCGGGTAATATACGATACCACCCTGCACTTTTGCACAACTTCGCCATAAATAAAACGCTATATACAAGTAAATAAAATTAAGAAATCAGATTTTGAATTCGTTTTGCAGCCCAGTTACCACGCTGATTCTCCTCTCTGCGGTCTGATGATCTCTGTCCTCTCGGCGGACAAAACCCTCTTCGTTGATTTGCTACTGGATCATGTCCGCAATTGTTTGTTCAAGCTGAACCTTTCTGGACTTCTCGAAAGGTGAGTTTATATACTCTAGTTCCTAAAGTTTGAGAAAAATACTTTCAAGCTCAGTTGATTGTTCATTGATTTTTGTGACTTCTTGGTTGTATTTGAGCGAGTCAAGTCTCAGAAAAAGCTGAATTCTCTCTAAATCTCCCAAAAGGACCTCTGGTGGAATTTCTCTCGAAGAAAGATATTTCAGTATTTTCTAGTTTTTCTTGGTGTTCTTTTTGTGACCTTAAAACATCAGTTTCAAGCTGTTTAAGTGTATTTATACGCTCTTGAAGCTGCTTCTGTTGCTCTTGTCTTTCGTTATTAGAATGCTGGTATTCCTTTTCTGGAGTTCAAATCATCTTATCATCAAGTGATTCTAAAAACTTTTTGAGAATAGTAATGTGTGATTAACCCTCACGGACCTACAATGCTTAGTACCATATCATATCCATCTAGACTGATTTTTACATACACACAGGAAATTAAAGTATCTTGATCATTGTCAAAAGTATAGTATACCTCTCTTTGTTTGAGGATCTTTTTATCAATGAAAGCAACGATCTTTTTCTCCTCGATAAAACGGATAATGGTTCTAGTTGCGAATATTCATCAATCATATCATCACGAAGCAAGTTGATTAATTCCAGATAGTAATACTCATCGTTTCTGATAAATCCAACCACTACGCCATCTGCCACCCTCCCTAAAGTTTCTACTAAGACTTGAGTTCCTGTCTAGCCGGAATCTCAGATGCAAAATCAATATCATCGGGTTTCTGAGCCGTGTTGAATCTAAGTGGCGAAGTCACTGGAGTGTTGGAATTCCTTTCAGAGAACTGTGGGGTTGATATACCATCCCTACTTTTTCTGGGATATTGAGATATTTTCTGAGTGACGGGTGCATAATCCACCACCTCAAAGGAATTGAAACTTAGAACCTACCGGTTCTCCTTTGTCTAGATAGCATTCTATCACACTAGTCCAAAAGTGCTAGCTAATTGTATTTGTAGTCATTTTGATAACTAGCAGATAAAACTTCTCAAAAAACTCCAAAAATCTCCACACTTTCCAAAAAGAAATTCACACTTTTTCAGTATGCAGTAGTCCTCATTTTCAAGAGATAAAATCAGACTTTTTCTTGTTTTCTCTGAGCTAGATATACCTCTTTGATCCTATCTGTATTTTATGGATACGAGTTTACTCATTAATATTATATTGATTATGTAGTATAAAAATCTTTCAGTACAAGTGAAGATAAAAATCCCGAATCAGATTTCTTTTGATTTTAAAGATGGAGTATTGTATTCTCGGGAAAAATTGATCAGAAAATCATCTCTGGCTATGGCAATTACTGAAATCCTCAAATATGGATTTCAGGCGGAGAAATCTCTTCTAGATGGGCAAGTCCTCAATGATATGAGCCAGATGAGGAAAGTAAAAGCTGGAATCTTCATTCATATTCAGAGATTTCCTGGGGTGAAACTTTTGACTTTCTTAAGTCTATTTATGATAGTAGACAAGATCTCAACAACATTTGTGATTCAAAAAGATTATAGAGCCGTTAATGCAGGAGTTGAAAATCAGACAAAAGATTTTCTTTGGAGATCTGAATGTTGGATTCTCAGGGGAGAAAAAGGAAAATCAGTTCTTCAGATCAAACTTCCCCAAGCCAAAATACATTATCCTTGATGAAGAATAGATAGCGGACTAGATGTAAACGCTGCAGGCAAGTTGCCAGCTCCTTCAGACCGTCTGAAAAAATAGTTTTATCATTACTCTCCGAGATGCTTCAAAAACGCCACTTGAGCAGATTGTTATCTTGGATCAGAAGATTAGAGAAAATTGGAGGGCAGAACTAATAGAAAAAGTAAGAAAAGAGTGATTTAGTCTTTGTAGATATGTAGTCTTGAGAGGTACTCACAAGACTTCTTTTTGTTTTCTTACTACTTCTTTTCTCTCTAAAAGTACAAGGTGGCTCAAACCATACTTAGATACTCTTTTTGTTTTACAACTGAGGTAGGGAGCTCAGTTTTTCTTCACTATGTGATGCAATAGTCTCATGAAGATAAAAACTCTTCTTCTGTCAAAGAGATAACCAAATCGACTCAGCATTACTAGAGGCATATCTCGTTTAAGATGCGAGAAAAGTCTTTTGGGTCTGCTTTTATCTGGAGGTCCTGAGAAGTATAGAAAGTTTGTCTGTTTTCAGAAATCATCAACAAATCGCAAGATTAGTAATTCTACTACTTCCATATTATTTCTATATTTACCTGCTACAATATAGATATTTTAATTAAAAAGTCAAGTATTCATTGGTTCATTTTTAAAGACTTACTTGTATGATGAGAACAAGAAATTAGATCGAATTTTTGGATTTATGATGGAGAAATTTCCTAATGCAGATACTGAACGGATTTATCACAATGGGTTCCAGCTGCTCGTTGCGGTGATACTTTCTCACAGACAAACTGATAAACAGGTTGTAGGTTACAGATAAAACTCCGATCAAAACTGAAGAGTATCTTGCTCTTGGATTTGAGGACTTTGAAAATCTATTAGATCAATTGGGCTGTAAGATCAAAAAGCAAAGCATATTCGAGCGACAAGTCAGATTTTAGCTCAGAACTGATGTCGATGATCCCAGCTACTCAGCAGAACTATGAAGCTTCCTGAGTCTGAGAAAACAGCTAAGGTAATTTTATATGTGCCTTTATGGGCAGCCAGTTGTCATGTGAGATACTCACGTTCTAGGGATATGTAGCTTTGGGATCGTTTGAAACTACTACTCCACTACAAACCCTCAAAAACTCTCTGAAACCCGCTATCCCAAAATGAGATATCAAACAGAAAGCACATCGCTGATGATTCTTTTTGAAGATACATCTGCAACAAGAAGAAACCCTAAATGAGTGCTAAACTTCAAAATCTCTGCAACTACTTTGTTCTCAACAGAAAAATAATGTTTAAAAATCTAATGAATGAACCCTCAGTGGGGTTATGACTCCTCTAAATTTCTTGCTAATAGCAAAACGAACATCCATGAGCACACAGTTTGTAGGAGCTGATGCATTTGTCTTTGTGTATCTATTTTCCCTGGTTTTTGGATATTAAAGGTGTAAAAGGAGCTTGAAACCAAAAAGAAGCACTTTTGTCTTCTTTTTCCTTGCTTTTCACTGTAGTATTTAATATTTTAATTCAAGCAGTTTTTGATAAGCGAGACCATTTATGAATTCTGAATTCAAGGTGTAGATAATGAAACACTGCTCATAGTTGGCACAACGACTTCATTCCCATCAGATCACGCGGTTTGCACAGCCTCTCAATCAGCAATTGCGTAACGCTGTTGATTGGGATCAAATATCACAAGCGTTCACTCAAGATTTGGTCAGTATTTTGTGTATTTTGCTATTTTGACTGGAATTTTGCAGAATAGGAACGACGGATTCACTGGACGACAGATATTATCGTCTGGGACAATCGTTGGATTATTGATCCCAGTCTCTTGTCTTACCAGCTTGTTATTCAAGGCTTGAAAAATGGATTTTTCAGAACCAGTGATTAGACTAGAAGAGCGAATCATTTCAAAGCTTTTGGAGCAAGAAAACACCTTGGATAGTAGAGGTTTCATAGTATTTAAAAGATTCGATTTTTATCTCTGGTCTATAAAACGACAGTTAGGATTCTATTGGCTTTCGTGAGGACTATTTGGAGGATGGAGTTTTGCAAATGAGTATGATGACGCTGTAAAACGAATGCATCAATCATGACTCCAATCCATTCTATCTCCAGGCCTATATAAGCTTGATGGAAATTTAAGGAGATGAAGCTGCAAAAGCTCTTTTGTTGAAAAGTTTTATCGCTACAGACTGGCGCAACACTGAAATGGTTTTATAGTTCCAGAGTCTTGTAGTTTCAGGATCTAGATAAGGCACGATCAGATCTTAAAGATTCCATCAAATCTGCCTGTTTTCGAGTGAATTATCTTGTGAAAAATGGGAAATTTTCTCAGATCAAACTAACAAAAGCGCAAGGAATCACGATTTTGATGAGGAATTCAGAAACAATCGGATCGAAAGAATGGCTAATTATTATAAACTGCAGAGCTCTTGACTCGGAGCAGAGAAATAATCCTACGTCAATGAAAAGAGTGAGCTTGCACTTTTGTTGCATAGACTTGGAATCTTCAGTGAGATGAGAAGAATCTCTAAATACTACCGTGAAGCCACAGCTTACAACGAGACTTAACAATCAAATTCCCTCTTTAACCCTGAAAGTCTCTCTCAGTAAAAACTTGTTCGAACCCATAAAAGTCTTTAATACTTGTTCTCAATATGCATGTGAGACAATGATAAAAGCCTCGACATGAAAATGCATTTCTCTGTCTCACCACTCAGTAGTTGAAAATGCTCTTTTCAGGAGCTACCAGAACCTTCCCTCTCAGCAAAAATTGATTGTATCCTAGATGAGAAACAACAAAAACAGCTGGCTCTTACAGGATATCTGAGATCAAGCTGAAACTTCTCTACTTCAGCTACAGTGGGCACTTTCTGGGACAATACACAAGTGAAACGCTATCGGTGAGCTGGTTTGAGAGCCAATGAATACTTGGATGTCAAATCGGGTATGTCAATATACATTTTGATAGTGATGTAGACCATTCGAGCACAAAACCTCAGATAATGTTCTCAGATGAGATCACAGATCAAATGGCACAATGTAAACAAAGATAAAAACTGATTATCCTTAATTACCCTCTCAAAAAATGTCAATTTTTCTCGTATTATCGCTGGAGATCCCTTTACAAGATTTATGAAAATGAGAAGGTCTTTGCTTTTTGGATATTCATCCGCTTACAAAGGCAGCATACCCTACTTTTGTTCCTTAAGATTGAAGTTGATTATTTTGCTCAAGTTCCTGTTGATTATGCACAACATTCTTTTCTTGTTGCTCTGTAGATTGCGCTCGTTTTGGATAGAGATCGATGTAGCAAGAGAACTCAACTGGTAATCGCAGGCTGGGATGTCCCTCATACGCATTTACATCTCGTGCCTTCTGAAAGCATGGAAGATATCAGAAAACGCAGACTCTAGAACTCAGTGAGAGCTGGAAAATGTGCTAGAAATTCAGCAGAAAAATCCTCACAGAGCTTGGAGAAATAAGGAGTAGGAATAAGAACAAAAGAGAAATTGTGACTTTTTCTCTTTTTGTAAAAATATGCAATAGACCTTGATTTTACCAGAAGGATGAAGTAGACTTAAGAATGGGCTTTAGAGACATGAAACACCCCTAAGGGCCAAAAGAGTATCACCATGTTTATTCTTTTTATGCAGAGTATATGACAGTAACACATTAGTTCAAAAGCTGAATTTGATCAGATTTATCTAGTTTTTCAGAGTGATTATTGCCGACTTTTCGCTACTTTGGTGTGGACCTTGCAAGATGCTTTCTCCATTATGGAAGAGTTGGCAGCTGAGGTAAATCCAGAACAAGTAAAAAACTTAAATTGATATTGATGAGGTGGGAGAACTCACTCAGGAATACGCTATCACTTCCAGTTCCTACAGTTTTTATTGGTATAAATCATGAAATCAAAGAAGGATTCTTGGAGCGAACCAAAAAGGAATTTCTACTGAAAAATCAACCAATATCTTGAGAACTTGCCTTAATTGTTAGTTATTAACGAAAATAAGAAACTGATCATCGTTCTTGATTAGATTTTTCTTCTGACATTTTTGAAAAAGACATATTATCCCCATAATACAAAAATCACATAACAATGAAAAAGTATAAAGGAAAAGCTTTTGAGCTACTTATGTATGCTCAAGGATGTAAACATGTATGCTGAATCATTTTCCGCCTCTATGAAGAAAGTAAAAAAGATACAAGTACGGATTTGAGGTTCAAGATAAAAATAGAGCTCGAGCCAACGCTCATTTAGACTACTTACATGGTCCTGGATGATCCTCTCACCAGGCTTCTCGTGGATTATGTAAATTCTTGAAGCGGGTCCTCATTTGATGGGAAGGATAAATGAAAATCTAAGCAAGCTCAGGACTTTGATATCTTTTGTAATGACTGAAAGCTCAGTTTTTCAGAGAGAAATTTCAGCAACTTTGAAGGCAATAAGAAATTATGTTTAACTGTTACATAAGAGAACTCAGAGGGTTTTTTACCTGGTGCTTTTTGATATTTATTTTTGTCATCATCAAATAGGGAAGAAACCAATTGTTATTATGTTACTATCTCTTCAATTGAATAGTAGAGACATAGAAGAAAAAGTCCCAGGATAAACTAGACTTTTTGAATAAAAATAATTAGACACGTTTGGATTCTAGTAATGGAATCCGACCAACTTTTAATTCGTCATCAAGACAGCAATCATAAGAAGTGTATTTCCCACCTGCCAATCTTACCTTCTATACTCAACTCGAAGTTTTCAAAATGACTTTCTTTATCGAGCGAGGTCATTTGTAATCCTGAGGTCAGAAAATCTCACACTGATCTGTTACCTGGCAAGCAAATGAAGCTGAAATTTTGCTAAAAGAGGGTATTCTCTAATCGTTTAGCTGTTTTTAAAAAGAGTCAGCGATTTCGAAGTGTAATATCTTGTTGAAAGATAGTCTCTTCAATAACTAGGATCATCTAGGGAAGATAATATCTTTCTAGGACACATAGCCTTATCCAGATTTTGTTGGAAGATAAACTTCACCAGTCAAACTGCACAATATTCATCTTTTATCCGATTTGATGTCGTTGAAGTATCATGCAAATTAAAGTCATTTTTGCCTTCTAAAATCTGAAGGCTGATTCTTCAGCCTTTTACAAGAAAGATAGCCGTCTACAAAATCCATATAAAATATATATATTAGAGAGCAGTCAAGTAGTGTACTTTATTCAGTCAAAGAAATCAAGAGAAAAAGATAGCTTTGCTTTTGGACTAGGAAAATAGCAACAACTTATGCCTCTCAGGAAAATCCCTGAGAAAACCTCAGGGATTTAGCATGACAAACCATGTAAATGCACACAAAGGGACTAGTTATGCATGTACAATTTTCATCATATGGCAAATCCTGACAGATAAGTAGTCGAAATACTTAGGAAAACCATAGAGAAGTTTATGCAATAATTGAATCCTTACTCATGAAACTAGGCTTTAGCATACCTGGCTTCAGTCAAGTGAACTCAATCAAAACACTCTATTGACATTTTTCACTGAATAAGTAATATCTTATTTATCAATAATAGATATATATAACATGAAAACATACAAAAGACCAAAAACCAGAAATTATTTCAGATTTCCTAATAATGTGAGAATTTTTCTTGCTTTATATTTTTATTCTAGAGAGTATTAAGCATCAATACATTTACTCAAGTATCACTGATCTATCAGGAGATCCTAATTATGCTTACCTTAGCTAGTTGGTGGAGGATAATTTCTTCGGTAGAGTAACAATACGAACATTAGTACATTTGATTGCTGATTTTCTTAGTATTAATAAGAAGGATATCACTCTCCTTTCAGCACAAGCTTTCTCTGGAATGTAAGGAACCATCAGACCTCTCCCTAATTCCTTTTTCTGAAGATGAGTATACCTCTGTGATGTTCGATACTATAGTCATATGAATCAGATGTTTGTATATCGCCTAATAAAAATATCATGATAAGATCTGCATCTTACAAAATCCGGAACTAGAACAGGAGAAACAGGATTTGACTCGATTTTGCAAATGCATGGATATTAAGCTCTGAGGTCATCATCTCCCAAAGTATTGCAGTATAACAATGGCGACCTCTGATACATAGACGCTCGAGCTAGTCCGATGATTTTCGACTCTATGTATACTGACTACCCTGATTACTCTTCTCCCAACTCCTGGAGTCAAATGATAAACTCTCAGATAAGGTCTGGACTCAGCTTGATCAATATTCAGATTTCTATTATTATTCAGACTATTGGCTTGAGAGATTCATACTCGCGAGCAAGATTTCATCGTCAATCAAAATCATTTCTTTGGTATGTAGATAGTGGGCTTCTTCATCAGTCTCACTCTTGTTATTTCAAAAGTAGCTGGGTAAGTCAGAGACACTTCTCTCAGTATTCGAAAATCATCTTAAGCATCGAGTTTCTTCTGATTGTTTAGCAAGAATGTCAAAGAGCTGAGGATCAAGTCAAATACTGAGTCAATAGCAATGGAAATTCGCTGGAGCTCAACCTTCCAACAAACGTGTAATCACCCTCACGACAATTAATATTGCAGACTGACGAGATTTGGATGGAGATCTGAACGAGAAAGATCCCTTCTCAGACCGATCTCAAAAAGTTGAGCTCAGATTTTGAGAATTTTAGGATTTTCACTTCGGAATAAATGCTCTCACGTGATGGCAAAAGTTGAATGGGTAAGATTTGAACTCTGAATCCAGAAGCTCTTGTCCATCAGTGTGATTTTACTGTGAAGATACACATTGTTTTCATATGCTGATCTGACTTTATAACAATGTTTGGTGTATCAGCATACTCTTTTTGGAGTTGCTTGAAGGTATTTTGATATTAAGCTGATATTTTGATTTTCGATCATACCGCGAATTTGTGTTCCCGCTCGCTAGCTATAAGATGCTTTTTGATATTTCTTTCTGTGAGTTCATAGGTTTGGATATTGATGGTGCTTGTTCAAGAGAGAGAATCTAGGTAGGAATTTCACAGCAAATGTAGGATTAGGCATTTGTAACAATTTTTCCCGGTGATAGATCTCAATTTTCCTTTTTAAATCGTCGAAATCAGAAAAAGAAAGCCCTGAGTTTTGGCTGGTCATGATTTTTCTTGTTCTCAGAATTAAGATTTCAAACTTAAAATGAACAGTTGGACTCAGCAATAGTAGCAACAAGTGCAGCAAGTAGCCCACAGTAGCACCTGTAGCATATATATTGACAAATTATAAGATGAAATGCTGGATCTATGACTTTTTCTATCCCTGCCAAGGCTGCCGTTTTCCGGTCAGATCAGAGAGCCTTCCCACTCAGCAGATGAGACCTCTTCTAGTTGTAAAGGAAATATCTTGCCCCTGATCCAAGAAAACACATATCTAAAATCGCCGATGAACATGAGCATCTTTCTCGCTTTTAGGATTTTCTGGGATCGGATGTGCGTATCGATATCTCATAGGTAGTAACTGGTTTTTCGTTAGATGCCGATCAGCAGAGACGAATATGCGAAATCCCTGTTTCTTCTAGAACTTCTTTTTGCAGTATCCAAAGCTCATATTATCTCAGCTTTTCCCACGTCCACCTGGCGCAAGCTCCTTTTATTCAAATTCACATGATAGATCATCAAAAGCTCAGTCTCACCCGGAGAACATACACGCACTTCATGTTGTCAAATGCCCGTTAAAATCCGTCCAAAGATTTTCTGGAGCTTTGAAGCTGATTTTTAAGTGAGCCAATTCCCGCTTCCTTCTCTGGGAAAAGTTTTAACACTGGATCGATTTCAGCAATCGTTTTTAGATGTTGTTCCATATATTATATAATTCAAGAATTTTAAAAACTTTAATCGGATTGATGCGATAATCTCATTTAAAGGAATCTCAAAGATGCATCAATCTCTATTATACTTACATGGTATAAATAGATCTTATCTAACTCAAGCATAAAGTTCCTCTTCAGTTCAATTATTATTAATCTGGATATCGTAGCAAAGTGACAAGCAATGATATTTTTGCTTTCACTTGGATCAGAATTTCTGCAGCTTCAAGTCTCTTGTTCAAGAAATTGTTCCCAAGAAATCTGGTCTCTTTCCTCAGCAAGACTCGAGTAGAGCCTCTTCGCATCTAGTTCTCTGGTCGCTGTCAATGGAGTAAAGATACAAAATCAGCATTCTCTTTAATCTACCCTCTAGAGCGCAATGAATAGACTCCTTAATAACTGCATTTTGCCCATTTTCTTGAAGCCTCCGAGCAAAAGTTGATTCGACAATATATGGAACTCTCATATTCAGACCTTAAATGATTTTGCCATATCTCACGGGTATCCCTATTGACCTCAAGTCCAGCTTCCTTTGATCTTTTCGGTCAGATAACCACTGACAGAATAATGTCTAAAACCGCATTTCTTAACTAAATAATCAACAACAGTTCACTTTTCCAGCAGCGGCTGGTCCTGTAAGTCCAATAATCTTCATCGTTTCTTTGAGATACAAAGAATAAAAAGTCGCTGAGATCGAGTTCTTTCTCAAAGATGGCTCTGTTGGGTCAGCGAATTTTAGGGGTCTGATTGAGAAGAGTTCTAAGCTTTTGTCAGGCTCTAGAGATTTCCTTTTGTCTGATCAGATCTTGAGAAATCATAAGCGGTCTTCGATTTCCGCATTGCTTTTTGTGGTGCTCAATATACTCAGAAAGAGATCTCCTACCAGGGCATCTACATCCTGCATTGCGGCTTGGATTTGCTCAAGTTCAAATCTTGCTGGAAGCACCGCTCTGTGTCTTCATCATCAACAAGTCCTTCCTCAAATCTTTTCAGCTTCTCATCATCACTATCTAGCAGTGAGAAAGGAAGATCTTTATGAAGGCATCTTTGAGGGTGTTTTTGAAAATTGTCCAAACATAAGCAGAAAAAGGCTGATTGATGTCGTATTTCGCCACTGCATTTCGGAATTTTACATAGAAATCAGCGATGATATCTTCACAATCTTGCTGAGAAAGAAAATAGCTACCTGAAGGTAGCGAAAAATATATCTACAGTTTTTAGATAGAAGGTATTAAATGCTCAAGCGTCCTGCTGGATCAAAAAGCAATAAAAAGTCCTTTCAAAGTCTCATAATTGTCATATCAAAAACCAAATGAAAAATCAGATGTTTTTCTGTGAGTTTGTTCTAGATAGTTAGTACATTTTCTTGAGTACGACTACATGTTCTTGATCATCATCAAAATATTCAGACTTGATCCCACCAACACAGGCAAGGATTGTTTTGGATTATTATTTTCATCAAACGGAAGTTCGAAGGTATGCTCTCCCATTTTATCAATGCTCGGTATTGGTCTCTCCGCCTACAACACAAACATACTCCACAGAATCCAGTATTGCATGAGGCGAGGATCTCGATTCCATGCATTGCAGCCATCTCTACAAAAACCCTAGTTATCCTCAGTATAAAGCTTCATATTTTCAGTTCCAGAACTATCTTCTATTTTTACAGAGTACGGTCATATTTTTCTCTATCATGTTAAAAAGTAGTTGTAAGTCTAGCAATATGTTGACTATTATCAACAAAAATCTCAGGAGGAGATCAATTTTTAAACTCATCAGTTCAGTTAATGCTCTGGATGAGAAGTTAGGCATATCTTCTGCTCGTATTTTGAAGAATCTCCATAAAAATCCCTCTCTGAATCAGAGGGGAGAAGTTAAGTTTTCTAGCGTTTATTTAGTTGTTTATGTAGACGGAGCACATAGCAATAGGAAAACCGCCATGAGAATAAGCATAATCATTCAGATTTCTATAATTCCTGAAGCTAGAGCTCAAAATCACTGTTGCGATATGATTGAGCAATGAGAAGCTAGAGAACCCGCAAATAATGCTCTAGAGGCAAGGTTGTCGCAACCAAGAGTAAAGCTGCGATAATAAAATGCGAAGAGTAAGGTTTTTGAAGATCACTTGCAAGAATGGTTGTGCAATTTGGTGCAGTCGCTCCAAGAAGCTTTTTAGCTTGAATATCTCTCTTGAAGTGAGAGAAGATTGCATTTAGAAAGAAGATTGCAATCAGATCACTGCAGCAAGCATCACAAGTACGACTAGATATCCGAATGATTGCATAAAGTTTGAAAGATTGATGATATTTAGGACTCTCTTTTTCTTGCGTTTTGATTGCATTTTCTAGAGATCGTTCATATTAAGGATCAGATTTTTATCTAATAGTGTTTTTCATACTAGTAAACTGCTCTTGATCATTGTACATAATGTAGAGCGTGGGAGAAAGGATTTTTAAGCTGATATGAGTGTAGTGTCAAATCTGGAACTCTTTTTCAACAAACCCTAAAGCATCTTGCTGAGAAGAATATTGCACTCTCAATCCTTTTGCTTCGAGGTCCTCTTTTGAGTGTAAAGATTTTGCTTTTCATCTTGCGCTACAGCATCATTGATATAGATATATACTCAAAGCTTATCTTCATAGTTGAATTGAACTGGTGACCATAGTTGCTCCAGCATACATTCATAATAAAGATCAGAAATCCCATCAAAAACACTTACAATCACAAGTTGGCCATCTATAGGCGAGATCAGGGTCTGCGTATCCTTTTTGATCAGATTAAATTTAAAATCTTTTATTTTTCATTTGTTTGAGATAAGGACTAAAGGTAAAAGATGAAAAGTCAGAATATTTTTTCTGATTTGAAAAAGCTTTTTAGCTTTTGATAAACTTCTCAAAAAGAGAA
>BNJT01000746.1_pt1 | contig 90867 bp, 129 predicted proteins | sample 8540491 | NCBI WGS metagenome assembly BNJT01 (sample SAMD00202455, study PRJDB9452) | human saliva metagenome | host: Homo sapiens | reverse complement strand
AAAACTCCCATCCTTAGCTGAATGAAAATCGGCTAGGATCGGAGTTTTTATTCTTCATCATCTGCCAAATAATCAGAGCATCCAAGAGGAGGTAAAGCTCAGACTAGCGTTAAAAGAGAAGGAAAGTGTATGTTTTAACTTTTCATATAGTCTCAGGCACGACTAAGTTTATTTATGATTTATCATTATGAAAAAGGCAGATTTTTGGTGATTTCTGATAAATTATCTTTGACATCTTGAACGAATTTTCCTGGATGAAGGAGGGATATGTCGTCTTTCCAAGACTGATACCGCATGTCTACTAAGAGCTTGGCGAGGCGTGTTAGCATTTTCTTTTTCTTCAGGTGATAGCGCACCGGCGTTTTTAAAAATATCCAGTACTTTTTGAGCGTTTTCTATTTTTGAAAAATCATTAATCGAAGTGATGCCAGCATCTAAAATCAAGCCAAAAAAGAGGTCGAAAAAGTCTTTTAATTCAGCGTCAGGTGTGTCTTTTACCCATCTTTTCAGTGTTCGATCAGTTTGAAGGCTATCAGGATTGAGGCAATCAAGTAAGACAAAGTTTTCGTCCTTGATTTGCCAAGAAAAAGGTATCATGCTGAGAAATACCCCCAATAGCCGTACTTTTGATAATCTCCATTTCCTTCGGAGTTTCTAGCATCATGCCTACAATGGAGCCTTGAGGAATAAAAAGAATGGATTTTGGAGACGATTTCTTTATATCCCGAGCTTTCAATGATCGAACGATTTAGACCAGGAGCATCATAGCTATAGATGCTTTGGATTCTTTTTTGTAAATGGGCTTCAACTTGACTAGCAGCGTAGGTAGGCAAGATTTCCTCCTTTGGAATGACCTGTTAAGATAAAGTGGCCATCCAGCGAGCGTAGGGGCTTCTTGTAGATATTTTTTAGCATTTTTTTGAGCAGGCACATGATCCATATAGGTCATATGGAAATCTTCTTTCCAACCAATAATCGAGTCATCGGTTCCACGATAGACTAATACATAAGTAGCTGGCTTTTGATTGGATGCAATAGAGCATAGCAGCAAATTGTTTTTCAATATCAGGGGTCAATATCATTTACATAGCCAAAAGAGCTTGATATTCTTAAAACGTTTGGATTGACTAGCTTTTTTTCTAATAAGTCTAAACGATTACAGTATGAAGCATAGAAATCTCTTGTGAAACATTCTTTGCTGCCTCACAGAGACGTTTGCTCAAATCGAGCTTTAATTCTCTTTCCACTATCCCATCAAAAGAAAGATAAGTCAATTCCGTTAAAAATAAGTAGATCCAGTTCGTTGAAGGGGCGGTCGTGAGATACTGTCATATTGTACTTGGTTTAGATAATCAAGAATATTACTCATAAACATAATGCCTTTCCAGGAGAGTTTACTGTTAGTATAGCACATTTTGCTGAGGTCTTTTGCTATAATAGAGGAGAACTGCTGAGAGGGACATAGAATATGCATAAAAATAATGTTGGTAGAGGGATGATTCAGTCATTCGTCAAATGATCAAAAATGCTGGAACAATGGGGCTATCAGGTTTTAGTGATAGAAGATTTTATGGAAGTATTGACTACTTTTTGTCAAGGAAGAGCCTCAACTAGTCTTGATGGACATTGGACTCCCGCTTTTTAATGGCTATCATTGGTGTCAGGAGATTCGCAAGATTTCAACGGTCCCGATCATGTTTTTATCCTCAAGAGATCAAGCCATGGATATCGTCATGGCGATTAATATGAGGGCAGATGATTATGTTACCAAACCTTTTTGATCATAATGTATTTCTAGCAAAAGTTCAGGGACTTTTACGACGTTCTTATGAATTTGGTACGGATCAGAAACCTCTTAGAGCATCGAGGAGCCATTCTAAATCTAAAGTCGATGGATATGATGTATCAAGGACAAATCATTACACTCACTAAAAAATGAATTTCAAATTTACGTATTTTTATTTGAGCGAGCAGGGAGCATTGTTGAGCGGGAAGACTTAATGAAAGAGTTGTGGAATAGTGATTTTTCATTGATGATAATACTTTGTCGGTTAATGTAGCCCGACTTCGAAAAACTAGAGGAATCTGGTTTGGCAAACTTTATTGAAACAGGAATTGGGTACAGTCTAACAAATGGACATGCGGAATAATGTTTTCTTTATCAGATATTATCTTTATTCGAGGCGGTATTTCTTTTTACAATATCTGATTTTCTTTGGCATACTTGTATTTTTTAATTTTCTATTTGAAGATAGTCGCGTGATTCTCCAGTATGTCTTGATGGTTTTACTATTCTTATCCTGTTTGATTCTTTTGGATGGATGTCTGGGTGTCTTTTTAAAAACTTTCGCTCTCAGTGTTTATATGAGGAAAGCAGAGCCCAAAGCGCTATAGAAGCATTGCTGTTAGAAGGTTCAAAGATTGGAAGTAAAAGAGCAGGAGAGAACGACTCTTTGAGCGAGAACGCTATAATGATTTGATGGACTATTATACTTTGTGGGCTCATCAAATTAAAACTCCCATTGCAGCAAGCTCTTTATTGGTACAAGATTTAGAAGAACAGGATAGCAAAAAACAGCTAGGACAAGAGCTTTTTAAGATTGAATCTTATGTCAATCTAGTCTTACAGTATCTACGATTGGAGAGCTTTCATGATGACTTGGTATTGAACAAGGAAAAATCTAGAAAATCTCGTCAAAAAGTGGTTAAAAATATACGATTTTTCTTTTTATTCAGAAAAGGCCTGACATTACATCTTCATGATTTGAATAGAACTATTGTGACCGATAAAAAGTGGTTTATGATTATCTTAGAACAGGTTCTATCCAATAGTCTAAAGTATACTCAAACAGGTGGAATAGAGATTTATTGTCAAGGGGATACTCTGTACTTGAAAGATACAGGTCTTGGAATTAAAGATAGTGATATTTTACGTGTCTTTGAACGAGGATTTTCCGGGTACAATGGTCAGTTGACCCATCAATCATCTGGCCTAGGTCTCTACTTGTCTAAGAAAATTGCAAATCAGTTGAGAAACTCTCTAGCCTTGGAGTCCCAGGTAGGGGAGGGCACTACTGTAAAAATTGGATTAGCTGAAAAGCGATTAGTGATCGAGTGAGGGAAGGTATGCTAGTTGTATATGATAGTTTGACAGGATGTGGAAAGCAATTTGCTAAAGACTTGGGACAACCAACTCAGTCTGTTTTAAAGCGGCTCGATCAACCCTGTATACTAGTTACACGCAATAGTGGTTTGGGGCAAATTCCTTGGACGACCAAGCGTTTTATCAAAAAGTACGCACCATTGATTCGTGGTTTTGTAATGAATGGAGATCAAAAGCGCTATCCAAAAACCTTTTGTGGGGCAACAGATAAGATTAGAGAACAATACGGTCTACATCATATCTGTAATATCCATCGCTCAGGGGATGAGAAGGATCGAACAGTTTGTCAAAGAATGGTTACTGGCAAATATTCTGGACTAACCTGGCATTTATGCTTAGAAATAGGATAAAAGACAACCTTACAAGATTGTAAGGTTTTTCTTTAAAATTGAAAGGTTATGTTATGGTGCGCCTTCTTTTTCTTGTATGATAGAGTCAGAAAAGAAAAAGGAGAGATAGATGATGAAAAAGTAAAAAGGTGTTGATGGTTTTCAAATCAAACTTGTCATGGCACTATTGATGGTGCTTGATCATATTGATAAGATTCCAGGCTATTGAGCTGGGGATTGGGCAGGGTATCTTTCATGCAGTGACTCGCTGTGTTGGTGTCTGGTTTGCATTTGCTGCGGTAGAAGGCTTTTATCCATACGCGAAGTCGCATACTTTATAATGCGCGCCTCTTTTTATGGGCAACGATTATGTTTGTAGGAAATAAGGTTTTAGATTTATTGCTTTATTCAAAAGGCATTTACAATTCCAATAATATATTTTTGACACTGGCTTGTGGTGTCTTGACATTGAGAATTTTCTTTGGCTTTTTCCAAAAATGACAGAAAAGTTTTTCCTATCAATAAGTGGGTTCGGTATAGCTTAGGTGTTTTAATACTTGGAGTAGCAGCCTTTTTAACAGAAGGTGGTATGGTGCTTCTACCTTTTATGCTCATTACCTATGCTTTTAGGGAAAAAGAAAGTCTACGCAATCTACTTTATCTAGCATTGGCCTTTCTGCTTTTTTGCATGAGTATACAAGTTTATCCGACTTTTAGGAGAAACAATTTCGATGATGTTGTATAATTCAGATTGGTTATTTATTACTGTGTTGCCTTTCTTATATTTCTACAATGGCGAGCGTGGTTATACTGGAAAGTGGGGAAATATTTCTTTTATATTTTTTATCCAGCACATTTGTGGTTGATTTCCTTGATCGCTTTTTAATCAAATAGATCCCGAATCTTACAAAAATGTAAGATTGTAGACTATAATGTAAGGATAAGTCATGGATAAGTAGTCCTAAATTCGATAAAATAGAGTAAAGATTTAAAAAGATTTCTTTTATGATGAGGTAAAAGAGAAGGATTTGAAAAAGCAATATCCCAAGTGCCTCCTCGCAAAGAAATCGAATTGACAAAGTTTGGCTATGAAGTTAGCCAATCCGCTCAACAACTATACGTAGGATTTTAAAAAGGAGAAAAAGATGACACTACTAGATGTACAACATGTGAAAAAGTTTATAAAACACGCTTTCCAAGGCAATCAAGTCTGAAGCGCTCAAGGATATCCATTTTACAGTGGATAAAGGCGACTATGTAGCCATCATGGGTGAGTCAGGCTCAGGAGAGTCGACACTCCTCAATATCTTGGCTATGCTGGACAAGCCCACAGAAGGGCAAGTTTATCTGAACGGAACCGATACAGCGACCATCAAAAATAGCCAAGCTTCAAGCTTTCGTCGTGAAAAGCTGGGCTTTGTCTTCCAGGATTTCAACTTGCTGGATACCTTGTCTGTAAAAGACAATATCCTCTTGCCATTAGTCTTGTCTCGTCGCCCCATCACAGAAATGATGAAAAAGCTGGTCGTGACATGTAACGATTTAGGGGATTAATAGTCTGCAAGAGAAGTATCCATACGAGATTTCAGGAGGACAGAAGCAGCGGGTTGCAGTGGCGCGGGCCATCATCACAGATCCAGAGATTTTGTTAGCGGATGAGCCAACAGGAGCGTTAGATTCTAAATCTTCCGCTGCTCTTTTTAGATGTTTTTGATGACATCAATGATCGAGGGCAGACCATTCTCATGGTAACCCACTCGACATCAGCAGCAAGCAGAGCCAAGCGTGTGCTCTTTATCAAGGATGGTATTCTTTATAATCAGATTTTTCGAGGAGATAAGACGGAACGTCAGATGTTCCAAGAGATCTCAGATACTTTGACCGTTATGGCAAGTGAGGGTGGGTGACTATGTTCAAACTAACGAGTAAAGCTAGCTCTTTCAAATCTTATTAAGAATCGCAGTCTTTATTATCCCTTTATCTTATCTACGTTTGTAGCAACCGCTATTCTCTATAGTTTTATTTCCTTAACCTATAGTAGTAATATGGAAACGACTTATGGAGGATCAGCAGCTCGTATGACCCTGCAGTTTGGGATTTGGGTGATTCAGATTGCAGTATTGATTCTTGTGACCTATGCCAATAGCTTTGTCATGAAAAACCGTTCCAAAGAACTGGGTGTTTATAGTATACTCGGTATGGAAAAAAGGCATTTAGTCACCATGACATTTGTAGAACTATGTCTTTTATATGTTGGAACTGTCGGACTAGGGATTATCTGTGGAATGCTGCTAGATAAGCTTCTCTATGCTCTACTCCTTAAGTTTATGGGCATGCCTGTTGTGTTAGCCTCAACCTTTCAATGGTCAAATATTTTTGTTGACTTTTGATTAGCCTAGGTCTGGCTTTTGCTGTTATTCTTTTTCTTAACTCTATTCGGCTTTTACGCTATAGCTCGCTCAATCTCATGCGAGAAAAGAAAGCAGGAGAAAAGAAAGGAAAATTCTTAGGTTTGCAAACTCTTTTGGGTGTCATTCTCATAGGTGTAGCCTATTATATCGCCTTGACGGTTACAAAGCCTGTCTCAGCTATTGCCAATTTCTTTTTTGCAGTCCTCATGGTTGTTGTAGCGACCTATTTGCTTTTTAATGCGGGGTCTATCACGCTTTTAAATTTCCTAAGGAAACGTAAGAGTTACTATTACAAGCCTCAGAATTTTATTTCAGTATCTAACTTGATTTCTCGGATGCGTAAAAATGCTGCAGGCCTGGCTACGATTTCTATCCTTTCAACGATGCTTCTTGTAACCTTGGTAGGAACCATTAATATCTATGTTGGTGGCAAAGACTATATTGATACTCTCTATCCAAAAAGACTATAATGTCACAGTATCCTTGCCAGATACAATAGACAGAAAATGAACCTCTACTAGAAAAAGTGAAACAAAGCGCTCAAGAGACTGGACTGAAAAAAATCCAACTTACTCCGACTATCTCTATCAAACATCAATGCTTTCTAAGATATCAGGCAATGAAGTAACTGTTGGCGATCGTAACTTTATGCAAGCACCTCAATCTTTCAGCAAGGCGGTAGGTAGTTTCATGCTGATAAGCCGTCGGGATTATGAGAAGATGACAGGAGAAAGATTAGACTTAGCTGATGGTGAAACACTTATCTATGGTAGAAACTTATCTTTAGATAAACATCAACCTTTACGTATCAATGGGAAAGATTGGAAAAATCAAGCGAATCTCCTCACAAGATTTCACTCATGGTCACTTACCCAACGGGAATATCATAGCTGGTGGTGCTATGTTAAACATGGTTGTCAATGATATAAAGAGGTAGGTTTGGATGTCTTGCATGAGTATTATATTGGCGTCTCTAGTAAGATGAAGAGCAACAAGGAGTTTTCTGATAAAGTACAAAAAGCAGTAACAGAAGAGATGGATCGTCTGCAAGTTGGTGGTTATGCGATAAGCTTTTGATAAAGAAAGCAGCAGAGCAAAATCAAAAACAGGTGACAGGAACCTTACTCTTTATAGGTCTGTTTTCTATCGGTCATTTTCTTATTGGGGGCTGTTCTGGTGATTTACTACAAGCAGATTTCAGAAGGTTACGAAGATCGTGATGGATTTATCATCTTGCAAAAGGTTGGTCTTGATGAGAAAGCAAACCAAACGTACCATACGCAAGCAAATCGTAACAGTGTTTTTCTTGCCACTTATTTTTGCTTTCTGTCATGTTGCAGCTGCTTTTCATATGCTTAGTTTGATTGTGGCGCTCTTAGGTGTGACCAATACACCTTTTGTTAATTCAGACAACCATTGCAACTTGTAGTGTCTTTTTACTGGTTTTATATCTTAGTTTTTCTTATTGACTTCACGAAGTTATCGCAGGATTGTAGCAAGATAATTGAAGGCTGTGGGCCAAAATTTTTCATGATGATATTCATCATGGGAGTTTGCCCCAGCTTTTTTATATGGTGAGATTTTTTTACCGCTTGTCTTTTTGATGCTACCGCTTATCTTAAAAACAGAGATCAAGAAAGCCTGTTATCATGGGTTCATAAGTTAAAGATTGGAGAAAAAATCATGTTAGTCCAAGTAAAAATCTGACCAAAGTTTATGACGATAAGGTGGCAGTCAATAGCCCTCGATATTCAGATTGAGAGAGGAAGTTTTTACCGCTATTCTAGGCCTAATGGTGCAGGAAAGTCGACAACCATTCAGATGTTGATTGGACTTTTACAGCCGACATCAGGACAAATTACTTATGCAGAACAAACAAAGCTGGGGGTAGTCTTTTCAAAAATAGTGTACTAGATGCCAATTTGACAGTAGTTGAAAATCTGCAAATTCGTGCCAAGCAGTACAAGCAGGTGAAAACAGGCAAGATTGAGCAGTTGATCGAGCAACTGGGGGCTGACTAGCTTTGCCAAACAACGCTATGGGACACTTTCTGGCGGACAAAAAGACGAGTCGATATTGCACGCGCTCTGCTCAATAGTCCCGATCTGCTTTTTAGATGAGCCTACGACAGGCCCGTGGATATCCAGACCAGAGAAAGCATCTGGAAGCTGCTCAAAGACTTGCAGCAGAAGGAAAACATGACCGTAGTCCTGACTACCCACTATCTCAATGAAGCCGACGACGCAGATAAGATTTATATCGTAGACCATGGTCAAGTCATCGCTCAGGGATCTGCCGACCAAATCAAGGAGTGCTATGCCCGCAATGTTTTGCGGATTCTGACTCCAGATTCAGAGGACTTGAAAGCTGCTTTGCCGACTAGCTGTGAATGGGAGCAAGTCAAGGAAAATGAGTTTTCTTTTATCCTGAGACGCCCCAAGAAGCCCTGGCTTTGCTGAGCCAGATTGGCTCCCATATTGAACAATTTGAATTTCAAGCAGGGACGATGGATGATGCCTTTATGGCTCTGACAGGAAGAGAGGTACGTTAAATGTTAATGTTGATAAAACGAAATTTTTTTACTCTATTTTCGCAATCATAGTGGGGTGATTTTTACTCTCTTTGGAGCAATTATTCCCTTTTGTTTTATATCTGGTCTTTCTAAAGAACAACATGAAAGGCTCTTGGTCAGAGAAAAGTAGCCATGCTAAAGAGCTACTCGACTTTCTGGTTGATTAGTGGAACACTAGCTGTCACCGCCTTGACAACTACCCTAGCAGCTTTTTCACAACAAACTGAAGACCGAGAAAGAAAGGTTACTGCTGACCTTTTTATCACAGATTTGGGGCAATGGGGCTTGCGATTTAGCTACTTAATCAGTGCCTTTGTGATTGGCTTTGTCATGCAAGTCTTCATGTTTGCTGTCATGCTGACCTACTTTATCCTAGCGGACAAGATTTCCTTTGATAGCGCGCTTCTTCCCCAGCTGGTCTGCTCCCTCATGCTGCCTAATAGCTTGCTGGCTAGCCTCTCTCAATGCGCTAGTTGTCCCATATTTCAAATCGGTAAATTCCTTGGGTCAATACTCAACGGTCATCGGTGCGGCCTCTGGTTTTCTAGTAGGAACCTATATTCCAATTGGGACTTTGCCCAGCCTTGCTCAAAATCTCATGAAAACTCAACTCCCTCAACCTATATGGCCTCCCTCTAGACAAGTCCTGATGAAGGATTCCTGACGAAGTTTTTGCTGGTCAGGCTCAGCTCCAGCAAGACTTTGAGAAGCTCCTAGGTATCCGTATCGAATGGCAAAAGCTCTTGACAAGCCAAGAAACATACTATATAGTTGGAGTAGCGCTCATGGCAGTACCCTGTTCTGGCTAGGTCAAAATTGGTTGCTGAATCGACGGATGAGCTTTAAGTAAAGAAAGTAGGAGATTTAGGGTTTGCAGACAAGATTTTGAAGAAGATGCTCAGATTTCCTCCAAAGATCCGCTGGTGATCGTAGAGCGGATCAGCTGGCTAGTGAGGCCAAGACCGTCCTGAGACTATCTCTGGAACACTATAAGGCTGGTCCAAGTGGTGTCCTGCCTATTAGGTCGGATGATAAGCTGGTCATGCTCAAGACGGAAGATATTATCTTAGGCCGATATTAATCAGACGACTCTGATGATCTACAGTACCGAGGGGCATTTACACAACGACAGAAACGCTGACTCGTTTTCAAAATCGTCTCAATAGTCGTAATTTTCATTCAGGTGTCATGACATGCGGTCATTAATATCGACCATTTAGAGTCTTTATCTGATAGTTTTTCGGGCAATATGACTGCCAAGCTAACTCATAAAATCAAAACAGATGTCAGTCGTCGCTACTGTCAAATCGTTGATGGATTATCTAGGGAATTTAGGAGAAAAATCTATGAACCTTTATGCTTATCGGTATGCAGTGATGGTCTCAGAACAGGTGGCTATGGTCTTCTGACTGGTCATGCCTGTTCTCAGGCAAAAACATTTTCGTTGACTCTGCACTATTCTTAGTGTTCTCTTGTCGGCGCCTCAATCGGAGCTGACGCACAGCTATCATTTTTGATGCGACAGATCGCTGCCATTTCCTTTCCTACTTTTCTGCACTTTGTCGTGAGCAGCGACCATCGTTTTGGTCTAGTTTGTGATCTGCAATGCGTGGGGAAGTATACTTTATCGGCTGGCATCTAGCTAAACTTTGTTTTGATTTACCTCTTGGTCTGGTTGTCTTATCTTCGTCGATTCGATGATCAAAAACCAAGAAAAGATCAACAAAGCGAGGCCTTGAAAAATCAGTGAGACGAAATCACTAATCGTATCGAGACGCAACGCAAGTTTAACAAGAACTTGCTTGTTTTGTTTAATAAGCCAGCGCTATTATCTCAAACTGCCGTCTTCCATTTCAAAGGATAGGCTAGGCTTTTGCCCACCTCGTTCTTGACAAAGATTTTAAAGATGATAATATGAATGAATATAAAATAATATTCATCTTCGATAGAAGGAGAAGGTCTTGATGGACAAAAAGCTGCATTTATTGGTTGAGGCTAGAAGGTCGTTTGCTGAAAAAGGCATACAAAAGACGAATATTTCAGATATTACCAAGCCGTGCTTTGCATGGCTGTTGGCTCCTTTTTATAAGTATTATGCGTCTAAAGGAAGCCATCTCCTGAGATGTTTATGTAGCCGAAAACAGCTCGTACGTGAGGTAACTAAGCAGCGTGTGGATTGGCAGGGAGATCCTGAGGCAGTCGTTGAAGAGCTATTTTGCAGTGACTTTTGAGCTAGTTTCACCTAATAAAATCTTGGCAGAATGGAACAAACCAGGCATTTCTCAAATCTTGCGAGACTACTATTATCACGATGCTGGTCAAGAAGTCAATGCCTTTCATCAGTTTCTGATAAAGACTTTTCAGTCAGCGCTTGCAGGAAGAAGGTTTTTCAGAGGAGAAAATTGCGGAGATTATGAAGGTCTATGATCTGATTTATTACATCGACATGCATGTAACAGATCAAGAATTTTTCAGGCTATTTTGACAGCCTCGAAACTCTGGTAAAATATTTTTGTTAAGGAATTTTTCAAAATAATAAAAAGTTCCTTTTCTTGAAGATTTCATATGAATGAATAAATAAATAATATTCATTCATGTCAGGAGTGATTGATATGTTAGACACTTTTAAAAAATAGAAGGAGATAAATCCGATTAAACAAGAAAAAGAAATAATGAATCATGCATTCAGAATAGGAAGTGAGGAAAATAATGAGTAAACAAGGAAGATATAGCATGAGTGGGATGACAATTTTAGGCATCTGTATGATAGCGATAGGTATGTTGATTGTTGCCTATGGTGAGAGTGACGGTCGGTTTTTAGTTTGAGTGTGGACTTTCAGAGCTTTTTATTGGGAGGGTTGATTGTGCCTTTCTTGGGAATGGCTTTGATTCCGCTTCTTCCGATTGCTTGTAAAGTAGGTGGCTTGGCTTTTTAGTAAGCTTGTTATCTGTGTCTATATTCATAGTATGCCAAATGATTTTGAGTTGATGATGAAACTCATTGCGGATGTAGCAATCTTAGGGCTTTCAACTTGGATTATGATGTTGTTTTTGAGAAAGTAGGAGAAAGATATGATTGTTGTCTATGATTCTAATACAGGAGTTGGCAAACGGTTTGCGGAATCGCTAGGATATCCGACTCAATCTATCAAAGAGAAGTTGGATGCTCCTTGTATCTTGATTACCCGGAATGCTGGTGCTGGGAAAAATACCGTGGTCAACCAAGAGTTTTCATCAAGAAACACCAAGGTTTGATTAAAGGTTTTGTCAATAATGGTGATTCTATCAAGCATGGAAAGACCTATTGTGGAGCCACACCTTTGATAATTGAAAAATACGGTTTAGTACATATTCGTAACATTGATCAAGGTGGCAATGACGAAGATATTCAAGCGGTACAAGAGTTTTTGGAAAAAGCTGTTAGTGAAAAATATAGTGTAAAAATCTCGTTCAACTTTTCGACGACTCACGATAACAAGAGATGATTCTTTTCTTCCTACTAAAATTGATTTCGACGATAGGAGGAAGTTGCTGTCGATTTAGAATTTCAGTGAGGGCTTGCTCTAGCTACTATATGATAAAATAAAATCAAGGGGTGTAAAAATCTCTTGATTTTTCTTATCTTTACTAAAACTGTAAGGTTAAGCTTCAAAATGAAAGGTTATGTTATGGAAGTTGAGCTTTTAATTCGATAGAATAGATGTATCAAATGAAGGAAGTGATACAATGAAATTATTCAAAATCTTAAAACATAAAGACAGATGCTTCATCCTAGTCGCAAAGAAATCGAATTGACAAAGTTTGGCTATGAAGTTAGCCAATCCGCTCAACAGCTGTACGTAGGATTTTAAAAAGGAGAAAAGATGACACTACTAGATGTACAACATGTAGTTTATAAAACACGCTTTCAAGGCAATCAAGTCGAAAGCGCTCAAAGGATATCCATTTTACAGTGGATAAAAGGCGACTATCGTGGCCATATGGGTGAGAGTCAGGCTCAGGTAAGTCGACACTTCTCAATATCTTGGCCATGCTAGACAAGCCACACAGAAGGGGCAAGTTTATCTGAACGGAACCGATACAGCGACCATCAAAAACAGCCAAGCTTCAAGCTTTCGTCGAAAAAGCTGGGCTTTGTCTTCCAGGATTTCAAACTTGCTGGATACCTTGTCTGTAAAAGTATAATATCCTCTTGCCGCTGGTCTTGTCTCGATCGCCCAATCACAGAAATGATGAAAAAGCTGGTCGTGAGCATGTAACGAATTGGGGATTAATAGTCTGCAAGAGAAGTATCCATACGAGATTTCAGGAGGACAGAAGCAGCGGGTTGCGGTGGCGCGGGCCATTATCACAGAATCCAGAGATTTTGTTAGCGGATGAGCCAACAGGGAGCGTTAGATTCTCATCTTCCGCCGCTCTTTTAGATGTTTTTGATGACATCAATGACAGAGGACAAACCATTCTCATGGTAACCCACTCAACGTCAGCAGCAAGCAGAGCAAAGCGTGTACTCTTTATCAAGGATGGAATTCTTTATAATCAGATTTTCCGAGGAGATAAGACGGAACGCCAGATGTTCCAAGAGATTTCAGATACTTTTGACCGTTATGGCAAGTGAGGGTGACTATGTTCAAACTAACCAGTAAGCTAGCTCTTTCAAATCTTAGTAAGAATCGTAGTCTTTATTATCCCTTTGCTTAGCAATCTGCCTTTCGTTGCTATATCTTATATCTTTTTCTCACTGACATTTAATCCTCATTTGTCTAAGATGGTGGGAGCAAGTGCCATTTACATGGTACTCTCTTTAGGTGTTTTGTTGTCAGTATTACAACGACCATCATTGTTTTTATGCCAATAGCTTTTGTCATGAAAACCGTTCCAAGAGCTGGGACTTTATGGAATGCTCGGTTTAAATAAGCGCCATTTATTTTTAATGGTAATCACTGAGCTACTAATTTTTGCTGTGGTCTCTACGGGTATAGGTGTGGGAATCGGTCTGTTATTTTGATCAGTTGATTTTATGCCTTTTTGCTGAAATTAATGGGATTACAAGTCGTCCTAGTCTCGACTTTTTCAGCCATTTGTTTTGATTTTAGTTGTTCTTTTATATGTGTTTGTCTTTTTCTGTATGATGATCAGCAACGGTTTGCATCTTCGAAAATTTGATGCCCTCCAGATGGTTAAAAGAAAAGAATAGTGAGAGAGAAAAGTCGTTTTCTAATTTTGCAAACTCTGGTTGGTTTTGGCTTCGCTTATTTATGGTTATTATTTGGCTTTGGGAGTGACTAATCCTATGGCTGCTATATTGATCTTTTTTGTAGCAGTACTCTTTGTGATTTTGGGGACTATTTACCTTTAACGCTGGAGTGACAGTATTCTTACAACTTTAGAAAGAAAAAGAGTTACTATTATAAGCCAAATAATATGATTTCCGTGTTCAACTTGATTTTCCGCATGATGCAGTTGGACTTGCGACCATTGCCATTTTATCAACCATGGTACTGGTGGACATTGTCTGGAGGTGCCAATATTTTTGCTGGTGGAGATTATATGCAGAAAGCGATGTTTCCCCATGACATTAGCGCTCAAGGGAAAAATATTAATGCCGAGCAAATAGATCAAGTGATGACAGAGTTTGCTCAAGAGCAACAACTGCCTGTTACAAAGAAAAAGTAGTCTACGAGTACTATACTATGGGGATCAATAGCCGTGTAGAGAATCAGCTAGAGATCAATTCTCGTGAGATGATGACTCCAAATACTATATTTTAGCTGTATCAGAGGAGGCTTATAAAAGTATGACGGGAAAATCCCTCCATCTTGAAGATGGGGAAGCAGCAGTATATCGACAAGGTGTGAAGTTGGACTTTGGACAAGATGTGCAACTCGCTGGTCAACGTTTAAAAGTCAAAGAAGAACTAAAAAGACTTTATATTTGGTCATCTACCGGATCAGATGAATATGATGATACCCTGAAAAAGATTTATATGGTCATGAAAATCCTAGTCAGTTCTTTTCACTCCGTTGATGGAGAAATATGCTGTTAATGTCAATTATTATGGTGGGATGACCTTTTGATATTCCGCGAAAGACAGGTTGATTTGAAGACAGTTTATCAGAAAAACTAGCCACTTTTAACACCACTTTAGCTGATGATCAAGCAGTGTATGGCTCGGTAACGGCATCCGATAAGCAAGAGATTAAAGGAATGTTTGGCGGTATGTTCTTCATTGGTATCTTCTTATCGATTGTCTTTATGCTGGGGAACAGTTCTCACCATTTATTATAAGCAAATTTCAGAAGGCTATGAAGATCGAGAACGCTTTGTTATTTTGCAAAAAGTTGGTTTAGATGAAAAGCAAGTTAAGCAAACGATTCGTAAGCAAATTTTGATTGTTTTCTTCTTACCTTTGATCTGCGCTTTTATCCATTTGATTTTTGCCTATCATATGTTGAGTTTGATTCTATCCAGCTTTAGGCGTACTTAATACAGTACTTATGTTGATGGTAACCTTGGGAGTTTGTGCGGTATTCTTTATCAGTTATATCGTGGTCTTATGGTGACTTCACGTAGTTACCGCAAAATCATTTCAATGTAATATGTATAGGAGAAGTCGGATTTTTCCGACTTCTTTTTTTATCTACTATTTTGCTTTACATACTAGTTAAAAAACGTTATAATGTAAGAAGGGTAGTTTGTATTACAAAGTAGTCGAGAGACTGATTATCAAGTTAGGTAGTAGTATATGGTATTGGACTCGGTCGAAGAGCATGGAAAATAGTGCATTTTTCGCTTGTACTTCTATCAGTTTGCTTACGCTCTTTCTGTATTAGGAATCGAGTTGAACCAGCCATGTAAAAAGATAAACTTTCTTGTGTTTATCAGATACATGATCGGTTTCCTATTTTTACTTTGTATTTTATGGACTTTGTATCTTAGTAAAAGGAGGCGAAATGGATCAAACACAACTTTTAAAGGGAATTTTGGAAGGCTGTGTGTTGGAAAATGATTTCTCAAAAGAAGTTTATGGTTATGAATTGATACAACTATTAAAAAGAAAAAGGTTTTTATATTGTGGCTGAACGATGTATCCTTTGCTGCAGAAATTGGAAAAGAAATCTTATATTCAGAGTCAACGAGATTTCTCCTGATGGGCCAGATCATGAAATATTTCTCTCTCACAGATGAAGGGAGGATTTACCTGAATGGTTTTTGGGATCAATGGGAAAAGTATTGCGACAGCTGTTGAGCATATTAGAGGAGGTCAGCTAGATGAAAAATGAAGAAGCACATATTCAAAAGCTCATTCAGAAGACAAATGTACTGGTTAAAAGTCTACAACCAGCTAATCAAGCCTATTTTGTTGATTTAATTACATATAGCATTGTCCTCTGTTCTTCATGATGAGGGGGCTGTGCGTGAGCAGCTATACCAGATGGTGTTGGACTATGCGGATGCTGAGAATGATGGTGTATCTGCTTCCGAATTTTTTGGGCAGGATCCGCAAGCCATGGCAGATGAATTGATTAAAAATAGTCCTCGGATCAGCATGCGTCAAGCTTTTTGGACATCAGCATATCAGTTGGTTTGATGATGGCACTTTACCGCTTGTTAAGTAGTTTTGCAAATACGTCTTATCTGTCCATTGCTCCGATTGTCTATCTCGCAGTGATATTGTGTTAGGCTTAACTTTTTATTTTGCTTTATTTTTGGATTGTTGTCTAAGACTGTTTTATGTAGAACGTAGAGTGGCAACTTTGGCTGGTTAGCTCGGCTCTCGATTGGATTAGGGCTTTTGAGGCATCTACTCTCATCTGTTTTCGGAAATGTCCTTGTCTTTTTAATTCCTCATCCTTTGGATGTCTTTGTTTTGGGGCTTAGTTTGCACGATTGTCATTGTGATTGTTTGGAAAGATCAGTTGCTCAAAGCTATGATTTTTCCGATTCTTGCTTTTTCCTCGTAGGGTTACTGAAGCGATTAACAGAGGCGATGCAAATAATAGACACCCTATGGACGATTGGCCTTCCGGTAATCATAATTGTTTCTTCCCTATTTGCTATATATATATAGTTGGAAAAGGATGCGGGACTAATTTCCTATTTTGAAATGGTTTGAAGTATGGTATAATGAAGCAACTATTTGTTTTAAGGGGGTTGAAATGAATATTTTTCGTAAAAAGATACCAGCAAAAACAAGAACAGGAATGAAGCAACATCTGAAAATTGTAGGACTTGATTTTACTCGGAATTGTGCCATGGTAGGAACAGGAATCTTTTACGATTACGATTGGTGCGGCTAATTATGCTGGTCCGTCCTTGATTGTATCGATTGTTATTTCAGTTATGTGTGAGTATTTCTGCCCTTTTTATGCTGAATTTGCTTCTCGTATTCCAGCTAATGGTGGAGCATATAAGCTATATTTATGCAGTTTTTGGTGAGTTTCCTGCTTGGATAGCAGGTTGGCTGACAATTATGGAATTTATGACGGCTATTTCAAGTGTTGCCTCAGGTTGGGCCTCTTACCTTAAAGGTTTGTTAGGAGGGTTTGGGATAGAAAATGCCGGCTGCTTTTAAATGGTACATTCAACCCTCAAGCTGGAACGTATGTTGATTTATTGCCGATCTTAGTGCTAGTATTTGTATGGGGTTGTTCTCCTACTGAATTCTAAGTGCTTTACGATTTAATTCGGTCTTAGTAGTTTTGAAATTCTCTGCTTTAGCCCTGTTCATTATTGTAGGTCTCTATTAAGCCGGAGAATTGGTCTAACTTCGCTCCGTTTGGATTTGAGAACTTTTATGGAGGTAAAGTCTGTAACATGGCTGGTGCCCTCTCATGTTCTTTGCTTTTTAGGATTCGAGTCTATTTCGATGGCAGTAGATGAAATCAAGGAGCCCCAAAAGAATGTTCCAGGAGGGATTGTCTGGTCTTTGACTATTGTGACGAATTCTCTATATTTTGGTGACTTTGGTCCCACAGGATCGTCACTATAGCGTAAAAACTCAATGTTTCAGATGCAGTGGCCTTTGCTTTGCGTAGGACTGTCGGGCCGCAAAATTATGTATCTGTAGTGGCTATTTTGACCTTGATTACCGTCTGTATTTTCGATGATATATGCTTTGTCACGCATGATTTACAGTATTGTACGTGATGGACTGTTGCCATTCTCTTTTAGACAGTTGACAACGACCAGCAGGGTACCAAAGAATGCAACGATTCTAGTAGGGATAGTTTCTGCTATTTGTGCAGGGATATTTCCTTTAGCGAGCATTGCTTCTTTCCTTAACATTTGCACATTAGCTTACTTGATTTTATTGGCTTTTGCGATTTTGAAATTGCGAAAAGATAAAGGAATGCCGAAACAGATGAGTTTAAGACACCTTTTGTACCTGTATTGCCGATTTTGTTCAGTTGTTATTTGCTCATCCTTTATGACTCAATATACCCAAGAAACGTGGCTGGCTTTTGGCATTGCTTGTTATTGGGGACGTTGATTTACTTTTGGATATGGCTATCAGCATTCGAAATTATTCAGATTAGTCTTTACAAAAATGTAAGAAATAGCGTGAAAATGTAAGACAGAGTTAAGGCAAGTAGCTCTGTCTTTTTGTATAATAAAACCTGAAAGGCAAGGTGCATGAATGAAAAAAGGATGTATAGGTTGTTTAGGAAGTTTAGTCATTTTATTGCTGGCTGGCTTTTGGAGCATTGCTTTATTTTGGTCCAGCTTATGGCGTGAATATTTCTTTCCTCCCCAGTCTGGTGCAGCGGGTGCGCAGAAGCTGGTGCCCTGAAAGAAAGATGGACTGGTTTTGTATACGGGTCCTGATTGGCCCCAGCAAAAGAAAGAGCAAGCCACGAGAGACCTTCAGTCTGCCAAAACATATCAGGATACCTATCTCAACTTTGCATGGCTGAGCTTATCGGGTGGAAAAGCACTCACATTTCTATGGTAGCAGTGAACAGAAAAACAAGCAGTGACCAGTCTCCCAGATATACAACTATCTGACGGTGTATTGACGATTAAATTTACCAGCATTTTATGGGTGATGATCGGACAAGAGAATCATATATTACGCGCTTGAGTGACTGGACTCTAATCAAACTGCGTATCAAGCTGTCATTCTGACTTGCAGCAAAATAGTGGGGGAGATATTTATCCTATGCTAGCAGGTTTAGCTACACTTTTGCCAGACGATGATTTGTTCCCAATTTTATCTACAAGGATGGTAGTAAGGAGACGTTTAATCTAGCTCAAATCATAGCTCAAAAAGGTTTGTCTAAAATCGTAGCGAATCCTAAGAAAGTAGCGATTAAGAAACGTGCAGTTCCATAGCTATTTTGATTGATGGATCAGACTGCTAGTTCAGGAGAATTTGACAGCTTTGGCTTTCAAGAATCTCCCAAATGTGAAGGTGTTTGGCCAGGCTACGGCAGGATATACATCGGGCAATATTCCTTATCCGCTGTATGATGGCGCTCTTTTACAGCTGACGACTTCCCGCATTCAAGACTGATCAGGAAAAATCTATGAAAACACTCCTATTGAACCAGATCAAGTGCTATCATCCGCTCGAAGATGCGCAAAATTGCCAAAGGAAATGAGGAGAGAATAAGGCAACTGAAATGGTTGCTTTTGCCATACGGATACAAAAAGCTGTTGAGGTGGCAAATGATTCGTGAAGTAAAACTAACAGATACCGTAGCTATTCAGAGACTCAACGCTGAATGCTTGGGCTATGATTTTGGCAAAGAAGCAACTGAAAACTCAACTTAAGCGTTTGACAGAGAATGATCAGCACATTATTCTGGTAGTTGAAGAAGATGAACAGATTGTAGGCTACATCCATGCGGCCAGCTATGATTGCCTTTATTTTTCACCTTTACTTAATCTACTTGCTCTGGCTGTCGCTCCTGATTTTCAAGGAAAGGGACATGGCAGAGCACTGATGGAAGCCCTTTGCGCGAAAAGGGAAAAGCAGCAGGTTACACAGGTATTAGAATTAATTCTGGTATTTCCCGCATGGAAGCCCATACATTCTACCGTAGACTTAGTTGCCATGAAAAGGCGGATCAAAAGCGATTTTATTGGGAATTTTGAAAGGAAGTTTATGAAAATTGAACCATTGAGTCAATCGCATGCTTTTAGAGATTGCTAATGACTGGCATTATAGAGGCGCCTAGTGGCTTTTATGATATGAAAAATGATCCTGAGGGATTATGAAGAGATTATTTCCCTGAAGCGCGTGGTAATCGTTATTATCAAGTGCTGAAAGAAGGGAAAACTCTATGGATTTTTGCATTGAAGCCAGCGAGAAGGGGATCTCGAGCCAGGCTTGGGGCCTTTAAGCCAGTACACTGTGGAAACGGCCAAGGTGCTGCATTTTTACATAAGATTCTAGACTTTATAGCAGAGAAATTCGCGCCTCAGGTTCTTTCTTTATCAGTGGCTGACTTCAATCACCGTGCTCAGCAGCTTTATCTCAACATGGGCTTTGAAGTGGTCAGACGCATTCCTCGAGAAAGTAATGGGGATATTTATCTTTTTATAGAGATGAAAAAGAGTAGCTAAGTTTTAAAGTTTATCCCAAAAGCAACAGAGAAAAAATATGACAGTCAGAAGTGAATGTTTATAAAGATAGCATGAAATAAGGAGAAAACCATGACATTTGAAGAAATTTTACCAGGTCTCAAGACCAAGAAAAAATATGTGCGTACAGGCTGGGGTGGGGCAGAGAACTATGTTCAGCTCTTTGACACGATTGAGCAAAATGGTGTGGCACTCGAAGTGACACCTTATTTCCTTATCAATGTTTCAGGCGAAGGAGAAGGGTTCTCTATGTGGAGTCCGACTCTTGTGATGTCCTGGCAAAATGATTGCGGAAGTTCATGACTAAGACAGTTTTAGTGACCGGGGCCAGCTCTGGTATTGGACGAGCTTCAAGCTAAGATCTTTTGGAAAATGGTACGAGTCTATGGGGTGGATAAAGATGAAAATCCAGGTTTTCTAGAGCCTTCCCATTTTCTCCAGCTAGATTTGACGGGGGATTTGATACTCACTTTTCACTAGTTTGCCTGAGGTAGACGTACCGTAATACTGGGGATTTTGATGACTATCGTCCACTACACAAGACTAGTGATGAAGCTATGAGAGCGCGTTTGCTCTAATTTGACTGCCACCATGAAAAATCACCCGTTTTTATCTAGAAAAATGCTTGAGAAAAATCGGGATCATCATTACATATAGTGCTCTATTGCCAGCTTTCTGGCTGGCGGAGGCGGTGCTGCTTATACCGCCTCCAAGCATGCCCTGGCTGGCCTAACCAAGCAGATAGCCCTGGACTATGCAGATAACAATATCCAAGTATTTGGTCTGGCTCCAGGCGCAGTAAAGACAGCTATGACAGCCATTGACTTTGAGCCAGGTGGCTTAGCTGATTGGGTCGCTGAGGAGACGCCTATCAAGCGCTGGCTGGATCCTCAGGAAGTGGCAGATGTTACCCTCTTTCTGGCTAGTGGTAAGGCTTCTGCTATGCAGGGTGAGATTATCAACATCGACGGTGGTTGGAGTTTGAAATAAGTGAATGAGGAAGAAGACAATGAGAAAAGCTACAGCCCTTTTTGAATCCTGGTCTAAAAATATGGTTCGCTATGGCTTGTCTACTGGTTTAGGAAGTCTCTATTCTAATCAAGTGGAGACAGCTACTCTCTACCAATTAGGAAACTTTCTTTTTCCAGCTGGTCAAGCAGATCGGGATTTATGGCAGGATTATAGTAGTCAGTATGGTCTTGCTGAAAAGATTATCATCTCTGAGGATTTCAGCTGGCGAAAATTTTTAGACAGTCAGAGTGAGCTACAGCCTATTTACTCGCTACATGCTTTTTCAGACAAGATAGACTTTGATGCTGAGGCTTTGGAGAAATGGCAGAGCAACTTACCAGCTGGTTTTTCAGCTTTGTCCGATTGAGGAGGATAGCTACTTAGCTCTGGCTGAGGAGGTCTGGTCTCAGGATTTGCAGGGGGACTTTTTATTGATTTTGCTCATTTTCGAGTGAGCTGGCGGCTTTGGCTTTGTGCTCTACTTAGAAGAGGAAGTCGCCGCAGCAGTATCAACAGGTTTAGTCTATGAAAAAGGCGATTGAGATTGAAATTGCTACTAAGCCGGTCTCACCAAAGAAAGGGATTGGCTAAGGTCTCAGGCGCTCAGATGATTTTAGAGTCGCAAAAACGCTCACTTTATTCCTCTCTGGGATGCGCATAATGTAGTCCTATGAAAGTCGCAGAAAGCCTAGGTTACCGATTTCTAGGTGCCTATCCGGCTTATGAATTAAAAGAAACTTTTTGGAAAGCTGATAAGAATATGACGCCGAAAGAGATGTGGATAGCCTACAAGAAAATCAATCCAGAAATTGGCGATGAGATTGACGCTTGGGCATTTGGTGTGTCGGCAGATGACTTGGCTAACTTAGTAGTACGTGGTGAGAAGACAGCCACTGCTTCAGCTTATGAACTCTACAAGCTTGAAAATGAGCCTGCTACAGGCTGGAAGCTTTTGATGTCATTTTAGACAGTCAGGATAGGGCAGTTTGTATTATCGAAATCACGAAAAGTCTCTGTATTGCCTTTAACCAGGTGTATCGGCAGACCACGCCTTCAAGGAAGGAGAAGGAGATAAATCCTTGGCATCTGGCAGCGAGTCCATCAGGAGTTTTTCACGAAGTGTTCGGCAGAAGCTGGTTTGGAATTTTCCTCTGGGACTGGTGTTGTTTTAGAAGAGTTTTCGCAAGGTCTATCCGCTGGATTGATGAGAGTCTATCAGATTTGGATAGACTTTTATAATTTCTGACAAACTTTAATAAAAATATTACTATTAGGTATATAAAAAGTAATGGAGGGAAACCAATGGACAAGCTTTTATTTTAGGTCTGCTCATGATAAAACATTTTACAGTTTATGAGATTGCCAGATCATTCCATGGAATTTCACTAGTATCTGTAGTGATAGTCTGGCAGTATCCAGGCTGCTTTGAAAAACTATCTCAGCAGGAAGCGGTGACTTTTTCAGAGTATGTTGAAAAAGGAAAAATGAAAAAGAATACTCTCTACCCCTGTTGGACGGCAGTTATTTTTAGACTGGCTAAAAACTCCTATTGATATGGGGCAAAACCAAAATATGGATTTGGGAAAATTTCTATTTATGGGCTATCTTCCGCGGAAGCTACAACTGGATATGCTGGATTTAACCATTAAGGGACTTGAGAAAGAACTCCGACAGTTGCAGGATATCAAAAACCCATCTGACTTGCAGAGGAAGAAGTTGAGATTCAGATTTACTTTGGGCAAAATAGTCACTTGTTGCCGATTCTTTGAAGCAAGTCGCTTAGTAATTTGGTCAGAAAGTATTTCCAGGTTGCTTATTTTGAGCTCAAGACCTGAATTTGGGATTGATTCCGCACGCCCAGTTAGATTGGTTTAAGAAGTTGCGCCAGGAACTAGAACTAGTTGAAGAAAATAAGGAGATTTAGATGGTAACCATCAGAAAAGCGGTTGAAGCAGATCACCAGCAGTTGCAAACAGTATTAATCACTGCCTTTTGATAATGATTTCAGCTTTCATTAAGCACGCGCTGAGAATTTGTACTTAACTTTATGGAGCAAGTTCTGCAATGAAGTACTTTTTATGTTGCTGGAGCAAGCTGATCATATCATTGGTATCTTATCCATTTCAGATGCGAATGGCCGAGCCACCAGTTGATCGACAGCAGTTGATCTAAGAGTTTTTGGTCGGTTCAAAACCCTTTCTGCTTGGCCTAGGTTTCGGCAGATTTTGAAAACCAATCAAAATTCCTTCGACTACTGGTTATATTGAGTATGTGGCGGTTGATGCTAGTCAGCGAGGTCAGGGATTGGCTCAGCAAATGCCAAAAGAAAAGTATGAGGATAGCTGGTTTTAAAGACTATGTTCTGGATGTTAAGGATAGTAATGAAGCTGCCATCCGCTGCTATCAAAAGCTGGGCTTTCGAGAATTCATCAGAAAGAAGAAACCTTTTCTCAATCCTCTAAAAGATTTCAAAGAATTTATCTGGATGGAACGATTAGCCGATTGATCTTATCGAGATAGACTGTTTGTTGGTTACAATATTGATTAGGACTAGACAAGCAAGCTCTTTTGATACATCTAAGTCCATCTCACGTGTGTTTCAGCTCTTTTGAAAGAAAAACTATTTTTATATTGTACTGCACAGGTGAGGGACAGTTTGTTGCCAAGTTTAGATTAGTACTGCACCCCCAAAAGTTAGACACAAAAATCTAACATTTGGGGTGTAGTTCATTCATATCTATACTGACTTTTTTAAAAGCCTGATTATTCTTAGGGAAAATTTGGTGAAGTCAAAGAATAGGCATCCTAGATGTCTTATTTTTAATGAAAAAACTCTTTTAATGGTATAATAATAGTGGACATTTTAGAGAAAAGAGTTCATTTATGACAAATTATGCCGTTATTTTAGCTGCGGGGAAGGGCACTCGCATGAAGTCAGATTTACCAAAGGTGTTGCACAAGGTTGCAGGAATTTCCATGCTGGAACATGTATTCCGCAGTGTCAATGCCATTGATCCAGAGAAGACTGTGACAGTTGTAGGCCACAAGGCAGAGCTAGTCGAGCAAGTCTTGGCAGGTCAGACAGACTTTGTCCGTCAGACTGAGCAGCTGGGAACGGGTCATGCCGTGATGATGGCAGAGCCTGTTTTTGGAAAATTCGACAGGTCAGACGTTAGTCATTGCTGGTGACACTCCTCTGATTACAGGAGAGAGCTTGAAAAATTTGATTGATTTTCATATTAACCACAAGAATGTTGCGACCATTTTGACGGCAGAAGCAGACAATCCTTTTGGTTATGGTCGGATTGTGCGTAATCAACATGGCGAAGTGCTGAAAATTGTGAGCAAAAAGATGCTTGGACTTGAGCAACAGATCAAGGAAAATCAATACAGGAACGTATGTTTTTGATAACGCTAGTCTTTTTAAAGCCTTGAAAACATCAATACCAACAATGCTCAAGGCGAATACTATATCACAGACGTGATTGGAATTTTCCGTGAAAATGGTGAAAAGTCGGCGCTTATACGCTGCGAAAGACTCTGATGAAAGCTCTGGGGTTAATGACCGCGTAGCTTTGGCTACAGCTGAGGTGTCATGCGCCGCCGGATTAATCAGCAGCATATGGTGAATGGGGGTCAGCTTTGTCAATCCAGATGCGACCTATATCGATGTAGATGTGGAAATTGCGCCTGAAGTTCAAGTTGAAGCAAATGTACCTTGAAAGGTCAGACCAAGATTGGGGCAGAGACTGTTTCTGACTAACGGTACTCACATCGTAGATCCGAACATTGGAGAGCGGACTGTTATCACCAACTCCATGATTGAGGAGCTCGAGTGTTGCGGATGGAGTGACGGTCGGACCTTACGCTCATATTCGATCCAGGTTCTAGTCTGGCTAAGGATGTCCATGTCGGAAACTTTGTAGAAAATTAAAGGATCGTCAATTGGCGAAAATACCAAGGCTGGTCATTTGACCTACATTGGAAATTCTGAAGTTGGTGCTAATGTCAACTTTGGTGCAGGGACCATCACTGTTAATTACGACGGTCAAAATAAATACAAGACAATCATCGGCGACAATGTCTTTGTAGGATCAACTTCGACTATTATTGCACCAGTTGAACTTGGAGATAATTCCCTAGTTGGTGCTGGATCAACGATCGATAAGGATGTGCCAGCAAATGCCATTGCCATAGGACGTAGTCGCCAAATTAATAAGGAAGATTATGCTAAGCGTCTTCCCCATCACCCTCAAAATAAGTAGATTGTATTATGGAATTTGAAGAAAAAACTGTCAAACGGACAGAGATTTACCAAGGACCAATTTTTAAAGTGGTCCAGGATCAGGTAGAGCTACCAGAAGGAAAAGGGCAAGCTCAAAGAGATTTGATTTTTCATAACGGTGGTTGCTGTGATTGCCATCACCCGGAAAAAGAAGATGATTTTAGTCAAGCAGTATCGTAAGGCTATTGAAGCGACTTCTTATGAGATTCCAGCGGGTAAGCTTGAAGCTGGTGAACATGCAGATCCCAAAGCAGCTGCCCTGCGAGAATTAGAAGAAGAGACTGGCTACACAGGTCAGCTAGAGCTCGTCTATGATTTCACACTGCCATCGGTTTTTGCAATGAGAAAATCAAGCTCTCACAAGGCTAGTAATTTGATTGAAAGTCGAAAATCCTCGTCCCCAAGATGAAGATGAGACATTGGAACTGTTTGAGGTCAGTCTAGAGGAGGCACATCAGTTGCTACAAACTGGTGATATTTGTGATGCTAAGACCATCATGGCTCTTCAATATTGGGAAAATGCAGGAAAATCAAAGATAGGGGGAGAACCTATGGGAAGACCTTTGTTAACTGATGAAAATGATTGAGCGGGCAAACCGTGGAGAGATTGTGACAGATATTCCTATTCTGGATGATGAGGAAACTAAGGTGTTGAAAATGGATCGAGATAGATTTGGCTATGCTACACCACGATCAGAGTCTAGTCAGGATACCTTGCAAATAGAAGTAGAGCGAGAAGTTGTCAAAAAGTCGTCGGATTGAAAATCAAAAACGAGGGGTTTTTCAATCAAAATTGAAATAAAAATTTTGTTTTGGATTATCTTGCTACTAGTCGCTTTGATTGCAGCCATAATCTGGTTATAAAAAGAGGTGGAAAAAGGTTTGGGCTTTTTCGCTTTTTAGAAGGGATAGAAAATGATGAAAATTGGAATAATCGCAGCAATGCCTGAGGAATTAAAGAATTTACTAGAGCATTTAGAACATCCAGAAAAACACCTACGACTTGGTCATGTTTATCACACTGGCTCCATTGGTCGTCATGAAGTGGTGCTAGTGGAGAGTGGAATTGGTAAGGTTATGTCTGCGATGAGTGTCGCTGTTTTGGTCAATGACTTCAAGGTAACAGCCGTGATCAATACAGGCTCAGCTGAGCAGTGGCAGAAGGTCTGGCTGTCGGTGATGTGGTGGTTGCAGACCGTCTGGTATACCATGATGTAGATGTGACAGCCTTTGGCTATGATTATGGTCAGATGGCAAGACAACCTCTAGTTTTGAAGCTAGTCGTTATTTTGGTATCTGAAATGAAGAAAATTTTGGAAAAGACCAATCAAAAAGCTAGAGTAGGGATTGATTGCGACAGGAGACAGCTTTTATTGCTGGTCAAGATAAGATTGACCATCATCAAGGAGCATTTTCCAGATGTCTTGGCTGTTGAAATGGAAGGCAGCCATTGCCCAGGCTACTCACCAATTGGCCTGCCCTTTTATGGTTATTCTGCCCAGCAATGAGCGACACAGCTAGCCATGATGCTAATGTCACTTTTGATGAATTTATTCTGAAGCTGGTAAACGCTCGGCGGAGACCCTGATTCAGTTTTTAAAAGAGTTAATCTAGAGTAAGATCGACCTAGTCGGTCTTTTTCTATTCTTGCCAAAAATCCTTTTGATGGTATAATCAAGGAACTGCAATCAATGATGAGGAGATGAGTATCTTAGAAGTATCTCAGCCTATGGTTTTGGAGACCGGGCTATTTTTGAGGATGTATCTTTCCGCTTTGCTCAAGGGTGAGCACATCGGACTTGTCGTCAATGGCGAGGGAAAATCGACCTTTATGAGCATTGTGACAGGTAAAATGCTACCGACGAAGGTAAGGTGCTGAGTGGTCCAAGCTATGCTAGACGCTGGCTATCTGGACCAGCATGCTGTTCTGGAGAAAAGGGCAGACTGTCCGAGATGTCTTGCGCACGGCCTTTGACGAGCTTTTTCAAGACTGAGACCCGTATAAATGATATCTATATGAGCATGGCTGAGGATGGAGCGGATGTGGATGCCCTCATGGAAGAGGTGGGTGAGCTGCAGGACCGCTTGAGAGTCGAGATTTATATATAGATGCCAAGATTGACGAGGTCGCACGGGGCTCTAGAGCGTCATGGACTATGGTATGGAGAGTGATGTGACAGAGCTGATCTCGGTGGGCAACGGACTAAGGTTCTCTTGGCAAAGCTGCTTCTTGAAAAACCAGATATCTTGCTCTTGGACGAGCCAACCAACTATCTAGATGCGGAGCACATTGACTGGCTTAAGCGCTATCTACAAAACTATGAAAATGCCTTTGTCCTGATCTCGCATGATATTCCTTTCCTGAAATGACGTGATCAATATCGTCTCATCATGTGGAAAAATCAGCAGCTGACCCGTTATTCAGGAGATTATTACCAGTTTTTAGAGGTTTATGAGATGAAAAATCTCAGCTGGAAGCGAGCCTACGAGCGCCAGCAGAAAAGAAATTGCAGATCTCAAGACTTTGTAGCTCGCAACAAAGCCCGAGTGGCAACCCTGTGATATGGCCATGTCCCGTCAGAAAAGCTGGATAAGATGGACATCATTGAGCTGCAGAGCGAAAAGCCAAAGCCTTCCTTTTGACTTCAAGTCCGCCCGGACACTCGGGTCGCTTTTTATCTTCCAAGCCAAGGATTTGCAGATTGCTATGATCGTCCGCTTTAACCCAGCCTTAACCTGATCTTTTGAGCGCAATCAGAAGGTGGCGTATCATCGGGGCAATGGGATTGAAAACAACCCTACTCAAGAGTCTGCTGAGGATTATCCCGCCCTATCGCAGGTCAAGTCGAGCGTGGGGACCATCTAGAGCTGGGTTATTTCGAGCAGGAAGTCGAGGCTGGCAATCGTCAGACACCGCTCGAGGCAGTCTGAACGCCTTTCCGGCCCTTTAATCAGCGCGAAGTCCGAGTCGGCTCTAGATGTGGCTTGACTTCCAAAGCACATCGAGAGTCAGATTCAGGTCCTTTCAGGTGGAGAGCAGGCCAAAGTCCGCCTTTGCCTCCTTATGAACCGAGAAAATAATGTTTTGGTACTGGACGAGCCGACCAACCACTCTGGATGTAGATGCCAAGGAAGAGCTCAAGCGAGCTCTGAAAGAATATAAGGGTAGCATCCTCATGGTCTGCCATGAGCCTGATTTCTACGAAGGTTGGATGGATCAGATTTGGGATTTTAACCAATTGACATCATGATGTTTTTGTCTAATTTTTTTGCTAAAATCATAAGAACTTATACAAGCAAACCCCTTGACAAATAAGGGGAAAAATTGATACTTTAATTAAATAGCAGTTCTTTGCGATTTAAGAAATGAGAATGATGATGAAAGAAAAAGTGATCAAATTTTTAAGTCATTTTTGCTGGACTGACTTTTCCTTTTTAGTCTCCCGACAGCTTACGCAGTAACAGAACTAACTGAAAAATACCGATTTATCAGCACTAAATCTCTATCAATTCACATTAACACAGGCTAATATGGAAGTGCTAAGCCAGAGTGGAGTTGTTGAGCGGGATTATATTCCGGCTAGTGGAAATTGGGCAGAAAGTACAGTATTCTCCTTAAGAGTAGATAAGAGTCAGAGCAGGCAAACCATCGATACTCCTATTAAGCTAAGGTTTAATAATGCAGGTGTTGTCAATGGTAAGGTCGTGGATGTTTATGTGACTTTTAATAGTATAGATGCCTATCGAGTTCAGCAAAATGCAGATTATTACAACCCCAATAAAACAGTTGTTCCATTCTTGACAATAGATGAAAACTGGGGTACAAAGTCTATTCAGATAATGGATTTTATCTGGGCACCACATCCAAACCTCACAAAAGATATGTATGGAAGTTTTGCTTTAGATGCCAATGTAACAGCAGAACTAAAATATCAGGATGGTACACCTACAGATCTCAAAATGGTAATGTTGCCGTCAGATATTGATGTAGTTACCAATGCTTTAGGACGAGAAGAAACATTTTCAATTTTTGACAACGATACGGCGTCAAGCAAGATTATAAAGAATCCATCCTATGCGCTAACAAAAACAGTAACTGGAAATAAGACGACCTGGCATCCGACTAGAGGTACTAGTGATCCTTGAGCGAACATAATATTTCTGGATTTGCAGTTCGTTCTGAGACCAACGCGATGCATTTTGAGTCTACAACAACGGCAGTCAGTGGAAGTCTCTTTGGATTTTATGTAGAGACTCTAATTCTCCAGTGAAACAAGTTTCGACTGAAAAAGGTATCTTCGTTAGCTGGTCAAGCAGTTGATTATACAGCTAAATTTATAATGCCAACTCCCTGGTAAAGATATTATTGGTTCTATATCATTGATGCAGATGATTGAAACATTTGATGATCGTTTGACTTTTCAAAGCTTATGTTCGTTTTGATGGCTGAACCTTATCAGAAGGTGGCGACTATTCTGTGTCTCGTAATGGTCAGAAAGTGACGGTTACGATAGCTTCTAAGTATTTGAATGCTAGCAATGCTGGTAAAGAATATACAATTACTTATAAAACGAAGACAAATAGTAAGATTGTACAAAAATAGAGCTGTAATTGAAAATCAAGTCACTCATTCAGTAGATAATATTTTACTCCGTCAAATAAAGTTACAACAAATGTTTTATTTTAAGAAGACGCATCAGTTTATAAGTGGAACACCAAATAAAAACTTGCCAACTGAGGTATTGAACTTGCTCTCAAGAGCAAAATGGATTGGAAAATGGTACAAGAGTTACTCCAGAGCCACCAAAAAGGCAATAAGACAAAGGTCAGTGTGGCAGAGGGAAATTGGACTTTCCAAAGTTACGATAAATCATCTGAAACAATCCAAGACAAAGATGCTCATTTTATTGGAACGTGGGTATCTCGAAGAATATGAAGCACCAGTAAAAAGAAGTATTTAATAGCGATGGTATCAATATTGGATAATCAAGAAGTTGCTTTGGGATGAGTTGACTTATAAGATTACCTATAAGAATACAACTGATAGCAATAAACAAGTTACGATCACGGATGTTATTCCAAATTATACTGAATATGTTAGAAACTCATCCAGTCATTCGATCGTTCAGCATAAGAGATGGCTTAAATGGACAGCAACTGTTCCAAAGGATAAAACAGTCACAATCCAATTCAAAGTTAAAGTCGATAGTAAAGTAGATGGTCAAGAGCTAATAATACAGCAACTGTTACATTTGGTAGCACTGCTTTTAAGTACCAACACTACAAAAAATAAAACCCCTTTTAAAAAGTATGTCCTACCAGAAACGGGTGGACAGGGACCGATATATTATCTATTTGGTGGTGCTGTTTTGACAACTATTTCAGCTCTTTGGTTGATTCGCCGTTTTAAACAAACGATGACTCTACAAAATAGAGATCATTTAAAGGCGGTGATGATAGAGCGTTGTGGATGAGACAAGCCTTCCTGTTTAAGGAAAAGATAAATATAATTATTTCGTAAAAATTAAAGGAGAATAAAATGAAAAATAAAACTTATGTTAACAGCCTTGCTTGCCTTTGTTAATGACTTTTATAGGTATGCCAGTAGCCTCTGCGGCAACGACATATACCTTGAGCCTAACTGGGTACAACAACTGGGCACACACATACGAAGCATATCAAATCTTTCTCAGGGATCTGAGTGGTGATACGCTTTCAAATATTCAATGGGGTTCAGGTGTTGATGAAACAGCAGCAAAAGCAGCTCTATGAAGCTGCGACAAAAAGCAGAAGCTTTAGATGGTAAATCTAATGATGCTGCAGATGCAAAAAGCTTTTTGCTCATCAGTTTCAGCTTATCTTAAATCAACACCAACAAAAAAACAGTTCAAAGTGCATCTGAACTACAACCTTTACTGGTTTGGAAGCTGGTTACTACTTGATTAAAGATAAGACTGCTTCACTTGCAGGAAAAAGAAGGTGAATCTTATACTGTTTCATCTTGCAAGTTGTAAAAAGACACAACTGCTACTGTAAAAGCAAGCGTACCAACTTTTGTTAAAGAAGTAAAAAGATAACGCAACTGGCAATTACACATCTGCAACAGACTATTCAATTGGCGATAACGTGCCTTTCCAACTCACAGCGACTCTTCCGAGCAACTATGATGCCTATTCTGAATATGAATTGGCTTTTAACGATACTTTGTCTTCAGGTTTGACATACAATAATGATGCTAGAGTGTTTTCTGTGAATGGTGGATCAGAAGTAAATGTATCCTCTGCTTTTTGCAGTTTCAATTACTGGAAATAAAGTAGTTGTGAGAGCAGCTAACTTAAAAAGCAACTCTACCAAGTGCAACTTCTTCAAGTAAACTCGTGGTTCGCTACACAGCTAAATTAAATGATACAGCAGCGACAGGTACAGTAGGAAACCACAATACTGCTAGCATTACTTATTCAAATAATCCTAATACAACAGGCGGTAAGACAACAGGTGAAACTCCAAAGAGTAAAGCCACTGTCTTCACCTATAGAATTAGTAGTAGATAAGGTAAATGAATCTCAAGCACCACTACAAGGTGCAGGCTTCACCTTTTTCAAAAAGGTGAACGGAAACTACACTGAAGTGAAAAAATTCACTGCTGGTACTGCAACGAAATTTACTTTCAGAGGCTTAGAAGCTGGCGATTACAAACTTGTGGAAAGTACTACACCAGCTGGCTACAATACGATGGCTGATATAGAATTTACTGTTTCTTCAACGATCAATACAGCAGGTGCAAATCCTACTTTGACAGCTTTATCTGCGACATCAGCAAAAGCTACGTTTACAACAACCCTATCTAGTGGAACGATTGCAACTAAGATTATCAATAAAAAGGATCTCTCTGCCAAATACTGGTGGTATTGGAACAACTATCCTCTACATCATTGGTTCTTGCCTTGTTTTGGGAGCAATTGTCTTATTGTTTGCCTCGTAAGAGAGTAAATACAAAATAAGTTCTACTAAAAAGAAAGAGGTAGATGATGTCTCATCTCTTTTCCTTTATAGTACGATAGCATTCTTTTTATGAAAAACATTTTTACCAATATTTTATTTGTTCTTTTTATTAAGCAGTGGTATAGGATTATTGCTCTATCCAACTGTGAGTGATCTTTGGAATTCTTATCATCAATCTCAAGCTATTTCAACTTATCAAAAACAAGTAGAAAAATTAGATACGACTGAGACAGAAAGTATGTTAGCTGCTGCTGAAGCCTATAATCAAGCCTTAGAGAAAGGAGTTGTACCAACTTATCATCTTACAGAAGAAGATAAAAAAAAGTACAATAGTCTTTTAGATGTCACATCAACTGGAATTATGGGGCATGTGGAGATTCCAAAATTAGGTACGGAACTCCCGATTTATCATGGTACAGATGAAGCTATTTTGCAGGTGGCTATCGGACATATTCCGGGAAGTTCTTTGCCTGTTGGTGGCCAAGGAACGCACTCTGTTATATCAGGCCATCGCGGATTGCCTTCAGCAAAGTTATTTACTGATATTGATCAATTAAAAATGATCATTTTTAAACTCCATGTTTTGGGAAGGACGGTTACTACCAAGTAGATCAAACTTTGACGGTAGAACCAGATGATGTCTCTTCTTTAACTATTGATCCAAATCAAGATTATTGTACTTTAGTGACTTGTACACCATATGGTGTCAATACCACAGACTCTTAGTTCGAGGCCACCGCATTCCGAATGAAGAGGAACCAAACTAAATCTGAAAACAAAAACATCAGATTATCTCGCCGTGGCATTATATAATTCTACTTATCTGTTTTGTGTTCGTTTTTATTTGCAATTCTATTGCGTGGCTTCTTAGTCGTAGAAGACGTAAAAAGAGCAGAGCTAAGACGAAAAACAGGCCTACGCTCCGCTGGCTATCGCAGGAGAATCAAAAAGGACGTCACGCTAAATAATAAACTAGATTAGATACGAACTTATCTTTCAACGTGAAGATATGTATATGATTTTCTTTTGACGATGACAAAGAAGTAGAAAGTTGTACTCTTGATTATAAAATAGAGAGTAAAGAAAGATTGACATGAATCAGTCAGTTCTTTTCTTTACTCTCTTTTATATATTACTTTTTGAAAGAATAATCTTTTAAAATTTCGATTTTTGAATTTTAATTTCTGATTTTGGTTTGTTATTTTCATCTGTCTCACTTGCAGCGATTTTTATCAACGACTTCCATACCTTCTGTTACTTGACCAAAAACTGTATAACCGCCATCTAAGGAAGGATTTCTCCTTTTTGTAGGCATCAATGATTTGAGCAGGGTATCTTTTTGCTAGACAGTTGACCTGAGCTGTCAGTCTGATTTTGATTGATATAAAATTGACTACCATTGGTATCTGCTCCAGAATTAGCCATTGCAAGAGCACCGCGTAGATTGTAAAGATATGCAGAAATTTCATTTTTGAAGCCATGACCTGCATCGATTGTTTTATCCTTGCCATTCCAAATGGATTCGCCACCAGTACCATTTCCTTTAGGATCCCCCGTTTGGATCATGAAATTTTTGATAACACGATGAAAGATAACTCCGTTATAGTAGCCTTCTTTGCATGTGTTAAGAAATTTTCAACTGCAAGTGGTGCATATTTTGGAAAAAGCTTTAAGGTAATATCACCAGCGGTAGTGGTAATCTTCACTTGGGCTTCATCTTTAGCAACCTCCGTTGAAAGCTGAGGGAAGTGTGCATTTTTGTTTGTCAAGGCCTCTTTCAATTCTGTGGCTTGTCTTTTAGCTTCAGATTCGCTTGAGCTGGCTGCTAGACTAGAATCAACATAGTCATCCCCCCGCAAGCTCCGTTGAATATCAGTGCATCCTGCCAAAATAAAATGACAGACAGTCCTAACAATGCTAATTTCTTCATAACGTTCCTTTCTGAAATTAAAAAGTACTCATATTTTTACTATAATTCCTTCCTTTTTCAAACCTTCCTGTATGAGAAATTCCAAGAGGAGATTTTTGAGTGTTACAGGTTGTAGGTTCAGCTGATCTAATTTATCGATTGCGATCCATTCGCTGATAGCGATTATAGTGGTGGCTACGAAGGAGCCCTCGCCTTGTATGGCTGGTGCAGGACGATCACTTATTGCAGTGAAGAAATAGACTCCAACTTGTCAGTATTTTGAAAGGAAAAAGCAGATTTCAGTACTTTCAGATAGAGTCCAGCCTAGTTCTTCTCTCGAATTTCCTCTGAGCGGCTTGTAAAACGGTGTCTCATTGAGATTTACTCCACCACCCGGAATGACAAAATATTCTTTTGCCATTTTTCCAGCGATGAATGAGTAAAAGCTGTTTCTGTTTTGAGGTTGTAAAGAATAACTCCAGCGCGCATCATATCACTCCTTTTCTGAAGAGTATATCACAAGAATAGCTGTTTTACTAGCACTTGTTTTTGATAAGTTGAGGGAGTTAGAAAGCTTTTATCTCATTGGTCGGATGATTCTTTATGCGACATGACTAGGAGGTTTTTGATAGATTTTTGAATGTCTTGATGTGCGAAAAAGTTACCTAGGTTACGAATAGGAGATACCTATTAGCGATGGGGCTAAATATGAGTTTGAAAAGACTCTTTTGCCTCCTATTTTCACTAAGTATCAAAAGGTTTGTTGGATTTGTTATAGAAACCAAATCAATCATTGATTTGGGCTTTAGTAGAGTGCTGTTTTTATGAACTAAGAAGATGTAATCAAGTGTAAAAGGAAATATATGATAGTTTTTCTGTTATGAAAGTAGGAAACTTGTTTTATTTTAGGAAGAGTTAATACATGCTATTGTGAGTAGCAAATATAAGATAGTAGGGTCAAAGAAAATCTTCTGGAAGAATGATTGAATCAAACCTTGATGCTCATTCAAAGATATGGAAACTGGAAAGTATTTTAGTGACTGTTGAGCAAATGATCCAAATATGCTATAATGAATCAGTTGGAAAGGGGATTAGAATGTCAAAAATTAACAAGAGACACCAAAAATCAAAAACTTGCAGGTGTTTGTGCAGGTTTAGTGAAAATACTTTTAATGTGGATCCAACACTTGTACGTGTATTGGGATTATTTTAGGCTTTGGCAGCAGGTTCAGGTGTTTTAGCCTATCTCATTTGTTGGTTTATTATGCCAGAAGAAGGAACAAGCCAAGACGAAAAACTAATATTAAAAAGACCGGTTGCTTTGGCTTTTGTTTTACTATGAAATCTATCACAGAGTTAAAATGAAAAGTGGTAAAGACTCTTTTTATGTATAGTTTTATGATATAATAAAGGTTATGGCAAATAATAAACATTCAAAAAGGTCGGACAACACGTCGGCTGACAAAAAGCAGAATTAGAGAGACAAAAAGCAATCAAAAGGATGCTTTGTGAGTTTTGTGATAGCCTTTTTGTCCTTCTTTTCGCTGCCCTAAAATTAGGGATTTTTGGAATAACAATTTACAATTTGATTCGTTTACTAGTGGGTAGCTTAGCCTATGTAGCAATCGTAGTGGCTTTTCTCTATCTATTTTCTTTAAATGGTCTCAGTAAGCGTGAAGGGCTTGATTTCGGGATTTGTAAGTATATTCGCAGGTCTGCTTTTGATTCATCAAGCTTTATTTCGTTGATGTTTTATCTCTTAAAGGGCAGGTCCTGTCTCATACAATGACACGAATTGCGCAGATTTGACTGCTTTTTAAAACCAGCTCTTTTGCAGGTGGTGGCTTACTTGGCTCGCTTTTACATTTACCAGTTTCATTTCTTTTTTCAAATATTGGTTCATATTTTATTGGGCTTTTACTGATTTTTGTAGGACTTCTCTTTGCGAGTCCGTGGACCGTTTACGATATTTCAGAAAATGTGGTAGCGAGTTTTCGTCATTTTCGTGAACGACGAGAAGAAAAGCGTCAGCAACGTTTTCTAGAGAAGGAAGAAAAGGCTGCTCAAGCTGCCATGCAAATGATTGAATTAGAGCGAAATGAAGCTGAGGTAGATGTTGCTAGTGATGAGATTTTTAGTTGATGACGAGATGTCTGATTCTCTTCTGTAGAAGAGGTTTATCAAGATTTAGGTGAGTATGATTTGGATGATGTCTTTGAATCGCAAGATCATCAAATGGCAGATGAAAAACGAAGCTGACGAAGATGTGGGAAGTCGATTTCATAGCTAAAGAAACTTAGACTACAAGTTGCCGACCATTAACCTCTTTGCACCTGACAAACCTAAAAACCAGTCCAAGGAAAAACGCATCGTCCGAGATAATATCAAAATTTTGAAGAGACTTTGCTAGTTTTGGGATACAAGGCTGCTGTTGAGCGGGCTGAAATCGGACCTTCCGTCACTAAGTACGAGGTCAAACCAGCTGTTGGTGTTCGGGTCAATCGGATTTCAATCTGGCAGATGATTTGGCTCAGTTTTGCTGCCAAGGATGTGCGGATTGAGCGCCGATTCCTGGGAAATCTCTTGTTGGGATTGAAGTGCCCAACTCTGAAGTTGCGACCGTGACCTTCCGAGAACTCTGGGAGCAGTCGAAGACGGATGCCAGCAAGCCCTAGAAATCCCACTTGGTAAGGCTGTCAACGGCTCTGGTCCGCTCCTTTGACTTGGCTAAGATGCCCCATCTCTGGTGGCGGGCTCTACCGGCTCTGGTAAATCTGTGGCTGTCAACGGTATTATTGCCAGCATTCTCATGAAGGCTAGACCAGATGAAGTCAAGTTTATGATGGTGGATCCTAAGATGGTGGAGCTATCCGTTTATAATGACATTCCTCACTTGCTTATCCCAGTCGTGACCAATCCACGTAAGGCTAGCCGCGCCCTCCAGAAGGTTGTAGACGAGATGGAAAACCGCTATGAACTCTTCTCCAAGGTCGGTGCCCGTAACATTGCTGGCCATAATGCCAAAGTAGCCGAGTACAATGCTCAGTCAGAATATAAGCAGATTCCCTTGCCTCTAATCGTCGTCATCAGTTGACGAGCTGGCTGACCCTCAGCTGATGGTAGCCAGCAAGGAAGTGGAAGATGCCATTATCCGGTTGGGACAAAAACGCGTGCGGCTGGGATTCACATGATTCTGGCTACCCAGCGGCCATCTGTAGATGTGATCTCGGGGCTGATTAAGGCCAATGTGCCGTCTCGAATTGCTTTTGCAGTCTCCAGCGGGACAGACAGTCGGACCATTCTGGATGAAAATGGAGCAGAAAAGCTCTTGGGTCGGGGATATGCTCTTAAGCCTATTGATGAAACCATCCGTCTCGTTTGCAGGCCTTTATCTCAGACGAAGATGTGGAGCGAATTGTAGCCTTTGTCAAGAACCAAGCTGAAGCTGATTATGACGATAACTTTGATCCGGGTGAAGTATCTGAAAGCGATATGGAATCTGGCGGAGGCGATGATGAGGGAGATCCTCTCTTTGAGGAAGCCAAGGCCTTGGTTATCGAGACTCAGAAGGCCAGCGCTTCTATGATTCAGCGGCGACTCTCAGTCGGCTTTAATCGAGCCACTCGTCTTATGGAAGAGCTTGAAGCAGCAGGCGTTATCGGTCCTGCTGAAGGAAACCAAGCCGAGAAAAAGTTTTGCAGACTAATTGATCTTTAGTTTCATTAGTTTGTCAGTGAAAAACAGTTTTATAATACAAATCTGCTAGCAATTAGCCAGCAGATTTTCCTACTTATAGTGGAAAGGAAAAATGATGAAATTAGACACCGTTCACCATATTGCCATCATTGGCCATGATTATGCCAAGACTAGGGAGTTTTATGTGGACAAGCTGGGCTTTGAGCAGCTGGATGAGCACCATCGGCCGGACAAACAGGACATTCTCTTTAACGTCTGCAAGGGAAATCTGACCCTGGAAATTTTTATCAAGAAAGAAGTCCCAAGCGACCAACCTTCCGCGTCCTGAGCGCACAGGTCTGCGGCACCTGGCCTTCCGAGTGACAAATCTCGAAGAATGCTTAGCGGAATTTGACGTTTGATATTCCTCATACCGTGCTAGCTGCTATGACGACTTTGACGGTCGCAAAATGGCTTTCTTCTTTGATCCGGATGGCCTGCCTTTAGAAATCCATGAATAGCCTTTACAAGGAAGGTCTTAAATATTACTATCTCAGCCTAAAGTCTGAAGAAAAATTGAGACACTTTTGTTACAATAAATAAAGCAAAATGGATAAGGAAAGCTCTATGAATCAGAACAGCTTCAGGGTCTTAGTCAAGACCAAGTAGAAGAACGACGTCAAAAGGTCTGACCAATCAGGTTGGTATTTCAACAGAAAGAACGACATGGCAGATTGTTCGATCCAATATTTTTACCTATTTTAACTTCATTTTCCTTGTGCTAGCCATCCTCTTAGTAGTGGTTCAGTCATGGAATAATCTCTTGTTTGTTCCTATCGTTGTTATCAATTCTTTGATTGGTATTTTTCAAGAACTGCGAGCAAGAAAAGTACTTTTCGTAAGATGCAATTATTGCATACGATCTCGGCGGACGGTGATTCGAGATGGAAGAGCACGTTATACCTGTTGAAGAGTTGGTGCAAGATGATGAAGTCAAGTTCTCTACGGGAAATCAAATTTATGCCGATGGTCAGATTCTCTCAGGTAGTTTGAAGGCAAATGAATCCCAGCTGACTGGCGAGGCAGATGAGATTGAAAAAAATCCAGGAGATGAGGTCCTATCTGGTAGCTTCGTGGTTGCTGGTCAAGCTTATGCTCGTCTTGATAAAGTAGAGATCAGGCTTATATCAATCAGCTGGCTAAAGAAGCTAAAGAAACAAGCGGTGAAGAACCAAGATGGTTCATGCTGTCAATCGCCTAGTGCAGATTGTTGAACTATTGATTATTCCTTTAGGACTTTACTTTTCTTTTCGTAGTTTTTGTCAGTAATCAAGCAAACACTGCAAGTTAGTGTAACTTCGACAGTCGGTGCTATTGTGGGTAGGATTCCAGAGGGACTTTATCTCTTGATGACACTTGCTCTAGTTTTAGGGGCTGTTCGCTTAGCCAAACAGCAAAGTCCTTTTGAACAGTATGAAAAGGGATTGAGACGCTGTCGCGTGAGATGTGCTTTGTGTAGATAAGACAGGAACTATCACAGAAAATGAAATGGCCGTTAGCCAGTTGATTCCAGTAGCAGATCAGAAAGAGTTTGCTCTAGTACACTGAGTCAATATCTTGAGGCTAGTCAGGACTCCAAATGATACGATTGAGACCTTGCGAGCTTATCCTGGATTGAGCTCGTCAAGCCTGGGCTCTATTAAGCGTCAGTATCCTTTAGCTCTAAAATAAATATGCGGCAGTGGCCTTTGATCAAGGAATCTTTGATCTGGGGGCTCCTGAATATGTTCTTAGACAAGATTTAGAACGTTACCAATCTTATGTTCAAGATGCAGCGGAGCAGGGAGCTCGCGTTCTAATCTTTGGTCGTTATCAAGGAAAGACTTTGGGAGAAGAGTTAGAAGCTGCTGTTGATCCACTTGTGGTTATTATCTTGACAACTTGTCCGAAAAACGCTGCGGAGACCTTTTTGCTTATTTCAAAGAACAAGGGTAACAGTCAAGGTCATCTCAGGAGATAATCCACCATTGTCGCCGCAGTTGCAAAGAAAGCAGAAATTCCACATGCGGATAATTTTGTGGATGCTAGAACCTTGGATACAGATGAAAAAATTGTCCAAGCAGCTGAAATTTATACAGTATTTGGTCGGGTCAGCCCAGAGCAAAAGCAAAAATTAGTACAGGCTCTACAAAGTCATGGGCATAATGTAGCTATGACCGGAGACGGTGTCAATGACATTCTTGCCATGAAAAGGCTGATTGTAGTATCGCGATGGAATCTGGAAAATGACTGCAACCAAGCAGATAGCACAAGTAGTCTTGCTGGACTCAGATTTTCAGCATATGCCCCACATCGTTGCGGAAGGAAGACGAGTGGTTAACAATATTCAACGTTCAGCCAGTCTTTTTCTAGTTAAAAATATATTTTTCTATCTTACTAGCCTTGACCTGCAGCTATATTTTTCCTTCACGTATCCTTTACAAGCTTCACAGATGTCCTTGATCAGTGGATTTACCATTGGGATACCTGGATTCTGCTGGCTCTGGAGCCCTAATAAGGAACGGATTAGAGGCCGTTTTTTGAGGTTGTATTACGCCTTGCCAGCTGCCATCGTGATTATTTAGCAGTTTTAGTAGCGGTATATTGCGGTCACTGGTTGGGACTCTCTCATAAGGAAACAGCACAAGCTCGATTGTCTTACTTGCTGTCGTTGGTTTTATTATCATATATAAACTTATCAAACCCTCTAAATCGTACTAAATTAGCCATTATCTTGCTTAGTATTGTAGGAATGAGTCTTGCAGCAGTATTAAGCCCAACTATCTTTAATCTAGCTAGTCTTTCATAAAGGCCATAGCGATGACAGTTCTTTATCATTGATATTAGAGAGACTGATATGGCTCTTCCAACTATTGATAAGTGAAGCTCAGAAATAGTACATAAATACAAAAAGAGTCGTGATCAGACAGTATCTCAAAAGTTAACGCTCAAAAGCGAACTTTGGAGTCAGTAGATTGATGACTTCTTTTATTTTTGCTAAGAATAATCCAATGACCATTGCTAAGTATAAAAAAGGTTAAAAGTTAATATAAAGGCGGATCGCCAAAAGAATTTCAAAAATTTTGGATAGTAAAACTTTGCTTAGTCTTAAGAAAATAAACTGTGATGCTGATAGCCAAAATGGCGTAAAGCTAGTACTAATCATGGCTAGCATACCGTGATAGGTACGCTTGGTCAGAAACAGATAAAATCTGCAGAACATCGGAAAAAGCTAGATCAGCAAAAATTCAGCCCAAAACTGTTTTAAACGAAGAGTTTTCTATTAAAATAATGGAAAGAGCGATAGTTATAAATAAAACAGAAGTGATTCTCAATAACATCATAGGTCTATTTTTATCACAAAAAGTAAAAAGAAGAGGATTTTTCTTGCATTTTCAATTTTTAGTGTATAATAGAAAGGTATGCAATAAGCATGCTTGTGGGAGGTAATGCTCAAGATTTTGGGTAAAATTCTACCGCCCAACCACACAAAGGAGGATTTAAAATGGCTACAAAAAGTCGAAAAACTTGTAAAATTGCAGAAATCCCTCGCTGGTAAAGCTACTCCAGCTCCACCAGTTGGTCCTGCGCTTGGTCAAGCCGGTATCAACATCATGGGATTCACTAAAGAGTTTAACGCTCGTACAGCTGACCAAGCTGGTATGATTATTCCAGTTGTTATCTCAGTATACGAAGATAAATCATTTACTTTCGTTACTAAAACACCACCAGCTGCTGTTCTTTTGAAAAAAGCTGCAGGTGTTGAAAAAGGATCAGGTACACCTAACAAAACTAAAGTTGCTACAGTTACTCGTGCACAAGTACAAGAAATTGCAGAAACTAAGATGCCAGATTTGAACGCTGCAAACCTTGAGTCTGCAATGCGTATGATCGAAGGTACTGCTCGTTCTATGGGATTCACTGTTACTGACTAATTGTAACAATCCTATTTGCCCGCAATACACTTGATCATGAGACGAGTGACGTGGGAGATGAAAATCGATATGACCACATTACAAGGAGAAAGATAAAATGGCTAAAAAAAGCAAACAACTTCGTGCTGCTCTTGAGAAAATCGACAGCACAAAAGCATACAGCGTAGAAGAAGCTGTAGCTCTTGCAAAAGAAACTAACTTTGCAAAATTTGACGCAACTGTAGAAGTTGCTTACAACTTGAACATTGACGTTAAAAAAGCTGACCAACAAATCCGTGGTGCAATGGTATTGCCACATGGTACTGGTAAAACAGCTCGCGTTCTTGTTTTTGCACGTGGTGCAAAAGCTGAAGAAGCAAAAGCTGCTGGTGCAGACTTCGTTGGTGAAGATGACCTTGTTGCGAAAATCAACGATGGTTGGTTGGACTTCGACGTTGTTATCGCTACACCTGACATGATGGCTCTTGTTGGACGTCTTGGACGTGTCCTTGGACCTCGTAACTTGATGCCAAACCCTAAGACTGGTACAGTAACTATGGATGTTGCTAAAGCAGTTGAAGAGTCTAAAGGCGGTAAAATTACTTACCGTGCAGACCGTGCTGGTATTGTACAAGCTATCATTGGTAAAGTTTCATTCTGATGCGGATAAATTGGCTGAAAACTTTAAAGCTTCAACGAAGTTATTCAAAAGCAAAAACCTGCTACAGCTAAAGGAACTTACGTAACTAGCTTGACAATCACAACCACTCAAGGACCTGTATCAAGGTTGACGTAAACTCACTTTATTAGATGAAAAGAACTGTTGTAACAGTTCTTTTTGTAATAATTTACAACTCTGCTATTTTACAAAAAGAAAAATTTAGAAGATTTAATCTAGGTAAAAATCGTAAAATATGGTAAAATAGTACAGATAAAATAAGGAGAGTGAAAAATGGTAGAACCCAAGTATAAACGTATTCTCAATCATGTTGTCTGGTGAAGCTCTGGCTGGTGAAAAGGGATAGTTGGAATCAATATTCAAACCGTTCAAAAAAATTGCCCAAGAAATCAAAGAAGTGCATGATTTAGGAATTGAAATTGCTCTTGTTATTGGAGGAGGGAATTCTGGCGTGGAGAGCCTGCTGCAGAAGCTGGTATGGATCGTGTAAAGCTGACTATACAGGTAGTGTTGGGAACTGTCATGAATGCATTAGTAATGGCAGACTCTTTACAGAAAGTTGAGTAGATACACGGGTACAGACAGCTATTGCAATGCAGCAAGTAGCAGAACCTTATATTCGTGGCCGTGCTCTTCGCCATTTGCAGAAAGGTCGCATTGTCATCTTTGGAGCAGGTATCGGTTCACCTTATTTTTCAACAGATACGACAGCTGCACTTCGTGCCGCAGAAATTGAAGCAGATGCCATTTTGATGGCTAAGAAGGTGTAGATGGGGTCTACAATGCAGATCCTAAGAAGGACAAGACAGCTGTTAAATTTGACGAATTGACTCACCGTGATGTTATTAACAGAGGGCTTCGTATCATGGATTCTACTGCTTCAACTCTTTCAATGGATAATGACATTGATTTAGTTGTCTTTAATATGAATGAATCTGGAAATATTAAACGTGTTGTCTTTGGTGAACCAATCGGAACAACTGTATCAAATAATTTATAAAAGGGAGATAAACATACTATGGTAAATGCAATCGTAGAAAAAGCAAAAGAAAGAATGACTCAATCACATCAAAGCTAGCACGTGAATTTGGAAGTGTGCGTGCAGGTCGAGCGAATGCGAGCCTTTTGGATCGTATAAGTGTAGAATATTATGGTGTTGATACACCACTGAACCAAATCGCTTCCATCACAATTCCAGAAGCACGTGTGCTTTTAGTTACACCATTTGATAAATCTTCATTGAAAGATATTGAGCGTGCGATCAATGCTTCAGATCTTGGAATTACACCAGCTAGTGATGGTTCTGTTATCCGCCTAGTCATCTCCTGCTTTTAACAGAGGAAACACGCCGAGATTTAGCAAAAGAAGTGAAGAAGATTGGTGAAAATGCTAAAATCGCTATTCGCAATATTCGCCGTGACGCCATGGATGAAGCGAAAAAGCAAGAAAAAGCAAAAGAAATCACTGAAGATGAGCTAAAAGGTCTTGAAAAAGATATTCAAAAAGTAACGGATGACGCTGTGAAGCATATTGATGAAATGACAGCGCATAAGGAAAAAGAATTATTGGAAGTTTAAGAATCTTAAGCTATATGTTGCTTACTAGTGGCTGTTCAGTTTAGATATTGTAAGATAAACTAGATGGGCTGATAAAAAAGTGAGCTAAAGAATTATAAATTGACTACTCAGTTAGCTTGGCTGACTGAGTTGTTTTTCACATTAAAATCCTTGCCCAAAGGAAGTCGCAAGGTAGAAATAGGAAAGTATGAATAGAAAATCTTGCAAATTATATTGTGGGCATTATTATAGATGAAAATGATCGTTTTTATTTTGTTCAGAAAGATGGACAAACCTATGCTCTAGCGAAAAAAGAGGAAGGGAAACTATGAGTTGGGTCAAGTCGGTCAAAGGTTTTGCTTATAGTGATATGAAGCAAAAGCTCCGTCGACGACTCTAGATGTAACAGCCACTCAAGAAAGTTTCGGCTGGGGTACAGTAACGGAAGTTCGTAAAGATTTGGGTGTGTTTGTTGACACGGGACCCCTGATAAGGAAGTTGTCGTGTCTTTTAGATATTTTACCTGACTTGAAAGGAATTATGGCCCAAAAAGGTGATAAGCTCTATATCCGCTTGAGTGTGGATAAAAAGATCGTATTTGGGGGACAACTTTGCTTATCAAGAGGATTTTCAGCGTTTAGCACGTCCTGCTATAATAATATGCAAAACCAAAAACTGGCCAGCGATCGTTTTATCGTCTTAAGCTTTCTGGACTTTCGTTTATTTACCAGAAAAATAATATGTTGGGCTTTATTCACCCTAGTGAACGTTATGCCGAGCCTCGTTTGGGTCAAGTGCTGGATGCACGAGTGATTGGTTTTCGAGAAGTTGATCGAACTCTCAATCTCTCTTTGAAGCCTCGCTCCTTTGAAATGCTAGAAAATGATGCCCAGATGATTTTAGCTTATCTAGAAGGAAATGGAGGATTTATGACTTTGAATGATAAATCTTCACCGATGATATTAAAGCGATATTTGGTATCTCTAAAGGACAATTTAAAAAGGCTTTAGGTGGTCTTATGAAGGCTGGCAAGGTGAAGCAAGACCAATTTGGTACCGAGTTACTATAGAAGAAAAAAACATAGATTCTTTATGAGGTTGGGACAAAAAGTCCCAGCCACTCAATTGTCTTTGGATTGTCGAGCAAGACGCAGTGGTAAGTGGGTTTCACTCACGCTGATTTCATCAGCTTTTACAGCCCTACTATCACGGTGCGAGGTGGGACGACGAAATCGAATTCTAACGAATTACCGATTTCTGTCCCACTCTCATTTTTGTCTTTTTATGGTAAAAAAGAAGTGACTTTTACTAGAATGAGAGAGAAGATGTCTAAGAAAGAAAGAAGATTTGATAGCCATTCTATTCCACGGCGCTTAAATATGCTGTTTGCTTTAGTTATTATACTATTTGTGACTTTGATTGCTCGCTTAGCCTATATGCAGGTTCTACACCAAGGATTTTATATGAAAAAGCTAGCAACAGCAAGTAAGACCAAGATTACACTGAGTTCTGTTCGAGGCCAAATCTACGATGCATCTGGCAAGCTCCTTTGGTTGAAAATGAAACAAAGCAAGTTGTATCTTTTACACGTAGCAATAAAATGACCGCTGCTAGCATTAAAGACATAGCAAATAAATTGCTTGATTTTGTTGATGTGACGGATGTAGAGGTTACTAAGCGCCAGATAGCTGATTATTACTTGGCAGATAGCGAGACTTATCAAGAAGTAGTTGCTGTTACCAAAGAAGAAAAAGTTAGATGCAGATGGCAATCGCCTATCTGAGGCAAAAATCTATAATAATGCAGTTGATAGTGTCGAAGTGGCTAGCCTTGATTATAGTGAGCAGGAAAAAAAAGCGATTGCTTTGTTTAGCCAGATGAATGAGGTAGCCAACTTTGAGACGGGAAATATTCGTACGGATGATTTGTCCACAGAGCAAGTGGCCTTGATTGCCTCAAGTAGCAAGGAATTGCCAGGGATTGGTATTGCGACAGCTTGGGAGCGCAAGGTCTTAGATACGCCACTCGCTTCTATCATTGGTAACGTCTCTACTGAAAAAGCTGGTATTCCTGCTGGAAGAGGTGGACAACTATCTGAAAAAGGGCTATTCTTTAAAAGATAGAGTTGGAACCAGCTACTTGGAAAAGCAATATGAGTCTGTTTTGCAGGGCGAACGGACAGTCAAGGAAATCCATCTTGATAAGAATGGAGATATGGAAAGTATTGACACTATCAAGGAAGGGAGCAAAGGGAAAAATCTTAAACTGACAGTAGATTTGGCTTTTCAAACTGGCGTTGAGAATATTTTGAAAAACTATTTTTACAGCAGAGTTAGGAGCAGGAAATGCCACCTATTCGGAAGGAACTTATGCTATTGCTATGAATCCTGAAACAGGAGCAATTTTAGCCATGGCAGGGCTCAAAGCATGATGTAAAGACGGGGGCACTTAGTTCAAACTCTCTGGGAACTGTTACAGATATTGTTGTCCCTGGTTCTGTCGTCAAGGGAGCAACGTTGACTTCTGGTTGGGCTAATGGTGTTATCTCTGGGAATCAAACTCTGACAGACCAGCCGATTGTTTTTGGTCAGGATACAACGGCTATCACTTCATGGTTTACAAACTTTGGAAATCGTGATATTACAGCATTAGAAGCTTTGGAATACTCTTCAAATACTTATATGGTACAGCTGGCGCTCAAGATGATGGGAATGACCTATATGCCAAATATGACTGTGAATTTGAAAATCTAGACTCTCATGGAGAAGTTGGTGAGCAACCTTTGCAGAATATGGTCTGGGGAACAAAGACGGGGATTGATTTCGGTTGACGGAGTCTCAAGGGTATATTCCTAAAGATTTTACATTTGCTAACTACCTAACCAATGCTTTTGGCCAGTTTGATAACTACACTCCATTACAATTAGCTCAGTATGCCGCTACAGTAGCCAACAATGGCAAGCGCATTGCTCCACATTTGGTTGAGGGTATATATGGAAATGATAAGAACGGTGGTTTGGGCGACTTGATTGAAAAGAAGGAAAGTAAAGAGTTAAACCAAGTGACTATTTCTTCAGAAAACATGAACCTTATTAAGGAAGGTTTTTATCAGGTAGCTATGGGAACAATGCCTTCACGACAGGACAGACGATTGCACAAGGAGAGGCAGTCCCTATCAGTGCTAAGACTGGTACAGCAGAAACTTTTGTTAATAACGGTCAGCAGGCTATTAATACCAATGTGGTAGCCTACGCACCAAGCAATAATCCTAAAATAGCTGTTGCTGTCGTATTTCCTCATAATACAAACTTATCCTCTACCGTTAGTCACAGTATGACCCGTGATATTATTAATCTTTATAATCAATTACACCCAATGAATTAGAAAGGATTTTATGCTCTATCCTACTCCTATTGCCAAGTTGATTGACAGTTTTTCAAAGCTACCTGGTATTGGTATAAAAACAGCCACTCGCCTAGCTTTTTATACGATTGCTATGAGTGATGACGATGTCAATGAATTTGCCAAAAATCTGCTTGCAGCTGAGCGAGCTCAGTTATTGTTCTATTTAGGGCAATCTCACTCGATGAAGACCCCTGTGCCATTTGTGGTGATTCATCGCGTGATCAGACAACAATACTAATTGTCGAAGATAGCCGTGATGTTTCTGCAATGGAGAATATCCAGGAATACCACGGACTTTATCATGTCCTGCATGGCCTCATCTCTCCTATGAACGGAGTCGGACCTGACGATATTAATCTCAAAAGCTTGATTACTCGTCTGATGGACAGTGAGGTGACTGAGGTTATCATTGCAACCAATGCAACTGCGCTGATGGTGAAGCGACTTCTATGTATATCTCGCGTGTCTTAAAGCCAGCAGGGATCAAAGTTACCCGCTTAGCGCGTGGTTTGGCAGTCGGATCTGATATCGAGTACGCAGATGAAGTCACTCTTATTCGTGCGATTGAGAATCGAACAGAATTTATAGTATTTTAGTGCGTAACCTGTATATTGTGGGAACAAAAACTCAAGGAAGAAGAATATGAGTAGTGAAAACATCAAAAATTTTCTATTAGGAAATTTTTCTATTGGTATAGCTTCTGTTATGATTGACAGTTTTATTTAGGTACTGTGACAAATGTGTCAAAAAGCAGATGAATGAACAAAACTGAAGTTGAAACTGTTAGCAAAATAGAAAATCAGCAGTTAGCTAATATCACTCTACCGTCAGAAACCCACCACGACGGGAACCCAGATGCAGAACAAACAATATCATCAGCACAACTACTAAAAAGGACTAAAAATACAAATATTGCTGGAAACACTACTACAAACTGGCAAGAAAGTCTCTGCTTTTCTACCAGCAGCTGCTTGGACTGTTCTAGGAGCAGGTGTGCTTGCTTATGCGGTATCTCAACGCAAAGAAAGATTAAAAATCATTATTTTGAAGAATTGGCTGCAGCTATAGATTAGTTGGTAGTCTCTTCAATAATGAAGTTATTTATCTTTGATAGAATAGGATAAATTATACATAACTTGACAAGATTATAAAACTTCACAAGAGAAATAGCATATCGTATATCTAATAAGACTCAATGTATTGCATCATATCACGTTTGTATTTTGTAAAAGATGTGAGATTAGAAGTGAAACATTTTATATTTTCAAAATACCTTAAATTTCCATGACTGGTATAATGAGTATTAATGATAGAAGAAGGATTACTAGTGATTTTTACTAGTAATCCTTTTTCTATTCAAAACTCTGAATTGTGGTATACTAAAATGGACTAGTAAGAGTTAATCTCAAACCATAAAATCTGTAATGTTAGGATAAATAAGATGTCAAAGAAAAGTTTAATTTTATTGTATGGCGTACGCAGTGCAGAGCGAGAAGTTTCTGGTTTTATCAGCTGAGAGTCACGTGGCCAGTCAGTTATGATAGGTTCTCGGTGAAGAAACATACTTCATCACTAAGGATGGAGATTTTATCCAAACTCAGAAATTTGAGCGAAGCCATCAGCTGATGAGAAGCTGATGACCAATGCCACAGTGGACATGTCTCGAAAGATTAAGCCCTAGCGACATTTACGAAGTAGGAGCGGTGGTCTTTCCGGTCCTGCATGGACCTATGGGCGAAGATGGTTCTATCCAAGGCTTCCTAGAAGTACTCAAAATGCCTTATGTCGGCTGTAATATTTTTATCTTCTAGCCTGGCTATGGATAAGATCACGACCAAGCGGGTACTGAATCAGCAGGCATTGCTCAAGTACCTTATGTAGCGCTGGCTGATGGTGAGGATCTAGAGCAAAATCCAAGAAATCGAAGAGAAATTGATCTATCCAGTCTTTACAAAGCTCTCTAATATGGGCTCAAGTGTCAGGATTTCTAAATCTGAGAACCAGCAGAACTGCGTGCTTCTATAGAACTAGCCTTCAAGTATGACAGCCGAGTCCTGGTCGAGCAAGGGGTAACGGCTCGCGAGATTGAGGTTGGGCTTGGGCAATGTGGATGTCAAGAGTACCCTGACCTGGAGACGGTCAAGGACGGCTTTTCTATGACTATGAAGTTAAATACATTGATAATAAAATTACTCGTGGATATTCCGGCCAAGATTCCAGAAGAAGTGAGTGAGACTGATGCGTCAAAATGCAGAGGTGGCTTCTGAGCTTTGGTGGTCTGGGACTGTCCCGCTGTGACTTTTTCTATACAGAGGATGGTCAGGTTTTTCTAATGAGCTCAATACCATGCCAGGTTTTACCCAGTGGTCTATGTATCCACTACTCTGGGAAAATATGGGCTAGCCTAATCTCATTTGATTGAGAAATTGGTGGCCTTTAGCTGAAGAGGCATTTGCTAAGAGAGAGGCGCATCTTCTAAAATATGATATAATAGAAGGGCTGAAATTTTCGGTCCTTTCTTTTCGCGAGCAAACTGAAAAATGAGGAAGAAGTAAGAAATTAGATTTATATGAACGCAGAAGTCCTGTCTGCGAAAAATGATGTGACCAGTTTGAAAAATGTCTCTCTAGAAATGCTGAGTTTGACAGCCGCTTGATTGAGTCAGGTGACCTTTTGTGCCACCCAAGGGGCGCGTGATGGTTATAACTTTATCAGCACAGCCTTTTCCAGGAGCGTTGCCACCCTATCTGAGCGTCCAGTCCGCAGAGGGGCTTATCTTGGTTGATGATGTCCCGCCAGCCTTTCAGCGCTTGCACCGCAGTACCATCTGGAAAAGATGGTGGATGTGCTGGCAGGACAGGTTCCAACGGCAAAACCGACAACTATGACATGCTGGCTCAGCTCTTGGCAACCAGCTACAAGACCTATGACCCAGGGCAATTACAATGAAATCTGGTCTGCCATATACGGTTCTTCATACGCCTGAGGACACAGAGAAACTCTGTCTTTAGAAATGCGCACCACTGCAGCGATATCCATCTCCGGTCGGAACGCAAACCTAAGACGGGCATTAACTTGGCCGGAGAAGCTCATCTGAATTTTTCGGCAGCTGATCTGAGATTGCCCAAGGCAAGATGAGATTGCGTGACGGCTTGAGAAAAGATGGTCTCTTTGATCGTTCCGGCGGATAAGATTGTCAATGAATTTCTACCAGCAGACTGCAAACTGGTTTGCTTTTGGTCCTGATGCGGATATCTTCCTGACGCGCTCCGAAAGAGCGCGGACAGCTTGAGCTTTGAATGCAACTCTTTTGAGCAAGGACTGACCTGCCTGTAACTGGCAAGTACAACGCAACTAATGCCGTGATTGCGGTCAGCCCAGCAGGAGGTATGCAGGCGGCTATTGCTCAAGCCTTTTCTGAGCTGGAGCTGACCCGCAATCGAACGGGAGGGAAGAAAGCTGGTAACGGCGCAGATATTTTATCGGATGTCATAATGCTAACCCAGCAGCTATGCGCTTGATTCTTGAGACTTTTCGACCATTCCGCCAATCAGGCGACGAAAAATTGGCGGTGCCATGGATCAGAAAGAGCTGTGACTCAGTCCATGCACGCCCACGAGATTACTAGCCTCAATCCAGAAATTGTGACCGACCTTTTCCTTTATGGACAAGACATGGAAGCCCTCATGACTATGCCAAGGAAATCTACCCGCCAGGCAAGGTTCATTACTTTTATCAAAAATGATGAGAAAGACCAGTTTGAACAACTAACTAAAGCTGTCAGAGAGAAGCTGACTCCCTGCCGACTCAAACTCTTCTCAAAGGCAGCAATCATGAATCTGGCTAAGCTGGTAGAGGACTGGAAGTTCGAAAACTAGATTGATGGCTGGCAAAAATGATTCGTGTAGTGAAGGGTAAAAGATTAAAATGAATAAAATGTTAATAAAAATAGGAGATGGAATGGCATACAAGTCAAAAACAGAACCGCTCGTGTTGACACCCTAGATTTGGCTCATGCTACTTGCTTTATGTATTGGACTATAGCGAAGTAGATTTTACAAACAAAAAGCTTTCAAAGAATTTTCCAACTCTTCAGATCAGATAGCAACTGGTCTTTTTGTATAGTTGGTACATGGTCATCAGGCCCCCTTGACGGAGAGTCTGCCTTTCTACCATTGCCGAATTGCTATGTTTTGCAGTCCTGTTTTGCCAAGGAAAACGTCTCATCAAACAATACTTTGCCTTATTGGGCGTATTTGGTCCGATTTGTAGCCTTGCTTCATCCAATTTTGATCCTTACCTGCTTCCGCATTACCATGTATGCTTTATTTAGTTGGTCATTTAGCTCTTCTGGGAAACTCTGTGTATTTGATAAATGAGTACGATTATAAAATTTTATCCAATCGTCGGATTATTGAAATAACCTTTGGCGATGAATCGCGGCTCATCTTCTAGTGAATCAGCTAACTGGTGGGACTATGGATTTCAAAAATCCGTCCTTTAGTTGGCGATTACGGTAAAGTTGAGGAACTTTCTATTGGTATCCTTGGTATTGGTTGTAGCTTTGTGCTCTCTCTTCTTTTTGACGAATTATTTAAAAGAAATTTTTCAAAAAAGTAGTTAAAAGAAGGTATGATTGATAGGATTTAAAAAGACTTTGCTGTTTTGATTTTATACTATATGGAATAGTAAAAGCAGCTTTTTAAGGGCTGCTTTCTGTTTGTTTTTTATGATTTGGTTCAAGAATGATAAGGGCATCTCGCAGTTCATCTGCCAGGTGATTTTTCTTATAGTTAAGAAATTCTTCAAATTTTTCACAGTGTTATAACGCTTGTGCAGGCGATACATCTGTGCAATCTTATACTGAGGAAAAGGCATTAAAAGTTTTGAGCAGTTTCCATTCTCGGATGTAGCCTAAGGGGCGCATGTGGTAGCGAACGCCATCGATGGCTTGGCTTTTTCGACGATGATGAAGATGGCCGAAAACAACATCTGTCACTTCATATTTGACAAAGAGCTGGTGGAAAGCTTGGCTTCCCAGGGAAGGCGTTGAAAGCGCTGGAAATAAGAGATGATCATACAGGAAAGTCTTGATGGGGAGACAAAATGCAGAGCGACAATAATAGGACCCATTCAAAGAAGCCAGCAATTTTTCTAACTTTTGAAGGATGTGAGCTGTAATGCTAGAATCATCCATGATGACGCTCCAATCTGCGATCAAACCAAAAATTTTTCTCTTGGTTCTCAAATGTTCTTCCTTGCTTTTTTTCTGGAACAGCTGTAGTCGTACCAACCAGAAAAACTAACTGAGCTTGGTCTGACCAAACTGCTGGACGTGAAAATCATAGCCAGAAATCTCTTGTTCAGAAAGTCCCAGCATATCGTGGTTTCCGAGATTAAAAGAGATGGGAAGTTCTTGCCTCAAGTCCTCAATAAAAGGCAAACTAATTTTTGGTTAAATCATTAGATAAATCTCCTGCAATATGAAGATGGTCAATTCTTGCTTTTTAAAAACATCCTTAAGTGTTTGTTGTTCAAAGTGCCCAAACTGATTGGAGTCCAGATGGAGGTCACTCATAAATCCAATTTTTGTCATGGTTCTAGTCTAGCATAAATCGGCTTACTTGAACATATATAAAGTTAATCAGTAGGACTGAGCGTGTTTTAGGGTCAAGGAAAAGCAGTTAAGGTAATGGGAAAAAGTAAAGAGTTTTTCGTGTCGCATTATTTACATTTCTAACAATTCGGTAACATAGAGATTCCTAGCTTGCTATTTGCTAAAAAGTATCATACACTAGAGTCTACACTGGCTGAATTTTGTTTTTAAAAAATTAGTCAAAGGGTGCATAAATATGGTATAATGAAATGATATGTGAAAAAGAGGTATTTATGGACATTTCAGAAATTCGTCAAAAGATTGACGCAAATCGTGAAAAATTAGCTTCTTTCAGGGGGTCTCTTTGACTTAGAAGGTCTGAAGAAGAAATTGCCATTTTAGAAAAATAAAATGACAGAACCCTGATTTTTGGGATGATAATATTGCAGCTCAAAAGACTTCTCAGGAACTTAATGAACTGAAGCAAACTTATGAAAAATTTCCATCAAAATGACGGATCTTTTTGATGAATCGGAGATTTTACTTGATTTTCTGGCTGAGGATGAGCAGTTCAAGAGGAGTTAGAAGAAAAGCTGGCAGAACTCGAGAAAATGATGACCAGCTATGAGATGACCCTGCTTTTGTCTGAACCCTATGATATTAATAATGCCATCCTGAAATACACCCAGGATCAGGTGGAACAGAAGCTCAAGACTGGGGCGATATGTTGCTTCGGATGTATACCCGTTTTGGCAATGCCAAGGGGTTTCAAGGTAGAGGTTTTGGATTATCAGGCTGGAGATGAGGCTGGTATCAAATCAGTAACTTTTATCCTTTGAAGGGCCACATGCTTATGGTCTGCTCAAGTCAGAAATGGGTGTCCACCGTTTGGTGCGGATTTCGCCTTTTTGACTCAGCCAAACGTCGTCATACTTCATTCACTTCGGTAGAAGTCATGCCAGAGTTGGATGATACGATTGAGATAGAAGTTCGAGATGATGATATTAAGATGGATACTTTCCGCTCAGGAGGAGCTGGTGGACAAAATGTCAATAAGGTTTCCACTGGCGTGAGGCTGACGCATATTCCTACTGGAATTGTGGTACAGTCTACTGTTGACCGGACCCAGTACGGGAATCGAGATCGAGCAATGAAAATGCTACAAGCGAAGCTTTACCAACTTGAACAAGAGAAAAAAGCAGCTGAAGTAGATTCATTAAAAGGGGATAAAAAAGAAATTTCATGGGGAAGCCAAATCCGTTCTTATGTCTTTACACCATATACGATGGTTAAAGACCATCGAACTAGCTATGAAGTAGCTCAGGTTGATAAAGTGATGGATGGAGATTTAGATGGCTTTATAGACGCTTATTTAAAATGGCGTCTCAACTAAAAGAAGGGAATTTTAGTCATACATGTCTATTATTGAAATGAGAGATGTTGTCAAAAAGTATGACAACGGGACCACTGCTTTACGTGGTGTGACAGTCCAAGTAGAACCTGGAGAGTTTGCCTATATTGTAGGACCTTCTGGTGCGGGTAAATCAACATTTATTCGTTTGCTTTATCGTGAAGTAGCTCTCGATAAAGGGAAGTTAAAAGTAGCCGGATTTGATCTTAGTCGGATAAAAAAACGTGATGTACCAATGCTACGTCGTAAATTGGGAGTGGTTTTCCAAGATTATAAACTGCTTCCAAAAGAAAACTGTTTATGAAAAATATTGCTTATGCAATGGAAGTAATTGGCGAACGCAGAAGCCACATAAAAACGAGTGATGGAAGTCTTGGACTTGGTTGGATTGAAGCATAAAGTCCGTGCCTTTCCAAAATGAACTTTCTGGTGGTGAGCAACAACGTATCGCAATTGCGCGTGCTATTGTCAATAACCCTAAAGTTTTTGATAGCTGATGAGCCAACTGGGAACTTGGATCCAGATAATTCTTGGGAGATTATGAACCTGCTGGAGCGGATTAACCTTCAGGGAACAACTGTCCTGATGGCAACCCACAACAGCCAGATTGTAAATACTTTGCGCCACCGCGTTATTGCGATTGAAAATGGCCTGTGGTACGTGATGAAGCGGAAGGAGAATACGGATACGATGATTAGTAGATTTTTCGTCATTTACTAGAGTCGCTAAAGAGTTTAAAAGCGAAATGGGTGGATGACAGTTGCAGCAGTTAGTACGGTGATGATTACCCTGAGTTTAGTGGCAATTTTTGTCTCAGTCATCTTTAATACGACAAAGCTAGCTAATGATTTGAAAAACAATGTCCATGTTATGGTCTATGTTCGTAAAGACATTGAAGACAATAGTTTGACTGCTGTAAAAGAAGGACAAACAGTCAATAACGAAAATTATCACAAAGTTTATGATGCTTTAAACAAGATTGATCATGTCAATAAAAATAACATTTTCAGTAAAGAAGAGCAATATAAGCAATTAACAGACACAATGGGAAGTGATTGGAAAATCTTCGAAGGAGATGCCAACCCACTTTATGATGCTTATATTGTTGAGACAACAGATCCTAAGTACGTCTCTGATGTGAAAGAAGATGCCCAGAAAATTGAAGGTGTGTCTGATGTGCAAGATGGTGGTGCTAATACCAAGAAGATTTTTGCTTTAGCAGATTTTTATTCAGACTTGGGGATTTGTTCTAGCAGGGAATGTTGATTTTCATTGCAGTATTCTGATTTCAAATACGATTCGGATTACGATCATTTCGCGTAGTCGTGAAATTCAAATTATGCGCCTGGTAGGAGCGAAAAATAGCTACATCTGAGGACCTTTCTTGCTAGAAGGCGCTTGGATTGGATTAATCGGTGCTATGATGCCTGGAGCTTTGGTTTATTTTATCTATAATATTGTCTATCAGTCGGTCAATAAAGGGTTGGTTTCTCAGAATCTTTCTATGATTTCGCCTCATCTTTTTGTACCGTTGATGATAGGTTCCTTATTTGTTTCTAGGGATTATTATTGGATCGATTGGATCTGTCTTCTCTATGAGAAGATTCTTGAAGGTATAGAAAAAGAGGCTGGGACAAGAGTCCTAGCCTCTCAATTGTCTTTTGGATTGTCGAGCAAGACGCAGTGGTTGAGTGGGCTCTACTACGCTGATTTCATCAGCTTTTGCAGCCCTCACTCAACTGTGCGGAGTGGGACGACGAAATCGAATTCTAACGAATTACCGATTTCTGTCCCACTCTCTTTTCTATTTTATACTGATGTTGAGTCCGAAAGAGTGCTTGTTGCCTTGATTTTATTTTAAAAATGGATTAAACATTTTTCTCGTGAGCAATAGTCGTAGCAGGTCCATGACCGATAAACGTCATATTCCTTTGGAAGGCTGAGTAATTCTCTGTTTGATACCTGCAATTAATTGTTCTAAATTACCAGTTGGCAAGTCTGTTCTGCCAATAGTTTCCCGAAAAAGAGCATCCCAGATGGGACAAAATGCTCCTCAGGGAAAACGATTGAAACACCTCCCAATGGAATGGCCAGGTGTTGGTAAAACGTAAAAATGAAACCATTCAAATGATAACTTTGATGAAAAACATAGTGATGCTCGGCTGGTTTTAAGATAAGAGTTTCGATATCCTTGTGCCGATCAAGACCTGAAAAGATTGTAGCTCTGGAGCATAGAGCCAGCTGGCTTCACTCTGCTACATAGACAGGGAGGATTATTAAAATGTTTTCTGACTAAGTCCAAACTCATGATATGATCGTAATGAGTATGGGTTAATAGGATAGCAGCGATTGGTTTGCCAATCTCAGTTATCTTTCGCTGAATGGCCTCGAAAATTGCTTCCAGGGGTCAATCAAAAGTAGATGGCTATCATTTTCTATATAGTAGGTGTTTTTCATATGCTAGAGCATTTAATGTTTTCTGTATGTTCATAGTTTTTCCTCTCTAGATGAGTGTATCAAAAAAAATTATTTTTGACAGCAACAAGCTATCATTTTAAAAGATTGTGAAGGAAATTAACGGAGTCTTGATGGTTAAATTGATTTGCTAGTCGGCTTTTCTGTCCCTCGCATCTTACCTTTAAACGTGGTATAATTTTGATAAGATGAAACGAAAAAATGTGAAATACGCTGTTGTCGACTTGGAAGCGACTGGAAACAGGTAGCAGTGCAAAAAATTATTCAAGTAGGAATCGTTATTCTTGAGAATGGTCAGATCAGCCAGACTTATCAGACAGATGTCAATCCACATGAAGTGTTAGATGAACACATCAAACAGTTGACAGGTTTGTCTGATCAGCGCTTGAGTCAAGCTCCAGACTTTTCGCAAGTGGCTCGTGAGATTTATGAGTTGATTGAGGATGCAGTTTTTGTAGCTCATAATGTTAAATTTGATGCTAATTTGCTAGCTGAGTCTCTTTTCTGGGAAGGATATGATCTATTATCTCCACGTGTGATACAGTAGAATTGGCTCAAGTCCCAACTTATGAAAAATATGGTTTATCTAGTATTTGTAAATCATTAGAGATTCCTCTAGAACAAGCTCATACGGCTATATCGGATGCTAAGGCAACGGCACTACTATTTTTTTAAAGATTCAAGAAAAATTCAAAGCCTTCCCAAATCTTTTTGTTAGAACGCTTTACTTGATCTGTCTGACAATCTTATCTATGAATCTCGCTTAGTATTGGAAGACTGTCTTGAGTCAAATGTCTCAAGAAAGCACTGGAGATCTTCTGATTGCCATGGGATTTACCTGAGAAAAACGCAAGATTGCAAAACAGAAAAGCACCTATCTCGCCGATTTTACGAAGAATCTTTCTTTGCTAGGTTTAGAGGAGCGCTCTGAGCAAGAAAAATTTGCTACGATGGTGGGAACAAGCGATAGAAAATCATCATCCCAGCTTTTTACAAGCTCAAGCTGGTCTAGGAAAAACTTACGGTTATTTGTTGCCTCTTCTCGCTAAAACTAAAGAGCAGATAGTGGTCAGTGTACCAACTAAAATTTTGCAAGAACAGATTGTATCTGGGGAAGGAAAGGCGATTGAAGCAGTTTTTCAAGTGTCTTTCCATAGTCTTAAAAAGTCCCGCATTCTTATATCAAGCTAGATACTTTTTATCAAAGTTTGACTCGTATGGATGATCATCGTTTGCTAAATCGCTGTAAGATGCAACTCTTAGTCTGGCTAACGGAGACTGAAACAGGAGATTTAGAAGAAATTAGACAAGCATATCGCTATCAATCATACTTTGAAGAGTTGGCTCATGATGGTCAAATAAGCAAAAAATCGTTATTTTATGGCTATGACTTTTGGCAATTGAACCAAGAGAAAGCACGAGCAAGTCGAGTATTGGTTACCAATCATGCCTATCTATTGACACGATTAGAAGATGATAAGAGCTTGATTGAAGGTAAAACTTTTAGTGGTAGACGAAGCTCAAAGGCTCTTTTTGACTTTGGACAACTTTTTCGCAAAAAGTATCCGGTCACACAACTCTTACAAGAGATTCAACAAGAAATTTCCCAAGCAACTTCTCTATTGAATCGTCGTTTGTTGGAGAGTATACAATTTGAACTGTCACAAGCAGTAGAACAATTTCATCGGGGAAGTCAAAGAGAGATCAGGGGGGATCTTATCCAGAAGCTTCGCCAAGATCTATCGGAGTTGCCAGCGCACTATTTACAAGAATTAAGGGAGCTTTTAGATCAAAAATATGAGCAATTCTGAGCTTGAAGATGATCATTTTTGAACAGAATCGTGTGACTAGCTTGCATGGGGCTAGATTATCTTTTGGTAAATTTTCAGGATTTTCTACCAGAAAGTGCGTCTCTTTTTTCATCTCAGCGACTTTGGAGATCAGCCGTAAGGTTAGTTTGGCGCAGTTGTTAGGATTTCAAAATGTTCGATTCTATCATTTACCGCCTCAAGATTATCACCAGCAAAAGATTTGGGTAGATAAGGATTTTCCTGATCTGATTGGACTTCCTTTGACACAGCATGCTCAGTTAATTGTGGAACGGATTGAAAGATTATTTCATACGAAATTACCAATTTTGGTTTTGTTTACTTCAAAAGAGTTATTACTCGAAGTGTCAGAAAGGCTCTCCTTACCACACTTGGCACAGTACAAAAATGGAGATGCGACGAATATAAAGAGGCGATTTGATAAAGGGAGAAGTCACAGTATTACTGGGAACAGGGAGTTTCTGGGAAGGGACAGACTTTTTCAACACAAAAATAAGATGATTCAAATCATAACTCGCCTGCCTTTTTGATAATCCTCAAAACATTTTTACACAAAAAGATGAATCGCCAACTTCGACAAAATGGTCAAAAATCCTTTTTATGACTATAGTCTCCCGGTAGCGATTTTAAGACTAAAACAAGCTTTTTGGAAGGACGACGCGCCATCACAATCAGCGATCCGCTGTTCTTATTTTGGATAATCGTGTTTATACTAAGCGCTATAGTCGTCAGATTAGAGAAGCTTTAGCTGAGTCAACACCCATAGAGCAAGCTTCTTTTAAACAAATTCAAGATGAAATAACATAATTTTTGAAGAAAAACATCTAAAAAAAGAAAAAGTAAGTCTGCATTAAAATTGATTAATTTAAAGACGTAAATTTTGCTATAATAGATGCATTGAAGAGAAGAGGTACTGTCAAAAATGCTACAAAAATATTTTTCCAGGTATTGGTCTATCGTTTGTAATAGCTTTTTACCTCTATATTTTTGAGCCAGGTTTTTCCTTTTATTTGGTTCGAGTGTGTTTGCTATTTTGTTGGGGATTCTATTGAACCACTTTTGGAAAAATTCTCCCAAAAATTTCGTCAAGGCCTTTGCTTTTTCTGGAAAGAAACTCCTGCAATATTCAATTATTTTTATTAGGTTTTTAGCCTCTCTATTTCAAAGGTTTCGGCAACTGACTTATCTTCTTTAAAAAAATAAGTATTATCACAATCCTAATGGCTTTCTTATCAGCCTATGCAGTTGGCCATGTTTTAGGAATGAGCAAGGTGTTGACCTTGCTAATTGGGTTTGGTACTGCTATTTGTGGTGGTCTGCTATTGTGCTGCATCGCTCTGTTTTAGAAGCCAAAGAAGAAGAGGTAGCCTTATCCATTTCGACTATTTTCTTTTTCAATATTTTTGGCAGTTTTTCATTTTTCCTTTTCTTGGTCATCTTATGCAAATGTCCGCTACAACTTTTTGGTACATGGGCAGGGGACAGCTATCAATGATACATCATCGGTTGTTGCTGCTGGTTATAGTTATAGTCAGACAGCTGGCGATCTGGCAACTATTGTCAAATTAAGCCGAGCATTGATGATTGTGCCGACTTGTCTTCTTTTGCAGGTGTTCGTTATATTCGATCTAAGTCGACTAAGAAAAATAGAGTTAAAAAGATTTTTCCCTTGGTTTATTTTTATGGTTCATGTGCTTCTCTTGTTAGTAGCTTAAGAATTGTACCGTCTCTCGTGTTTACAAAAATTATCTTCACAGTGGTTCATGGCGATGGCTCTGGCAGGGATAGGAACTCAAGTATCTTTTTAGGCATTTTAAAAGAGCTGGAGTAGCTCTTTATTGACAGGAGCTTTTGCTTGGTTTGTTGTTGCCGTTACTAGTTTGATCATACAGTATAGATAGGAGTGAGTATGTCTTATTTTTAAGCACTCGATTGATTCTCGGTGGATTACACTTTTAATTTTACCGGTTATTTGTTTACTGATTTTTGGTATTACAGCAATTTATATTGCCGTAAGCCATGATTATCCGGCGAGCGCTTAGGGCTATTGTAGGCCAACAAATCGCCCTGGATTACTTTAGGAGTTGTTATTAGCTTTGTAGTTATGTTTTTAATACAAAGTTTCTTTGGCAGATGACCCCATTGCTTTATATTTTTGGGTTAGGATTAATGGTTTTACCTCTTGTTTTTATAGTCCGACATTGGTAGCCTCAACAGGTGCCAAAAACTGGGTGACTATCGGTGGAACCACTCTCTTTCAGCCATCAGAGTTTATGAAAATTTCCTATATCCTGATGTTATCGCGATCAGTTGTTCAATTTAGCCAGCGACATAAAGAAAAAGTGCGCACCTTAGGTATGGATTGGTTGTTGATTTTAGAATTATTCCTCTATACGATCCCTGTTTTACTTTTTACTAACCCTTCAAAGTGATTTGGGGACGGCCTTAGTTTTCCTTGCCATTTTTTCTGGGATTATCCTTTTGTCAGGCGTTTCTTGGAAAATTATTTTACCTATTTTCCTGACTGGAGTGGTTTGTTTTGTAGCCTTTATGTTGATTTTCACATCAGAAGGTGGCCGAGCTTTTTGCATAATCTAGGCATGCCGACTTATCAGATAAATCGAATTTTGGCATGGTTACATCCTTTTGAGTACGCTCAGACAACGACTTATCAGCAAGCGCAGGAGCAAATTGCGATAGGTAGGTGGGGCATTTGGGGACAAAGGTTTTAATGTCTCTAATTTACTAGTCCCTGTTCGTGGAAAGTGACATGATCTTTACAGTTATTGCAGAAGACTTCGGATTTGTCGGTTCTAGCATACTGATTGCGCTTTATTTACTGTTGATTTATCGAATGTTAAGAATCACTATTAAGTCCAATAATCAGTTTTACACTTATATTTCTACAGGTTTTATCATGATGCTCATTTTTCATATTTTTGAGAATATAGGTGCGGATGACTAGCTTACTCCCATTGACAGGGGATTCCATTGCCTTTTTATCTCTCAAGGAGGGATCATCCATTATTAGTAATTTGATTGGAGTAGGTCTTTTACTTTCATATGAGCTATCAGAACAATCTATTAGAGCAGCAACAAGCTGATTACTCTAGTAGACGTAAGAAAATTATTCTTAAAAAATTCAAATAGGAGAAAAATGGATATGACAAAAAGTAGCTCTTTTTATTGGCTCCAGGTTTTGAAGAAATTGAAGCATTAACAGTAGTAGACGTATTGCGTAGAGCAGCGATTACGTGTGAGATGCTTGGGTTTTGAGCAGACAGTAACGGGTTCTCATGGGATTACTGTTCAGGCGGATGCTTTATGGGATGGGAGTCTGGAAGGATATGACATGGTCGTATTGCCTGGAGGCATGCCAGGATCTGCTCATCTTCGAGACGATCAGCGATTGATGGATGCCCTTGTTAAAATGAACAAGGAAAAATAAATGGATTGCCGCTATTTTGTGGCTCCGATTGCGCTAGAAAAATGCAGGAGTTTTGAAAGGAAAAACTTTACTTGCTATGATGGTGCAAAAACAAGGCATTTTTAAGCGAAATTATCAAAAAGAGACGGTGGTTATTGATGGGAACATCATAACAAGTCGCAGTGCAGCGACAGCACTACCTTTTGCCTATGCATTGGTAGAGCAGTTGGGTGGTGACGCCAAAACAATTAGTGATGCTATGCTTTATGCAGATGTTTTTGGGAAAATAAATAGTAGAGGGATGAGGCTGGGACAAAAGTCCTAGCCTCTCAATTGTCTTTGGATTGTCGAGCAAGACGCAGTGGTTGAGTGGGCTCTACTACGCTGATTTCATCAGCTTTTACAGCCCTCATCAACTCAGTGCGGAGGAGTGGGACGACAATCGAATTCAACGAATTACCGATTTCTGTCCCACTCTCTACATTATATTATGCCATTGAGTTTCTTATGAAATACGAATAAGCTATTCTACCTTTATCTTTCAAGCAAGCACTTTTGATTTATTTGGCATTATTAGCCCTTTTTGTGAAAAATGTGGTATAATGAAAGTTATGGATTATCAAGATTTTATCTGGGATTTAGGCGGTACCCTTCTCGATAATTATGAAACTTCGACAGCTGCTTTTGTCCAAACGCTAGACTCTTTGGGAATAGAAGCTAGTCATGATGAGGTTTATCAAGCTTTTAAAGGTATCGACGGATGCTGCTGTTCAGTTGTATGCGCCAGATGTGAAAGATTTTTGCGAATTTATAAGGCAAATGAAGCAAAAGAATTAGAACATCCTGTTTTTGTTTGATGGTGCAAAAGAGCTACTACAAAAGATTATTCGACAAGGTGGCCGTAATTTTTAATCTCTCACAGGGACAATCAGGTATTAGATATTTTATCTAAAAACGGGTATCCAAGCTTTTACAGAGGTTGTAACAGCAGATAATGGTTTTTAAGCGAAAGCCTCATCCAGAATCCATGAACTATCTAAAAATAAGTACCAGCTTCACTCTTGTTTAGTCATTGGTGATCGTCTGCTAGATATGGAGGCAGGACAGGCAGCTGGCTTTGATACTTATCTCTTTGAGGATATGGAACATCTGATGAATCATCTACACATAAATAGGGAAAAGGAATAATATGACAGAAGAAATGCAACAAGACATCCAATCGCAAGAATATGATGCCAGCCAGATTCAGGTTTTAGAAGGACTTGAAGCTGTCCGCATGCGACCAGGGATGTATATTGGTTCAACCTCCAAGGAAGGTCTACACCACTTGGTATGGGAAATCGTGGATAACTCTATCGATGAAGCTCTTGCAGGTTTTGCTACTCATATTCAAGTCTATATCGAAAAAGATAATTCTATCACAGTTGTTGATGATGGACGCGGTATTCCTGTTGATATTCAAGAAAAGACAGGCCGCCCTGCCGTAGAGACTGTTTTTACCGTTTTACACGCTGGAGGAAAATTTGGCGGTGGTGGTTATAAAAGTGTCTGGAGGTCTACACGGAGTAGGCTCCTCTGTTGTAAATGCACTTTCGACTCAGCTAGATGTCAAAGTTTATAAAAATGGTCAAAATTCATTTTCAAGAATACCGACGTGGTCAGGTGTAGCTGACTTAAAAGTCATTGGAGATACAGATCGTACAGGAACGACAGTTCACTTCACTCCCTGATCCAGAAATCTTCACAGAAACTGTTGAATATGATTTTTGATAAACTAAATAAACGGATTCAGGGCTTGCATTTCCTTAATCGTGGCCTTTCTATCTCCATTACGGATAAGCGCGATGGAATGGAGCAGACGAAGGATTACCACTATGAAGGTGGGATTGCTAGCTACTGTCCAATACATCAATGAAAACAAAGAAGTGATTTTTGACTCTCCTATCTATACAGACGGTGAGATGGATGACATCACAGTTGAAGTAGCTATGCAATATACAACTGGCTATCATGAAACAGTGATGAGTTTTGCAAATAATATCCACACCCATGAAGGTGGAAACACATGAACAAGGGTTCCATGCACTGCTCTGACTCGGGTGATTAATGACTATGCTAAGAAAAATAAGCTTCTCAAAGAAAATGATGATAACTTAACTGGTGAGGATGTGCGAGAAGGCTTAACAGCTGTCATATCTGTCAAACACCCGAAATCCTCAATTTGAAGGACAAACCAAGACTAAATTAGGCACAGTGAAGTTGTCAAGATCACCAATCGCCTCTTCAGTGAAGCATTTTTCTGACTTTCTCTTGGAAAAAATCCAGCAGTTGCTAAGAAGATCGTGGAAAAGGAATCTTAGCTTCTAAAGCGAGAATTGCGGCTAAACGAGCTACGGAAGTGACCCGTAAGAAATCAGGTTTAGAAATTTCTAACCTACCTGGTAAATTGGCAGATTGCTCTTCAAACAACCCTGTTGAAACAGAACTTTTTATTGTTGAGGGGATTCTGCGGAGGTTCAGCTAAAATCAGGACGTAATCGTGAATTCCAAAGCTATTTTACCAATTCGCGGTAAGATTCTAAATGTTGAAAAAGCTAGTATGGATAAGATTTTTAGCTAATGAAGAAATTCGCAGTCTTTTTCACAGCGATGGGAACAGGTTTTGGTGCGGATTTTTGATGTGAGCAAAGCTCGTTATCAAAAGTTAGTTATTATGACGGATGCCGATGTTGATGGCGCCCATATTCGAACGCTTCTTTTAACCTTTGATTTACCGCTATATGGAAAGCCAGTTCTTGAGGCGGGATATGTCTACATCGCTCAGCCGCCGATCTATGGCGTTAAGGTTGGAAGTGAGATTAAAGAGTACATTCAGCCTGGAGCAGATCAGGAAATCAAGCTTCAAGAAGCTTTGGCGCGCTATAGCGAGGGTCGTTCTAAGCCTACTATTCAGCGCTATAAAGGACTTGGAGAGATGGATGATCATCAATTATGGGAAACAACGATGGATCCCGAACACCGTTTGATGGCGCGTGTTTCTGTAGATGATGCAGCCGAAGCAGATAAGATTTTTGATATGCTGATGGGAGATCGTGTTGAACCTCGTAGAGAATTCATCGAAGAAAATGCGGTTTATAGCACATTAGATGTATAAAAATTAAGAAAAAAATATACAAGACTAAAAATTTATGATATAATCAGTATGATTATTCTCAAGTAATTATGAAGGAGTTTTTATATGTCTAACGGACTAATTATTCTAATCATAGTCATAGCAGTAGCTCTGATATTGGCTTATGTGGCTGCTGTTGTACTAAGAAAGAGAAAATGAGACTCTACTAGATAATCTGGAAGAACGTAAAGAAAAGCTATACAATCTTCCGGTAAATGATGAAGTAGAGGCGATTAAGAATATGCATCTCATTGGTCAAAGTCAGGTGACTTTCCGTGAGTGGAACCAAAAATGGGTTGATCTTTCTCTAAATTCGTTTGCTGATATTGAAAATAATATTTTTGAAGCTGAAGGCTATAACAATTCCTTCCGTTTTTATCAAAGCTAAGCATGCAATTGATAATATTGAAAAGTCAGATTAACTTTGGTCGAAGAAGATATTGCTGCGATTCGTGATGCCTTAGCTGAGTTAGAGAAACAAGAAGCTAAAAAATAGCGGTCGAGTTCTTCATGCTTTAGAATTATTTGAAAAATTTACAGGTTAAAGTTGCCGAAGATACAGAGCAATATGGCCAAGCTGTACATGAAATCAAAAACAGTTGCAAAATATCGAATCAGAGTTTTCGCAATTTGTGACACTAAACTCTTCAGGAGATCCTGTAGAAGCTGCGGATATTTTGGATAAAACTGAAAAATCATATCTTAGCTTTGACTCATATTGTAGAAAAAGTACCTGGTATTGTAACAGAGTTAATCAAAACTTTGCCAGATCAATTAGAAGATTTGGAATCTGGTTATCGTAAAATTAGTTGAGGCTGGCTATCACTTTGTTGAGACAGATCATCGAGTCTCGCTTCTACCAATTACATGCTACGATTAACCAAAAATCATGATAATATTGCAGCGTTAGAATTGGATAACGCTCAACTATGAAAAATGAACAGATCCCAAGAAGAAATCAATACATTATACGACATCTTTACTCGTGAAATCACAGCTCAACGAGTCGTTGAAAAATTGATTGAAAGCCTGCCAGCATACTTAGCTCATACAAAGGAAAATAACCAACAACTTCAAAAGTGAATTGGACCGTTTGTCTAAGATGTATCTTTTGTCTGATAATGAAGATGAGAAAGTACGAGATTTACAGAGCGAATTGTCTAGTTTAGAATCTGTTGTCTTATCAACAGTGAAGATTCTGCTGAAAGTAAACAGACTTACTCATTGACTCAAGAGTCGCTTGAAACAATCCAAGCACGCTTGAAGGAAAATTGAAGATGAACAAATTATCTTGGGAGAACGTCTGGAAAAATTGAAAAAGATGATGATAATGCACGACAAAAGAGTCAATATCTACATCAATAAACTCCATACCATTAAACGGTATATGGAAAAACGTAATTTGCCAGGGAATTCTAAGACATTCATGACAACATTCTTTGCTGCAAGTATCATACAGAAGCTTTATTGGCTGAGTTAGAACAATTACGTGTGAATATTGATAATGTGAACCGTCTTTTTGGAAGATGTGACAGGCAATATCCATGATTTGGAAAATGAAACTTATCACATCGTTCAATATGCAACTTTAACAGAGCAACTGTTACAATATTCAAACCGTTATCGCTCATTTGATCAAAGCATCCAAGAGGCTTTTAATAAAGCATTGGATATCTTTGAACATCAATTTGATTATGAAACTTCATTTGAAGTTATTTCTCAAGCGCTTGAAGTTGTCGAGCCTGGCGTAACAAGTCGCTTTGTGACTTCTTATGAAAAGACACGTGAAAATATTCGTTTCTAAAAAGTTCCTTTAGGGAGCTTTTTGTAATGGAATAATCGACTTGATTGGTGCAAATCAGAAAAAGTACAACATTTTCTTGCCATTTTGAATCAGCTACAAAAAGCGGTTAGTCCGCTTTTTAGTAGGTATTCAATTTCTTTGACTATCATACCCTTTTCAAAGAAAAAGATGTCACAAGACAAGTCGCCAAAGTCATTTTCTAAAATGGTCACAATCCGATTCTGGTCTGGACTAAGCTGATAATAAGTACAACGAAACTGGACGGGGTTGTTATAGTAGACTTGTTGAATTTTAGTCAGATAGTCCGCTTTGTTTTTGAAAAATTTCGATTGTGTCACCTCTAATTCCCAGCTGACATGATCAGAAAGAAAAGTCTCGTAGGTTTGCTAACTCGCTGATTTTCTAGCTTCAAAGAAGGCAAAAAGTTTTTCTAAATTTGTCATCTTATCCAAAACCATTTTTTTCCAGAGGGAGGCTTTTCTTTTGCTGTTTTTCTACTGGCTGAAGGAGGCTAGCAAACTGTTGGTTCATATCTTTGTCATCTACTTGAACAAGATGGTCGCTATGGACAATCAGGCCAAAAGGAGAAGACTGGTAATCGCTTTGAGACAATAGTCGCCTCGCTAGCCCAGCTCCTATGGACGTTTTTAGATAAAAGATTTGATTGCCAGACTCGACTTTCTGGAGAAATTTTGACGAAAACAGGCTGATAGTCCTTCATGATGCTGCTGAGCATTTCTTTGAAATGGCTGCGAATGAGGGTCTTATTTGCTTGCTCAATAGAGCAGGAAGCCAGCACTCGCTCCTCAAAAGTTCCTAAAAATGCTCGTTGTTCATCGGGATTGAGCTTGATTCCGCCCTGAGATTTTTCCATGATTACTTTATTGATATCAATTAGGTTTTAGTATAGCATAAAGTCATAACGCTGCAAAGAGATGATTGCAGAGAGAGATGAACAAACAAAACATTATGTAAGCGATTACCTATCAAATCAGGATTTTTAAGACTAAAGATGTTATTTTTCCTTGAAAAAGCCTTTTAGGGTAATATAGTAGGGTAAATAAAAACTCAAAGGAGAGTAAAAATGTCAATTATTACTGATGTTTACGCTCATGAGAGTCTTAGACTCACGCGGCAACCCAACACTTGAAGTAGAAGTGTACACTGAATCAGGTGCTTTCGGACGTGGAATGGTTCCATCAGGAGCTTCTACTGGTGAGCACGAAGCAGTTGAACTTCGTGATGGTGACAAATCTCGTTACGGTGGTCTTGGAACTCAAAAAGCAGTTGATAACATGCGTAACATATAATCACTGAAGCTATCACTTGGTTTATGATGTACGTGATCAACAAGCTATCGACCGTGCAATGATCGCTTTGGACGGTCACTCCAACAAAAGGTAAATTGGGTGCAAACGCAATCCTTGGTGTGTCTATCGCTGTAGCCTCGTGCTGCTGCTGACTCATCTTGAAATCCCCCTTTCAGCTACCTTGGTGGATTCAACACTAAAGTTCTTCCAACTCAATGATGAACATCATCAATGGTGGATCTCACTCAGATGCTCCAATCGCATTCCAAGAGTTCATGATCTCTGCCAGTTGGTGCTCCAACATTCAAAGAAGCTCTTCGTTACGGTGCTAGAAATCTTCCACGCTCTTAAGAAAATCCTTAAACTCGTGGTTTTGGAAACCGCCGTTGGTGACGAAGAGTGGATTCGCTCCTCGTTTTGAAGGAACTGAAGATGGTGTAGAAACTATCATCTGCTATCGAAGCTGCTGGTTATGTTCCAGGTAAAGATGTATTTATCGGATTTGACTGTGCATCATCAGAATTCTACGATAAAGAACGTAAAGCATACGACTACACTAAATTTGAAGGTGAAGGCGCTGCTGTTCGATACATCTGCAGAACAAATCGACTACCTTGAAGAATTAGTTAACAAATGCCAATCATCACCTATCGAAGACGGTATGGATGAAAAATGACTGGGATGGTTGGAAAGCTCTACTGAACGTCTTGGTAAGAAAGTACAACTTGTTATGACGACTTCTTCGTAACAAACACTGACTACCTTGCACGTGGTATCAAAGAGATGATGCTAACTCAATCCTATATCAAAGTTAACCAAATCGGTACTCTTACTGAAACTTTTGAAGCGATTGAAATGGCTAAAGAAGCTGGTTACACTGCAGTTGTATCACACCGTTCTATGGTGAAACTGAAGATTCAACATAATCGCTGACATCGCAGTTGCAACTAATGCAGGTCAAATCAAGACTGGTTCACTTTCACGTACAGACCGTATTAGCAACACAACCAATTGCTCGTATCGAGATCAACTGCGGATGTTGCTGAATCACCGTGTGGTTTGAAATCATTCTACAACTTGAAAAATAATCTAGTAATAGATAGAAAAGCATTCTAGGTCGTATCCTAGAATGCTTTTGTATACTTTTTGCTCAAAATTTCTTAAGCAAGAAATTAGAAAAGAAGAGATTTCTTGCTTGATTTACTAAAAAGTAGTATGATAAAACACAGATTGTGAGGAGAAATAAATGAAAGACTTTCACTTTGATGCGATTTCAGCCTTTGAAAACTATGAGATTGAAAAAATGCAAGATGGACAAGTTGTTGTTACGACTGAAGTTGTGCAATCTTCCTTGAATTATTATGGGAATGCTCATGGTGGCTATCTTTTTACGTTATGTGAGTCAAATTTCTGGTTTGGTTCTGATTTCCCAAGGTTTGGATGGGGTAACACTATCAATCATCAATCAATTATTGCGAGCAGGAAATCTTGGTGATAAGCTGACAGTTTCAGGAATTTGTATTCATCCAGGTCGAAAAACTCGAATTGTCGATGTAGTGATTAGTAATCAAGAAAATAAAAATGTTTGTAAGGCTACTTTTACTATGTTTATTACAGGGCAAAGAGAAAGAAAAAGCCAGATTAGTATTTAATGAGAGGGACAGAAATCGTGATCGTGGAATTCGATTTCGTCGTCCCACCTCCGCACAGTTGAGTGGGGGCTGTAAAGCTGATGAAATCAGCGGAGTAGAGCCCACTCAACCACTGCGTCTTGCTCGACAATCCAAAGACAATTGAGAGGCTGAGGACTTTTGTCCTAGCCTCCATTTTTAAGCAGATATAAGAGGTAACATAGACGGCTTCTGGAACATGAAGTCATAGAGAGATTTTGCAGTTAATTTTCCGGTTTCAGAGTCTCGTTTGAAGACGGTGGCATTATCAGAATCTTGGTGAACAGACAATAATACTGTTGATCTGGTGTGATGTTAAAATCACGAGGAGTTTTTCCCTTGGTTGGTACTGATGTCTACTAATTCAAGGCAGCCATCATTAGCAATTTTGTAGACAGCAATAGAATCGTGTCCTCGATTTGAGCTGCATAAAAATTTGCCGTCTGCAGAAATTCGGATAAGCATGCTGTGCCATTATAAAGTCTTCGGGATAGTGGAACGGTCTGCAAACGCTCAAAACTGACCAACTCCATCATAAATTAGTACTTCAATGGTTGAATTTAGTTTCACAGATAAGAGTAGGCCATTTTTGTAATGATGAAATACAAGGTGACGTGCACCTGCTCCAGCTGGTTACATTTATATGTATCAAAGAGGATGAATGGTTCCATTTTCAGAGACAGTATAAGTCGTGACTTCATCAGTTCCTAAATCGCAAGTCACAAGATATTGATCTGGAGTTAAGTCGGCAAAGTGACGTGTGCAGAAGCTTGATTCTCAGTGGACTCAGCACCTTGTGACTAACGGTATCGAGCTAATTCAAGACTGCCGTTTCTAGAGCGTCTGTAGACCAATACCTGCCCTTTGTGGTAATTGGCTCCGTAGACGAGATGACGTTTTTCATCAACAGAAACGTAGCAGAGTGGCGCTCCTTCATCGACAACATGATTTATTAGTTGTTTTTGGGGATCAAATGCTGCGATTCCTCCTTGACCATTTTCAGCTCCAACTGAGTAGAGAAAACCTGCCTTGTCAAAAGCTAGGTAGGTTGGGCTGATTCCTTTGCTACTAGTGTTAGGTTAGAAAGTAGACCAGTATTTGTATCAAAATCCGCTTTATAAATGCCTTCTGATTTTCAGCGGTATATGTGCCAAAATAAACAGTTTGTGTCATGACGTTACCTCATATTTAATTTTGATGCGATAATGTCATTATAGTCATAAAACGATCTAGAATGGTTTTTCATCTAAAATGTAAAAATGACTGATTTTAAAAACACACACAAGATACAGGTAGGAGGGGTATAGATAGCTTTGTTAGAATAGACTTGTTCAAACAAAAACCAAAAGGACAAAAGTCAACAATGTTTTGAAAGGAAAGCATGGTGACTTTTGAGAGTCCAACATATATAATTTAAGGAGAATCTCATGAACTTTAAAAATAGCTACTCTTATCGCAATTCTTGGTTTGTCAGGTGCATTTCTAGCTGCCTGCGGATCAAAAAACAATCAAAAGACAGAGACACTTTACAGAAGGAAGTCTGTTGACTATAAAAAGATGCTGTTGATAAGAAGAGCAAAGTGGTAGATGGGAAGGAAGTAACTAGACACCATACCAGATGGAAATATTAGTTTCAAATTCCTGTAGAAAATGAAGAAGGTGCTGAAACTGAAGATTCAAGTGCTGAATAAGAATAAGTTATGATAAAACCTGAGGCAATATAATACGAGGAAAAAGAAAATTCTAAAATCGTTTTGATTAGTAGTATTATTTTATTGATGTGCGGTGTTGGTGGTTATTTCTTTGCAACCAGGACAAAGCCAAACTGCTACTATCAATAACAAAATCGACTCAAAACTGCATGCGAAGCAATAGATGAAGCGAAAGAGAGAGTCTAGTGCTGTCAGGTGGCTAGCAGTGGCAAACAGATAGCGTAAGGTCAAGATTGATCCTTCAAAAAGGAGAAGTCAAGGAAGTTTTTGTCAAAAATGGTGATACTGTCACTGCTGTATCCTTTGTTCTCTTATGTGACTTACAAGAGTTAACGGCTCAATCAGCACAATACTGATGCAAGCTTCAGTCAAAATAGTATTGGGACAGCTCTAAAGTAATGCAGCATTAAAATGGGAGACCTATAATCGCAAATTGGCTCCTTGGATAGCTTTGCAGAAAAATATAATAGCAATAAAGACGAAATCACTTTTGGATCAAATCAAATCCGCTGAGGATGAAGTTGCGCAAAGTTTGAGCGATGCAAATTCAGCAGATAATGAGGTCAGAAATGCTCAAATTGAAAGCGAAAAAGCCCAGATGACAGCTCAAACGAGTCTAACAGAATGAAGTATGATACAGTTACAGCAGATACAGCTGAACAATTACAGCTATGAATGAGTTTTGCCAAGACGGTCTAAGGCCAAGAAAAGAAAGAAGAAAGAATTTATTGAAATCATGGATAAATCCAAGACTTTTGTCAAAGTATTGTAGGTTTGATCGAAGAAAATTACAAGTAGGGCAAAAAGTTGAGGTAGATGACCGTAAAGATCCAAAGAAAAATGGACTGGTACAGTGGCCTCCAAGTAGGGACGCTTACAGAAGAAGCAGACTGGTGAAACAAACAACAACAGGAAAATCCCAACCAGTCTAAAGTATCCTTATAAGGTTGAGTTGGATAAAGCGAAAAGATGCCTTTGGTTAGCTCTATACCTATTAATAATGACACCAGAGGCTGGTAAAATTGTTGATGAATAAGTCTTATGTCTTCACAGAAAAATGAAAATCTACGTCTGGAAAGTTGAGAATAAAAAGTGAAGAAACAAGAAGTGAAAACAAAAAGACACTGAAAAGGGTTTTCACTTAGTTAAAATCATAGAAGGATTGAAGATGGAGACAGTGCATTTCCAGTGAAGGCTGGTATGAAAGTATGGTATGGAGGTAGGAGCTGATGTTAAAGCTTAGAAATCACAAATCTTATCAGCAAGGTAGTCAAGGTTTCCCTATTTTTAAAGGGATCGAATCTTCATGTGGAAGAGGAGAGGTTTTACCAGCTATTAGTAACTCGTCTGGCTCTGAGAAGTCAACACTTTGATGAATATCATTTGGCTGTCTCGACAAGGACAAATTCAGGTAGTTACCATATTGAGGACGGATGTGTCTACATTATCAGACAATCAATTATCCGATCTCCGTAAATCAAAAGGATTGGTTTTGTTTTCAAAACTTTAATTTGATACTCAGAATTAACAGCTTGCCAGAATGTAGAATTGCCTTTGAAAACTTTCTATGAAAGTACCTAAAAAGGCGACGGAACAGGCGCTTGAAATACTCCGTTTGGTTGCGGTCTAGAGGAGCGAAGCGAGTTTAAAACCGATGGAGCTGTCTGGTGGACACAAAAAAGCAACGGGTATGATTGCCCGTGCTTTTGGTTACTAATCAAGTTTCATTCTTGGGAGATGAGCCGACAGGTGCATTGGATACCAAAGACCAGCGTGCAAAATCATGGATTTGTTTTAAGCAGTTTAATGATGCTGGAAAACAATTGTTATCATTACACATGAACCAGAGGTTGCACACAGTTGTGCACGGTGGTACTGCGTGATGATGGTAATATTGAGCCATACCTCAGCGCTAGAAAGATGTGAATTATTTATGGAGAGGGTGTATGTAGCGCTGAATTCTATTTTATCGCATAAAATGGACGGTCCATACTAACCATATTTGGAAATTATCATTATCATTGGGATTGGCGCTATCATTGCGATTTTTCTATCATTGAGAAATACAGAGAATGCCAAGAGACAATTAATCGGTGGTAGTAATAAACTGCGATTAAAGACGTGTATGATAAGAAAAATGTCAATGATCCAGAGCTTTCAGACAGGCACTTCTGAAGGCTAAAAGCCAGCCTATATTCCTATATTGCTGCGAGGAAAGGACTCTTAACACAAGATTCCTAGAGATCCACTACGACTGTGAAAGACACTGTTTTAACTTATGGAACGGATGATAAAATTTATCACTCTAGAGTGACAAAACATCAAATGACAAGAGGTGCAGCTGTTTCACAAATTTTGCGGATGCTATGCGGATGTGGAGGAATGCTAGATCCTTTCAGATCATTTAAAACCAGACCCAGGTAACCTATCTTGAAAAATCTCTCTATGATAGTCTCTCACACTCAAGGGGAGGGATTGGAAGTGCTCCAGAAATCAAAGGCAGTCCTTTCAAAGGGAGATCATCAGGTCTTTCCGAGTCGACAGACTGCAGGCGGTTTGACAGCTGGTGCAAGACCAGGAATGGCCTATGTTCCCACTGCAACAGCTGGCATCGCTTGTTTAGAGTTAATAATGTTAATCCTGAGTAGCTGTACATTTGAACTTATAAAGCAGATGTCAGTTTGAAGAAGGTAGCACAGAGGTGGGAGATTAGCGCGTCCTTAGATCCCTAGTTCTGACATGTGTTGGTGTGATATGAATTTGCAGGAATTCAGGCGTCAACTGGATAATTTCGAAATCAAGTCTAAACTGTGTTCTTTTGGCAGGAATTGCGGCGTTTTCTCTCTCGCTTCAGTCGGAGGATTGGGTAATGAATATCACCATGCTATCCGTTACTGAAAGAACACGTGAAATCAGGATTAAAAAGCATTGGGAGCTAGACAAAGAGTGTTCTCAGCAATTTTGATCCATGCAGTCTATTTAACCACTAGCACTGATGGTGGATTCATTGGAGTGGTAGCAGGTATTCTGTGCGTGTATGGTTTTGCCATTACTCAATCTCTGGCCTATCCGTATATCCTCTCTCTCTCTTTCTCTATGTGTTTGTAAGTTTCCTATTTGTGTGTATAATAGGGGTGAGTATTTGGATTGCTACCAGCTGTCATAGGTACATCTAAGTCAGATCGATTCAGAGGCACTTGCGTTTGAATAAAAGATAGATAAGGAGAATCTATGTATAGAGATTTTGGTCGTGAGAAGATGATACGACGATCCAACCAAGTGATATGTGAATAAAGAGAAAGTAGGTGTAGTGTAACACCTGTGTGTGTGACATGGGCCAGACGCTGCGACAGTTTGAGTCTGAGCATATGATAGTTGGTCATTTTAGATGCTGATGTTGCCATCTATTATGTGTGGTCTTGATGTACTGTAAGGAAATTCGCAAAACATCTCTCAAATGCCGGTGATGGTTTTGACGGCTCTGGATGAGTAGTACACACAACATGAGCTTTTAATCATTTGGAACAGATGATTGTAACGAAGCCCTTCTCTGCTCTTATTTTAGTGCAGAGAATTGAAAAGTATTCTCACCACGTCAGACAGCTGTTTGATTCACAGAATTTTGGTGGGTGATTTACAGGTTTGTTTTGGAAGATTGTAGCGATCTATTGGCAAACGCAGAGCTTGCTTTGACCTAGAAATTATGGATTTTTAGAGGTCCTTGCGAAACTTGTGAGGACCATTTCGTACCTACAGGACCAGCTGATGGGCTGACGGTTGGGGATGCTGTGCAGGTTGGATGGCCGTGTGCTCGATCAATCTATATCAAAGAAATATCACAAGGAAAGGTCCAGGATTCCTCTCTACCATGTACTGGAATGTATCAAAGCTAGGTAGAGATAAAGCGTAGTATTGTTATTTCCTACTTAACAAGCTCAATTATGTGTAGTAGTGACAGTAGTGTGTTAGCAAAGTGCTGATGCTATGCCGATTTAATATGAGCAGTGCATGAGCGCAGGAAGCTAAAGCATGAGATTCCAGGCAGGTCACTCGACAAATTCAAGGTAAGTCAATAAGAGGAGATAAGAAGTCCCTTCTGACGGATTATAGTCATAAGAATAATCGTATCTGGTTTAATCGAAACTCAGATGCCAAAGAACAAAGTGCACTTTATCCAAAATGTGGAGGTCACTGAGACACATAGTTTCTTTGCAGTTGACCATTTTACCTACAATGGCTGATGGTACTGCAAGCACACAGAGTATGACTCAAAGAATTTCGCTCATCTGGATGATATTGACCTTACTGAGGTGAATATTTCTCTTCAGCCAGTGAGTGAATGCCAATCCATCATTTTGCTTAATCTTTATCCTTTTGTTTTGGTTCTATCCTTAGAGACTACCGGGAGGAATATCAGCCCTATCTCTACATGCCCGTACCTCTAGTCAGCGGATTGAGGATGTTTCTGCTGCACGACTGCGTAGATGACACAGTCTGCTACTCAGATGTCGCTGTGCAGTGAAAGGGAAAGATCGAGATCTGCTGAGTTGGCATCAAGGACATCATCACCTCTGTAAAGACCTATTGACAAGTATGGAGAAGCATTGCGCGTGGAAAGATATAGAAAAGGTTGCGGGAGTGGGCTTGAGCGAAAGGGCGGGAATTTCTTTCAGACTGACTTCCTCGTGAACACTCAGAGACACCAATCACGAGACATGAGTGGGAATGATTGATGGGCTGAGTTCTCTGTGAGTAGGCGAGTTCTAGAGACCGAGCTACTCTCCATAAGTGCCAGAGTATTTTGGAGGAACAGTCAGGGTGGGACAGTCCATCCTAGCGATTTCCCAAGCTCAGAGATCGGAACTGAAGTCTTGGCTTGACAGATTTTCATTGAAACAAGTAGAAGAAAATCTCAGTACTGCCTGAAATTCATGGCTGATATGCAGGCACTATCAGTTTCAAGTGGGCCTATTTACATGGGGCGCAGCAGATGGAGAATAAACTCCTATCCTGGTCAAAGCGATTTAAAAATCTTAGTAACCAGTACAGCCTTTCTAATTACACTTTCATAGTAGGCCACGGAAATCTATCGCCTTCGCTTGGAAGAGCATTGTCTACGGTAATTGAAGAAAATCAGCAGAGAGTGCTAGATGAGGCACAGATTCAGCATGATTTTTCCAACCTTTTACACAGGCCTGAGTCCATGGTCGCAATCGCACAGATGGTGCGTACGGGTCTAGGCATTATTGTGTACAACAAATTTTGAGATGAAAGCACGAATTTCGTTATACTAAATTTATAGAAGCTAGAATGGCAAAGTGGATTAGAGATTTAGTGTTACTTTTCTTTTAAGGTGTTTGGCTAAAGTGGGTTTGTTTAAAGTACTATATTTAGCTTATGGACTGCATAATAGTGAGGTTGATTTAAGTCTGAGTATTTGCGAGGAGAGGGAAAGAGTGCCTTCTCGTATATATATATCGGATATAATAAAAATAAACAAGGTATTGAGATGGCTGTAGCTTCTTCATCAACTTATGAGGACGCTTATGAAGTTCTAGAAATTGGCCATATCAAAGCATTTTTTTTTGATCAATCGCTAGTGATGAGAATATCAGGAAAAGCCGGCTAATCCATCTACCTATTTGACTCTTCCCAAACATTTAGATTCTTATCGCTATAGAGACTTCTTGCGGTAGCCCTAAACGAGATAGTTCTGTTTACTGGATCCTTGATGGGGAAGATATTGGTAGGTGATTCGTAGAAAAATCAGTCATGATCTTGTAAAATGATATAATGTTCCTATATTTTCTGAGGAAAACCAAATTGAAATTACCTTTACACAGATATTCGTCATTTCTGACAAAAGGGAGATCTTGGCGAGGAGGCGGAACGACTGGCGAAGCTGGTAAACTTGAAGTCTTTACTCTTGCGCCCTAATTCGCTTTCTTTGAGAAGGGCCGAAGCCCAGTTTAGTGCCCACAGAAACTCAGGCTTCCTTTGCCATTACAGTAGCCTTTTGCCCAGATGAAACGTGTTTGTCCTCAATGATGTTCGAAAAGGGCAGAGTTTGGACGATATTGGTCTGGAATGCTGATTTATCGGACCTTAACAGAGCTAGATGATAGAAGGCAGGTCTAACGGGATGAAGAAGGATCTGGTTATCAGCAGCTGATGGTCTTTATCCCCTTAGATTGCAGACGGCTCAGATGTCTTTTTCGGATTTGGAATTTCTCGAGGAGCCTGAGAAGCGGGAGATCTAGTTAAGATTTTCAGCCGTGACTACAGCTCTAAATAAAGTTTGACTCATCCTCCCAGATTGCGGCTTTTTGTCAGCACATCCTTTCAGGCGATACCGATGAGGAGCTGGCAGATTTGGCTCTGGTCATCGACGGTTTCACTCGTTTTCTGCTTTGAAGAGTACTAGTCGGTCTCCTGCATCGGAAGGCGTGGAGATTGTTATCAAGGACCTATGTAATGAAGCGTATAAAACGACAACTGATGAGAAATCTCTATCAAGCCAGTGTAGATTTTCTGAAAGCTGGCTGAGACTATCAAGTCAAGAAGCCTGGCTATATCAGCTCATGCGGAAGCAGAAGATGCCTTCGGACGGATTTCTAAGATATTGGAGAAGTCGTTATGACTTTTCAAATTAACGGTGAGTCTTAATTGACTAGATCGCTCCCAGCTTCAGATTTGGGCTACTATGAACCAAGAAGAAGAGGCTGGAGCATGTGGCTAAGTCCATCCGACAGCGGGTTCATCGATGGAGCGCGTTATAAGGATATTCGTCTGCTCTTGGGGGATGTAGGCCTGCCAGCTTCAGCTCAAGACCATTTTTGAACAATATCAGATTCCCTACTATCTGGGGCGGAGTGAGTCAGTGGCCCAGCATCCCGCTAGTTCAGTTTGTCCAGGTCTTTGAAACGACTCCAAGCGCCATATTTCAGCGGAAGATCTGCTCAATCTCTGCCAAAAACGGGGCTTTATGGAGATTTTATTGGGAGGGGCTGGATCATTTGAGCAATATCACGTTTTACGGACATCAAGGAGCAGGTAAAGCTAGCCAAAGTTTCACAGTCAATAATTAAGGAAAATTTGGCCCTGAACCATCTCAATCATATTCGTCGTCAGATCCTTGGTCCGCTACAGACTTTCAAATCCCGCAGCCAGACGGCGTCTGGGCTCTGCTAAGTTTACGGAGTTCGTCAAGCAGCCCGCTTGTCTGATAATTGACGGCTCTGTTGCAGGAGAAAGTCAACGGGAGCAGGAACGTCATGAGGAAGTCTGGAAGGCTTTCAGCCATATTTTAGAACGGTTGCTCAGGTCTTTTATAGATAGTAAGGTCAAGTTGGATTTTTTGGCCTTGGTCTTGTCAGGCATGCTTTTGTCAACTTCCCTATCGGACGGTGCCGGCGACGGTAGATGTGGTGAGGTCCAGTCTTATGACCTGAGTAGGCCTCTAGCAGCACCTTGTCTATGCGATTGGACGACTCAGGAGCGTTTCCGAAAATCGCGCAGCAGAGTTTGCTCAGCGATGAAGATCAGGCTCGGCTCAATGACGCGACGGATTCTCAGGCGGAGCTTCAGATTTATGCGCTCAGAAAATCTCAAGCAGAAGAATCGCTACACAGCACTGTCGCTGATGAGTTCTGCTACCAGAGAAGCGTCTTGTCTGCGCCAGCCTATAGTTAATGGAAGTGGTATGGTCGGCATGTCGACTCTTATCTGCTGAGTGAGCATGTAGCGACATGTCCTTTTGCCCATCATTGTCAAAAGCCTCAAGCCTCCAGTGACGATACGAAGCTACAGAGCTCTCTTGTCTCAGCATCATCGAGGCTTCATCAAGAAGAGATTGACTGAGTGGACAGTGCAGAGGAGCGAGACTTGGGCGGTGGCTGTGCGGGTTATCCGCAAGAATTGGTCAGCAGAGAGCCATCAGCATTCCACAGATCAGTAAGGAATTTGCGGAGCGACCACTTTACCAGTCAGATACGCTTCAAGCACTTTATCCAGAGGACAGGCCTGCGCCCATCAGCCTCTGCACTCCACGAGCATTTTGCACAGTATGGTTACTTTATCAAGTAGATGCTCTGTACGACAAGAAGAGTGGAGCATCTGCCATCCAGATGCTCAGAAGTCATGTGGTACGTTTCTACACCGCATTTTTGAGAGGGCTACCAGCGTGATGTTCGCAGTGATTTTCGATCAGCGATTGGACTCGGCTATCCATGAAACGATGCAGAGCCAGAATCTTTAGCAAACGCTACATAATCAGTCCGGTGAGAGTCACTTTATGCAAATAGCCTGTTGTTAGTAGCACAATGCTGCGTGGACAGGTACTAGCTCATGCGAAAGAAATAGAAGGACAATCGGTGAGAGACAGCTTTTGGTGGTGATGCGCTCGCTTTCTTCCCTCATTTTGGAAAATATGGCCAGAAGCAGTTACCGCTCGTGGTGACGCGACAGAATTGATCGTCTACTCTCTGATGGAAGTCTGGGAGTTGTAGATTACAAGTCTAGTGAGACCAAGTTTAGTTTTCGAGAAGTTTTTAATGGCCTTTCACTCTCGTGCCACACGACCTATCTAGCTACTGTAGGCGGGCAAACCGACATCAGTCAGCGAGTTCTGGACCTGGAGCTATGTGTTTGCAGATGGCCAGTCCGCAATCTCCGTTTCTCCTAAAGAGACGTCAAGGGAACTGGAAGATGCATGTCACAGAAGGCCTGCCAAAACCATGCAGTACAAGGGACTCTTTTTAGCTGATAAATTGGCATCTTTAGACTGTTTATGAAAAAGCAAGATCACTAGCCTTAGTCAAGAAGAGCTAGCTGTCCTATTGGCCTATAATGCTATTCTTTATAGCAGCAGGGTAGTTCTATCAGGACAGTTCGCAATGAACTCATATACAGAAAAACGCGCAACATTACTCTTATGTTGATCCAGTTTAAGTCTATTACTGGCTTTTACGAAGCCAATCGCCATTTGGGTCAAGCCAGACAGTTAGATAAATTAGACTTAAGTAAATTTGACAAACGTCCTGTTGGTGAGAAATTACGCCAGGCATGGATAGAAAAGATGAAGGAGGAGTTAGAGAAATGAGAAAGATCCCATTTTTAAGTTCAGAAGATATCCAGCAGCTACAGCATAACGAAGTTGCTTCTAATAAAGAACAAAAGCGAACTGCAGAGCAGATTGAGGCGATTTATTCCTCGGACAAAACATTTTAGTGTCCGCTTCTGCAGATCAGGAAAACCTTTGTTATGGTTCAGCGGATCATTGATCAGCTTCTTCGAGGGGTGTCTATTCAGGAGCTCTTTATCTCCACCTTTACTGTAAAAGCGGCAGGAGAGTTGAAAGAACGTCTGGAAAAGGAGTTGAGCAAACAACTCAAAGAGAGTTCTGATGAGGAGCTAAAACAACATCTAGCCCAACAACTAGCGGCTATTGCTACTGCTGATATTGGTACGATGGACTCTTTTCACACAAAAGGTTCTCAAACAAGTATGGCTATCTTCTTGATTGGCTCGAATTTTCGTATTCTCCAATCTGCAAGCGGAGGCAGACCATGTTGCAAAATGAAGTTTTTCAGCAACTGTTTGACCAATATTATGCAGGTGATAAAAAGGAAATTTTTGAAAATTAGTCAAAAATTTCACAGGAACGAAAAGAATATCTCTGGTTTTCGTAAGCAAGTTTATGCAACATCGATTTCTTCAATCAACAAGTAATCAGAGCATGGCTAAACGAAGTATTTCTGACAGGGCTATGAAAATACCGACTAGAAAGTGGAGCAGATAAACTTTTCACAGCAAGTAAAAGGTCTGCACTTTTTGATTTAGAAGATTGTTTCCGATTTCATCTAGATCATGAAGGTCAAGAATTTTCAGGGCTAAATACCAAGAAAATGTGTTGATAGCTTTGGTTTGCTAAGTAGCTTGCATGAAGTTTCGTCTAGTCAAGATTATTTTAGAGTTTTGAGAGAGCTTGTACGATTATCTCGAGCTAGTGGAGGAAAAGCTTTCTATAATAGTACTCGAAGGAAGACTAAAAAGAGCTTGCCAGTGCTTTTAACTTAGAAAGAAAGAGTAAAATCGAGCATTTAGCGGACTCTTGAAGCAAGTATTTACCAATTTGAATTTTTAGAGAAATATCAAGATGATAGCTTGCCACTTTTGTGTTTATTGCGTGATTTTATGCGTGATTTTACTCAAGCTTACTTGGACCGCATTAGAAAATGCTTTCTAGATTTGGTGATATAAGTCATTTTGCTATTCAGATTTTAGAAGAATTTCCTGAAGTACGTAGCTTTTTACCAAGAGCGTTATCACGAGGTGATGGTCGACGAATATCAAGATACCAATCACACTCAAGAACAGATACTAGAACTCTTATCAAAATGGACACAATCGATTTATGGTAGGGAGACATCAAGCAGTCTATCTATCGTTTTCGTCAAGCAGATCCACAAATTTTGTAGTGAAAATTTAAACGTTATCAAGAGGATTCTAGTCAAGGGAAATTGATTGTTCTTAAGGAAACGTCCTCGCAGAGCCACATCAAGTATTAGAGGCGACAAATGACGTTTCTTTTCAAATGATTGATGGATGAGCAAGTAGGAGAAATAAACTATGATGAAACACACTATCTGGTACTGGGAAATCCAGGGTCAAAGTTGCCTAATCTCAAAAATAGGCTGAGTTCTGCATGATGACTTGGCAGCGGAGAGAGCAGGCAAAGCATATCCGTGTGAGGTAAGCCTTTAGTAATCAAGGAAATCATCTCGTTTACATCAGGAAAAAGCGGTCGCTTTTTAAGGATATTACGCTCCTAACAGCATCTCGTACTCGAAATGATATGATTCTAGCAGGTTTGCAAACATCACATCCCCTTTCGCCTGATGGCGGAGAGGATAACTACCTCCAGTCGGTTGAAGTCATGGTCATGTTGGATACGTTACGCACAATCAATAATCCTTTAAATGACTATGCTTTAACAGCTCTTCTCAAGTCTCCGATGTTTTGACTGGTAGAAGATGAACTAAGCTCGCATTGCCCTCAGAGACGAAAAATCGCAAGAAAATCTCTATGAGAAGTTAGAAACGCCTTAGCTTCCATAAGGGCTACATCAAGACTTGATCTTGCCAGATCTTAAAAGGAAATTGCAACTCTTTCAGACACTCGTAGAATGGCGAACCTTTTGCCCAAAACTCACTCTTTATATGAAGGGCTAATTTGGAAGATTTATCAGGATCGTTTATGTACGATTATAGTCGGAGCTTTGCCAAATGGCGCGCAACGTCAGGCAAATCTCTATGCACTCTCCAGGGCTAATGATTATGAGAAAGTCTAGTTTTAAAGGTTTATCTCCTTCATCAGGATGATTGATAAGATTTTAGAAAATCAACACTGACTTAACAAGCGTTCCTTTTTGCTGCACCACAGATGCTGTACGATTGATGACTGTGCATAAGAGTAAGGGGCTTGAGTTTAAGTATGTCTTTCTACTCAATATAGACAAGGCCTTTAATCGTCAAGATACGAGTTCTAATATTATCTTAAGCCGCAAGAATGGAATCGGCACAAGTACATAGCCGACGTATGGAGCTAGAAAAAGTCTGAAGGCATGCTAACCCATGTTCGTCTGTCTATGGATACACTACCTTATCAGCTTAGAAGAGATTCAGACTAGCTAGCTTATCTGAGCAAATGCGTTTTGCTCTATGTTATATGACAAGAGCAGAAACCAAGCTATACCTAATCGGAAAGAGCCAAGAAAAGCTAGAAAAAGCGCAACTGGGGAGACGGCAGAGCATGGCCGTTTACCACTTGCTACATAGCCTACTTTCTTTCATTCCAAGATTGGATGCATGCTATCTGGACCGTCTTTTCGGATGATCACCTTTGCCTTTGATGTCCGCTTTTGTAAGAGATGAGGACTTGACATCTGATAAAGTGGGTCAAATCATACAGGAAAAGTCCGTTCGATGTAGACAATCTGGCAGATAATCGCCAGTCTGACGACATCGTAGAGCCCTGACATGAAAATGTAGATAGGCAATCGTCAATATGCACCGCTGTGGTTACCAAAGCGTCGTACTCCTGCCAGGTAAAAACACATGACGGTTCTGGAGAGTGATGGCGTAGAGATTATGGACAAAAGGAGATTTCACGGTCGCAAACCTTTGTTTTTCCTGACTTTTACTAAGAAATCTTCTGTAACAGGGCACAAGTGGAAGTGCTGTCTGCGACTGATGCAAAATTCCCTTGGATAAAAAGCCTGATAGAAACATCATAAAAACAACTTTACAGCAGGGTACAAGCAGAAGCAGCAGTGAAAGAAAGATTGAGTCTAGAATGAGATCGTAGCGTGAAAGTTCGCTTGGAAAAATCATGCAAGAATATAAAAGATAAACTTCACCGTAGACACCTTTTGCCATAGCTTAAGAAGGATAAGGTCAGTGGTCAGGATTTTTGTTGTTCGGGGAGTTTTGGATGGCTATCTTCTAGCTTGAAGACAAAAATAGTACTTTTGACTACGAGACAGACAAATTCAGGCATGCCCGAGATTTGGTAGAAAGCACTACATCCTCAGATTGAGTTTTTATGCCGAAGCCCTTAGTCGTTCTGTATGGTATCTCGCAGGTTGAGAAATACTTGATTTTACTAGGGGATCTGATTTACAAGTAGTCAAGGTCGAAAGAATAGACGGATGATGGAGGAGAGAAATGAGAGATAATCATCTTCATACCTATTTTTCATATGATGCGACAGCTGACTTTCTGATTATTTAGAAGCTACGAAGGACAAATCATTACAACAGAACATTTTGATTTATCAAAACCCCTTACATGGGTGTGGTCCGCGTGATGATGCGCCGGTGTGGAAAGCTTATGAACGGAAAATAGAAGAGCAACCAACGATATGGAAACCGAATCAAAAGGGAATTGAAATAGGCTATTATGCTCCTAGAGAAGCAGATATTTTGGCTTATCTTGAAGGAAAGAATACGACCTTAGCTCCTATCCGTTCATCATAATGGACGCTTGACTATCTAGAAGAAGCCGTTTTTGAGTTGGATAAGATGGAGCATATCATTCACTTATTTTAGAAAATGGAAGAAGCAATCGAGACGTGTTCAGCAGATGTACTGGCGCATTTTGATTATATGGTTTCCGTAAGCTTTCAGTTAGCCTAGAAGGTTCAAATCTCTGGAACCTCAGTTCGTGCAACTGTTTCAAAAGATGATTGATTACAATTTAGCATTCGAATTGAATAGCAAATCAATGTATCTTTACAATCATGAAGAGCTGTACCGCTATGCACTTGTTTTGATCAAAGATATGGGTGACGCAGATTTTCGGTAGGATCAGATGGCCATAAAGCAGAGCATTTTCGACTGCATTTTGATAGAATAGAGCACTTGCTAGAAGAATTTGAAATTGGCAAAGAACAATTACTCTGATGATTATCTTTTTGCTTTTTATAAAAGCAAAAACAAAAATATAAGCATATAAACAATTGTTTTTCCTAAAGATATTTTCAGTATATCAAAAGCTTTTTACCTTATATGGTTTTTATAGCGAAATCTATTGACAATAAAGGCCTTAAAGAGTATAATAGAAACGTTATATGGATTGATTTTAAGGAGAAGAGAATGACTGGATTAAAAGAAAAACTCCTATTTTTGGATATTCCAAGAGTTCCGTTCATCAAACACTAAATGCGCAAAAACGCTCTATTATACAGAGAAAATTCAAGAACTTGAAGGCTTAAATGCAAGCTTTAAGCGTACGATTGAGCGTTATCAGAGAAAAGAAATGTTTATTTCTGAGGCTTTGACAGAAGTCAACACGTACGTAAAAATATCTTGGCGGATTCTGAAGTTCCAAGCAGAAGAAATGGTTCGTTTGACTAAGGAAGATTTGGCAGAGCGTGTGCGCAATACTGAGAAAAGTTCAGACGTCTTGAAGAAGCAAAACAAGCTATCTGTGAACACGAGGAATTCATGAAAGTGAACTCAAGCAACTGCTTAACCGTCAGATGGATATAGATTGAAAATATTGAAATTGGATTTTGATGAAGCAGAAATGCATGCAGATACATTGCAAATAGCCAATATGATTGAAGGAAGTTCGTCAAGTTGCGCTTGGAGAGGCGCATATTGATCAGATACTGGTAAGTTGTCTCACTTCCCTGAACGTGTGAGTCTGCAAATGCTTTTATGCTGCGCCTGCCAAAGTGGTCAGTTGATTACTCTGTGCTGAGAGTACAGGAACTGACTCGTAATATCCTGCTTTATTCTTTGGAAGATTTTTAAATTTGTAAAGAGGAAATAGAGACTAGGATGCAATGAACTCGCAATTTTCTAACTTCTCTTGGAAAATAAAAACTTTCCGATGCAGTTACAGAAGAAGATGAGCAATTCTATCTACAAGGGTCGTCTTAGTGTAACTATAGAGATTATGTTGTGGATTTTGCTGTTTCACTCTTTTGAAAATCTGATGATCACACACCAGGACAAATTATATTTAATAATGTAGCTGATATGAATGATGAGAGACACGCGTGAGCAATGGTTGGAATGGATTAATACTCTAATCTTCATCACGGTCTCTATTACTACTTTGCTCTTGAGCAAGACGGCCGACTTTTTGCACGTCACGTTACTGAAGTTTTTCATGTTGAGGATTTCTTTAATGTTCTTAGTAAAGGTGGCCATGTTATTCGTCACGTTCTCTCTGTTTAAATGAATTTAGAAAGATTCAATAAATAATATATATGTCTGTCTGTCTAAGACCTAATCTATTTTAATAGATTAGGTCTTTATTCATTCAAAAGCTATTCGTAATAATTCCCTTATAGGCAAATCTCTGTTTTTCTAAATAGACCTCTGCTTTTTAGGTTCAAATAAATTGACCTTACCTTTATATTTGTATATAATATTTATGGTAATCTGTTTATATTCTACTCTTAAAGAGGTTGATAAATAGCAGATAAATTATTAATAATTACCAACTAGTAGTAAGTAGCAATCAATAAGGAAACGATAACAACAAGAGTTTTAATATCTGGACTTTATTGGACCGTCTATATCTTAAGTATGATTAGAATCTGAGAAATTAACTAAGATTTATATTGTAGATTGTTAAGATTGAACATACTTTAATATGAATGTTGTTTTCTAAAGTATAGTTATGGCTTCAATGTTATTTTTGTCAGCGTGATCTAATGTGTCAATGTACATAAATTGACAATATATTGTTTTATATAATTGTTGTGTTATCACCATAAAATTGGACGCTAAAGAGAGGTGGAAGATGGCCGGGGAATTGAAAACAACGTTGCTGTTTGGGTGCTCAAAATCCTCTTAATGAGGAGAAATGCTCCAGAGCACTTAAGGAACAAAAGGAACGATATAGAAGTCGTATTAAACATTTGGAAGGAAATCAGTACGACTTTTAAAAGATCTATCAGGCGTTATCAAGAAAAGAACTTTTATTTCAGAAGCTTTGACAGAGGCTAAAAAGAATTGCTAAAATATTTTGGCAGATTCTGAGTTCAAGCAGAAGAAATGGTTCGTTTGACTAAGAAGATTTGGCGGGCAGTATTGCTGTCACAAAATGAGATTTAAACGTTGGAAAAGCAGAAACAAGCCATTGTTGAGCATGAGGATATAGATGTAAAATCAATTGCTTATATTACTGTAGGAAGCTAGGGCATCATCTGTACAAAATCTTTGCCATTTAGAATCTTTCTAATGTATTGACGATGGATTATATTCTATTTTCTGGGTTTTTCTATCAAATGAGACTAACTATTTTAGGACTTTCCAGTATTAATCATATAAGAATTTCTAATTTTAGGTTTCAAATAAATTAAACAACATCATCCTTAATTCTATATAATTCTAATGATAGTCTCTGTTCTTATTCTAACAAAATTAGGAGAAAGAGTAGAGGATATGAACAATTATTTTCTAGTGATTGTATTATATCATCCAATAAAGTAGGTGCTATGACAATATTCAACAAGCCTGAGAATATGTATTCTAATTACTTATTTAACAACATTTGCGTCTTGAATAGTATAGAGAAAGTCTATTTGGATGCCATTGTGTTTCAAGAATGTGGATGTTTCACACCCAAATTGAAAAAAAAAAAGGAAATGTAGATTACATGAAATTTGAAAAACGACAACGTTATGCTATTCGTAAAAGTTTAGTGTAGGTGCGGCTTCAGTTTTGATTGGTCAGTTCTGCTGAGACAGTGACAAATGCTCCTGTAGTGAGAGCAAATGAAATCACTCAACAAGCCCAGAAGCTTCTAGCAGTAGAGTGGTACACAATCACATCACATCAAATAGTGAAGCTGCTTCAGAGTGGAAGTAGCAACTTCAGTAGAACACTGAAACTAGTGTAGGAATCTGTGTCTGTTGACAATCTACAACTGACAACGACTTACCATTCGTTAATCTGATGAAAGGAATCTGTAGACTTATCAGGTAAAACACGCGGATTCTGTGGAAAGCATATCATCAAGTACGTGCTGAGGGCCGAAGAAACTAAAGCTAAAAGCAGAAGATGCTTGTAAGCTGAAGATGCGACATCAGAAGCAGTAGAGATGCACAAAGAGCTGGTTTCGATCACAGCTAAGCTTTCACGTGCATCAAAGCTCTTGGAAACAACTGCTGACCAACATCAAGTGAAGGCCAGAATCTTCTGCAGAAAAAGCCTGTTGCAGCAAAAGCGACAGAAATCTAAGCAAGAGAAAAATCTTCTGAAGCTGGTGCTGAATCAGCTGCACACCGTGAATTGACTGAAGCTGTAACGAAAGCAGAAGCTAGCGTTCAAGAAGCGGAGAAAGAGTTGACTACGAAGGAAGTTGAAGAAAGCCACTCGTAGACACCTTTTAGGAACGGTTGAGAATGCAAAACTTCAGATTCAAGCAGCGAAAACAAGTCTGCAAGAACCGAATCAAACAGACATCGAGCTCAATCGCAGTCTTGGTCAGCTTCGTTCTTCTATCAGAAGCAGTTTACACTGAGTTGAAGAAAGTGGGACTGGCTTCAAGCGCAAATAAGGAAGATCAGCAGCTACAGGCCGCAAACGGACGAAAACGTCAACTGAAACTCCTGTATCACCAAATAAACCCTACATCACCATTGAACGTCAGTATGGTCCTTCTTACGATCGTGCGCTAACAAGATTATACTGTGTAGTAAAAATGGTGATACGCTTAACATTAAGTATAAGACGGGTACTACCGTATCGCAGCGACAGATGTAGAGTTGACACCAGACGCAAAAAGCGCTTGGTTTGAGCTATGATCCGTAGCAGGTTATATCACAGGCCGTGTAGTTTTAAAATGCAGCTTTTCAGTCTAAGACCTATGAGATCGGTCTGATGAGCAAGGCTGATAATAGTATAAAGACTACTGCAGATTTGATATTAGAGCCGCACCATGGGTTTGTTCTAAACAGCAATTTTAACTATGTAGTAAATGAAAACAGCTGGACACTGACGATCATATTCTACGTTGACTGAAATTAACGGAAATCATGCGACTAGCTATACTATCGATGGTCACAATATCTCAAGGATGATGGAACCGATACGTTAACATACAGATATGACGTTGCCTGTAACGCCATTCGGATATTATATGCACTTGGGAACGATAGATAAACGCAACGCCTAATACTAAACAATATAAAAATGGGATTCAGGTTGCAGCTTTGGGGAAAAGTGACAATTATACAACAGATCCGACTATCACAAAAAGATTGAAGTTGTAAATAACCCAGCTAACATTGCCTTCGAATATCATGGCAGAAACTCCTTAGATATTCAGAATATATGCTAACAGTATGATCTCCGTACTATATTGAGTTCACACGGTTACCCTAAAACAGCAGGAAAGTACTATCTACATTCAAAACTACAGATAGCTTAGGGATTGGTTCGTACTTTTGTAGTGAACATCACTACAGTGGAAAAATCCCAAGATGGTTTTCTAACGAGATGACGGATATCCGATTTCAAACCAACAACGGAGCAACAGGGACAAAATTGAAAACTGATCCTAATAATCCAAATGGAACAAATAAAATAAAACCTATTGCTCAGATTCCAAGTAGCATGGATGAGCAGGAAATTGGTAAGATTGAGCTTAATAAAAGAGAAACGCGAGCATTTTTGCCAATTCGTTTCCCAGATGGTGTAGAGTATAATGCTACAACTCACATAGTAAAGAAAAAGGCTGGGACACGTCTAGCACCTGGTAAATATACTTTTGAAGCGAAAGCAGTCGATGGTCACTTTGGTAACAATGCTCCAACACGCATCATGACCTTTGAAGTAATTGATGGAGTAAATCCGATTGCCCACCAAGTCTGGAAGGAAAATAAAGAAATTTCTGCTCTTCCGGTTACCTTAGCGCATGGTTCACGAATCAAAGAAGTGAAAGTCATCAACCAAGGTCCCAGAGCATGCTGATCTCTCATAGATCAGGGCTACGCATACGATCAAAGGTTCAGGAGTGAAGCGTACAACAGCTAACCAGACAGTAAAAGTAGAAGTATCGTACTATAATGCAGAAGGTGGCATTACGAAAACCACTACGACTTTCACCTATGAAGTACAGCCAGGTGACCCTGTGACAGATGTGACTGTAGATGTAAGCAATGCTGAACAGACTGTTAAGAAGGTGAGACAAATCAAGCCGATGGTGATCACACGGCAACACCAGGTGCGGATGTACGTGTAAAGTAGTTTACCAGCAGGTTTATCTTATAATGCAGATACTCAAAACGATTACAGGTGTTGGTGTGAAAGAAGAGGTTCTACCTTTCCCAATGCTGTAACGTAAAAGATAGCAAAGTTGCTCGTAAAGGAAATGACCCCTAGCAATGATACGTAACTTCGAT